>BNJU01004470.1_pt1 | contig 90897 bp, 122 predicted proteins | sample 8539281 | NCBI WGS metagenome assembly BNJU01 (sample SAMD00202456, study PRJDB9452) | human saliva metagenome | isolation source: human saliva | place: Japan
GAGACACAAGAAACATATGTTTAACTCAAAATAATAAAAAGTATAGCATGATGAGCAAACGATTGCTTGGGTATTTTAAATAATCCCGTTTATCGAAGAATATATCATGATTTTGCCACTGTTATTTTAGGCGAAAATGCTGCAATTTGTCGTTAATTTTCTTCTGTGTGTTTTCAATAGTATGCATGTCATATCAGTTATCGGAGAGAATAATAAATGACAAGTAGTACTAATAACGTCCTTATACCTTGTTTTCAGAGAAAAACGATATTCTGCCATCAGGGGTGCGTATCGTTTAACCCGAAAAAGTGCCTTATAGTTAATGTGAGCTAATTCGATTTCTGGTTAATGATCCTTCCATTGTCTTAACTTTAAGTTGATCGTGATTTAGTGTTTTATTCTCTTGTTATTAGCGAATACCTTGATGAGCGTTTTCCTCATCACCACCTAATGCCTGTTTATCCTGTATTACGTGCCAAATGCCGTTTAACGATATCGTGATGAACAGGGAATTGGTATTCTTGGTCATCTAACAACCAAATCAACGCACCTGGATAAAAAGAAGATAAAAAGCATTAGCTTTAACTGCGTAATGATGGCATTGGCCCCAATTTTTCACTGTAACCTTATTTATGAGCGAAGAGTTTAGTTGGTTGATTGCTATGTTTGCACCCTGTTATGGCGATGAATCAACTTGGTATTGGTTGTTGGAGCTTGGTGCAAAGCAGTAACTTTATATAAACGCGTGTGTTATTCAACGTGACTAGTTTTGTTCCAATCTATCGGTGGCGCAGCACCAAGAAACGCTAATGGATGATAAAGAATAATGAACAACACGCCCTTATGTTTATGTATTTTAGCTGGTTTTCGAATAGCAGGCCACACTTATTTATTAGTGGTGCAATTATCCAGATGTAGATGTTCCTGTTGAATTCTACGGGACGGAAAGAATTATCTTAAATATTTCCCAACGTTCGAATTGGAGCAATATGTGGTTGATGGTAAACAATTCTACGTTTAGTGCGTTTTAAGGAATATTTTGATATTTATATTCCCATTTGCGGGGCTTTGAGAAGTACTAATAATAAAGAGTCTGGAGATGGCATTTTGCTTTCCAAGAAAGTCATGTAAAACTTATCTTGAGCGTTCAAACAATTAACGGTCTAACTGAGAAAAAAAGTCGTGGAGAAAAAGTCATCTCACTTAAAGTTAGTGTTGAAATAACAAGCGGTCTGATTTCTGCTATTTTTGCAAAAAGAAACTCGGTCAATACCGAGCTTTTAATAAAAAACTATTTGTTAATGTTTTGTTGCATGATTTCCTTAGACTATCGCATCGCAAAACGTTTTCGATACATTAGGCGCTTTTGCTGGAATAGACTCAAGATCCACGATCTTCTTGCAATAGTGAGTCCAATAATGCTTGCTTTCCTCAACTTCAGAAAAATAGCATGTAATCCTACATATTACTTTGTACTAAGGCGAGATTCTGATATTTTTAGAATACCAAAGTTTCTGGTATCGGTATTTGGGTAGCAGTTTCATCCTTCAACCATTAAATATGCTGGGCGTAATATGACAGATTTGGTGGCATTTTAACAAGCTCCTTAGCACCTTCAAAGTTCGGACCTTGAACTGCTGCAATCAATGTGCATCATCTAACACCAAACGTGATAAATAGATCAGCTGATTATGTGGTTTATGTGACTCTAATACAAGAACCCTCCATTGGTTGATGTTCATTGATATTGAGTAAAAATCTAAAATCTTAAATTTACCTCACCAAAGCTTATTGGTTGTTGTAAAGTGGTTCAGTCAAATAGGATAATTGTTGTGGTAAAAAATAAATTTTCATAAATTGCATTAAGCGCTGTTGAGCATTAAATTTATCAAAAACGATGTCCCTTGATGATAGCTATAATTTGCCACTGTTTAAAGATAGTAGTGGATGTTGTGCAATAAATTGTTCAATTGCTTAACAACGACGATGAAGAATTGAAACATGAAGTCTATATAACAGCGTTTGCCTGCATAGGATTTCTTACCTCAGTTTGGGTAATTCCGTTGCCTTAGTCACGATATTGGAATAAGTTCCGCTGCTCCTTAAATCGGTGGCCATTTTCACATAATTTATGACTGTTGCAAGCCTTTCTTTAATGCGACGAACGGAAGATAGCGGTCATTCCCGCCAATTTGTATTTATCATGCATCTTTAACAGGTTGACCGTCCGCTTAGACGCAACACAAAATGGGCTTTATGCCTAATCGCAAATAGTTTTGACTCTACTAATTCATCAGCCCAAGCTAACAAACCAGTGACTGCTGAAATATTCCGCTTGAAATCGGTGCATCGTTATAGCAAAGCACTGGAATATTTAATTTATCAACAATCATCAATCAGTTGATAAACTTATTGATTTTGATTAAATTGTGCCTCATCAATCCAGAATACAGTGCGGCATTACATTTTTCTAACTCGTTAGTAATTTCAAAGGAAAGATTGGTTTCGACTGGTAATAACATCTTCTGCAATACCAATTCGGGGTCACTTTACCTGTCAACTTGATCATCAATAGCGGCGAACAGATAAGGGTATTGTACCATTTAGCGATAGTTATAGCAGATTGAAGCAAATCGATTTCCCTGCATTCATCGAAGAATAATAAAAGTGACTTTGCCATAATCCAGTGTAATAAAAACTGACTAACTAGAAGTATGCGTTTGGTGATATCAGTAATTAAACGTTGTCAATTTGGCCTAGAAAGTGCACGCAACGATCAAGTTTGGTGCTCTGATTTCAGTGCTCATGTTCTTGGCGTAATACATGATTCTTCTGCTGCCGCTTTTGTTCTTTTAATCTTCTAACTCTAATTGAAGGAGTTGGATAGTTTCAACAGCATTTAATTTTTTCTTCAAGTTGGTCAGAATTGTTAATGACATAGTGTTTACCTCTAAATGAAATGTGTATTCTAAATATAGGATTATACCTAACAAGATATTGATTTCATTGAAAAGTTCCATGTTTTTGTAAAATAATTTTTTATCGTTTTATGCAAATTTTTTGTTCCTTAATCGTTTGTTGCGTTAAAATAATAATGTTTTATTTAAAGTCAGAATCATGAAGCAGGCAGTGCATTTAGTTTTTCTCGCGTAACAGAGGCAGCTGCGTTGGCTGCTTTTGATTGGATGGGCGAGGGGATAAAAATCGGCGAATAATGCTGCTGATAAGCGTGCGTCGACTACTCAATCAGATGGAAATTCGTGGTGGTAGTGATGATTGGAGAAGGCGAAATTGATGACGTAATGCTTTATGTTGGTGTGGACAAACAAACTGACAGAAAGAGGTTTCAATTGCGGTTGATCAATTGATGGAACTCGCATGACAGCATATGGGGCAATCTGGTGCATTGGCAGGTAGTAGCTGCTGGGGAAAAAAACACATTCTTACAAGCGCCAGATATGTATGGAAAAACTAGTGGTAGATAGCGTGCCCAAGGATGATTGATTTAAACTTACCGCTTGAACAAAACATTCGCCAGTGGCTTCTAAAGAGAAAGTACTATCTGAAATTGCAAAGGTATTCTTGCAAAACCTCGACATGATGAAATTGTAAAATCGGTACAAGCCTTAGGCGTAGAGTTCTGCTATTCCAGATGAGTGTTGCTGCTGGTGTACAATGTTGTTTGCCTGATAGCGATGATTTGGTTATGGCATCCGGTGGTGCGCCGGAGGGACGTGACTGCGGCTGCTGGTATCCAGCCACTGAGGGGAATATTCAGGCAGATTGATTCCACGTAATAAAGTAAAGAGAATACCTGGCTTGGCGACTGCGAAAAAATTTCGCGTTGTCGCACAGAATGTTCCTGTGAATACAGGTATTAAAATAGAAGATTGTGCGAGATGATAATGTGTCGTTTTGCTGCGACAGGCATTACCACAGGCGATTTGCTTAAAGGTGTGTTACGCGCAAAAGACATTATGATCTTTACGAAACGTTGTTAATTCGAGGCCCGTTCTGCGACCATTCGTAAAATTAGCGTCTTATCATATTTCTCATTGTTGGACGATTAACAAAAGAATGCGTATATTGGTATTGCACATTCTTTATCGATTGATAAACTTTTATTGGTTGAACTATATCGAATTCCCGAGTGAGCCTCTGCACCATTGAAATAAACTGGTTTTTGATTTGCGACAAGCACTGATAGCTAATATGCTAACTAATAATAGGATGATTTTTTCATACTTACTTTCCTCAAATAAAATTGCAAGCAGTTGAAAAATTCGACCGCTTGCAAAATCTCCCCACTAGGCACTAAAACTTCTTTTAAACTGCTGTCAAGTTAAAGACTAAGTTCTCAGCTGAACCATCTTGCTTTATCAAGCAGTAGTAACTTCACGTTCAAGTGGTAACCTTGTTCTGCTTTGCATTCATCGCTTGGTTCCAAAACGTGTTCTCTTTAAGATTCAGGGTTTAATACGGTTTCCAGCCATCTGCTGCCTGGATTTGGCACTGTAAAATAAACGGTTGTAAATGCGGAATTCAACGGAGTTTATTCTCTTCAGCAGATGCCGGTGAATTACCTTTGCTACGACCATCCGCTGGATTTTTACCTAAAGTTTCAGGATCATATGTGCAATAAATTGTGGTAATTTGACCGCTTGCATCTTTCCTTTACGCTTTCAACTTTAATCACATAAGCATTACGTAAAGCGAGCTTCACTGCTAATACTAAACGTTTATATTGTTTATTTGCTTCTTCACGGAAGTCCTTCATCAATATAAACTCACGTGTAAATGGTAATTCTCGTTCCACTAACTCTCTGGGCAGTTAGGGTGGTTTGGTGCCTTTTAAAGTTTCTTTGTCTCAGTTTTTAATCTCCACTTTAACCAGGGTTAAATCACGGCCATTGCATTTTCGTTAAATCTTCACGAATACGTACTTCAAGCACAGAGTAATTACTACGTTTGTATCTTGTTTGTTTTGATACGACGACAGAATTAAGCGATGCCGGTGTATATATACGACGACGCAAACCTGAAATGGTTGGCATACGAGGATCATCACAACCATCGACAATACCATCTGTAACCAGTTTTAATAATTACGTTTGAGGTTAATGTGCCTTCTAAATTTAAAAGCGCGAAATTCATATTGATGCGGTAATGGGCGTTCAATAGAAATATTGTCCTAATAAATCGTATAAACGACGGTTGTCTTGGAATTCAGCATAAAGTGGGTAATACGTTCAATGGCATCAGAGATACAGTGCGTGAAGTCGTACATCGGATAGTACCATTTATCACCAGTTTTGGCAGTGGTGGTGACGAATTAACGATAAATAACTGGGTCACGCATTACAATAAAGGTGATGCCATATCAATTTTAACTGCAAACAAACTTTACACTTCTGCGGTTACATGCATTTTCATTTTCAAATAGCGCTAAGTTTTCCTCTACTGAACGATCACGATAAGGGCTGTTTTGCCGGTTCAGTTAATGTGTGCCACAAGTATTCCACGCATTTCATCTGGTAGTTCATCAACATAGCCAGCACTTGCAGTTAACTCAATGGCATAACCATAAGCGCGTAAAACAATCTGAAGCATAACGAGTTCACCTTCCATTTTAAAGCTAACCATTCACATCGGCACAATCGAATCTAACATATTCAACGTCTTCTTTGGGGTTGAAATCGTCCAAACGCAAATTACATTTACCTTGTGTTCTGTGCGATGCCAAGGTTAACAAATAGATTTAGCGTGACCAATCATGTGACTATTACGTTTGGCTCGGGCAGAGATCGGCGGTATAAACGTTGTTATGTTTACCTGATTCTTAAAGTCTTCATCAATAATATGGGTAATAAGAATTCGCTGACTCCGGTGCGTTAGTTAAATCTCTTCAAAACTCATAACCTCTGTTTTCAATAAAAATAACATATTCTACTGTATTGATAGAGCGGAAAGGTAACAAGCGCGTCTTTGTAAAATTTTGCAAATTCTGACCGCTTTGCTTTTATTTTTGCCTTTTAAAAGAGCACTCGTTTGATAGTTATAACTTTATGTTATACAGGAATATTTAGTGGATTTTAGTTGGTTTTCTTGCCTATTAGATTACCATGCTGCATTCCATTTTTAACAATACACATATGAGCAACATACAATGTCTCTTACCTTTTCAGTCCAACGAGTTTCCTAGCATGGTTAGGGCCAGCATGCCACTGTGATCAATCAAATCGATATAAAGCCACGTCATGTTCAGCGGGATAGCAAACGAAGGCGTAAAATCGAGTGCCGGAGAATCTAGCAGATGAGCGGAGATTTTGAGACAAAGTTACGTGCTGCTACGTACACGTGAAATGCTCGTTCTTTAACCGCTGGATGTATCTCGCATCGCACCTAATTCAAAATCTATTAAGCAGTGAAACCTTGCACGTGAGAACGTTGGTTAGCGACGGTTGATTAGCTGGTCATCCTCTCAGGGCGGAAACAGGATTATCCAAATGCAGCAAAATTCCTATGCAGGTATGAAAGAATTACAAGTAAAAATTATCGAAAAGATGGAAAACGCTATTTACTAAAGGGCGATTACCACGGATTACGAATTTAACCGGCATAAAGGTTTGATTATTACCGTTGCTCGAGTATGAAAATGGTAGCCATGTACGATTATTGTCGCGTTACCATCGAATGCACAAAGGCGTTGTTCGGGCTAAAGAACTTTCTTTCAGTCGCGCTACAAGGAAATATACGTGCTGTGGAGCTAAAGTGTATTTGAGGCAGTCGATTGGATTATGCCACAGTACGGAAGAATATTTGTCTGATGTTCTGCCCCTACTTTCTTGGGATTACAATGCGCAATGGCATTTGGTTTGGCGGCTCATGATCTAGCAAGTAAAAAGTGTTAGATTATGTTGAGAATCGTTCTGTGCTAAAAACCTGAATAGATGCTCAGGTACAAAAATTAGCGGACTTAGGGCAACGTTTGCTCAGGTTGCATAAAGGTGACTATTTTTATTGAAAATCCTAAAGCGCTATTTAATATTCGCATTTGAAATTACAGAATGTAGTTGCGCAAAGTTTATTAAGCTAGAACTTCAAGCCTCTGGCATGGGCAGCTATTTACAAAATGCTGAGGTCTAGATTTTGATCTGATCGATCTGGAGAGACGCGACTCTTGCCATGTAGTAACGCCCGGCACATTACAGTTGAAAACACTTGCAGCAGCTTAACAATATACACGTTAATCTTCAGCCATTTTTGAAGCAATAGCGCGAGATTTCTTTGCAAAGTTTGCAAGTGAAATTTTACCGCTTGGTTTTCGTTTAAACTGCGAAAATAAAATATTTTACGCGTGAAACGTATTCATACGAACGGGTATCAACGGATAACTTCACCGATTTGAACGAATAATGGTACACGAAACCACTGCCATTGCTTAATGTTAGCTGGTTTTGCCACCAGTACCTGCATATCAACTTTTAAAACCGATCAGTTTCATAACTTCCTAATTCCACGAAGTTTGGTAGTGTTACTGAGATTGCAGAACCATTCCATAGTAATGATACATTCTGCTGGTCAACCAACCATTGTCGTTATCACAATGCTTTTGCATCAACAGCAAATTTGCTCCGAGCGTCTCTGGGTGTCATGATTGCCAGAAATCTTCGTCTTTGTATGAGTAGGTGTGAGTTATAATGTACAACGTCAGCGCTTACAACCAGTTGAGCTGATTTGAGTTGATCTCTAAATACTTTACAGAGATCAAATTTACGGAATTTTAGGTACGAGTAAATGTGACCTTTACCTGGTTTCTGGAGATTCGTTTTCAACAACGATTACATAGATCGCCATCTTGGATAAATTTTAAACCTGGTTTGAAATCAGTAATTACTATAGTTGTATAGAATTCCTCAATGACACCAAAAATTAACAAACTTTGAATTGCCGCTATTGGGTTTCAAAAAACTATATTACGTAAATCTTCGAACTCTAAAAATTTTTGTTATAATCTGTAACTTTCTTAAAGAGAATGAATGAAAAAATTATGCGCAATTTCTGCATTGTGGCATTCAACGTAGAAAGGTTTGCGAAGCAAGAAATTGGGCACACAGCATTTTGGTAGCAATTCTTCTCGTGCGAAGTTTCAAAACCTGTTCAAACGAAAACACAATCCACACAATACAAAACAAAATGCGACTGAAAATACGCCAAATCGAACTATTCCAACCACTCAACAAGCGGTAAATGGAGAAATCGTAAGGCAAACCTGCAACAGGTGCGGCTGCAGGGTGTTCCTGCAATAATGCGCTTGCGCCCTACTGAGGCCGCAGCACAAGAGGTACAACTCAAGCTCAAACGGTACTGAAACAAAACAACACCAGCAACACACAAAATGTAGTCTCTACAGTCGCACAATTTCATAGTATTGGTGGACAAATTGACCCATACTTTATGGACAGATGGATATCGTCGCTATTGTATGGTGGTGTGCAATATTTAGCTGCTGCACATGTGGCCAAAGTGCTCCTATTGTGATGGTAAATCCAAATGGCACCCCATTAGAATGCCAGCTCCTTCCTTAATTCTTCTATTTAGCCCTGGAAATAGCATTTATTATCACACTCATTGATTGTTCAACTGCTCAACAAAACAGCTACAAAAAGCGCAATGGTTAACCGATTTAGTAAATGCCTTTCAATGACCCAGTCGCGTTACTTGAATTTCTTGAGTTAGATCCAGTCTAGATTTTCGATATATACGTGTACAAATTATTTGCTGGCGTACCAAAACGTATGATGGAGAAGAATCATATGATCCATATTAGGCACGCAAGTAAGCTTCGGCTGATGAATTTTTGCAAAGCAGAAGGGGTTTTGTTAAAGATCCAGTAGAAGAACAGCATAGTCCAGCACCTATTATTTTGCATAAATATCAAAAGTCGAGTTATTTATGATTAAAAATAGTTGTGCAATCAATTATCGTTATTGTTTCCGACGTCATTTTCCATATGATGAAGTTGAAAAGTGGTAACATGGCAACAAGGATTGGATTATATGCCACGCATAAAAGAAATTGAGAGTGATTTCTCTGGTGGTGATCGCTTGATGGCGAGAAGACGGAGTTAGATTACGATACGCATATTGAGCAAATTCCTCATAACTGACATTGCGTATTCATTCTCGTTTTACCAGTAGTGATTTCCAAACCGCATTACAGAAACATTATGCCAAAGATTCTTGCAATCCGTTTTGCATATTGTGATGGTGACACATATCAATCACGCTACTAGGATGATAAATTTTTGCACATGCAAATGCTTAAAAAGCTAATGTTGTATAGCGTAAATCAAGTTGTGTTAGCCGGAAAGGTGTAATAACCAGGCTGAGTGTTTAAAACAATTGAGTCATAAATTATTTAGTATTGGGATTTTGCCATTATTTACACTTATTAGACCGAGTAGAAGGGGCGTGCATTTCTTCGTTGAAATCTTTCAAACTTTAAAGATTTACCGAGAACTTCAGTACATCAGGTTACTTGGTTCTAAACTAGACGTGAAAATTGGTGGAGGAGCCGAATAAAACGTTAGTTGGATAAAGTTAGATAACAAAGTTACTCAATCTTTGTTAGTCGAACTGTTGGTGCTTAACATCACCATTATGCGAAATCAAGGCAATTAACTATTTAAAAGGTATCTCTACCATATATATCAGATCTTTTAATTCAATAGCCGAAACGTATTCTATGTCAGATAGCTACGCCTTTGCGTATCTAACTTTACCTTTCAAATCAACTAATTGCTTTGACATGTCTAAAAATTTAATTCTTATCCTTAACTGCGGTAGCTCATCTTTAAAATTTGCTATCTTAGACCCTAAAACCAGTGATGAAAAATTATCTGGTTGAGTAGTATTTTCATTTAGAAGATGCGTATCAAAATGGAAATTACACGGTGAAAAAGGTAATGCAGATTTAGGTGCTGATGCATATGAGCGCACTATTCATCGCAAATGAGTTGTTATCAGAAGAATTAAAAGCAAATATCGGTGCTATGGCACACCGTATGTTCATGGTGGTGAGCGTTTTTACTTCATCTGTTGTTATCAACGATGATGTTATCAGAGCATTGAAGAAAGCAGTTCAATTTTGCCCTCCAACCCGGCTCACCTCATTGTATTCAAGAAGCATTCGTATTTTCCCTGAATTAAAAAGACAAAAACGTTTGCAGTATTCGACACGCATTCCATCAGACCATGCCTGAAGAAGCATTCTATATGCACTTCCATATAACTATATACTGAACATCACATCGTCGTTATGGCACGGTACAAGTCATTTATTCATTTCTCGTGAAGTGGCAGAACGCGTTGGTAAAACCAGTTGATCAAGTAAACACCATTGTTTTGTCACTTAGGTAACGGCGGTCTGTTTCTGTCGTTCGTAACGGTAAATGTATCGATACTTCAATGGGTTTAACACCGTTAGAAGGTTTGGTAATGGGTACTCGTTCTGGTATATCGACCCGGCAATCATTCTACCCTATACAAAAACTTAGGCATGTCAATGGATGAAAGTGGAAACGACTTTAGTGAAAAATCAGGGTCTTTTAGGGTTTTAACTCAGTGACCAGCGACTGTCGTTACGCTGAAGATAACTATGATGACGCATCTAAACCTGAAGCAAAAGCACTAACTGCATATAGCTATCGTTTAGCAAAATACATCAGTGCATACATGGCAATTTTAGGTGATGATCACTTAGATGCTATCGCATTTTACTGGTGGTATCGGTGAAAACTCAGCTCACGTTCGTGAATTAACTGACCACGAAAATTATTCGGTGTTAAATTAGACACGACCGCAACCTTGCGGCACGCTTCGATAGAAGGAGTCATTACAGCAGATGATCAGCATTCAAGCAATCGTAATTCCGACAAATGAAGGGTAGTGATTGCACGAATACTGTCAGCTAGCACTATAGCTCTCAAGGGCAGATTACTCTGCCCTTTTAACTTTTATTTTATAGAATATGCAATTATGTCAAGAACGATTATTCTTATTCCAACGACCACAGGTGTTGGATTGCTGAAATTAGCTAGGTTTTAGTGCACGCTTTAGAACAGGACTAAAGTTGGCTTTTTAAAACCTATTGCACAGTCTATTACTGGTGAAGACGTTTTTAGACCGTTCAACTTCAATTATCAAGGCTTTGCCCAAACAACAGAAGTTGGCGAGCCATTTATGTTAAGTGGCAGAAAACACTTATCGGCCAAAAACCAAAACTGACGTTTTTATTAGATGTAGTAGAACGCCATCAAGCATTAGCTAAAAACAACGAAATTATTGTCATTGAAGGGTTTAATTCCAACTCGTACAAATGCATAGCAAACAGCATTAACTATGAAATTGCATGAAGCGTTAGATGCTGAAATCGTATTGGTTGCCGCACCTGGTTCTGATAAACCTGCCCAATTAAAAGAGCGTGTTGAAGCTGCTGCATCTGAATTTGATGGTCGTAACAACCCTAACCTTTTAGGTGTGGTTATCAACAAATTTAATGCGCCAGTAGATGAATCTGGTCGTACTCGCCCTGATTTGAAGTGAAATTTGGCTCATTCCAACACAGCACCAAAACGTTTCGAAGTTGAAGCATTATTTCGCAAAAATTAACTACTACTCGCTTGCATGGTAATGCAGATTTATCCCGCAACTCGTGCAATTGACTAGCTAAACATTTACATGCAGCAATCATCAATGAAGGTGAGCTGAATACCCGTCGTCATTCGTGGTGTAAGCTTCTGTGCGCGTAGCATTCCACATAGTTGATCACTTTAAAACGTGGTAACATTGGTAACCTCAGCGAGACCGTCCAGAAGTATTAGTCGCAGCATGTCTTGCGGTTATGAATGGTGTTGAAATTGGTGGTATCCTTTTAACTGGTGGTTATAAAATTGAGGCACCAATTGCAAAAACTTTGCCAACAAGCGTTTGAAACAGGTATTCATATTCCGTGTTGAAGGCAATACCTGGCAAACCGCTTTAAACTTAAAAGTTTCAGCTTAGAGATAGCAACTACTGATGACAAAAGAATGATTAACGCAATCAAAAGAATATGTTGCAAATGCATTAAATACAGGTTTTGTGAAGAAGTATCTAAAGGTGCAACTCGTGCGCGTCTCTCTCTCCTGCAGCATTCCGTTATCAATTAACTGAATTTGCGTGAAGCGAAAAACGTATTGTACCAGAAGGTGATGAGCCTCGTACAGTGAGCTGCAGCACTTTTGTGAACGTGGCATCGTGGAATGTGTTTTATTAGCTAACCCAACAGATGTTCAACGAGTTTCAGAAGCTGCAAAGGTGTAACCTAGTAAAGGTATCACCATCATCAACCCAGCAGACGTGCGTGAAAAACTATGTTGCTCGTTTAGTTGAATTACGTAAAGCAAAGGTATGACTGAAAGCTGCGTGAACAATTAGAAGACACTGTGGTATTAGGGGTACTATGATGTTGAAAGCTAAAACAGAAGTTGATGGTTTAGTTTCAAGGTGCGGTTCATACAACGGCTAATACCCATTCGTCCACCGATACAAATATAAAACTGCACAGAGGTGCTCAATTGTTTCTATCTTCTTTTATGTTATTAGCAGACCAAGTATTGGTATATGGTGACTGTGCGTTAACCCAGATCCAACAGCTGACAATTAGCAGAAATCGCAATTCAATCTGCAGAGTCTGCAAAAGCATTTGGTATCGACCCACGTGTTGCAATGATCTCACACTCCAACCGGCACATCGGGTTCTGGTGCAGATGTTGAGAAAGTAGCAACTCGTATTGCAAAAGACGATCCAGATTTTAATCATTGATGGCCCATTACAATATGATGCTGCGGTAATGGAAGATGTGGCGTTCTAAAAGCACAAACTCACCTATTTGCAGGTCAAAGCAACTGTATTCGTCTTCCCCAGATTTGAATACAGGTAACACCACGCCCTAAAGCAGTTCAACGTTCTGCGATTTGAGTTTCAATGGCCTATGCTTCAGAGTATGCGTAAACCAGTTAATGACTTATCTGTGGTGCATTGGTAGACAGATATCGTTTACACCATTGTTAACTGCAATTCAAGCAACTCAAGCTTTAATCAATCTTTATGAGATACGCCCAGTTTACACTGGGCGTTTTTCTAAAAATTAAAGAAATTTGACCGCTTGTTGCGGTAGAATAGCCCAAAATACTTTCTTTATATTGATGAACCATGACAACACCAATTATTGATTTACAAATTGCCAGTGAAAATAGCGAAGAAGCTTGCCAACACTGGAACAATTTACTCACTGGGTAGAAAACTACCCTCACCTTTGAAGCCAAACTGAAGATTTTCCTGGAAACAGAAATGACCATCCGTATTGTGGATGAAGAAAAAGCCAAACATCAATCAGAATATCGTGGAAAAGATTGCCAACAAACGTCTCTCATTCCCCTTTCGAAGTGCCAGAAGGTACTGAACTTCCCTTATTAGGTGATTTAGTTATCTGTCGTCGAGCGATGAGATGCTGAAGCAAAAGAACAACAAATTTCTTTGACATGCCACTGGGCGCATTTAGCTGTGCATGGCACGTTACACTTGTGGCTATGATCATATTGAAGAGGCCAGGCGAGATGGAAGGTCTAGAAACGCAAATTAGCGAAATTGGGCTTTGGAAGATCCTTATTTGAGCGAAAAAGAACTCGACTAATGCAGCTCGTTGTGTTAATAGCGATGCCCGTCACGATTTGATTGACGTGGCTAAATCAAATTTTGCAAAAAGCCAAGCGTATCTCGGCACGCAGCATTTTCAGGCACTTTATGTATGCGTAGTCCTGATGGGGTTTGTAGCATTTTAGAAAGCGTTAGCCATTATTGCTGGCACCAGTATGAATGGTGGAACACTTTTTCTTGTTTGTCCTGATTTTGCACAATTATCCCAAATTCCTCGATAGCGATTCTTTGCGCTGGAATGATGGAAGCTGATTACTACATCAAATTTCTATCACTATTTTCAAAAATTGATTCAAAAATATCAGTTTAGCGTGACAATGCCACGAAAAACAAGATTTTTTTCCCCCTACAAGCGGGCAAAAAACGCAAATGTTTTGCGAATTTACGCCAGAACAGCAGCAAATTTTCGAACAGCTACCTAAGCACCTCGCTGATATTCATTTAATTTTGCCGATCGTGGGAGAGGTAATCTCACTCTTGCGGACAACTTGCCCAAAAAGCCTTGCGGAACATCACTCAGTAATTATCACCGCCAAAAGCCGCGCTGCACTTCCCAATTTTTAGCTCAATTGAATGTAGCTTGCATGATTCTTTGCAATTTATGGCACCGATCAGCTGATTGCGAGCATTGCGCAAAAATGTATTTCTCCAAATCATTGGTTATTTATTGATGAAGCGGCTAGTTTGCCTTTTCACTGTTGCAAACGCTTTGCTGTTATTTTCATAAAGTTGTGCTGACCACAACCACCCCACAATTATGAAGGTACAGGGCGAGGTTTCAGTGTAAGATTTAATCACAATGTTCCCGCACTTATCAAGAGATGGCATTTAACTACTCCACCCGCTGGGAAGAAAATGACCCGCTTGAGCAGTTTATTAACTGAGCTGCTATTGTTAGATGAAAGCGAACACATAGAACCGCTTGCACAATACTATCAATTATTTGCGAATGCGCATTGCAAAACGATCAACAGACTTACGTCGGTTATTTGATGGAGAAAATCATGCAATGTTTTTCTTATCAAGAAAATGAGCAACGTAATTGCGTCAATTTGGGCACTCTAATGAAGAGCGGATTGTCAGATGCGTTAACAAGGAAGTATGGAGCTGGAACGCGTCTGCCAGCGGGAATTTAGTGGCTGTCTTTTGTGCGCAAAGGAATTTGAAAGTCATCTGCACCTTGCATTCAATGTGAAATTTCTAGGATTGCCGTTCAGCCAGAAAAGCCAACAACAAGGCGTATTGGCAGCGGTTAGTTTCTGACTTTTATTTTGCAAAATCTCCAAAACAAATTCGACCGCTTGATTTTATTTTCCGGTCAGCTTTGGTATGTCCGATTGTCTGCTGAAATTTTGGCAACAGTGTGGTTTGCGTGGTACAAATTACGCCTAACGAGAAGCAAGCAGTGGTTACCAAAAGTGCCATGATGCTCTACCCTATTTCTGAGGTAGGAAAGCAATTTGTTGCGCAAAGCTGTAGCAAAATTTCAGCGTGATGCCGCACTTTTACCTTATTGCGAAGCGCTTTTCCCTAATAGTGGCTGATTATGCTTTAGATGAATCAGACCAACAAAATTTGCAGTGGTTTTTGCATTTGCTCAACGGAGTTTCTCAGCTTGTTTTGCATCACTGAAACGGCTTTACACTCAATATCCTGAAGAACTTGCCATCTTGCCGAGATAATCTAGAACAAAATAGTCTTACGTTAGCTGCGCAAAAGCAAACATTGGCACAATTTCGACTGGCAGTTGGAGATGTGTTAGCAGCGAATGTCAGAAGAAAAAGCCCATTTAAAATACTTTTGACTATTTTTAAATGGGCTGTCCCTTGATAAATGATTAGCATGTTTTGCTTTACGTTGGTAACTGCCTTTCCCTTGCGATTTCGCATCAAGCGGGTTTTTAAATAATGGGTCTGTAACTCAAAAGCTTTTATCGCACTTTTCTTGAATTTCGCCACGCTGGTGGGCATATTGATTCTTACTCATCATTTATCCTCATTAGAATTAGATTTTATTGCAAAAATTGCGTGTGCATTCTGCCAAAATTTACTTTTCCTGATATAAGTTAGGGGGTAGTTGTGTATAATTTACCGAAATTTACTTCAAGCGGATAGTTTTATTCGCATTTTGCAAAGCAGAGGATAATATGAAAAAGAAGAAGTCGGAGATAATTTCTTAGCGCGTCTTGGCAAAACTCTGCTTTGCGCCCGAGGCGGTAAATTAGCCCTACAGATTGGCTTAGTGCAAATGCTGATTTTAATGCAAATAGTACTCGAAAGTAGCTTGTAATATGTGCTACTACCACTATCCAAATTGCTATAAGCAATATGGTTGTGAAATTACGGGTGTAGATTTAGACGAAGAAGCATTAGAAAAAGCACGTCATAACATTAAAGAAAATGGCGTAGAAAACTTGGTTGAAGTGCAACGTGCAAATGCGACAAAATTGCCATTTGAAGATAACACTTTTTGATATTGTTATCAACGAAGCTATGTTGACTATGTTGCCAATTGAAGCAAAAAGAAAAAAGCGATTGGGAATACTTTCCGTGTACTTTAAACCTAACGGTTTCTTATTAACCCATGATGTGATGCTAAACACTGATGACGTAGAAAAAGTGATAGCAGATTTACGTTCAGCAATCAACATTACAGTAACTCCCCACTCTTCAAACCTGAGCTGGAAAGAAACGTTCCTTCGTTGCGGTTTTAGAAATGTGGAAAACATTTAGTGAGTGAGATGAGTTTGCTTTCGCCGAAAGGGAGGTTAATTTACGATGAAGGTGCTATTGGGCGCGATGAAAATTATCAGCAATGCGTTAAAACCTGAAAATCGTGATACTTTCATGTTAATACATTTAACGACCCTGATAAAAACTTGGTTTTATTGCTATTTGTAGCCAAAAATAATGTTTGAACTATTCCAAACTTGGTATAAAAAGAAATTAGGTAATCCACATGGTGCTGCATTATTGGCATTCTGCTCTGTGGTTTGGGATTATCTATTTCTTTAGCGACCTTATTATGCCGCTGTTTTAGTGGCCATCGTCTTTGCTTATCTGTTAGATACGCCTATTCGTGTATTGACGCAAAAATTTAAGCCCTCGCACATTAAGTCATTGGATTGTGCCTAGGTAGTACACTCTCTTTACTTGCTATATTTATTACAGTGTTATTACCAAATTTATGGAATCAGACCGTCGATTTTGTGCGTGATTTTACCCAACATGTTTAACTTGCTTATCATACGTGGTTACAAGCCTTGCCCGAACATTATCCTGAGTTGGTAGATTACGCGATGCTAGATAGCCTAATGACCTCATTACGGGCAAAAATTCTAGGTTATGGCGAATCATTATTAACTTCTCTCTTAACTCACTGGTGAGCTTTAGTCCGGTTTAGGCATTTATGCTTTTTAGTGCCGTTATGGTCTTTTTCTTATTGAAAGACAAACCTTTATTTTGTTCGTTCATTTTAAATTTAATGCCTAAAACCGCCGTTTAACCACACGGGTTTTGGATGGAAATGCAAGCAACAAATCAATAATTATATTCGAGGAAAATTGTTAGAAATTTAATTGTTGTGTAGATTACCTACATCTATTTTGATTTTCTTCGATTTTGACGTTGCCCATTACTACTTTCGGTGCTGCAGGGCTTTCAGTATTAGTTCACATATCGGTGCGGTATTAGTTACCATTCCGATTGCATTAATTGCATTATTTCAATTTGGTTTATCGCTCTGATTTTTACTACGTACTACTCGCTTTCGTGATTAGCCAACTGTTAGATGGAAATATTGTTGTACCCTTCCTGTTCTCTGAAGCCGTTAATTTACATCCACTAACCATCATTGTCGCAGTGCTCATTTTTGGTGGATTGTGGGGATTTTGAGCGTATTTTTGCAATTCCCATTAGCCACTTTAGTCAAGGCGGTGGTTAATGCTATCTCTTCTGTTGAATAATTAAAATAATAAGGATAATAAAATGCTTGTTTCGGATTTCCATTTTGATCTTCCTGATAATCTTATCGCACGTTACCCCTATGCCAGAAACGTACAGCGAGCCGTCTTTTAAAATTAGATGGCAACACGGGCGCACTAACCGACTCAACACTTCCCGACTTGCTAGAAGATATTCAAGCAGGCGACTTGTTAATTTTTAATAATACCCGTGTTATTCCGCTCGTCTTTTACGGTCGTAAATCTAGTGGTGGTAAATTAGAAGTACTGGTTGAGCGAGTATTAGATGAACATCGTTGTTTAGCACATATTCGTGCTTCAAAAGCGCCTAAAGAAGGGGCTGAAATTACTGAGCGAAGATAAATTAGCGAAGGAAATGGGTTTCACGCCATCATGACAGCCCGTCATGGTGCGCTTTTTGAGATTTGCAATTTAGTGCAGCACAACCCTTGTTTGACTTACTGCAACAAGCAGGTCATATGCCTCTACCACCTTATATTGACCGCCCTGATGAAGATGCAGACCAAGAACGCTATCAAACCGTTTATAGTAAAGTATTAGGTGCGGTGGCTGCTCCAACAGCTGGCTTTACATTTTGATAATGCAATGCTAGAACAGCTTAGCGAGAAAGGTGTACAAACTGCGTTTGTGACTTTTGACAAGTTGGTGCGGGAACATTTCAACCCGTTCGCAGAAAATATTCTCGATCATCAAATGCACGCAGAATATGCTGAGGTTAGTGAAGAAGTGGTGGAAAAAATCCTTGCAACTAAAGCAGCAGGTAAACGAGTCATTGCCGTAGGGACAACTTCTGTGCGCTCTATCGAAAGTGCAGCTCAAGCAGCAGAACAATCAGGAAAATTGATTGCGCCATTCTTTTTCTGATACACAAATTTTCCTCTGCGGGAAAAACTTTTAAAGTCGTGGATGCTTTGAGTCACCATTTCCATTTGCCAGAATCTACACTCATTATACTTGTTTTCTGCCTTTTTGCTGGTTATCGACATACCATGCAGGCTTAATCAGTATGCTGTGGCAAAATCAATATCGATTCTTCAGTTATGGTGATGCGATGTTTATCACAAAAATGAAAATGCGACGTAAGATTTACCGCCCAACGCTTAATTAGAAAACTCCGAAATAGCCCTGATACCAAGGGCTATTTTTATGTCTTGTGTATGTGAGCTTTGCTTGCCTGAGCGAATTCAATCTTTCAACCATGCCAACTTCTAGCTATTTAGTGTTTGAACTCCATGTAAACTTAATCGTTCAATCACTTGTTTGTTTGGCATTTTCCAAGGATTCCATCGCCCACTAGAAATAATGGCTACCCTTGGCTTGGTTTGTTGCAACAAAGCTTCACTACTGCTGGTTTTACTGCCATGATGGGGCACTTGTAAAAAATCTACTTGCCCAACATTTTCCGACCATTCGCGTTCTTGTATAGCACCGCTATCTCCTGTCAATAACCAACGGAAATGCTCTCATGCTGACTAGCAAAACACAAGAATCTTGATTTTTAGCCACTAACACTGTTTGAGAGGGATAGATAGCTTGCAGTTGAAAAATGACCAAACCGCCAGAATTTTACCTGCAACACAAGATTCTGGTTGATAACCAGCATAATGTTTTTGGCTACTTGAAATTAACCGCGCATGGGGGATAATGCTGTAATAAGGTTTCTACTCCGCCTGCATGATCATTATCATCATGACTTAGAAAAATAGCTTCCACTGTAATGCCTTCGCGTTGAAGATAAGGCAGAATTTCCAGTTTTGCCATATTATTCGAGCTAGCACCCTCGCCCAGCTTATGCCAGTGTCGTAAAAATTGCTGGACTCGCTTGTTTCATAAATCAAGGCTTAGCCAGCCCTCGCCCAACATCAAAGGTTATCCAACTAGGTAATGATGCACGCATAAAGCCATATAACTCAAACCATAAAAAGCGGAACGATGATTCCTAAACGCTAACTAATAAACTTTTGCTTATTTTTCCAAGCATAAAAGACCAAGTAAAATAGCTAAATCTAAGCTTACTAATTCCCATTGAGTTTGGTAACTTAACGGAATCCAGCTTTCAGATAATGGTGAATTAACGTGAGACTGCTTTGCTGCTAGCCAATCTGCCCATTGCCAAGTTGAAAATAAATTATCCGTATTAACGTTAATGAAATCATGGGCACTAATGCAAAGCTATAAAGCGGAACAATAAGAATATTGGCAAAGAAAAATTCCAGGCAGAACTTCCCTGAAAAAGAAAAATTGCACTGGGTGGAAAATCAGATACCAAGTTGTAAATGGAATAACAGTATGCCTCGTATAACTCTGAAAAATGTTGAGTAGCTATCCAGTTGGAAAAGTGGAAAGTAGCGATACCAAATAATTAAACTTGCAACAGCCGAAATAGAGAGCCAAAAACCATCCGATAATAATGTTAATGGGTCCAAGCAGCACAGTAATGACACGATCCGCCTACCATAATTGTGTTAGCATAATGTCGGCGAGCAAATTGACAAACTAATCATCAATAAAAATTGCCCCGATTGCGCGTAATGTGGGAATAGAAAAACCAGCAGCAACTATATCCTAGCGCAAAAGCTAATCCAATTGCGCGAGGAAAAGGTAGGACTGCCCTATTTTGCTGAAAAGCCCTTATCGCATAGCGGTGATGAGCATATCATTCCCCATTGCCCCAATTTTGCTAGCCAAAAATCAACAGCCATTGCTAAAAGCGATATGTAAAGCCTGAAATAGCAATTAAATGCGCTGTCCCCGTTTGTTGGAAAAATTTGCCAATGTTCATGATTCAACCAGCTCGCTCCCCAAAGCTAACGCCACTAATAGTCCTTGGGTAGGAAAATGGGTTCTTGTTGATCAACCACGCGATAAAGCCACTTTGTCTGCCATGAGGAGGTTTCCTGATTTTCTAACCATATTGCTTTGTTTAATGGTTGCGGTAGCTTGAATATGATTTGCTGCATACCAACGCTGACGATCAAAGTTGCCTTCATCTAACCGTGCACTAATTGGTCGAAAAGTGGTTTGGGATTTGATAATGTTGTTCCAGTTTTAACGGTGTTTGGCTTTGCCAATTTAGGTAAATACGCTCCCCATTTTTCAACTGCCCAATCGCGGCTTGATAATCGGTAGTTCTTGTATTGCACAATTTTAACCGTTCTGGTTTGCGCTAAAGCGGTCTGATTTTTCAACTCATTTGCAAAATGAGCTACTCTAGCATAACTGAGTAACACCAAGAAAAGCACCCATGCTAATAATTTATATCTGGCTAAGATTGCCCATAGCAAAAGCGTACCATAAGCGATGATAAGAGAAATAAAAGCCAGCTATGCAGCCATAAAATAGGCAAGCAAAGCAATGGAAATAAGATAAATGCGTGGTCTTGTCGTATCATCGCCAAATAGAACATAAATAATGGTAAGCATATCGAATGGGGAAAAAGTACCGCTGTTTTTATTGGATTTTTCGAGCAAGATCGCTAAAATTTCTCTCTTTGCAAAAACTTCGAAAAATGACCGCTTGAAGGTAAAATAACCCAATAAATAGAAGGAAAATGATGACCGAATTTACTCGATTAATACGCAAGGCGAAGCAAATATGGTGGATGTTTCTGGCAAACAGGAAACCGTACGAGAAGCTCCTCGCGGGAAGCTTTTTGTTTCAATGCGTGCTGAAACTTTACAAATGATTTTTATCTGGCAAACCACCATAAAGGTGATGTTTTTGCAACTGCACGCATTGCGGGATTCAAGCTGCTCAACGCACGTGGAGTTGATTCCGTTTTGCCACCCGCTTCTGCTTTCAAAAAGTTGAAGTAAAACTAGCAGCTTTTGGTTGAAAGCAATCGTTCGATTGAATCGCTTTGCAAATTAAGTGGAAAAACAGGCGTGGAAATGGAAGCGTTAACCGCCGCAAGTGTTGCCGCACTAACCATTTGCATGCATATGTGCATGTACAGAAAGACATGGTGACTGAACACGTTCGTCTATTAGGGCAAAAAGTGGTGGTAAGTCTGGCGATTTCGTTGCACCATCAACAAAGGAATAATAGTTTGATGAGTATTCAAGTTTTATTTTTGCGCAAACGCGAGAATTAGTTGGTGTGGATAGCCTACGTGACGGAAGAAACATTTGATACGGCAGAAGCGCTGCGCGAACATGCAACAATGGGCACAAAATGGCATAGCGTTGAGAAAAGGAAAAATTATTGGTTGCGATTAACCAAACTATGCGAGTTTGAGAGTGCTATCCAAGATGGTGATGAAGCTTTCTTTCCACCTGTGACTGGAGGTTAAATGCAACAAACATTCATTCAAGTTCAAGAAGACAATATTGACCAAAATGCAATTTATCAATGGTTAAGCGCTGAACATAGCGTGTGCACAACATTATTTGTTGGTAAAGTGCGAGAAATGAATTTAGGCGATAATGTCTCTGGCCTTTATTTAGAACATTATCCTGCAATGACAGAAAAAGCCTGCAAGAAAATTGTTGCACAAACTCGCCAACGTTGGGATCTATAACGTAGCTAGTGATTCATCGTACTAGTCAATCTACACACGGGCGATGAAATCGTATTAGTTGGGCGTTAGTTCTGCTCCACCGAGGCGATGCCATCACGCAAATGAATCCATTATGGACTATCTAAAAACGCGTGCACCATTTTGGAAGCGTGAAACCACGCAAGAAGGCGAACGCTGGATTGAAGGTAGAGAAAGTGATCAACAAGTCGGCGGATAAATGGGATTCAACCATGCTAAATAACCTTGAACTGGAACAAATTATCGACCAAAAATTAAATAGTAAACGCAATTTCGCGATTATGCGCCTAATGGTTTACAGGTTGAGGTCGCCAAACTGTGAAAAGATTGTTACAGGGGTAACAGCAACACTGCCGTTAATTGAAAAAGCGATTGAAAAAGCAAGCGGACGCAATTTTAGTGCATCATGGCTATTTCTGGAAAAAGTGAGAATCCATGTATTCGTGGCATGAAAGGGAAACGAATCAAGCAGTTATTGGTTAGTGATATTTGAACTTGCACGGTTATCACTTACCTTTAGATATTCATCCTGAATTGGGCAATCAATGCGCGTTTAGCTCAGCAATTAGGTATTGTTGGGCTTGCTGGATTAGAAGATAAACCCAATTCTATTCCTGTTTGGGGGCTTTGAAACACCTGTTTCAGCACAAAGAATTAGTACTAACGACTCTGAACACATTCTGCAACGTAAACCTATTGTTTGCGATGAATTTGTTGCAGATTATCCTCAAAAATGATGAAACCGTTGGCATTGCAGGGCGGTGGGCAAGGATATATTGGATTTAGCTGCAGCTAAAGGTATTGATGCATTTATTTCCCGGAGGCCCTTTCGAACAAACCACCCATTCAGCCCGTGAACAAGGTATGTACTATTTCGCTTGTGGTCACCACGCAACAGAACGTGATCGGCATTAAAGCCTTTTAGCGAATGGTTGGCAAAAGAATATGGTTTATCTGTTGAATTTATTGATATTGATAATCCTGCATAAAACATAACATAAAGGGCAATTCACTATGAACTGCCCTTTTCTTATTCCCGCTATTTTCAAGCCACAGCATAAAATCTGGAAACGGTATGAAATGAGCCAAAGACTCAAAATAATATCTTTCGGCCTTTGCTTCGCTAAATAATTTTACTGCAGCATCGCCAATATATTTATATGTAGAAGTTTTAGCCTGCGGTAAGACGGCAAGTAGTTTGCTTTCGACCATTTGAGCTTCTTGCCCACGCCAACAATCAAGCCCCACGCACACCAACCATCAATCAATTGATCTAGATGGTTCGACGATACCTGAAAGATCTTTTATCCTCTAGTGCGCTGAAAATTGCAAAAATCTTTCTTTTAACCGCTTGCAAACGAGGATGCTAAATAACGCGCTGCATGCGGGTTAGCGCCCAACATCAATAATGACTCGTGACTTTAGGTTGCGGCCTCGAAAATGGGTACTCATTTTGCGGTTAATGTCTGGAAACGCCCGGCATTTGTGCCTCTGCAATCGCTTCCATTATCATTTGTTCACTCATTGAAAATGGCAACTGCGTTAAGACAGCCAGCGCTGTCCCAACATTGGGTACAGGAATTAGCGCTGAGGCAAATTATCGAAACAAAGCGTATTAGATTGCCACTGCAAGTGGTCATTTTTCAATGATCTGCCAATCTTCTCCACGATAAAAAGCGTGACATTGTAACTTAATTGCGTAATCACGAATGCTTTTGGGCAGTCAGGTCACTGCAATCGCAACTGGAATATTAGGGTCTAAAAATGCCCGCTTCATCGCCCAATCGCTTCTCTGTTATCGCTTAGGAAAGCAACATCGGTCGATATCAATCGAGGCAATGACTGCAAAATGGATCAACAATATTGGTTGCATCTAAACGTCCGCCAAGACCGACCTCCTAGAATTACTACATCTAATTTGGCTTTGTTTAAATAGCGCTAATGCGGAAAGTGTAACTAAATTCAAAATAACTTAACGAAAACCTCGCTTCTCTTTTTGAATCATCGCAAAGGTCTGACATGCCATTCATCTGAGAGTAATTCACCTTGAATACGATACACGTTCGTTATAACGAATTAAATGTGAGAGGAATAAACGCCAACGCGTAAACCCGCTTTCATCAGTGCGACTATCAAAAGCGACAAGTCGAGACCTTTACCATTTGTACCCGCAACGGTAATAACATAAGGCGCGGTTGCAGTAAATCGAGTTGCTCAGCTACGAAAGACGTACTCGTTCTAATCCCATATCAATAGGCTTTGAATGCGCATGTTCAAGGTATTTAACCAACAGGCTAAGCTATCAGTCTCTTTCGGAGGAAATTTGTGTTCATAATATATCCTAGAAATAGAAAAATCCCTGTAAAACAGGGATTTTATATCCCTTTTATTGATTAAGCCGTAGCGTCTTCTTCAACGATTAACTCGCCCGTTACCGCTTTAAATGGTGAAGCGTTGGAATGTTAGTTTCGCACAAAAGACGAGCTAAGGTATCGCGCATCTCTTTACGTGGAACAATCATATCAATCGCACCATGCTCTAATAAAAATTCAGCACGTTGGAAACCTTCGGTAATTTTTCACGTACGGTTTGTTCAATCACACGCGGGCCAGCAAAAACCAATCAGTGCTTTTAGGTTCTGCGATATTGATGTCGCCTAACATCGCAAGACTTGCAAACACCACCTCAATGTTGGGTCTGTCATCACAGAAATATATGGCACGCCTTCTTCTTCATTTTGGCTAAAATTGCACTGGTTTTTGCCATTTGCATTAAAGAGAATAATGCTTCTTGCATACGAGCACCGCCAGATGCAGAGAAACAGATAAACGGAATCTTCTAACGCTTTTTCTGCAGCACGAACAAATTTTTGCCTCAACTACTGTGCCCATTGAACCGCCCATAAAAGCAAAGTTAAATGAAGCAACCACCACAGGCATTCCGTAAAGTGTTCCACTCATCACAATAAACGAATCTTTTTCACCTGTTTCTTTTTGTGCAGCACTAAAACGATCTTTATATTTTTGAGATCTCTAAATTTCAACACATCCTGTGGTTCTAATTCGCCGCAATTTCTTGTGCAGAATTTATCATCTAATAATTAGTAATAAACGCGTACGCGTTGAGTTCGCATATGGTGGCCACATTTTTGGGCAAACTTCCATAGTGTAGCGTAATTCTCACTATATAATACTTGTTCGCAGTGGCTACATTTTGTCCAAATACCTTCAGGCACTGAAACCCCTGAAGATGTATTGCCACTTCGACCTAAAATTCTGTCTAACCAGCTCATATTTTTACCCCTTTGTTTATGAGAAAAATTGGCGCTATTAAAGCACAAATACACTTATTTTAAAAGCTTGCATACCGTCCCGCTTTGTTAGCATCGGATTTGTAAATTTCTTACTAAAACAGACCGCTTGTATTATGAAAAACACTCCCAGATCGGATGCAGCTCTGCAGTAGCGTAAGCCCTCTACCTAATTCTATCCAGCCTGTGGGAAAGTGAAAATCTGAACCACCAGAAGACAAAGTTCAAACTCAGCTGCCCAGCAGAGCAATCAGTTAGCGTTGGTCTGGTGTTTGTCCAGCCAGAGACCTCAATCCCATCGCCCCGCTGCTTTAAAAATCTGTAATCAAGCGGCGAATCCATCTGCCTGTTAATTTGTAACGCAATGGATGTGCAATACAAATCACGCCCTGCAGAATGAGTCACTGCAATGAGCTACCTTCAATGAACTACTCAGCTTGTTTAACGTAAGCATGATTTTACCTGCACCCAATATTTCTTAAAGCATGTTCAATGTTGCGAACAGTAACTCGCTCATACAAAAACGACCGTAATGCGCACGGGTTACTTCCCCTTCAGCAAGCGATTTTTGCGCCTTCATACGCATTTGGAAACTTTCGCTGCTTTAGCCAGTTTTTCTCCAATTTCAACCGCGCAGTTGCTCTTAATTCGGCTTGTTTAGAATAGTAGCGTGATCATTGCTGGATGATGTCCATCAATATTTAATGCGGCAAGATGAATATTTTTCTGCCATACCACAGATATTTCAACGCCGCTAATGAGTTGAATCGGCAAATTTCCTGCCGCTTTTTTAGCCTCACTAATGCCAGCGGTAGTATCGTGATCGGTTAAGGCAAGCATTTCTACACCTTGGTTAACCGCGCGTTCTACTAATTCGAGTAGGGCTTAATGTTCCATCAGAGGCAGCTAGCGAGAATGTAAATCAAACTTCATCAGTTGATAATCCTGCTCTGATAAAAATTGTTTATACGCTTCACTCTTTTTAGCCAAACTTAATGGATAAGCGCGAGATGTGGATGGCAAGCGGTATAAAAATAATGGTCTTTTGCTATCAAACGGATAAGCAATACATTCGTTTGTTTTGGGCGCTTTCACTTTTTCAGGTAATAGACCAAACAATGTATCGGTTGCTAAGCCACCAGTGGTAAAATCCATTTTACATGAGGTAAGGTTTTTTAACAATTTAGGCATATCCACCGGTTCAACACTTTTCAAATCTTTATCTGAAGCATTACCTTTTAAGCGAATAGCGGTTTGAGCTGAAAGAACAGAGTACAATGCTTTCTCTCGTAAAAAGCCTCAATACGAACAGGATCAAAACGTTTTTCTTCACCTACGCGAAAAATGATCAGCATTTTGATAAAAACCAACCCCATAATCCGCCAGCATATCATTTTGAAATTAGGGTAATGAAATTGCATACAACGTTTCTCATTGGTTGGTGGAAACGTTCCATCATCACTACTGCTGGCATTTTCAGGCAAAATACGCAAACGGATGATGTTCTAATTCATGTTCAGCTGTCATTTTTCTTCCTATTGAATCAGGGCTTTTGTAGCATTTGAGTTTTTCAGCTTTGTTTACGTTTTTGTTCAGCAAGCTTATTTAGATCGTTCACCAAAATTGGGCTGACTTTCTGTTTAAGTTAGCTAAAAGAAAATCAGTGTTTCAGTCAGTTGTTCTGCATAGTTGCTAAAAGATTCTAGTGATGCTAATTTTTCTAGGTTGCTCTTGATGTTGTGTAAATAATGTTGCTAATGAACTCAGCAAAACTTTCCGTTTTTCTCATCAATTTTTGATGACAATATTTCTGCCATTTTATTTGTTCAGCACGGCTGAGTGTTTCGGGGAAATGTCTTGCACGATAATGAAAATAAAAAGCGGTTCTACTCGTTCATCCGCAAATTTTAAACCCATGATGCGCTAATTCTTCTGGCTTAAGCTGCTAAAATAGCCATGTTATTTTTATCTGCTGCAGAAAAAGCCTTGATAAAGCGTTGTTTCTGCATTATACACTTGCTGAAAAATTCACGTGTTTGGGTAAAAATATCTGTCACTTTTTCTCGTATTAGACTTTTATTGGCTTTGAGCTGTTTTAAATTTGCTAAACAAGCTCTCGATCAATACCTAAACATGCAGCGTTTTCTGGTACTAACACTTTTAGCGAGGCTAAAATTGGGCATTGTTGATATACACCTTTTAATGGCACTGGGTTTTCACCTTCGCTAACGCTCTCGTTTGGTGCAGAAAGACGTTTGCACAAAAACATCGGCTGATTCTGTTAATAATGGTTGAATATCGCCGGTTAAATCACAACAAATCACTTCGTTCTGATTAGTTTGGATGCCAAGCTAGTGGTGCAATCAACTGATATTGCTGCGGGCATTGCCAAACATACCAGAAACATGCACTAATGCGGGTCATTTCTGCCGTATCAATCAGTTTTTCCGTTTCTTTGCCACGATGCGTAAAGAAAAATCAAAACAATTTCGGCTGTTTTGGTCTGAATGAGTTTTGCCATAGCAATCGTGGCATAAACATCTGATATCGCATCATGCGCATTTTTCATGCGCAATCCCATTTCTTTGGTAAAGTTGATCTAATTTGAAACTTGGTAACCCGTTTTCATCGTACCATTCAATGCCTTCTGGTCTAAGTGCACTAACAGGCACGTACCACATCTAATAAATCCCAACGCGAATTACGTGTTTCCAACTCATATTCGTAAGGATCAAAAATTACGAGAACGTGTAGCGTCACTTTCATCATCATAACGAATGTTGTTATGAACCGATAATACAAGAATATTGGGTTGGCTCAAATTGTTTCATGAATACGCGCAGCAAATCAGGTTCGCTTATCCTTCTTGATTGCATAATTGAGGTAATGCCCGTTACCATAGCAGCTTCTGGCGTGGGTAAATAATCTGGCGTTTGTGCGTACAATAGAGCATCACTGGTTGCACCAATATTAAATTGGTGATCTGTACGAATCCCGCAAATTGTGCTGGACGATCTGTTGCAGGATCTCACGCCAAAACTTTCGTAATCGTAGAAGAAAAAGGAGATATTCATGAGACTGACTAAATATTAGGCAGATTCTATCGCAATCCGCCTTGCAAAAGCAGGTTGATTTTTAGGCTTTTTACAAATTAACGAACAACCACGGCTGTATACCACTCACTAATTACAAACATGTTTTTGCGCCCATCGTGGTGTAATTCACTAATCACCAACTACCGCATTTGCTTCTACTAATACGTTGTAGTTCTTCAGCGCTTCTTCTGCTTGCGCTAAGCGAGATTCATATACACTGAACGTCCACCAATATCGGTAATGCCAGCGATAAAATCACGCACAATGTTTGCAACTGCAACCACTTCTGACCAAATACATCTGTTTCATATTCAACAATTTGTTTGCCTTCAATTTGAGGCGTCGTCGTTAAATCATGGATATTTCTGATAAAAATTTAACAGTATTTAATAAGTATAAGTTCGATATAAAAGCGCCAACTAAATGCACACATAATAAGAAATTGAGTCAGCTGTAGTAAGTTTTTCAGCAGCCATTATGGCTCCTTCTTTATTTTTGAATGCCAATTATGTAGCGGCGAAAGCTGTGGAAAAATGCTATATTTTTGCAAAGAACTTTCTAAAATTTAACCGCTGAGGAGCCTTTATGCAAAACTAATATCGACCAATTTCTCAGTAATTATTGCCCAACTTCGAGACCCAGAACATGGATGTCCTTGGGATATTTAAACAAGATTTTAAACTCATATGCCACATTTATTAGAAGAAACTGTGAGTGGCAGAAGCAATTCATACTCAAGATCGTAGTGCGCTGCGTGAAGAATTGAGCGTTGTTACTTCAGTGGTATTTCTTAGTCAATTAGCAAAGAAGAAAGAACTTTTGATTTTATGATGTCTTAAGCGATATTCATCAAAAATTGATTTATCGCCATCCGCATGTTTTTGCGAGACTACAGCAGTAGTGATGAAGCATGACGATTGGGAAGCATCAAAAAGCTAAATGACGCCAAACAATCAACAGCATGAATCTATTTTTAGATGATTTTGGCCATTTGCATTGCCGGCATTAACACGTGCCCATAAAATTCAAAAACGATGCGCAAAGCTGATTTGACTGGGATAATCCGCAAGATGATGTAAGCTAAAGTAGAAGAAGAGCTAGACGAGGTCAAAGCTGAAATAGCCAATTATCCGACCTCTCAAAACGGCCTTATTCGAAGAATTAGGTGACTTATTATTTTGTGACTGTGAATTTTGCCGCCACTATCAGCTTGAAGCCGAAAGTGCGGGTTACGAGAAGCGAATGCTAAATTTGAACGACGTTTCCGTAAAGTCGAAGCAGCAGTAAAGCGCAAGGAAAAGCGGTTTCTGAATGTAACTTTGATGGAACTTGATGCAATTTAGCATCAAATTAAATCTTTTAGAATGAATTGACAATTCTCTTTTAATTTGTAAATTGCGAAAATTACGTCATGTAAAGTGACACAAATTTTCAGCAATTGACATTGCAATTTTAATGTAAGGGGAAATAACCATGTCGAAAATTTTTACTCGTTGATGATGATGTAGAACTTACAAATCTTCTTGCTGAGAATTATTATCTTTAGAAGGTTTTGATATTCACGTTGTTCATAACGGTCAAGAAGCCTTGACTGAACTTGAGTTACAAACCCACGACATTATTTTATTAGATATCATGATGCCCGTGTTAAATGGCATTGAAACGCTAAAACAACTTCGTCAAAAACTTACCACGCCAGTGTTAATGTTAAGTGCACGTGATGATGATATTGACCGCGTACTGGGTTTAGAGTTGAGGCAGATGATTGTCTACTGAAACCATTTGAACGATCGTGAATTAGTCGCACGCATTAAAAGCTAGTTTTTACGTCGTACTGTTGGCAACAGCCCGCTTGCAACGGATGTACTACGCCATCTTCTCAAACAGCGAAGAAAATAGCAAACAACTTTCATTTGTGGGGTTGAATTACACTTGGTCGCCAGCAAGCGATTTTTTTGAAGGTAAAGATTTAGAGCTAACAGCACAGAATTTTGCACTTTACAAATGTTGATGCGTAATCCAGGCCAAATCTTTTCACGTGAATTATTGAGCCCTAGAAATTTTAGGCAAGCGCCTAACGCCGTATGATCGCGCGATTGATATGCATATTTCAAACTTGCGCAAAAAGCTCCCAGAGCGTAACGATAACTCACCATGGTTTAAAAACTTTGTGGGCGTGGTTATTTACTCGTAACAGAAAAATAGTATAAAATCCTCGACTAGCTTCGGGGATTTTCGTTTTTGCTTATTTGTTGGAAATATTTATGCAAAATTAAAACAATACCTTCAAATACTCCTCTCTTTCGTCATTTTTAGCCTACCAGCTATTTGTTTATTTTTGGGCTAGCCTTTTTGAGTCGTGCTGACTATCGCCTTTAATATCTCAAAAGCTCGATGATCGGGAGTTTACCGCTCTTAATGAAACGGAAATCAGCTTTTTGATACCGAAAGCAAAACACGTACAAAAAGTCTATGATTTAGATGACATTTTGAACAAGATCTTTTCTATTCGTACCCCTGGTGGATCTCAGCGTTATCTTGGTTGAAAACTCTGGCTCTGTCAGTGGTATGGATCAAGATAATCTCAAACCCCTTTTAGCCTTTTTGTATCGCGCGGAAGAATCTAGTATTCCGTTAGCAAGAAGTTTCGACCACTTACGCATTAACGGGCCATTTATTATTTAAAAACCCCAAAACGCAATATAACGAATATTTTATTCAAACGGTAAACCCACAAAAGAAGGCTTTAATGAAATTTTCGACTCGCCATGGTTAATGAGCGTAATTGTGATGTGTTAGGTTTTCCAATTCTTTTCCTTTCTTGGCGTTTAACCCGCCCGGTTAAAGAATTGCGTTTAGCCGCAGAATGCAATTGCATTGGGGGACTTAAAAATCAATCCTAAAATTGAAAAGCAAGGCATTAAAGAGCTACGTGATGTAGGTAGAAGTTTTAATCAAATGGTGACTGCTTCTACAAGATTTTAAACCAATACCAGCAACGATTATTAGCTGATATTTCGCATGAGTTAAAAACACCATTAGCTCGCCTACAACTCGCCGTTGCGATTATTCGTCGCCGCAATGGGGAATCCAGTGAGATTGACCGGATTGAAAACGAAATCCAAAAACTGAATACGATGATTCTTGATTTACTTTTCGCTTTCTCGCCAACAAGTAAACAGCCATCTCGCACGTAGCAAATTTCCCTGTACAACAAATTTGGTTTGATATTTTAGAAGATGCAAAATTTGAAATGAATGAAAATGGCTTTAGCGCTTGAAATTCATAATCATATTCCACCGTCTGAACGTTATTACATCAATGGCAATTGCCAAATTTTAAGCAGTGCCGTTGAAAACGTGATTCGCAATGCGAAAAAATATGCAGAAACGCGAGTTTCCGTTGTACTCACTATTCATCAAAAGAATTTAGTCATTGATATTGAAGATGATGGCCCTGGTGTTCCTGAATCCGAATATGAACAAATTTTTAGACCATTCTATCGTGTTGATGAAGTCTGCGCTCGTCAAACGGGAGGAACGAGGTTAGGGTTTAGCGATTGTATTAAATGCGGTACAACAACATAAAGGAACAGGGTAGCTTCTGAAAGCAAGCATTGGTGGCTTACGAGTAGAGATTGTTTTACCACTGTGGATAGACTAACTAAGCGGCTTGGAACTTGATTCAGATTTTGTATAGAACCGTACCTTGCAAAATAATGAAAAATTTAACCGCTTGTAAAAAGCAACCGTTAAGATGAAATTGATAGAAATTGAGAAGCTAAATAAATACTTTGGAACAGGCGAAAACCAAGCGCATATTCTTAAAGATATTAACCTTAGCCTTGACCAAGGTGACTTTGTTGCCATTATTGGAGCCTCTGGTTCAGGCAAATCCCACGTTGATGAATATCATTGGATGTTTAGATACAGCGAGCAGTGGTGTTTGTCGTATTGATGGCAAAGAAACCATTGCGATGAATGCAGATGAACTTTCAGACTTACGCCAACGCAAATTTGGGTTTATCTTTTCAACGCTATAACCCTGCTTGCTGCATTAAATGCGAATGAAAATGTTGCACTTCCAGCTGTATATGCAGGAATGCCTTCCGTGAACGAAAAGCACGTGCAGACGCCTTGTTAGATAAACTTGGTTTGAAAGAAAAACGCAGAATCGGCCTAATCAGCTTTCTGGTGGGCAACAACAAGCGTCAGTATTGCGCGTGCACTGATGAATGGTGGCGAAATTATTCTTGCTGATGAACCAACCGGCGCACTGGATTCAAAAAGCGGTGAAACCGTTTTAGAAATCTTACAAGACCTTCTATCGCGAAGGACACACTATTATCTATGGTTACCCATGACCCCAATATTGCTGCAACAGCAAGTCGTCATTGAAATTAAAGACGGGCGAATTATTAGAGATGAACGTCAACAAGCTCATCAGCATGAACAAAAAGCTAACAAAAAGGTGAATATCGTGCGCCCCGATTTTGGGATCAGCTTGTTGAATCCTTCAAAATGGCAACAAGTGCAATTATGGCGCATAAATTACGCGCATTATTAACTATGTCAGGGATAGTTATTGGTATTGCCTCCGTGATTTCTGTTGTGGCGCTAGGGCGAGGCACTACAGCAACAGGTATTGTCTAATATCAATAATCTTGGCACAAACACCATGACCATTATGAATGGTACTGGATTTGGCGATAGACGCGCGAATTTAACTAAAAACCTCACTGTTTCTGATGCAGAATTACTCAATAAACAAGGATTTGTTGATAGTACTACGCCTTCAAGCAATCTCAGTGCCACTGTAATTTATGGTAATACCAATGTAACGGGGTCAGTCAATGGTGTAGGAGAACAATATTTGAATGTTAAAGGCATGAAGATGGTTTCAGGCGATTCTTTAATGCCAATGAAGTGAAAGAAGCTGCGCAAGTAGTCGTGATTGATGCTAACACGCAAAAAGATTTGGGGATTATCGCACCAGCAGAAGTGAAAGTGATTTTTAGTCGATAAAAACCGCTGAAGATTGATTGGTTTAGGAAGAATCCAATATGCACCAAAACCAGCCTAAAACTTTTGGACGCTTTTATACCACTTTAATGCAACGCATTTCTGGCGAGAAGCATATTGATTCGTTAACGGTGAAAGTGAAGGATGAGGTGGAAAGTCAAACCGCTGAAAAAGTGTAATTTCATTGCTTTAGCGCAAAACATGGTAAGAAAGACTTTTTATCATGAATAGCGACACCATTAAACAAACCATTACAAGCACCACAAACACCTTAACGCTTCTCATCTCTTCTATCGCGTCATTTCATTAGTGGTAAGCGGAATTGGCGTTATGAATATTATGTTAGTTTTCGTTACAGAACGCACTAAAGAAATTGGCGTAAGAATGGCGATTGGTGCTAAGCAACGAAATATCTTGCAACAATTCTTACTCAGCCATTTTAATTTGTTTATTAGGTGGTGATTGGGATTCTATTGGCAGGTACGATTATCACGCTGTTTAACACTCTTAGGTTCTAATTTCAAATGTTACTCTCATTAGAATCTGTTGTGCTAGCGGTATTCTTCTACGTTAATTGGGATTGTCTTTGGCTATATGCCGGCAAAAATGCCTCTAAACTCAATCCAATTGTTGCACTTTCGCAAGAATAATGCTCAACTGAAACAAATAAAGCTCGGGAATACTGAGCTTTATTTTTGCAAAAATTATCTAAATTAAACCGCTTGTAATCCGCAATCAATTTGGGCTAAAAGTTTTTTTCTTCTTCTAAATCAGCGAAAACTAACGGATTTTGTGTTAGAAAGTCTGGTTCAAATTGTAATTTCCAATCATTATCGGCAACGGATAATTGCATTTCTTTTCGGCCTAATGGTGGTTTGACGTGCACGATTAAGTAACACCGCGAGTCTGAAAATACGCAAAAGCGAGAGGATGTCACGATTTTTGTAACGGTTTATACGCTTAATTTCGGTTCGTTTAAATTCTTTTTGATGGAAATACATTAACACTGATAGCAAATGTTGCTGTTCAGAATCAAATCCAGCTAAAAGTGCTATTAGCAATAATATAGGCTGAATGTTTTTGCACATTATTATGGTTAATAACTAATCCCTATTTCATGTAACAAACTCGCCCATTTCAGCATGGCTTTAAGCTCTTTCGTTTGTTGGCGGTTTTGCCAATCTTCAACCTGTTCAAATAAAGCTAAAGCCGTTTCTTCTACACGATTTGCTTGTGCCTTATCAATGTTAAATTGCTGAGCTAGCGCTTTCTGCCGTACGTTGGCGAATATCATCAACTTGGAAACGTTGCTCCAAGCCATACATAACCCCTCTCTTAACGCACCATCAGAATAACGCATCGAACGCACTAAAGGTATGAAATAATGCCAGTAAAATCGCAAGTCCTGGCACTAATACATCTGCCCGCTCTTCCAACAAGCCTTTTTAGCTGAATAGCCGATAATGAATTAAATTTTTAAACAGTTTGCAATAATCGCTTTAAACGTGGCTCAGTAATTAAGCCATCACGATAGCCATTTGCCATCAATACTTTAGAAACCGTTTTAATCGTGCCAGATGAACCTAATACATGTTCCCAGCCAGTTCGCGATATTCTGCTTCTAAATCTTCTAATTTTTCCATCGCCAATTGATAAGCGGCTCGAAAACGGATTCTGTTAATACGCCATTGGGGAAAAATCGCTGGCAAAGCTGACGCAGCTCATGTGGCGGCTTTCAGCGCGTAAGGGTCAAAATCATCTCCAATCGTCATTTCTGTTGAGCCACCGCCAATATCAATCACAAATTTTCGCCCCTTTTTCAGGTTGGGTATGGCTTACGCCAGCATAAATTAAGCGTGCTCGTCTTGACCTGAGATAATTTGAATAGGAATGGAAAAACTTTTGCTGCTTGTGCTATCAGCGTTATTGAGTGCACGGCGTAATGTATAGGTGCCAACAACTCTACATTTTCTGGCGAAAATCCTTGCAGTCGATCGTCAACTAATGCCAAACAATCAACACCACGTTGTTGATAGCTTCTCGGCTTAAGATACGATGTTCATCTAACCCATCCGCCAAACGAACACGACGTTTAATACGAGATAGCACTTGAATTGAACCATTGACTCATCTGAGCGACAATCATATGAAAACTGTTTGAACCAAGATCAATGGCGGCAAAATTCACGAAATCTGTTTGAAGAAGATGGTTGAGAAAACATATCAAGCCCTATTCAATTAAAGAGAAATATTTGAATTTTAGCATTTTTAGCTTATGGCATATAGTTCTTGCCGTTAAATTTGCGCATTTTTTTATGTTTTATTTGAGCAATTTTCTGCAAATAAGAAAACATTTTGACGAAACTGCAGAAAAGGAATAGATTTCATTAGTTATGTTTTATTTTTAATACCCCACTTAAGAGGATCATTTTATGGCCGAAAACAAAAACAAGCCTTTCCAAGATATGCTCGATTATGTGCATCTTTATCGCTTAAAAACAAATTGCATCGTGAAACCGCTGATAACGACCGTAAAATCCGCGATAACCAAAAACGCGTATTGTTATTAGATAACTTAAATCAATATATTAACGATAATATGAGCGTAGAAGAAATTCGTGCCATTATTGCAAATATGCGTGATGATCACGAAAAACCGCGTTGATGATTACATGATTCGTAATGCAGAATTATTCAAACAACGCCGTGAGATTCGTCAAAAATGGCATCTCATAAGCAAACTCCCGCAAAAGCAGACTAACTTTTCTTCTCCAAACGGTGGATTTTTTTCACTCATTTTGCAAATCTTTGAGAAAAATACTACCGCTTGTTTTGTTTGTTCTTTAAACAATTATCCACCTATCTTATATTTCTACTTGACTCTTATTAAAAAGGCGTATTTTTTAATTCATGTTGTCGTAAGCCAAACGTTTGCGACACGAGAGGCGCATCACTCAGGCAACTTAACTTTAGGCAACTAGGGCTGTATGACGGTTAGGTGATGGGAGTGTTTAGCCGAGGTGGAATTCACTAGACTGGAAATGAACATCGGCTGAGTCAGGTTGAATCCTATCAGCTGTCATTTGATTTTAAATCAATCAAATGGAGTGCTCTGATTGAATGGTCCCTACCAATAAATCTACTCAATTTCCTTTCTCCGAATCTCCACGACAACCACATTCTTTTATTTATTTAGGAATTCTTATTATGTCTAAACTTTCTGTAGGAAATTTGGTGGTACCCAGTGTTGCAAAATTTTGATGCGATGTCGCTTTGTGCGAATATCGTAACAAATGACCCAAATACCCGTGTGGTCGTGTTGTTCTGCATCAGCTGGCGTAACCAATTATCTTGTGGAATTAGCTAACGGTTGTGAAAAAGAACGCCGTGATGAAATCTTAGACGCTGTACGCACCATTCAATGCAATATTATTGATAAATTAGCTGGAACCAAGTAGTGTTCGTGCTGAAATTGATACCGTATTGGCGCATATCAAATCACTAGCTGAATCAGCAAGCTCTTGCCACTTCAGCAGCCTTAGCCGATGAACTTATCTGCCAAGGGTGAAATGATGTCTACCAAAAATCTTTACTCAATTATGCAAAGAACGGGGTTACCCAGCAGTATGGCTAGAGTGCGTGAATTGATTGCCACTGATAGCCAATTTGGTAAAGCAGCACCAAACGATGAAAAACAAAAAGCACAATCAGACGCTTTATTAAAACCATTGATTACCGAAGGCAAAAGTGGCTATTACATAGGCTTTATCGGTCGTGATGAAGAAGGTAAAAACAACCACACTGGTCGCGGTGGTTCAGACTACTCTGCAGCATTATTAGCTGAAGTGTTAGATGCAGACGATGTGTTAATCTGGACAGATGTTCCTGGTATTTATACTACTGACCTCGTGTGCACCAGCAGCAAAACGTATTGATACCATGGCATTTAACGAAGCTGCAGAAATGGCAACGTTCGGTGCGAAAGTGTTGCACCCAGCAACTTTATTACCGGCTGTACGTAGTAATATTCCTGTTTATGTTGGCTCAAGCAAGCGCCCTGAACAAGGTGGCACTTTTGGCAACGCGCGATCCACAGCCCTCGCCCAACGTTCCGTGCAATTGCATTACGTCGCAACCAAACTTTAGTTACGCTATCTAGCCTTTCTATGCTGCATGCGAAAGGTTTCTTAGCAAATGTTTTTGCTATTTTAGCCAAACACAACATTTCAGTAGATGTCATTACCACTTCTGAAGTGAGTGTCGCATTAACGCTAGATAAAACTGGTTCCGCATCAACCGGCACAGATCCGCTCTTTCCAGCATTATTAGAAGAACTCAACGACTACTGCTGTGCGCAAGTTGAAAATGATTTTGGCTTTAGTTGCAATCATTGGTAATCATCTACATACGCAAGCTGGTGTGGCAAAACGTTTATTCCACACGCTTGAAAAATTGCAACATTCGCTGATCAGCTATGGTGCAAGCACCAACAACGTTTGCACACTTGTTAAAAATAGCGAAGCAGATGAAATTGTTCGTTCATTACATGCAGCATTATTCGAATAATGTTTAAATGAGAATAATCTAAACAAGCGGTAGGATTTTTGCAAAATGTTTTTACAAAATTCTACCGCTTTATTTTTGTTGTGTACTAATGCTTAGTATTTTCTATCCCATTCTGAAGTTAAGAACATTTTTGTGCATCTTCTTTTTGCAGAATTTGATAGTAGTCAGTCGTATGCTAGAACATTTTGTACATATCCACGGGTTTCATATACGGAATAGAAGCCACAAACACATCAAAAATCTAGCTTATTTGCACTTCTTGCTAACCACTGGTCTACTCGCCCTGCCCCCGCATTATACGCAGCTGCAATTAACATACGATTATTCGGATAACGTTGATTTAATTCCGCCAAATGCGTTGTTCTCAACATAATATTATTAAATGGTTGGAATAAATCATTTTTCCATTAAATGGTAAACCATTTCTTTCGCTGTTCGCCGTTGTTGGCAAGTAGTTGCATTAGCCCCATGGCATTCGCGTGCGATTTTACTTCAACATTCCACGCACTTTCTTGTCGTGCAATGGCTTGAGCAAAAAGTTTTGCTAATTGGCTTATCTTTTGTAAAGCCAATTTTAAACCAATCAGAATACGCATTTGGTAAGCGTAAGAACAGGTAATCAAAAGCTTTTTGCTTGAATGGTGCCCTCAACGGACAGTGCATACCATTGTTTTTGATAAGCATAGAGTATCACACTGTTGTTGATTTTGTGGTAACGATTTTATCAAGTTAACCCATTCATTTTTAGCTTGTGCATGACGTTTTAAAGCGATGAGTTCAGCAATACGATCTAACTGCGGTAACGTGGCTTTTTCTTCAGGAGTCAATTCAATCACCGCGACTGAAGGCGGCTGATACAGTTCGCTCAATTGTTGCGCGGCTAACATTGATAAAATCCACGCTCGCCGACCATCTCTTTGAATATCGCCTTACGCTTTTTCTAAATTAGACTCATTTTTGCCGTCCAATAACGCCATTCTAGTTTCTGTTTTCCTTCATTAGACAGCAAATCGAGCTATTTTGCAGTATCCGTTTGTTGCCATAATCCCATACGGATACGGCGCTCGTTAAATATCTGCTTTTAATGCCTCAATTTGACTATCGCGCCACTCCACAAATTAGGAGAAAACACCATCAAACAGATGGTTTAAATAGCTAATTTTCCAATTATTCAGTGTTGAGCGCATCTAATTCCAGTTTCGCTGCCCAAGTTTCCAGCAATTCAAAACCAGGTTTGCCTTCTTCTGGTAAAGTTTTGAGCCATTTTGCAAATGCTAATTTAGCCACTCTGCTGACTTTGAGGATTTACTCAGTATTCTCAATAAACTTAGGCAATGTTTGTGGCTGATTAAACACTCGACCACATTAGCTAACCATCCGTTTAATGCCGGATTATCTGAATTCAGTGCTTGTACTGCCTCTTTTTGCATTTTCAACAAATTGACCGCTTTTTGAGACTGGATATTCACACTCGCTTTGCCACCGTTATCTTTCCAATAGGCTTCTAAATTTGCGCATTCACTAGGCAAGTTTTGGCGTGATTAACTATAACTTTTCAAACCGATTAAGCAGATCGGTCATCACAAAATCAGTTTGAGGGTTTTTTCATTGTTTACTTGCGCAAGTTCGATTAATCTCCATTTTTTTCAGCTAATAGCTGGTAGTTCGCACCTAATACACGGCATTGATTCTGCACAGATTCAGGAGACACTTTCTTGCTATACGCCAATAGCGCTGGATAAGCTTTGCTGCTGATACAGTTGTTCAAATGGCAGTTGTGTTAAACGCGATTGATAAATCGAATCAGGATATTTTTTGAAGAAATGCTGAAAATATCAGATTCAGTGGCTTGATTGAGTCCAATTTTGGCTTGTAATGCCCACTCTGCATCTTGCTGTAATGGGTAGCTATTTAAACGCTCAATCAACCCTTGCGCTAATGAAATGGTTGAGGCTGAAAGCGATTGCTGTTTTACTGCACCATTAAGCGAGATATTCTAATGCCATAAAACTTTCGCGTTGCTGTTGAAGTAATAATGCTGTTTTATCTGCATCATGTTGCCATTGGCTTTTAGCAAGCGTAATTTTTTCAGTTACCTCGCTTTCATTAAACGTGACAAGGGCGCTTTTTGCTCTACTTAGTGAAAACTGCAAGTGGGCTTACCACTAATAAGGCAAGCAGCGATTTTTTTCCATATATGTTCCCTTTAAATTTTGCAGAAAATTAGAATAAAAAGACCGCTTGAAGTTCCCAAAAACGTCAAACAGTCTCATTTTTAAGCGGTAATTATTCGTCCATTACAACTTTACCAATGTAATCTAGATTACGGTAACGTTGCGCACAATCAATGCCATATCCCTACAACAAACTCATCAGGATCGTAAAGCCGACCCACTCTACCGCGCACATCTACTTTTCGTCTTGAAGGCTTATCTAATAAGGTGCAGATGGCAACAGAACGAGGCTCACGCAAACGCAAGATTTCTCGAACTTTGTTAAGCGTAAAACCTGTATCGATAATATCTTCAACAATTAAAACATCCTTACCGCCAATATCGCCATCTAGATCTTTTAAGATTCTGACTATCTCGACTCGATTCTGTGCCAGAGCCATAACTTGATGCGGTAATAAAATCGACCTCAAGTGGCAAATCAATTAAACGCACCAAATCTGCCATAAACATAAAAAGAACCTCGCAATAAGCCAATCACGACTAAATTTTTCGCAATTTGACGATGGTAATGGTGGCTAATTTTCTTTCGCAACTTCTGCAATACGAGATTGACGTCTTGCGCTGAAAATTAAGGTTTCAACATGATGTTTTTCATTTTTACTCCTTAGCGATAGGCGATTATTTTAATTGTTCAAAGGCTTCACGAAGATCTGCTTTTTAAATCTTCAACATAGTTCTAAGCCCACTGAGAAACGTGCATAAATTGTTGGTAATCCCACGTGCAATACGTTCTGCCTCTGAATATCCATATGGGTTTGGGTTGCAGGATAAGTAATGAAGTCTCAGTCCCACCTAAACTTTCTGCAAACGTAATCAATTTAATCGCTTTAAGAATTTTGGTACCCATTCTTTCTTTTTGTAAGCGGAATGAAAGCATACCACTTTTTACCTGAATATACTACGCTGTCAATTTCTTGGTTGTTCTTTAAGAATTTAGTAATTCTGCTGCATTTGATTGATGACGTTCCATACGTAAAGCAAGCGTTTTTAAACCACGCACGGCAGGTAGTGAATCAAATGGTGAAAGTACAGCACCTGCACAGTTTTGAAATAGAATAAACGCTCTGAAAGATTTTGACCATTGACTTTCGTTGCTTCTGAATCTTTTGCAACAATTAAAACCTGCTAACACATCATTATGCCCTGAGAGGTATTTGGTCGCACTGTGAATAACAATATCTGCACCATGTTCAATCATGGCGGAATACTGCGATAAGAGTATTATCGACAATTACGTCAGGTTATGTTTTAGCAATCACAGAAATTGCATCGACATCACACTCTTTCCATTAACGGATTTGATGGGTTTCACAAAATTGCTTTTTAGTATTTGGCGTAATAGCCGCTTCAATTGCCGCCAACCTGCAGTATTCACATAAACCGGTTTTTATCTATTGTGGTGTTTATGGCTAAAATCGAATAAACGATATGACCCACCATAAAACATCGCTTTGAAATAATCCATTCATCCGGTGCTTTAAATAATGACATCACTAACTGAATAGGCCATACCTGGATGCCATAGCAAAAACCTGCATCACCGCCTCTAAATCAGCAATACCTTGTTTCAACACCGCACGGGTTGGGTTTTTAGTCCGCGTATAATCCCAACCTGTTGATTCACCTAAGCCATCACGACCGTAAGCGGTTGATAAAATAATGGGAGTTGCCACCGCACCTGTGCGAGGATCTGTGCGATTACCTAGTTGAACTAAGGTAGTTTCAATGTTGTTGAATTTGATCATTTTGATTTCATCTTGCGCTTCCCTTGTAATAAAAAGGAGTGTTTAACGCATCAATATCATTACATTTTTAGCCTTATGAGATTATTCAAATCTAACACATCTGTCATATCAACAAGCCATTCGATTTGTTTGCGACCCATTTCGCTGCACGAACTGCTCCGTTAGCAAAGGTCATACGGCTTGAGGCTTTATGTGCAATTTTCACACGCTCACCTTCATCGGCAAACCACAGCAGTGTTCACCAATCACATCGCCTCCGCGAATAGTCGCAAAACCAATTTCATCACGTTTACGCTCGCCTGTAATACCATGACGTTCAGATACGCCATGCGTTTTTAAATCACGTCCAAGTTGTTTTAGCAATATGTTCACCCATTGAAAGTGCTGTGCCTGATGGCGCATCCACTTTTATGGCGATGATGCGCTTCAATCACTTCAATATCGCAATAATCGCCCATCACTTTTGCCGCTTTTTTCTAACAGTTTAAATACTAAATTCACCCCTAACGCTATAATTTGAAGCAAATACAATACTAATCTGCTGCAGTTTGAATCGCTTGTTTACCCGCATCGTCAAAACCTCGTCGTGCCGATTACTCATTGCCTTTTGATTAGCTACACAGAAAGCAATATGCTCGAGCGTACCTTCAGGTCGAGTGAAATCAATCAAGACATCAAAATTAGGATTTTCTGCCAGCGTCGCTTTTAATCTCAACCCCTAGCTTTACCTACGCCAACTAATTCGCCAGCATCTGTACCAATCAGTGACGATCCCTGCACGCTCAGAGCTGCAGTTAAAGTCGCATTTTCTGTATTTGCGACCGCCGTAATTAAATTCCGTCCCATTCGTCCGCCTCGCGCCGACAACCCCAATTTTTAATGTCATTGTGTTTTCCTCTTATTTGTTGTTTTTATGTTTATTAAAGGTTCGATTTTCACAAGAATTTTTGCAAATCATGCGCTGAAAAATTCTACCGCTTGTAGGGTGTTTTATTTCGAAACCGCGATATGCACGGTAATCTCTTCTCTATCGTGATAAAGATGTTTTGCCTGAATGCTAAAACGGAAACCATTTTTAGCTAATTCATCACTTAAATAATTTAAACAAAGCTGCACTTTTGATAGCGTTTTTCATCGGTAATTTCAGGTTGAAAATCGTTTCGACACCAACCGTTAATCAAACCATTTTGCAATCAGTCACTGATGCGAATAGGGTGTTCCACCATCACAAACCAACCAATCAATTGTTTTACGCTTCGGTGGTTGGAATTTAGCCATCTTCAGCACAGTGCTCAATGCGCCCTGTTTCATGAATACTTGCCGCCATTTTTGCCGTGATCAACGGCATAAACAAAGACACCGCGCTGACAAGCTGGGATAAGTCCAGCCACCTGGACAAGCACCGAGATCCACGCCTGTCATTGAATCAGTGAAACGTTTTTTCTCTTCAGCTTGAGGTATGAAAGTTAAAATCGCTCTTCCAATTTCAATGTTGAGCGGCTTTAGTGCTTCTGCTGGAAATTTTAAACGAGGAATCCCCATCAAAAATGGTGAACGGTTATGATTATACGCTGTATCCAACATAGCAACAACCAGAACGAATAAAACAGAATATGCAAGTCATGCTATTTCTTGCTCTGTGCAGACTTGCTCTAAATAACCTGCTTTTTCAAATAGTTACGCAATGGCACGGTAAATTTACGGCAGAAGGTTAACAGTTCTTGGCTTCATTCGTATCAGGGTGTTTCCACGACGACATCGCTACTGTTAATTGGATTGGCGTTTGCATTGTTCGAGAATCGGGCTAATCGATCTTGTTCGGGCAAATTTTGTAATAAATCGCCAACTACAATCATTTCGACGCGCAAAATCAGATCTTTTAAGCTCAATTTCCCTCTGGCTAATCTATCTGCATCGCCAGGTTGATAACACTCAAAAATCACATAACCGCTGTTTTCTTTTAACCGAAGCAAAACCAAACACGCCCAGTTGAGCGGCTTTATCGTTAATTTCCCCGCCATTTCTTTTTCAAAAACCAGCACGGCAATATAAAGCTAATTTATCTCATTTTTATTCAACTTATTGCGCTTGCTACGACTTTGACAACTAATAAAAGCAAGAGCCGCCCAACCCACTAAGAAAGTGGTGCCACCAATAGGTAACCTAAAACTAAAGCTTTACTTTGCACCCCAACGCCAATGCATAAAGGCTGCCACTAAATAAAAGAATACCCAAGAACCAGCTTCCACCAATAATGTTAAAGGCTTTTGCACGACAAGCGGGCGGATTTGTAAATTATTTTGCACTTGGAAGAGCTCTAACGCGTAAGGCAAGCGCATGAAAGGTTTGATATTGAATGCCAGTTTGGATCCAGCTCATCGCTTTTTCATCAAGGCCACTAGCCCATGATGCTGCAAATGCACCTAAAGAAATCGAAAAAGCCACTAACGCTGCAAGAAAGACGAATTTATTTTTCATTTTATACTCCTTTATGCAAGCGTTATCATATCACAAGCGGTTTATTTTACGCATTCTTTGCAAAATGATTAACGTAAATCGAGGTAAATCCGATAATTTTAGTTGCGTTATTTTATCAGCTCATTTAGAATAATATTTTACTTTAGGCCCGAGCTTGTTTACCTAAGTTGTAGAAATAAGCAACAATGCCGCATCAAGCAGAAAATAGACTATTTGGTGCCGGAAGTTTTGGAAACGGAACTTCCTCTCGTGCTTAGAAAGGTGTCCATGCAAACTATTCCTATCAAAAATATAGGGGAAGCGATCTATCGTCACTGGGTTGATCGATCGCTTCCACCGACAATACACTTATTTGCGCTTATCGATTACCGATGTGTAATTTGCGCACTTACTGCCCTGCCAGACGGCTATCAACCGCCTGCAATAGGCAAACGTTTTCTAACTTACCTGAAATTCAGCGTTTGCAGATTGCTTTTCGCAGATTAGGGACGGAAAAGATCCGCCTTACTGGTGGAGAACCAACCCTACTGCAAAGATTTCTGAAAATTGCAGCTACGATTTCACAAACCGCAGGAATTAGAAAAGTTGCGTTAACAACTAACGGTTATCGTTTATTAAAAGATGTAGTACATTGGCAATAAGCTGGTATACTGATATTAACGTAAGTGTAGATAGCTAGATCCACGCCGTTCCAGCTTATTACCGGCGAAGATAAGTTACAGCTCATTTTAAAAGGTATCGATCGCGCGTTTGAAATTGGCTATCAAAAATTAAAGTCAATGCAGTACTTATGAAGCAATACACCGCTTCAGAATTAGATAAGTTTTTAGCTTGGATTAAAGATAAACCTATCCAAATGCGTTTTATCGAACTGATGCAAACTGGTGAAACGGATCATTTCTTCCATGCGCAACATCTTTCTGGGCAATCTGTCATGGAAAGATTATTGCGAGAGGGCTGGCAATTACAAAACCGTGCGCTTTCAGATGGCCCAGCAAAAGTATTGCATCATCCTGATTATTTAGGCGAAATTGGGCTGATTATGCCGTATGAGAAGAATTTCTGCCAAAGTTGTAATCGTCTCGCGTCTCGCCACAGGCAAATTACATCTTTTGTTTGTTTGGAGAAGAAAGGAATTGAGTTGCGAGATTTGTTAACTGAAGAGGCCTCAATTTATCGCCTACAGCTCGTCTAAAAGCTGCTTTACAAGGAAAACGAGAGCATCACTACTTGCATATCGGTGATAGCGGTGTGCGAAATAATTTAGCCTCAATTGGTGGCTAATTGCAAAATTGCTTTAAAATCTTACCGCTTGCTGCCCTTTCGGGGCAGTTTTTGTTTTCTAATGGTGTTAATGATTTTCCATGATTGCTTCAATATCGGCAATTTCTTTTGGGCAACCTGAAGTAAGATTTTTATTTCCATATTCAGTAATCAACAGATTATCTTCAATACGAATGCCAATCCCCTTATACTGTTCTGGAACATCCGCATCAGATGGAAATATAAAGCCCAGGCTCAACAGTTATCACCATACCAATTTGTAACGGGCGATCTTTTTCTCTGTCCATAATCACCAACATCATGCACATCTAACCCTAGCCAATGCCCTAAGCTATGCAAATAAAATCGTTTCACTGCTTTTCTGCTACATAGCGTTTCTCTCGTCGTTAAGAATGCCTAATGCTAAATTAACCCATCTGTCATTACTTCCATAGCAACTTCATTGGCAACTTTACATGAACTATTAGGCACAAGATGTTTTAACTGCTGCTTTCATCGAATCTAGCACTAATTGATACAACGCTCCTTGTGCTTCATTAAATTTTCCGTTAACAGGAAAAGTTCGCGTCATGTCGCCCGCATAATGGGGCAAATCCCAGCGCCCGCGTCGATCAATAAAAGATCGCCGTCTGCAACACGGAGTTGTTGTCGTTGTAATGTAAGATACAGGCATTTTTCTCTACTAGCAATATCATTGCTAAGCAGGTAAAACGGCTGCGCCAAAACGGCTAAATTCATGTTGAATCTCGCCTCAATTTCCAACTCATAACGATTTGGACGAGTCTGTTCTGCACGTGAATATGCGCTAACGCAGTATATGACAAAGTCTTTGTTGAATCAATGCGATTTCAGCTTCAGATTTTATTGCTGCATTTCAGATAGCATCAGGGCGCCAATCAATCACTTTTGTCAAAACAAGATTGAACGATGGCATCACCCAAATTTGCCAGCCTGTGAGCATAATAAATCAAGCGGTCAATTTATGCGTCTGCAAAAATTGATTGAATTTGCGTAATATCAAAGGCTTCATCCATGTTTAAAACGCTTGAGTGCCATGCAACACCAAACGCTTACCATGCGCAAGTTTCCATCAGCGGATCACGCTCACGCAGAAATAAAATGTTGCGGCCAGCCCTTCATTTTTATTAGTAACAAAGCAGACTGCGGTTCATTAAACCCTGTGAGATACCAAAATAACCGTCTCGCCCGAAAAAGATAATCGCAGTCGGTTACGGCGTTTTTCCGTTCTCAGTAAACACAATTAACGCTGAATTGTCTTGCATTTGCTCAAAATACCCGTTGACGGCGAAGGACAAATTCTTCTGGTAATTCGGCAAGATACGCTAAATCCATGATGATTCCTTTTGTAAAAACTCGAAAACGACCGCTTGTCGCTAGAATGCTAGTTCATTTCTAAGAATACACGGTTTTTACTCATAGCCATGAAAGGATGATTACTTTTCACCTTTTGATAAGACCAAGTGATTTTTCGCTGTAATGCCCCAGAAATAGAGATCGCGATGCCACAGGGTTAATGTTGAAGCATATTCTCGGTTTTCTGGCGAATATTAAAGAAATCTACCGCTTGATAATGACGTTTAGCATAAGAAAGTGTAATTCGGCTAGATATGCCCCACGGCCATTCTTGTCCCCAACCAAGTCGACTGCCCATTCGTTGATAAGCATTGTCTTTATCTCGCGTGTTTTCACGAGAATAATCTAACCCTGCAAACCACATTGGCCACTTTTTCGGAACATATAGAAGTATTGGAGAATAACAATTGTTGCCGTTTAAAACAAGCTTACGCCAATCATAACGTTGCTCGCCATATTCCAGTGCAGAGGAAATTTGCCAACGAGGGTTAAGCCAATAACTAATATCAAAACGGGCAGCAGAATTTTTTGAGTACTGTTTTAGTGCATCACCTCCACTAGAGCCACCGCTATACCAACGTTTTTCCGTAAATGGCGTTAAAAGATAATTCCAAACGAAGGTTTGATAGCCAACCCCAGCCCAGGCGTACGTTTAACTCGTTATATTTTTTATTATCCCAGTAATACTTACCCTGACCATCGCCTCAGTTGAGTGAAAAATTGTTTGGTCAGCACCATTTTTATCCAAACCTCAATGAATAGGAAAGCCCTTGTGTACCTTCTTTTTCCAGGTTCCAGCTACCAATATGCTACCAGCTTTAGGTGCATTATTGATATTTGCTCTATCAGAAAACTGACACCACCACCAAATTTCCACCGATCGCGCTGATTTAATGCCGATAAATATTGGTCAATGACGCTACGTCATTTCTGGTGCCATTCTCTGCACGCAATTTTTGAATTGATCTTTTGCCGCTTCGCTATCATTATTCAAAAGTGCTGAGCCAGTTGATAAACTGTAGCGGAATATCGAATGTTGAGTAAACAAGGTACGATAACGTTGCGCAGCTTCACTATATTCCCTTGATGGCGCTGCATCAATCGTCTGCCCAACCTCCAACAAGACAGGATCTTTTGAGGATTTCGACATAAGGGTACAATAGTGAAACGACTTCTTCATTATTTTGTAATACCGCAGGAATCATTCCGCATAATTAAATCTGATGCTGAGCCAACTCAGCTTTTAGTCATACCGAAACTGAGCCTGCTATTGACTGCGCTGAACTGTTGCTTGAAATTTTTGTGTGGCAAACCTGAATGTCACATCATCCAGAAGGTTACTGCTAGATTGCGCAGCTCAGCATTGGCTGAGTTTTGCGCACATCATGCCGAGTACAGAAGATATAAAAAGTTTTGTTAATTTACTCTTGATTATAAGAAGAGAAATAAAGCAAGCACGCGGCATCAGCTTTTACGCATGTTGGAACTATACCCACTACTGTTTTTGCGCGCCGAACGCAGCAACAATTACGTTATCATGTGCTTCAGTTTAATCCAGCAAGTTGTCGGTGCTTGATCACGCATAGAATTTACCTCTCACACGTGCTGCAGGATGGCACGAAGATGAGCTTTGCTGAACTGCCGCTAAAGTTGCTACTCTGAAATAGATGCATTAATATCCACAGGTTGCATGTTACATTCCTACGGAGCCATTTAATGTTTTAGCTGCCAAAAACCACATTAAATTGTGAAGCACCGGTGTAGTAAAACCTTCAGCGCTCTAATGCTGAAACATTTGCTGAAATGATAGATTGACCAGAATATGATGCACCTGCCCGCTGGTTGGCATGTTACGAGTTGGACTTCGCCATTATAGAACACATAGCACCGCCATTATCATCTGCTTAATGCAAAGGACCAAAACGCATATCGGAATACATACCACAACACACTTTTAAATCACGTCCATTAGCTTTAGATTTCAACCAACCACCTGCTGGGAAATACCTGGAAAACCAATTGCTACATTGGTTCCATCTACATTGGATGCTAGTGGTGTTATAACCGCATTTTCTGCACGGCGAAGAGAAAGGCTGTTACTATCAGAACCACCAGTGCAGCACCCGTTCCGCTCACCCACTTGCTGATTAGGGTTGTGCTGCATTGCTAGCAGGAGATGGATTAGGTTGTTTTGTTGTGTATTGATTATCTCGCAGGTAGCCTCATTATTGTTACTACTGCTACATGTCACACGTCAACACTACTGCCAGCATGCAGATAAAAACTAAAGCTGCTAATGCAGTTGCACCAAATTTGAATCACATGATTTAAAGAAGACATATAATATTCCTTATTATAAATATAACTACCAAAAAGGACAGGCACAAGTCTCATCATTTCCAATTTAGGGTTTGTCTATTTTTCTTTGTTAATTTATGAAGTTATTCGTCACTCATTTTCAGCAAGAACAGCAAACGCTAAGCTTTTAAAAGCGTTGTTGTTTTTCGGCGCCGAATGCGGCTCCAATCCACATATCGCTTTGCTTGAACGAATCCAGCCAGTTCTTTTGCTTGAGAACCATAGACTTTACCTTCGACGCGTCCTGTCGATATCTAATGGTGAATTTGCTGCACCGTTGCCACAGCACGCAACTGTTGTATTAATCGTCTGCATGAAAATCTCGAATATCTAATGCGCCACGTAATGTTTTATTGCCAAAATCTCACATTAAATTGCGAATCGCCTGATAGAGATCCTGCAGTGTCTGATGGATTAAGATCTACCACTGCAGTAGAGCATGACTGTCATAAGATGCAGTACCCGTTGTCGGCATATCGTTAGTTGGTGCTACATAGAAGAACAACATATGTGGCTCTTAATCAATCAAACCACCACTGAACCAAAACGCATATCTGAATAGATACCACAACATACATCAAAACGTCTTTCCTTTTCCGCTTAAACATTGAGCACGTTTGCTGCAAACCCACGGATACCAATGTCAACATCAGTTCTTCCAACATCATTTTACTCATTTTAGGGGTATAATTATTCATTCTCTCACCTGATGCAGAGTAGCCTTATCACTCACGACCTTGAAGCGTCCAATACTGCGCCTGTCATGGCTGCTGCTTTGTGGATTAGCTTGAACTACGTTATTTGCAGGTATATTGACTTAGGCGGTTGTGACGATTATCTGCGTGCATGTTGGACCGATTTCAGTTTGCGTGCCCTAGGCTGAATTCTGTGATTCTTGGTGAGAGCGTGCGGCGTTTGGTGGTTGAACTTGGATTATTTACAGGTGGCACACTATTAGAATTACCGCCACTGGCTACCAGCATGCAGATAACACTAGAGCAGCTAATACCAGTTACACCAAATTTGAAAGGATAATTTGAGATGACATATGGCATTCCTTATCAACAACAGAACAAAAACCATAGAAAGATTATTACTGACACCCTACCTACTTCACCTTCCAATTGTCGAATAGTCCTCATCCATTTTGGTGACATTACTCTCTCAGGAATTTACAACCATTTCAAAATTTGACCGCTTTGCATAAGGGAAACTACAGAATCCTTTTCAGCTCAATACGCCGCTGATATATATTACCCGGAGAATCTCAGACTATGTAAAGGAGCAACAGGTCTCAAGTGACTGTGTGATGGAAATCCACCGGAAGTACTGGTAATTTTCCCAAACAAGGCGAACAAGTCAATGGTTTAACGTTCACGAATAAAGACCTTTCTTCTGACGTGACTCTTGCTGATTTCGCGGCACGCAAAGTGTTGAAGGTCCAAGTATTGACACTGGTGTGTGTGCAACCTCTGTTCGCACATTTAATCAACGTGCAGCGGCATTAAATAATGCGGTGGTATTATGTATTTCTGCAGATTTACCTTTCGCCCAAGCACGTTTCTGTGGCGCGGAAGGCATTGAAAACGTTGTGAAACTCTCAAACTATTCCGCACAAAGAAACACATGATGATTAGAGTAGACATTACCACTGGCCCAATCGCTGGTTTAACTGCTCGTGCCGTCATTGTTTTAGATGAAAATAACCACGTTTTATATAGTGAATTGGTTTCTGAAATTAAAAACGAACCAAACTATGATGCGGCATTAGCTGCACTATATTATGTAGGCGGCATGCATTTGCAAAACCTTTTACAAATATGACCGCTTGTTATGTTATTTTATTTATTTCTCGCTTAATTTTATGATCCCCATCAGAAAACTCTTTCACATCATCAAAGCTTAGCCACCGGAAGCTAAAACCGGAATATGAGCGACTTTATCTCAGACTTTTAATGCCTCCACTCGCTAGCTCTCTCAACCAATTTGCCGCACTTCACGTGCTCCCGTAGCTTTGTAAATTAAGCGTGATCTTTGAGGATCGCATCGGTTCTTAAATCTTCGTGCATTAACAGGGCGTTTTTCTCATCGCTTTTGCAAACCTGTACGCAATTTTGCTGCACGGCCTCGCAAATCAAGTTATTTTCACAACATACGGAATTAACAATTCAGCTGATTCGAAAGGTTGTAAAACGCTCTCTTGCACTTAAATATCTCACGACGGCGATCGAATTTGACAACCAGTCTGCCGCATCACGTGAATCAATTACTTTAGCATTTTTCTGTACCACAAAAAGGACACAACGCATTGCTTTTCCTCTCATTTTAGCTTGTGCGTATGCTGCTAACAAATTTTCAAGGGTAGTGCATTTGTAAAAGAAGCCTTTGCGTCTGGATAGCTTGTAAACTTCTTCATACCCGCTTGAGTGACTTTGAGCCAAGTTTCGTAAATTAGCCAGCAGTATGCCAACTGTGGCCTCGAAAATCTGTTGTATTACCTCTGGCACCGCATCTAAACTGACTGCCGTCTCAAGCCACATAGAGAAACATGCCTTTCTTTTAGTACTTTTATAACAGTAGCACAAATTAGTCGTCGTCATATTCCGGTTGTCCTGCATAATTATCAAGCGTGAATATTGTCCCTGGAAAGTTAATCGAATCCTCGCCCACTGGACCATTACGTTGTCTACCGATACAATAATTTCTGCAACCCTTTAAGATCGTGGAATTATCGTTATACACTTTCATCTCGATAACACATAATTAAATCCGGCATCTTTTGTTCAATAGAGCCAGATTCACTGTAAATCCGAGTTGACTGGACGTTTATCCCGCACGCCGTTCTAAGCTACGGTCATCTGCGAAAGCGCAACCACGACTTGTAAATTTTGCGAGTGCCTTTAAAGAACGAGAAATCTTGGTACTTTCTAGAGTTCGGTGCCTCCGAAAACCAGGGGTTTCGTGCATAAGCTGTGTGCTACACCGACCATAATCAGGCTGGAGTCCATTATTTCACGATAGACGCGGCAGCGCTCTGAACGCAGAACTGGTTGCGTCAACCGGAGCCATCATCATTAAAGATATTACGACGTTTGCAAAATCGCCATCGCCGCTAGAGGCCTTTCGCCCAGTCTTCATCATCGGACGACTGCCCCGTTCTGATCTTAGTTTGATCTTACGCGCGAGGTGCGGGAGGCCAACATACGCATCACAATCTGGATTCCGCAGCCGGCATTTCAGGCCAAAACTCAAGACTGGTTTCGCTGGTTTCTTTTTCGGTCTGCCCGCATCTAAATCCGTTGGGTCTTCAACGTCCATCAACGATGCATTTTCGCATAGACCATTGCAAATGCCGTTTTACCCATAGATGGATCGCGCGGCGACACTACAAGATCGAAGGCCACAAGCCAGCAGTTTTACGGTTTAACCAGCAAAACCGGTTGTTACGCCTCGTTACCCTCGCCCTTATTTCTATGAAAGAATTTCAACCGAAGGCAAGTACTCTATTAAGACATCATCGACATTTTGTGGGCCTCGTCACTGCCTCGTTTTTCTGCAATATCAAAAACGATACGCTTCCGCCTCGTCCAGTACCTCTTTCGCATTTCGTCCTTGTGTATGGTAGGCCATCTCAGCAATGCTATTGCCTGCACTGATAACACTTCGGAGATCGGAACGATCTCGAACAATATCCGCATAAGCAAGAATATTCGCGGCACTCGGCGTATTTTTAGAGAGCCCAGCTAAATAAGCAAAACCACCAACATCTTTGTATCATCGCCTTATCTTTAAGCGCTTGATCTAACGTAATGATATCGATTGACGATTATTACGCATTAGCTCAGTCATTTTGCTCGAAAATAATTCGATGCGCATAGTTGTAAAAATCGCTTTGTTGGACACGTTCTGCTACGCTATCCCAATGCTCGTTACTAAGCATAATGCCACCTAACACAGCTTGTTCAGCTTCAATAGAGTGAGGTGTAGCAATTTGCTCAACTTGTTTATCTTTACTCGTTCTTACTTATAGGCTTATTTCTTTCAGACGATGATCTTCTCAGAAAATGACATCAAAATGAGGAATCAGATTACTAGTTTATGCCTAATTTGGAACTAAATGAAAATTCATCTCCGCAATGAGCCCAAGACTTCCTACACACTTCTTTACATATGTAAAAATGTATAAAATTATTGAGAATAATCTGTTATAAATCTAAGAGGATTCTATATGTTCAAAAGCCCTTTTATAATTAACGCTTGCAGCAACATTAACCAGTAAACACTTTTGGCAAAAGAAGTAATCTATCTGACCGCTCGCGGTGAGGTAACCTTGCGCAAACCCAACCAGTGGCCGTGTTTGAAGCAGCTGCAATTGATCTCACTCGCACATCTCGGAAAAAGCCGATGATTGGAACAGCTGATGTCGCTAAAACTCGCTCTTTTACGTCCGATCACTGAAAAACAGAAGTGATTGGCATGGTTTTTGAACCCACTATGAGGTATTAAACCGTCTTCATCCTGATTCAATTATTAGTAGTCGCAGCCACAAAAATTTGATGAATTAAATGGCATTGCTAAAACGATTGATGTTACTGCCCGGTCTGATGTCAACATCGCTACAAGCAGGCTTAGATAATATTAAAACTTTTGGACAATTATTTTGATAAAGAAGCTGAAGCTGCAAAATTGGTGACTGAATTAGAAACCTTAATTAACGAAACCAAAGCTACAGAAAGATACAAGGAATGTTTAATTATTTTAGTCAATGTAGAACTTTCGCCTTTGGGATAAAGGTTGTTTAGGTTGGATACATTCAGCATTAGAGATCCTAATGGCTGCAAAAAGACATTGCCACCAAAGGGACTGGCCATGGCGAGCCTGCTCTCATTTGAATTCTATCCAAAAAGTGAATCCAGATTGGTTATTTTGAAGTAGATAGAACCGCAGCAATTGGTCAGAAGGAAAATTAGCCAAAGAAAGTGCTAGATAATGAATTAGTTCATCAAACAAAAGCTGGAAAACAACCAAATTATCTATTTAAGCAGTGCAGCTTATTTAGCAGCAGGTAGTGTAGAACAAATGCGTGAAGATTTAACCAATATTAAAACAAGCATTTAGCCGATAAGCATTTTTAGGATGGCATATGCTATGCCATCCTTTTCTTTATGATCATTCATCTGACCATTTATGGCATAAACCAACTGTTTATAACCTGATTTTACTTTTCTTAAGCTTATGGAGTTTATCCGTTGGTGTGGCAGATTTGAGTGAAAGCCGTATTTAGCCAATCGGAACAATCTTAGCTTACTTTAATTAGCCGTATTCCACGAACACTCGCCATTATTTCCTCTGTCGGTGCAACACTAAGTGCGGCAGGTATGGTATTACAACAGGCTCAAAACCGCTTTATAGAACCCGCATGATTGTACAGCCAGTGCTGCACATGGGCGTTTTGATTGCTTTCTCTCACTTTTTCCTGCTTCTGATTTACTATTTAAAATGTCGTTTGCCACAGTCTCTGCCTTAATTGGTATGGGCGTATTTATGTTACCCTTCGACATCTCGCTGCTACTCAACAGCTGATGGTGCCGTTAGTTGGCATTGTATTTGGTAACATTATAGAAGCTGTAACAATCCTTTTTGCTTGCATGAAACAGATTCGCTACAATTATCTCCTATTCTGGTTTTCTATGATTTCCATGTATTAGCTGGGCGTTGGTGAACTGCTTTGGCTAATTCGGCACCTTTTTAGGATTGTGATTTATTTTATGGCGACAGACTCAGCATCGCAGGTTTAGGGCGAAAACATTAGTACGAATTGGCGTAAATTACAAACAAATGACTTGGCTTTGGCCTTACTGACTGTTGCTGATGATTACCGCAATATTGTTGTGACTGTAGGGCAAATTCCATTTATTGGGCTTGTTGTGCTAACATCATTTCTCGACCTGCTGAGATAGACTTCGCCATAATTTACCAGCTGTAGTGTTATTAGGTGCCAACCTTGTGCTAGCTTATGATATTTTAGCAGAATTATCAACCACCTTATGAGGTACCGATTTACCATGCTCGGTATGCTTGGTACACTAATTTTCCTCTATTTACTTAAGGGGAAAAACATGCAAAAGCTTCTTTCTATTTATTTTTCTGCACTTGGATTAGTTGCAAGGTACTATTTTTCATGATGTTTAACCATCATGAGATTGGCTTTTTACCTTCATAGAGGTACCTTATTATTATTGTTAGTGGCCTATAGCTTGGTGTGTGTCAACTTTGTATATTTCAAACACTCACCAACAACCCCTATTTTTAACCCCTAGCATTTTAGGATTTGATTCAGCCTATTTGCTCATTCAAACCTTACTTGTCTTTTATGCTGGGGGGATTGGTTTGTTCGTTTTAGGCATCGCCGAAAAATTTGCTTTCTGAAACAAGTTTTAATGTCTATAGGCTGCTCTCTATTCCTATTCAAATTGATTAACAAAGAAAATCAAATGACTTAGCAAGAATGATCTTAGTAGGCGTGATTGGCGTATTCTTTAGAAGTGTGAATAATTTACTGGCAACGAATGATTTCTGCCTGAAGATTTCGCAGTCACTCAAGGCTCTTCATTTGTTGTTTTAATAGTAATCCAACATTATTAGCAATTGCAGTAAATCACGCTTTGTTAGGTGCTATTGGATTTGATGCAGCGTCATCAACTTGATGTATTATTACTAGGTCGAGATAGCCATTGGGTTAGGTTTAGATTATGCGAAATTCTTTACCGCTTACTAATTTGTTGCGCACTGCTTGTTTCTGTTCAACTGCCTTTAGTTGGGCCGATTCTTTTCTTAGGTTTGTTAGTTTGCGTGATTGCCAATGCACTTAGCCCTGTTGTGAATCATGCTGTTAGAATCCCGATGGTCTTTTAATTTCACAGCATGCTCATTCTAGGGCAAGCCATTTGAACATCTACTCGGCATGCAAGGGGTGTTATGTAGTCATTGAATTGTCATATTAATTTTCATCTATTTAATGTTAAGGAAGAAATAATTATGATTAAAGTTGAAAATGTTTCACATAAAATTGGGCAATCCACTATTCTTAATAATATCAAATTTAACTATTCAAAATGGTGGCATTACGCCCTTATTGGGGCAAATGGCGCGGAAAATCGACATCTACTCATTGATTGTCGATTGCACCTTGCAAAAGTGGCAAAATTCATTCTAGATACGTTAAACTTTTCTGAAACGCCTTCGCCAAATTGCCCAACATGAAGCGATTCTCACACAAGATAACGTTATTCATGCCGTATTACCGTACGTGATTTACTGATGTTTGGGCGCTACCTCATCATCAAGGCAAAGTTGGCGAAAAAGACAATCACGGTTAATGAGGCATTACAACGATTTGAACTTGCTGAACTTGAATCTCGTTATTTTTAAGTGAATTATCGGGCGGATCAACGCCAACGTGCGTTAATCGCAATGACTTTCGTCAACAAACCAGCCACGTTTTATTAGATGAACCGCTTAATAATTTAGATATGTTTCATGCCAGATCTTTGATGCGATTACTCCGACAGTTGACTGATCGAACTTTAATTTTAACGACACCATGGTCGTACATGACATCAACATGCAGCATCCTATGCGATACCATTATCGTAATGAACAAGGCGAAATCGCCATGATCGGTAGCCCTGAAGAAATAATTACCGAAGAGAATTTAAAACCATCTCAATCTTGATGCAGAAGTGATTACCCATGCTGAAAGCGATTATGATCCAAATATATTTAACCAAACGAAAAAGCGGTGAACCATTCACGCCTTTTTGGTGTTTTCGCTGTAGTATTTTTAACAAGGAGATTCCATTAAAAACAGACAAGTTCATCTTTATCTGTACCAAACCATGGTAACGAAAAACAGGGCGTATTATGGAGACTTATTTCAACCAGCAAGTAAGGAAGTGTCAACAGATTAGACCATCGACCACCGTAAATTTTACATTTGACTAACTATGTAAAGAATAGCGGTCATTTTTAACAATGCAAATCCGTAGAAAAGCTATACAACCATTGTCTTATTTCGTGATTTTTCCACATGGATCAAGTAAATATTGCTGAATTCTTTACAGAAATCAGCCAAATGTCTTTTCATCTATATATGAGAAATTTTATGGCAATGAATAACATTTAGGTTTATTCGCACAATCGCCACTCAAACCTCTAAAGCAACTTTCGTCAAAGTAACAGAATGTAGTGAATTAGGGATACTTTTGAAGAGTTTCAACCATGACTGGGACAGTCGAAGAAGTTCGTAATCAAATTATTGATTTAGAACGCCGTGCCGACAGTCTAAAACGAAATTCGCTTAAAACCCTTTAGAGGTTTATTCCTCCTGTCGAACGAACTGCGATTATAGAAATCGTGACTCAACTTGATAAATTAGCTAACTATTCAAGAGATATTTCAGGGACGAATTATGGTCGCCATTTGGTTGTACCAGAAATCATGCAACCTGCTTTTCCGTCAATTTTCCGCAGTCTCGATTTCTGTCGCCAAGTCCGCAAAAGTATTAGGTGAATTAGATGAATTACTTGAAACAGGCTTCCGCGGACGTGAACGCCGTTTCGTAAATGAGATGATTCTAGAACTTGACCAAATTGAAGACGATACCGATCAACTGCAAGTTTCTTATTACGTCGTACTGTTATTTTGGGCTAGGCAAATCTCAATCCAATTGACGTAATGTTTTTATATAAATGTATCGAACGTGTCAGCATCTTAGCTGATCAAGCTCAACGTATTGGTCTTCACGTGATTGAGCTAATGCTGGCAAAAAGCATAGGGAGAATTTATGCAACTATTGCAAGAATATGGCTCAATAGTACACTATTACCGCCGTACTGGCTTTTTAATGGTTTTTCGGTATTGGTGCGAACGATGTCTCGAACGCCATGGAACTTGCTGTTCTGGCACAATTATCTGTTAAATCGCTAATTATCATCGCGATGGTATTTGAATTAGCTGGTGTTTATTTAGTTGGTGGTGAAGTCGCACAATTAAAAGCGATCATTAAAGCAGATATGTTTGTTAGCGAACCTGGGGGTACCGTGCTTGGCATGATGTCTTCATTATGTGCTGCGGATCTACATCAGGCAACCAAAAAGGTTGCCAGTTTCGGTACTCACACGATTATTGGTGCAGTAATTGATGCGGTAATTACTTCGGGCCCTGAATCAATTCGTTAGCAATTAATCAGGTATCGTTGGCAGCTGGTTTATTACACCTGTATTAGCTGGTATTGTTGCCTTCGCGATTTTCGTTAACCTGCAAAAATTGATCTTTGAACTGTTCTGGGCCATTAAACAAGCTACAAAATATGGCCCTGTTCTACATGGGAATTACCATTTTTATTCTTTTCATTGTATCAATTTCAAAAGGTTTAAAACACGCTGGTTTACACCTTCAAATTGGGAAACTCGTTTCATTTGGCTTTAGCTATCCTTGCAAACGATTTTCGGTTATATCGATTCTCAGCGCCTGTTTTGATGTCTAAAGTCAAAGAACAACGGGTTTAGTGCTGTTGAGAAATTTTTCAGTATTTTGATGTTATTAACGGCTTGCAGTACAGGGCATTCGCGCATGGCTCAAAATGACGTAGCAAATGCAATTGGTCCATTAGCTGCAGTAGAATCTCATCATCAATACGGTGGTCAGCTTGATAAAGACCAATGGCGCCATGGCATACCTTTAGGCGCATTTCGCTGGGTGCTGGTTTAGCGGTATGTAAATCAGTGATGGCAAACAGTAGGTACAGGATTAATAAACTTACCTGCCGTGGTTTTGCTCAATTTAGCTTTGTGCAGTTACAGTTGTATTAGCATCAGGCAGTTTACCTATTTCAACTACTCAAACTTTAGTTAGCGATTTTAGAGTTGGTTTTTGCGCGTATTGCAGCAATCAATCTTGGCATTATCCGCAACATCGTAGCATCATGGTTTTGTTACATCAGCTCGCCGGTGCGGTTCTTCAATTATTGTTTATTACATTTTACACGCAGTCTTTTTACTAATTAGAAGTTAAGAGGGCAATTTGCATTTCTTTATTAGCAGCGATTTCTAAGTTATTTTGGTGAAAAATATTTTAGAAATGCTTTCATGATCTCAAGGATTCTTATGAAGATCACGAACAGCGCTACTTTTCTGCCGCATTACTCGGTGCAAGCGCGCAAGCTTTTCGCAGCCGATTACATTGCTGGAAAATCTCAGTACTTATATGTGTAAAGGTGCTGGCAACCAATTTAAAAATCTCTCGGTTCTATCCAAGCAGGTGAACCTGTTACTGTATTAGACAAAAAGATAATTTTTGTGTTGATTCTGTGATAGCTGTAACTGTGAAGGTGTTAGCTGAAGGATGAAATATCTCAAACCCAGTCCAAGAGAGTTAATTCCACAGCACACAAGAAGTTCAAACTCTTACAGCAAAACTTAAAATATGGATATGATTGGCACGACGTACAGCAGAAATGCAACGCCGCAGCCAAGATGCTGAAAACAAAGTAGTAATTTGTTTTGAAGAAAATGCCCAATTAAAACGCGAATTAGAAATCGTTAAAAATAAGAACCGTAATCTGGAAATTATGCAAGATGCCGAAAAGCACGATTGCAATTCAGTATTTTATTTATGGCGGTCTCGGTATTAGTCGTTGGTCTTCTTCTTGGCCAATCATACCAACTCATTCTACCTAAACGCCGTAGTCGCAATGGCGTTGGTCATAATTGGTAAAACTGATAAAATGCCCGCTTTGTTAACGTTTAAGGGCATTTCCTTAAGTGATTATTGACCAGAAACTTTATTTTTCTAATAAAATCGAACCTGTTTGAATGTTTGAGCGATGTTCAACATCATCTCCTACCGCAATAATTTGTTGGTACATTTCTTGAAGTTGCCCAGCAATAGTAATTTCAGCAACTGGATATTGCACTTCTCCATTTTCAACCCAAAAACCTGCTGCCCCTCGAGAATATTCTCCAGTCACTGGATTGATTGCGAACCTAAAAATTCTGTCACCAATAGCCCTGTTCCCATTTCTGCTAACAATGTATTTAACCCACCGCTACGATTAGGTTTCACTCAACCAGGCAGAATTCCGCCAGCATGCCCTGTGCTTGGTGGTGCCCATCGTCCTGAATAGCTCTGTCATCGATAGGTTTGCAAGATACCATCCGTAATAATTTCACGATCTTGCGTTCTAACTCCCTCGCTGTCAAAAGCACTAGAAGCCAATTGTTTACACAAATGTGGTCGTTCTGAAATCTCAAACCATGAAGGCAATACCCGAGTACCTAGTTTATCGAGTAAAAACTGATTTACGATATAACGCGCCCTCACACTGCGCCGGCCAAATGCCCGATAAGCCCTGTCGCGACTTCATTATAAAAATCACAGGAACTTCACAGGTCGCAATTTTTGTGGATTTAGCCTATCTTCAGCTTTTAATTGCAGCCTGCTGTCCAACCCAAATCGGTGAGCTTAACGCATCTAGCTCGCGAGAAACCGTGGATCCATAATCCCGTTCTAATTGTTCTCATATGCAGCAATCACACTAACGAAAGCGAATAACGACCAGAAAGATAGCTTTGTAGCATGCCATGCGTATTCCCATAAACTCGAACACCACTATGAGAATTGAAAGTTGCGCCTTCACTATTTACAATACGTTCTGAAAACATTAGCGCTTTCTTCCGCCGTTTTCGCCATCTCTATCTGCTTCATCAACGCTAATGTGTGCTTCATGATAAAGGTCTAAATCTGGTGCATCAAACGCCATCAAATCTTTATCAGCTAATCCGGCACATCTCATCTTCTGAAGTATATTTTGCAATACCTAATGCAGATTCAACCGCTTGTTGAATAGATTTCGGCTATAAATCTGAGGTAGAAGCATTGCCCTTTCTCTGCCCTAAATACACCGAGATCCCAAGCGAACCATCGTTGTTGAATTCAATATTTTCAGTATTCATTAAGCGAGTGGAAACAGACAGCCCTGAGACTTTGAGTTACCCCACTTCAGCTTCTGCGCCTGTGCAATTTGCAACGCAACCAACCGCTCTCGAAGTTCTAATTCTTGCGCCTGAAGCGCTGCTTTTTGTCGTAACTGACATAGTATTTCCCAATTAACCAACCAATCTTGGTGTATATTCTACCTGAATTTTCTGCTAAAATATCGCACTTTTATCCCTTTTCAATGTTTTTGTGGGAAACCGCACAGAAACCATTATGGCGAAAAACGAGTAAAATGAAATCGACTGACAGATGAGGAAGAAGAAATTATCTGGTCAGCAAAAGTGAGATTAAACGAGATGCGGAACATCTTAAAAACTTATGCAGAATTGATTGAATTGACTCCACAGAATTTAGATTCTGTTAGATGACGATTTAAAAAGAAGCGATTCGACAAGCGCAAGCTTTTAAACTAGAGGCTCGTCGCCGTCAGATTCAATTTATTGGTGTTATTACGCAATCGTGATCCAGAACCAATTCAAGAAGCACTGACAAAGTAAAAACCGCCACAATCAACAACAAGCTTTTTGTTACATAAATTAGAATTAGTGTGAGCAATTAGTGAATATGGGTGATGCCGCATTAAGTAACTTACTTAACGAATATCCGCAACTTGATCGCCAACACTTGCGTAATTTAATTCGTGGTGCGCAAAAAGAAAAAGAAGGAATAAACCAGCGAAAACTATCGCGATATTTTCCAATACTTAAAAACTGAAATTGTGGAGGCATAAAATGCTATCAATTGAATTATTACCTAAACTGATTCACAGCCATGCAGGCTTTGCCTATTTAAGCCTGATTTTATTGCTTTGTCGTGGATTTCTAGCGCAAAAAAATGTGAATTGGCGCCAGTATAAAATTTTAAAAATCGCACCACATCTGATTGATACACCATTATTAGTTAGTGGATCAAATTGTGGCTTTACACCCATACCAGTAATGAAGTTCACCATTCGGCGATTTAGGGTGGTATACGGAAAAATTCCCGTTTGTCGCGCTTTTTATGTGCTTTTCTCTATCAAAACTTTCAAAAGCAACACTGCATTTTCTATGAGAAATACTGGCGCTTGCTAGTTTTGGGATTGCGGATGATGATTGCAGTACATCACTATCCCTTTAGGTAGAAACTTTGGTTTCACCTTTTTTATTTTTCCTTTCCAAATAGTGTAGCCTAATTCACTTTTTATTTTATATCATTTTTATCATACTAATTTAGTCGATTATATTCAAGGAGTCAGTGTGATAAAGCTACCAGAACATATTGTTCAATTTATTGCGAATAACCATATTGGTAAAATTTTGCTGCAAATATCCGAAAGTGATTTCGCCGCAAATTGTTTTTATGCTTTGACGATGAACAAGCCTCGCCTGATTATTTTAACAACATAAAAGTACTCGGCATGGACAAATCATGCTAGATAATAACCAAAATTGTCGGCACAATACGCCTGCAAATTGACAAATTTTCTGAATTGAAGGATCAATTCTCAGCTACTGCGAATTGTTTAGGAAGAAGAGGATAAACGCACCGAAGCATTAGCCACTTATTATCATCGCTACCCCATGGCACGCTTAAAAGCCAATGATGTGTGGGAATTTAAATTAGAGAGTATCAAACATACTGGCACAAAAAATGCTCATGCCGAAAACGCTTTGGACCTCGATAGATAATGCAAGCGGTAGGATTTTGACTATTCTTGCAAAAGAAAAATCCACCGCTTTGTTATATCTCTGTCTCAACGACACTGCGCTTTGAAGCGTAAAAGATGGTCACAAAACAATCGCCATCATCGCTTCTGCAATCGGTACCGCTCGAATACCCACACAAGGATCACGACGTCCTTGTGACGAGCTCAACCGCTTCATTATTCAAGTTTACTGATTTTCCTGGCACCATAATGCTTGAAGTTGGCTTTAAAGCAATATTGGCAATAATCGAGTTGACCTGAGCTGATACCGCCTAAAATCCCGCCAGCATGGTTTGATAATAGCTCATTTGGTGTCATTTCATCACGGTGTTCACTGCCCCTTTGCTCAACGACTGCAAAACCATCACCAATCTTCAACCGCTTTTACGGCATTGATAGACATCAGTGCATGGGCAAGATCAGCATCTAAGCGGTCAACACAGGTTCGCCTAAGCCAACTGGCAAATTCCTGCAACCACTGTGAGTTTTTGGCCCCGATAGAATCACCTTCTTTTTAAGCTCACGAATCAATGCATCAAACTGTTCTACAGCAACTGGATCTGGGCAAAAGAATGGATTTTCAGCCACATATTGCCAATTGATATGCTCAATGCTTGCAACTGTTTTCAGGGTTGATTTTTACCGAGTCCAATTTTGAGAGAGATGCAACCTCACCTCAATGACCTCAAATTGTTCACGCAAATACTTTTTCGCACCGCACCAGCCGCCACACGCATAGCTGTGTCTCGTGCAGAAGAACGACCACCTCCGCGATAATCACGAATGCCATATTTCGCTGGTAAGCAAAATCCGCATGACCTGGTCGATATTTATCCATAATATCGCCATAATCTTTTTGAACGCTGATCGCCATTTTTGATAATCAGCTCACGCTTGTTCCTGTCGTTTTTCCTTCGAATACGCCAGAAAGAATTTGCACCTCGTCATCTCTCTCTGCGAGGTGGTATAACGAGATGTTCCGGGTTTACGGCGATTCCAAATCAGGCTGATATCCGCTTTGATAATGCCATATTCGAGGCACACCATCGACAATACATCCCAATGCAATGCCGTGAGATTCCCCAAACGTCGTCGACTTTAAAAAGTTGTCCAATGCTGTTGTCCATGTTGTTGTCCTTTATGATGGTACACAAGCGCTCAGTTCCCCACTTCACCTCTTCGTTCGTCGCTGATTTCTTGCATATCTAGCTGGTTAAAGGCAATCTCAATATTATTTGCCATAAATAGCTCATCAATTCTGCGTTACGCATCAATGTTCTGACTCGATCACTTTAATTGTCCCACATAAACACGCACCATGATTCAAGGTACTGCACCAAAGCTAAGAAATATGCTGCCGTGATCAGATTCAATACCGCCTCATTTTCTTCCGCAGCTTGAAGTAGTAGGTTTAACTAATTCAAGATCTGAACCATAAGCTACACCTACTGTAATTACCAAGCGAGTCATGCTTGAAGTTAATGCCCAGTTGACTACACGCTCAGTAATAAAAGCTTTATTTGGTACAATAACCTCTTTTCGGTCATTATCAATTAAGTTGCAGCACGAATACGAATTTTGATACGGTACCGTTAAAGCTTTCCAATGGTTACCATATCCCCCACTCGTACAGGGCGTTCAAACAAGATAATAATCCCTGAAACAAAGTTACCAAAGATCTCTTGCATACCGAAACCTAAACCAACGGATAATGCAGTAAATAACCATTGTAATTTAGACCAAGATATCCCTAATGATGCAAACGCACACTTGCACCCAATAATAATCAATAAATAGGTAAAGATTGCTGTAATTGTATAAGGCGTACCCTGTGAGAGATTCAAATTAGAGAATACTAAGGTTTCAACAGACCAACCTAAGTTTTCTCACTCAAGATGAGGTCACAATCAATACAATCATTGCTACCAACAGATTAAGCAAGGTAATGGACCCATTACCGTACCTAGCTCAGTTGTCGCTGCTTTGTCGCCACAATGTATCTCTTCAAAATAATACGCGACTCGTAACCAAATCTGACCAAACCCAATAAAGCAAAACCAAATAATGCAGTCCAAACAGCACTCAAATCTGGTGATTTTGAGCATTTGCGTTTTTAATATCGCTTACTGAAATCGCATCATCTTGTAATACTAAGGCACTATCTTCAGTCTCAACTGTTTGCTCTTGACCATTTTTGTTGTGCTTGTGTTGCCTCGTGCTAATGCACGCTTCTCCTGTAACCCTCGATAAGAAAGACGGCGAGAAGAGACATTAAAGCCACGATAAAACATATTTTCGGATAATAACTCAAGTTACAATTGCAAATAACTTGCAAACAAGGTGTTCAATAATTTGTGAGGTAGCATAGTAATAGGCCCATTACGATTAAAATAATTAACGCACTCGAAAGCAAAACCACATACATAGACGGACCAGCCTGGCACAACATCGGTTTTGGTATCCTCGTTTTATAAGATGCTGCTTTTTGATAAGTTGCAATCTCCATTCTAAAGCCTGGTACAACCACAACAGCATCGCCTCAGTAGGACCAATACAGTCATTGCTCGGCCAATCACATCACAGTGCACCATACATTCTGTCGCATTGTTAAAGATAGAAGTATTATAATAAACCGATTACCCAAACTGAGTGTTTGAGAATTTTTCTAAACTACGGTATTTACTATTTGCGGCATATTGAAATGGCGATAAGCAATCCCATTTGGCGTAAATGTCATAGCATGAAGGCAAAGCAGTTAACAAAACGCCATTTTAAGCCCCATAGGCCAAACTCGTTGGGTCAAGGAAGCATATAGGTGACCAATACAAACACACTAAGAAACATGAATGTGCTGTGTAAACACAATACCACCGTCCAAAAATACGCCATTGGTGTATTCCACTGACTATCCGTTGGTACAGTTAACATACTGTTGTTAATTTTCGCTAGCTTTGTTTAATACGATCGTGCTGACGACGAATAAAGAAAGTTAATAAACTTAATCCGCCAATCAGCCAATCCAGCTAAACCGAGGTTATCTCTTCCAATTAGAAAAATCTAATTTTTCGAAATCAGTTAACTCATAACCTGCCAATCCCGGGAAACGAGTAAACCACCAAGATCCATTTCACTATTACTTTTACCCAAAAAGCTCTGTTGTTGGAGTTTTTGTTGTACGCATCACTGATCGTTTTAACTTGTTGCTGATTCAGCTCAATGTTAATTGATAAATTCAATTGATTATTTAGTAGCTTCAGCAATTCAGATAAAGTTTTGCCACGCGTTTGTAGAATTTCTCTCAGCTGAGCTTTTTCTGCATCAGTGAATGTTGTTTTTCGCGGCTTTCTAACTTTGAAATATAAGCTTGCGTATCTACTAAAACCATCTTTAAATTCGGAAATATCAAACACGCGGACCGCGCAAATCTGCGATCTGCTTTTGATAGACCTTTTTAATTACCTTATCTTGCGGTAAAGACTGGCGTTGTTTATTGATAATACGAGATAGCACCAACGTACCTGAAGAGAACTAATTTGTCTCTTCAATATTACGCTGCGTTTGTTGAAGATTATCTAATACGTTTTTAATACGTAAATTATCTTGTGATAACTGGCTAATTTCTGTTGTTTTTCAGTAATTCTTCACTAATAGTCGTATTAAAAATCCAACTCTTTACCAATTATCGGATTAGTATTTTTATTTTTGTTGAGATTTTTCCGCCTCTTCCACCTTTATTTTTGTAGCCTGAACCAATTTGATATTAAGTGCTTCCTGAATTTGACTAAGCAGTTGTTGTTGATTTTGTTGTGCTTGCTTTTTCTCATCTAATCTAGCGTTATATAGCGAACTCAATTCTTCATTGCCACGCAATAAAGTTTGGCTGTAGCTATTCTGCGCATCTAATAACGCTAGTTCTGCTCAATCTTATTTTTAGCTGTATCTCGAAAGAGCCGAATTAGCTAATTCGGTATTTAATGCCGATTTACGCTTTGCATTTGCTGAAAGTAGCTTGAGCTTTATCAGGCGCAGCATTTTTGGGCAATGAGTTTGGTATTCGTTGCCGTTAATTCATTTTGCGCTTTTTCTATGCTGCCTGTGCTTCTTCGCAAGGCTTGAAGTGCACTGATGTCTTGTTCAGCTAATTTTTCTGAAGTTGTAAAGTTTGCGCTTTTTAGTTTCTCAAAATTTGCCTCACTCGCTGCGATCGCTTTATGCGCGCCTGTGATCTCGCCACTAGCGCATCATTATCTGCTTTCACTTTTTCAGTTTGAGTCATAAACGCGAGCGTACTTCCAATAACTGCAGTTGCTGTTTATTCTCTTCTGTTTGTTCAAGTTTTTGGTATTTTCAATTGCTGTTTGTAGGGCTTTTTCAGAGGGTAACGCAGCTGATGCGGATAAACTCACACCAGAAACCACGGCAAATGCCAACATAAAATGGTATATAAATCTGTTTTATCATATTGTCTGTTTCTATTGAATTCAATTAAATGTTGGTTGAAGCAATGTTCTGAAATCTTAATTGTACCTTGTGCCTGCCATTTAGCTATATCTAACGGAAAATAACGAATAGGTTGTTTAAATTTTTCAAGTCGGCTAAATAACACTGAAGTTTAGTGCTTTCAGCCTCAAAATGATTTTCTTTAAATTGAATAAAGGCTACCGGTCTAGCACCAAATTCCCTTTTATCTTCAATCGGTAATACAAAAGTTTGCTGAGACTAAATTTGAACTATAAATTTGTTGCTCAATTTGTTCTCGCATGAATGTTTTCTCCGCCAGAGATAAAACTATATTATCTAATCGTCCCAATACCATCAATTGATGTTTGGCATTCCATTCGCCTTTATCTTAGTTTGTGCCAACCTTCTGCATTTACGCGGTCGAATTTCACCATTTTTGCCAAATACCTTGAGCAAGCTCCTGCACCTTTACCCAAATTTCTTGATTAACTAATCGAACGTCTCGACCTAATAACGGATAGCCAACATTATGAGATTCATTTCTTCCCTGCACAGATAGTGGATGCCATTTCTGTCATACCACAACCAGAAAACGTGACAATGTTTCTCTTTAGCTAATTCAACCAATTCAGGCGGAATAAATCGCCACCCAATAAAAATAGATTTCGGCTTATCTAATGGCTGTTGGCGTTGTTCAAGATAACGTTGTAATTGTGTCGGCACCTAGTGATGCATGAGAAACCTCATCAAGCCCGTCCATAAAATCACATTTATCTTCGCAAATTTGTAAAGTGTGCCTTGTAATAACCAACGCCAAAACAATGCCTTGCCCAGAAACATGAAACAACGGCAACCTCAGCAACCAGCTATCTGTATGAGAAAACGCCATCAGCTCCACAAACGCCTTTTTGCATTTGCAAGATGGTCTGCAATCGCATGCTACTATCGCTTTAGGCTTTCCTGAAGAACCTAAGTTAAGGTCAGCTAATGCTTGAGAGACATTATCATCAACAGAACCAAGATTATTAAGATTCTCAAGAGATAAGAAACTGATCGGTTATCAAAAATCCACGCCGATATCAGTTAAAATGGCATTTTTCGGGATATTTTTAATGCTGGATTCAGCATCACAATACGCCCACCTATCGCAATTACCGCCACAATACAGCAAACCACAAAAACGAGATTCACCACAATAGGCAATATATTATTTTTCAGACATTGCCACGAAATTTATCCGAAATTTGCGTAATTAACTTATTTAATTGGCTCCATGTCATCGACTGACCTTTGTAATCTAGGAAAAGGCGAACTGCCTTTATTCCAAATTAAGGCAGTTCGCTCAGGTTGTTGATTAGCCCAATATTGAGGAAGAAAACAATCAACGTTTAGCATAATCTACACAAATAATATTTTAACGCGTTCAATCAGGTGTTTTGGCAATTGCATAAACCCATCACACCTGTAACAATTAAACCTTTACGGTTAGTGCGACTATTGGTTACCACCCAAAATGGTGAATCTGGAATCTGTTTAGCTTTCACACTACTACCATGACTCAATAATGCTTTGTTTGTTTTAGCAAAAATAGGTACGTTCCGTGCCTCGAATAGATTCTGTTGCTGAGAAAAAGTTTCAGGATCTGCTTTTATATAATGCGCTTAGCAACATCAAAAACGAACAACATTTTTGCTCTTCTGCGCAAATGCTTTGATTTTAAGACTTTTCTACTCGCTGAACTGTTTTCTCCAAATTAGTTTTCGGATCATTTTTACTGCTTTTTCAACGATTTCAGTAACCAAATTCTTTAGTTCATTTAGCGTATTTTGTTGCACCAATCAAATGGTTGTGGAGAGGAAGGCAAACCGCACAACGACGCAAAATATCAGAAGCACTTCACCAATTGATTGTGTCCGACTGGCAATATATCTGGTATAATTCATCATCGACTTCAATGTTTTTCATCTGATCTCCTGATTCACGGATTATTATTTTGATTTCAAAAATTCTAGGCATTATAATACACTTCACAGATCTTTATAGATTCTTATTTAAAAATAATACAAAATCATCATATTATGACTAAACAAACGCTTCTCATATCATCAATACCAGTCGCGACAGAAAACCATTCTGCAAAACAATGGTTTTCCTGCATGGACTATTTGGTGATATGAATAACTTGGGGATTATTGCCTGATCTTTGCTGCACAATTTACCATTCTACGAGTCGATTTACGCAATCACGGTGTCTCTTTTCATGCTGATGAGATGAATTATACTTTAATGGCTGAAGATCTCCGCGATCTCCTACTTCATCTACAACTGAAAGATTGCATCGTTATCGGTCATTCTATGGGCGGGAAAACTGCGATGACATTAGCGCACATTGCCCCAGGCTTAGTTGGAGAAACTGGTCGTGATTGATATTGTAACCGGTAATAATCCCACTCATCGACATAATAATAATTTTGCCGGACCTCTTTGCTGTGAAAGAAAAAGCGCCACAAACTCGACAAGAAGCGAAAGTGATTCTAAGTGAATTTGTAAAAGATGAAGCTGAACAGCAATTTATGCTTAAAGCCTTTGATCCGAAGAAGCCTGACAGTTTTAAATTTAACCTAACCGCTATTCAAGCCAATTATGCAAATTTAATGGCTGGCAGCCAATTTTTCTTTAAAACCAACCTTATTTATTAAAGGTGGCGCATCTGATTATATTCAGCAAAGATACCGAAGCAGTGCTAGCACATGCCCTAAAGCACAAGTGTTTGTTGTAGTGAATGCGCAAAACATTGGGTCTCACGCAGAAAAACCTGAAACCGTTGTACGAGCTTATTCAAAAATTTATTGATATGAAGAATAATGAATCGAGATACTTTTTCTACGCCACCCATTGAAAAATTAGGCGATTTTTACCTTGATGAATCTGTTGCAGAAGTATTTCCAGATATGATCCAACGTTCTGGTACCCAGGTTATTCCAACATTATTACCGCAATCGGCATGTTAGCACAGCGCTTTGTCACAACCGAATTCGCAAGTTTATGACTTAGGCTGCTCTCGTGGTGCGGGGATCTCATCTATGCGACGTAATATTCAAGCAGAAACATGTTAAAACTCATTGGCGTGATAACTCACTGCCAATGTTGAACGTTGTCGCGCATATTCAGGCTTATCATTCAGATGTGCCTGTGGAAGTTCATTGCAGATATTCATGAAGTCGAAATCAAAAATGCCTCTATGGTTGTACTCAACTTACGCTGCAATTTTTACCACGAAGAGATCGCCTTTGCACCTTTAGATAAAATTTATCAAGGTCTTAATCCAAACGGCATAGTGGTGCTTTTCTGAAAAATTCACATTTGAGAATACGCAATGAACGAATTACTCATTGATTTACACCACACCTTCAAGCGCGCTAATGGTTATAGTGAATTAGAAGTCAGTCAAAAAGAACTGCGCTAGAAAACGTAATCGTTAACTCGATAGCATTGAAACCCATAAGATCCGCTTGAAGAATGCAGGTTTCTTCATGTTGAGCTTTTGTCCAATGTTTTAACTTCGGTTCTATGATTGCAAATAAAACAGCATTTTGTAAAAATCAGGTCAGATCGAGACCGCTTTGTTGCGGATTTCCCTAGGGAGACGTGCTCAGGTCATTTTTAGGTATAATTTGCAAAAGTTTTTACCTGATTTATTTAAAAGAGGAAATTTTATGAGCTTTAGCAGGCAAACGCATTTTAATCACTGGTCTCTGCAAGCAAACCGTTCTGTCGCATACGGCATCGCAAAGCGATGAAAGCACAAGGTGCAGAATTAGCTTTCACTTATTTAAACGATAAACTACAACCACGCTGTTGAAAGAATTGCAAAAGAATTCGGTCCAGATATCGTATTACCTTTAGATGTTGCAACTGATGAAAGTATCCAAAAACTGTTTTGCTGAATTAGCAAAAATGGGAAAAATTTGGATGGTTTTCGTAGCACGCAAATCGTATCTCGCACCAGGTGACCAATTAGATGGCGACTTGCAGCACGTGCAGCAACACGTGAAGGCTACCGCATTGCACATGATATTAGTGCATACAGCTTTGTGGCAATGGCACAAGCAGCTCGTCCATTCTTAAATAAAGATGCTTCATTACTAACTTTAAGCTACTTAGGCGCAGAGCGTGCGATTCCAAACTACAACGTAATGTGTTTAGCAAAAGCATCATTAGAAGCAGCAACGCGTGTAATGGCAGCAGATTTAGGTAAAGAAGGTATCCGCGTAAACGCATTTCAGCAGGCCCAATTCTGTACACTTGCAGCATCTGGCATTAAAAACTTCAAGAAATGTTAGCCGCTTTTCGAGCAAACTGCAGCATCTACGTCGTACAGCAACCATTGAAGATGAGAAAATCTCAGCGGCATTCTTATGTTCAAACCTTGTGTCTGGCGTAACAGGTAGTATTACCGTTGATGCAGGTTTTAGCATTACTGCAATGGGCGAATTAGGCGAAGAATAATTTGTTTTTAGCAGAAAAAGTCAGGCACTGCCCTGACTTTTTTGTAAAAATTTAGAATTAAACCGCTTGTCTAATAACTTTTAGTTTACTGCTAATTTTAGCACTTTTTATGTTTAAAATAAAAGCAAACAACGTATTCTGCCTTGTCAGCCTTTTTATTTTTCGTTAGAATAGCGCCATATTTTTGCGACTATAGCTCAGTTGGTTAGAGCACCACCTTGACATGGTGGGGGTCACTGGTTCGAGTCCAGCTAGTCGCACCATTTTTCTCATTAAAAGCCCATCATAACCGCTCAAAAATATCTCTAGAGCCTTGTTATATGGGCTTTTTAATGCCTTTTGCTTATCATAGCTCCCTCGCCTTAAATCGTACTTTAACGCCTCTTTTATGATCATTATTGTAACCACGCTATAATCGCCTCAAATCCGTGGTTACAAAACTAAAAATTAAGAGGTTAAAAATGCCTAAAACTACTAAGCCACTCACAGAAAGAAGTGAAGCTAGCAGCCAAAAGAGAAAGAATATACCCTTACGGACGGATATGGACTATTTTTACTGGTCTTGCCAAGCGGTGTTAAAACATGGCGCTTTAATTACACCTCGCCCATATGGTAAAAACGAACCAAAATTTCATTAGGGGTTTACCCTACTGTTACTCTCGCGCAAGCTAGGGCTATCAGAGAGGAATGCTTGGCTTTACTTGCTAAAAATATCGATCCGCAAGTTCATAAAGAAGAACAGGAAAGAATAAATGCAGCCAAAAACGAAAAATACGTTTTTAAAAAGTAGTAGAAAGATGGAGAGAAAAAGAGCGCGAGAGTTTGAAGAAACGATGCGAAAAACTGGGAGCGGTTAAGAATCACTCTATTCCCTGCTATCAGGGCATTACCCTATAGATAAAATCACGCCGCCAATACTTATAAAAGCAGTTAAGCCCCTAAACGATAAGGGAATCAATGACACGTTACACAGAATTTTAAATCTAGCGAATCAGATTTTAAATTATGGTGTTACTGTGGGCGTATTGCCTTTCAATGCTTGTCAAAAAGTAAGTGTCGTATACCATAAAGCAGCACAAACGCACCACCCAGCTATCACACCAAGTGAGCTACCTAAGTTAATAACCGACTTTCAAAACTCAAATAGAGATTTTCTTACGAAAGTGCTTTTTAAATGGCAACTACTCTCAATGGTTCGACCTGCTGAAGCTGTAAGTGCTGAATGGTCTGAAAATTGATTTTTGATAAAAACTTTGGTTTATACCAGCCGAAAAAATGAAGAAAACACGGAAAGGGCAATATCCTCATACAGTGCTGCTGTCAGCTCAAATGCTTAAAATATTGGAGAATCTACGCTCTATCACTGGCATAAATAAATTTTGTATTTCCGCACTATAGTCAGCCGAATAAGTCAATGAGTAAAGAAACGATAACTAACGCATTAAGAAAGCTTGACTATCAAGGAATTCAAGATTCTCATGGATTACGCTCTATCGCTAGAACATATTTAGAAGAACAAGCAGTTGATTTTAGAGCGGCAGAAAGTTGCCTTGCTCATAGAATTGAAATGAAACCAGTCAAGTATATAATCGAGCAGAATATATAGAGCTAAGACGGCCTTTAATGCAGATGTGGGAGATTACTGCGAACAGTGCGGAATGGATTTAACTTTATGCAAGTAAAAGATAGAAATTAAAAAGATATGTTTTAGTCGTCATCTCGTCATGTTTTTGGTTTTTCATTTAAAATCAATATGTTAGAGAATGACGACCATCATCAGGTCGTCATTAGGTCGTCGAAATAGCATACCATACAGCCGGGGTTTCCCGCGCTGCTATTGTGGCTCTAGAATTTCTTTTCTTAAAATCACTATAGTCTTTAAAGTGGACGTTAGTTTTGCGCCCCTTGTCTGTTTTGTGTTTTTTAAAAAGAATATTTGTTGCCATGTTGATTTAGAGATTGTTCAATGCCTTGAGTGAAATCTAACTCACATTGAGCGCGGCTAAGCTCTAACGCCCTAATATACCCAAGATAGGCATGATATGATATTTGGCTGGGTCGCCCTCAAACCATTTGGAACGTTTCAATAAAAAGCCCATCTATTTTTCTGTTGTGAAAGTACTAAAGAAAGCCGTTAAAGGGTCTGAATCCATCTTAATTTTCGAGACTCTTTTACTTTTCTGCTGTTCTAAAGCAGCTTTTGCTCCATAGGGTCTGGGAACTCATTCAGTAACTTTCTGATAATTCGCCTACTCAAGCGGTAATTTTATCCATGAAATCAGGGTCTCGCGCTCTTCCTGGAACTACTTTTATCAAAAACAAAAATTTACGGCCTCGTCTATCTACACCGCCGTTACGTTCAGTCCATTTACACGGCTCATTGTTAATAATCATTACTGAAGCCTTTTACTTTAGTATCGATAGGCTGAAACAGTAGTTATGTCTTATCCGTACAGTATCTCCACCAGTTACCGCTTTTTACACCGCTTCCATCTCCTGCGTATTTTGTTTGTTCAGCGCAACAATCAATTTTATCTTCAAATCCAGCAAGCCCCTTCATCGTCAAAGTTTTCTAACTCACCTGCGCCAATGTTTTTTCTCCAACTAATAGTGTTGCAATGTTAGCAACACAGATTTTCCGCTACCGCCTTTTTCCTGTTACTCTGAAAAACATCTGCCAGTTATAGCGATTAGTTAAAATCGCATACAAAGCGGTTAAGATATTTCTAGCCTTTTCCTTGTTGCCGTCTGCTCAAAATTAAGCCACTTATTAAATGAGGCGTTCTAACTCTGCTTTTCGCGGAATGTATGCGGAATGTATGTTGTTAACCAGTTTTCGACGTTTATGAGGTTCAAATGCTAACGTTTTGCTACAATTTAGTATTCCATTATCAAAAATATAGAATCTTCTGGTGGTTCGTCCATTTTGGCAACTGAATTTTAAAAGTCTTAATAACGGTGCCACTCAGTAGGATCACTATAACCTAATCTATTCTCATCAAAGAAATTTTACCATAGTTGATTCAGTATCTTCAGCATCGACTTTTTCCCATACTTTACCAGTATAACGAAAGAATTCGCCACTTCTCGCTGTAGCTAAACTCTCGTTAAACCATCTACGGAATGCGCTTGCTTTTTCGCTTGCTCGGTCTGTTTCTCTTTGACTTTAATCAGCTCTTTACTCTGGTATTCATCGCGCAATTTTTAACAAAGGCGCTACTGTCCGCAATTAGATTGCCTGATTCATCTCGTTCTGGTTGGCCTGCTTCATCACAGAAAATAATCTCTTTCAGCAGTAGAGTTTACAGCACAAATTTTCACAACAGCTCGCTTGTCTTTCTTCTGCTTAATTCGGCCTGCCTCGAAAGATGCTAACTCTACCGCATTTTATAGTTAACTCTTCTTCCCTATAGCTTCTCTGGTTAGAATTACAGGTTTATAACCTTGTTCAGCTCGTGTTAATTCACAAATTAGTTTAGCTCGCTCTTTATTTGGGCATCGCTTCCGCAATGATATAAGCCTCGAAATGGCTTGCCTTTGGCTGTACTTTTTACATTTGGCGCTAGCATAAGTAACTCCATGTCGATTTTAATACCCTAATTTTATTTCGATAGCTTGCTGCTGTTTACGCAACATATTTAAAATAAAACTCAATGAGGCGTGTAATAGTAAGGTTTCAACTACTTCTGCTGGCTCTTTCGTGTCTTTAATTTTAAGAGACAACCTAAGTAAGTGTTTTTCTAGCGTTAAATTCTTCTAGCATATCCGCTAACACGCTATCGTCTGGGGTAGAGTTGAATAAGATGTCGGTAACTCGTGTTTGAGTCTCATCTAATAACGGGAAAAATATTTGAGTTTCCCACCATACGTAGCTGAAATCATTTGTTTTTCACAGCGAGAAAGCCCTCGATAGCATCTTGGTATTCTTGTTCTACTCTCATCTTATTCTCCTGCCACTTCAATCTTCCATTTCATACAATGCTGAAACTAAAATTCCATGAATCCTTCGAGCGCCACGCTAATATCTGTAGCCGTCCATTTCAGAAAGGCGAGATTTTAGACATGGCCTCTATTAGGTTTGCTGCTTGCCAGCATTTGAAGGTTGCTTCAGTAAGTTTTTCTCTTGGGTTAGTGTTTTTCAGACTATTTTGTTATTCCTCAATTCTTACAAATTTGTCGCTTTTTGCAGTTTTCCTCAATTTCTTCAAGGAAGTATTGACTGCTGAAATAGCGTTTTTATGGCGCTTGTACTGGTAAAGAATTCTTCAGGCTCATCACTTTCATTATTTGGGCTGTCATTCTGAATGAGTGTCAAATTGCGTGAGCGTATATCTTGCGGAAGCTTGATTTTATTTACTTGTTCCGCACTGAATACAGTGTGCGTTGGTGGTGAATTATTTATACATATGCCTCCTTTGCTGTGTGTAGGGCAATTAAGACGGCTGTAGAGGTTAAACTTAAGAGAGAGCGAGCTTTTTCTCGTTGCTTGCTAGGATTGAGATTTTTAGACGGTTTTCGCCTATGATTAGGAAATTTGTAGAATATAGCTAATAGCTCCAAAGTTAATAGATTATGGGCTATCGCTTTTACTTTCCACGGTTTGGCGATAGCGTTTAGCGGGTGGAAAACTGCGAACTTTTGGAACACAGCCAACGATTAAACGTTGCCCACTAAACGCTACTCATTGATAGAGATTTTAACAAACTCAACATTGAGCCAGTTAAATTCATTTGAGAGGAATGCAGCAAAAACTGTTTTTAGTTTGGTTGCTTTCTTTAGGTGTGTTTAGTTTTCGAACAAAAGCACGATTATTTAAAGGCGCTAGTGTTCGCCAAAGCTCATTATTCGAGTTTCACGCTCGGTTACCACTTTTGGGATAACGTTGTCGAATGTATTCGAAAATTCAGAACTCTGTCAAACTTTTAAATTGTGAAAGTTTTTTCATTTGATGCATAATTAACTTGATTTTGATTCATATTTAGCTCTTTTTATGAATTGAAACTAGTATGACGAGTAGTCTTATTTCTGAGGTTGGTTAACTGCACCGCTTGGGGTGATCCTTGCGGTGCTTGCTTTTTCTATTCAGCGCGAATAGGCTTGTTTTTCTTGAGCCTCTGTAAAGCTCGCCGCCTTAGCCTTATAAACTGCGATTACCTTTCTTAATTGTTCCGCATTGGCAACTTCACTAACGGAGGTATCGTCCAAAAGCCGTCTGAAGTTTTTCCCATTTGCGATTCACTCTTTCCTCTAAATAGAGGCGCTCAAGCAAGCTCATCATATCGCACTGGCTGTCATTCCTCATTAGTAACCATCTATTCCGCTAACATCAGAAAAATAATGCGATTAAGAACTTTTTAGAAATTGAGTTGGTTTCCTCACCCATTGTTTACCTCCCTATTTAAGCTCGTGGATGTTTTCTTTGTTCATCAACCATTGGTTCACTTCTTCTAAAATCCCATCGGATAAAGTTTTGTGAAAAACGGATTGGCTGCGGAATTGGTTTTATGTTTACGAGTAAATTCAGTTTAGTGGCCAAAAGCCTCACAATAGTTGCTACTTTGCCTGTAATAAGTTTTAGATTTAGTTTGTGCTGTATTCATATGATTAGCCTCAAATTCGTTTGAATGTGTGAATAGTGTTTTATTCCGTTGAGTTGTTCGAACGCTAGGGATGTTAAGAATAAAACGCTTTTTAATTCAAAGACTGAACGTCTTAATAAGAAATAATTACTTAATCGAAAAGAAAAAGCCCCTTAAATCGAAAAGACTAAGAGGCTTTTTATAGGAAACTATGATTTTTAGGGTGGGAAAATGGCTTTATAATATCGTTTGATTCATCAATTAACTCTGTAAAAAGTACTTTAGCAGAAATATCGGTATTTCTAATTTCTGAATCTTTTTAGATCTGCGTTAATAACATCAAATAATCTGTTTCTACTACTAATGTCTGGATAGCATTTACCAGCAAAGCGAACAATTGTTTTTGCGGTGAACTATTCGACCATTTCGACTTGTTAAACTAAGAGAATCTATTGTCTTTTTGCTTTTTCTTCTAGTTCTAATTTTAAATTTTTGATTTCTTGTTCTAAATCATTACATATTAAAAGGATGATTGGATGGCGCAAGTTTGATTAAATCATCATAAAAATATTTTTATATCACTAAAAATTTATACGGAAAGTATAGTTTGATATACAACCTTTCATCTTCATCATAAAGGGAATACTCAACACGAAGTTAAATGAGCTAAAAATATCAGCATCATCTAGTGTTTGAAGTAAAATTCATTTAAGGCAAGGTAATTAGTATTCTTGAAACTATGCTCCGGCAATGAATTCCTACAGAATAACTCTAGTAGTTCTGGGTGTAATACAATATAACCTTTAAAAACTGTTAACTGTTGAATTATCAAGATAAAAATAAATCATTATTATCCGCCTTTAAAGGTCTCTTTATCAATTTCTAAAGATGAAATTTATCGGATAATGACAAACAATCGCCTTTTTCGTCCTTTTAGTGCAGCTTTCTCTAAAAATAATTCTGAATCTTTAGAAATAAAAATCCTTCAGTATCATTCCTCCCTATCTTAATCAGCTGATTATCTTTTATTTCAATTTTCAATAAAATCTAATCTTTCCTTCCATAGAGCATAGGAATACAACTAGATTTTCTTTTGATTGTTGAATTTGTTTTTGATTGATAAAAATCAACAGCTTGAGTTAAAGAGTCAAAAATCTAGTGGTAACAATCCCATAAATGCCCCCTTTTCTGCATTTGCCCTTATGGTAGGAACGCACCAACAAGCTAAGGGGGCTTTGCTGTGACTCAGCCCAGGTGCGTTAATTCGGTTTATTTGATTTTTAGATTTACGCCAATATCTAAATCTTGTGTTTCGCCGTTTCTCATCCGTAAACGTTGCTGTTCCTTTAATAATTTGACCTAAATCAATAGGTTCATTCGCTTGTTTCTAATTCTGCTTGAATAATCAGGGCGTTGTAGTCTTGTTTTAATTTTGCTATGTACCATTATACTGTGGTTCATTTTCTAACTTTTTCATTTAATTTTCGGTTTTCTAACACACAGCGGAAATAATCCCCACGCTATCAACACAAAAAGAAAAAATCCGATATTTAACCAGCCTGTATTCTATCGCCCATTACCCAAAGGAAAAAGGCAATAATAGAGAAAATAACAATAGAATAAATTTAAACATACAGCCCCCTAAATAATGGCGATGTTATTAACTTATTTATAGCACTCATCGCCAAAATTTCAAGGGCTATAATCTCATTCCTTGAACTCATCAAGGCTTTTTGTGTTCTTCTGTTAATTTCCATCGCTAAAATCACCGTATTCTAATTGATAAGTTCCAAAAGACATAAGGAAAGCAACTGCGGGGTCTATCTTGTTTGCTGCCTTTTCTTTCTTATTAGGCTTGATATTAGCGTTCGCATCTGTTTCCCATAACAACATTTGATAGCGCCCAAGCCAGCACAGGGTCGCCGTTATGTTCTATCATTTGTCTATTTATCAATACTTCAGCACTTTTAGCTACTGGGCTAAACCGCTGATAGGTTTGTGGAAATGGCTCAACTTCAAGCCCTGCTGTTTGTAATTGCGTTCGTAAATGGGTTGCGTTCCATACATCAAAAGCCAATCATTTTTATATTGAAGGTTCCGCATCTCTTTAAAAATATCATCTCTGATTTTTGTCATAATCGATACAGTCGCCCTCTGTCGCAATTAGCCACCCACTACGCACCCAGTTTTCCCGATATATAGCACGGTTTTTATTAGCTACATTATTAAGCTGGAAACTCTGGGATATAATGCCGCGTAAATAAGCGCGTTTTGTTTCCATGTGGGAATGTATAACAAAGGCTTGTTAAGTCGTTAGTACTTGATAAATCTAAACCTAAATAGCAATCTTGGTGCAGTAAATCACTATCTGTGTATTGTCGTTGACATTGCGCCCAGTTCCCCTCGCCCAGCCATGGGTCGTGCCTTGACACCATACATCACAGCGCTTGGTAACATCTCCACCCATTCAGAGGGAATGCCCCGCGCTTTCTTAATAGTGTTCTCAAAATCAAGGTAAGGAATGGATTTTCCTATATTGGGATTTGCTTTTATCCAGTTTTTCAGGGTTGTCTATTTCGTTTTCTTCGTCTAGCTCAAAAGATTAAAAACAAAACAAGCTGTCATTCTGTTCATTTCCATCTAGAATTTGCAGCGCAATAGTCATAGTGTTGTTTACAGGCTGAAATAACGTTGCTTCCCGCCGTTGTGATAGCAAAGAGTAAGCCTTCTGGGCGTGCGCCTTGCCCTAACTCTAAGGCACTGTAAAACGCTGTTATCTGCGTGTAAGTGGTATTCATCTGACAATAGCAGGCTTGATTCGTTCCCTCAATAGTTGAAGATTTAGCAGCGTGGGTCGCATAATACTATTGCTCTTAGGGTTGATTAGCTTGTGTGTTGAATGTTGATATGTTTCTTTAGTGGGCAGAAAAGTAAGCACATAGCGAGCATCATCAAAAACGATTCTAGCTTGGTCTCGACTTCACTGCTGCGGTATAAATATCTTGTTGGCCATTTTCACCAATAGGAACCAGTTAGCTAAACACGGCTGCTACGGTTGATTTAGCGTTCTTTCTTGCTACTTGAATATAAGCAGAGCGATACTTTCAAGCCTGTATCTTTGCGCTTAAAGCCCAATATGTTAGCAACAAAAACACTTGCCAATCTGAAAGGATAATAGGCTGGCCGCGCAAATGTCCTTTAACGTGCGGGCATAGTTTCGAAAAGCGAGAATTTATTTACCACGTTTTCATCAAAGAAATAATCGGGTTCTCTAAATCGCTAAAAATAACGCTCACGGCTTGTTTTATCTTCTTACAAGCCACTATCTCGCCTGTTCTTACTTTCTTCGCGTATGCTGCCAGATTGCCATATTTCTACCTACATTGTAAGCACTTGATCGAACATATCTGCCGCTTCTACCTCAATAGATTTTTCTGCGTGCTATCAATAAACTCTAAAAGTGACGACATTTTAACCATCACTTTTTCCGCATCAGCTTTAGCAGAAAGAGCAGGAGTTGAGATTGCGTGCTCTGACTATTTACGATTGAAAAGCCGTTTTATGAATATCTCTACTGCTGCGCGAAAGAGTGAATAATTTCACTAAACATAATTCAAGATGAATTGTCTGCTTCTTCAATATCTCCACGTTCGAGAAGTTGCGGGATTCTGCTCTTTCCATACAGCTTTTGCGATTGGGCCCAGCTAGGTGGGTTATGTAGTTTCTTGTTCTTTGTTGTCATTGTGTGTCCTTATTTTCATGCTGCGTAAAAATTGAGTTAGGGCGGGCGGTTCTGACGGATTGAGCTTTTCTTTTTAAAACTGCCCCCACCTATTTAAATTGTCTTTTTGTAATCGTTTAATTTAAAGCAAAGTCCAAAAACTGGATTTTGTTTGAATTTTCCACCAAACCAAATTTGATTGGCTCTTAACCAGTCTCAATTTTTGAGCACGTTCAACTGTGGTCATATGACCATAACTCAACTGTTACTATAACCACAGTTGCAGAAGATATCCCGTTCTTTCTGTTTGTCTCTGATTAGGTGTTGAGTTGAATCCAGGATTTATAATCATTACAAATAGCAATGAGTTCATCATGAGTTCGTTATCGTAGTTCATTTTTCGCTCCAAAGCCTCTTTGGTCTATTACTCTTGTCTTGTAGCTATGACAATCTCTACAGAGTGCTCTGATGATTATCTTCTACCTCAGAATAGAGGGTCTGCTTGTCCGTTCTCTCGGCGTGTATGGTCTCATTACAGTTGCGGGCGTGTAGATTCCTTTCTTGAGGCACATACAGAGCGGGTGAAGCCGTAAGTATTTCTAGCGGTATTTGCTCACGCATAGTTATATCCGCGAGCGCTGCTGCTTGCTCTTGTATCCTTTTGACTTATGTTCTTCGCATCCGCCTGATTTAACCTTGTTTTTACAGTTAGGTAACTGCATCTTCTTAACGGTTGGTAAGGCATGAATTACCTCAATAGATAGCGGTCTCTCTGTACACTCTCCCACAATGCTTTTAATCATTGGGATTATTGCTTGCGCTGTGTCGTAGTCATTTCTCGGTTTGTGTATAAAGAAAGCCCAATATAGCAAGCAGCCTACTTTGATTGCTGGAGAAAATGGGACTGTTGCTCCGTCTTGGTTTCTCCAAAAGTTTTCCTATATGCGTTTGACATACTTCGCGCTGCTGCCTTTGCAGCCCTCAAGCAAGTCATCATCTAAATCATGATCTCATATTTAAATGTTGCTTGATTTCATCAATCGTTAAATTATCTTCACCATCGTTTAGCCCTCACAGATAAGCTGTAATTCTCTATGGGATTCTTTGCCGTCAATAATGCTTGTTATCTCTGAGACTTCGTTTCCGTATTTCACGCGCATAGTATTATCAACGTTAACGCCGTAACGAATACTGAATGCGGATAATGTTTTCATTGTTCACGCTTGCGTTAGCGAAAACTCCCGCCCTTGTAATGGCTCAACTGCTGCGCGAACATTGGCAACTGTTTTCCAACTTTGTGATAGGTGCGCCGTAATCGCTAACCTCGTTCACTTGGTTTTTGTAAACTGACTGTTTTGTTATACTTTCCCGCTTTAATCATCATTGCCATTATTCAGCCCTCCGCCATCGTGTCTAACTTCTACGGTTTGTTTCATGCTTGACTGACATCATCGCCTCCAGCATAAGGCGCGAAAGTCCTTCTCGTCTGCTGTACTTCATTAGGGGACATAACGCCCGCTTTTTATAGCTACGCCGCCAGCTACGAATCATCGCTCTGGCTTGTTCGTGGCCAAGTCGCTAGTGTCAGACCTCAATTAAAAGCGCTTTTTACTATTGCTGTGTTGTCAATCATGAGCGCATCTTTAATTGTTGCTCAAAAGTTAGTTAGCTACGGTCTTAAGGTTTGAGATAAAAAGCTCGGCTTGCTTCGCTCGAAGTTCGCTATAGCTACTATTTGAATAGTCCCTGAAAGAAAATAGGCTGATGTTGTAGATTGAGCAATATCAGAAATAGCAGGTTCGACTTTGTAAACCATTCCGCATCTTGGTCTTTGTCGCGTCTAATTGCTTATATTCCATTGAGCCTTCACGATTGGGGGTTTTTCCTGCGTTCTTCTGCACCCTGAAACGCTCTAACGCCCATTGCTTTTCGTCCTTGCTTCATCCTAGCCAATCAGCAGTAGAGATTAAGCTCACCAGCCATTAAGCCGTTTTTCATATCGGCTGAACCGTGTCGCTAGTCAGCTAAACCCAGTCCAACTGTTTCACGGCAACAGTACAGGCGAACGCCCCATGAATCCATCTAAAGAGCTATGGCGCAAATGTAAGACTTCATCTTGAAGATAGTTTTTGTAACTCCGTTTAAGTCAGGATTTGATAAATATATCTCGCCTGTTGTTTTTGGTAGATATTTACTGCGCTAGGTTGATACGGTGTTAGGCTTTACGCCGCCCTGGCGATTCCATTCAATAACGAGTACACGCATTGCCAGTTAATAAACAATGGCGATCATCGTATATTTAAACTGGTAAGGCGTTTGATTACGGCTCGGCATTTCATTAAGTAGATATTCTACTGCGCTGATAAACTCTTTCGCGGCCATCTCTTTTTAATGAATACAAATAGCAAGGCATAGAAGCACAGCCCTGCAATCACTGTTACAGCATTCATTACAGCGGGCAAGGCTTCGCTGTTTGTGGGCTGACAAATTCCCTGCGCCTGTATTACGTTACTGTTCTATAAGATAAAGATCATCGACACTAAGTGCTGCGCTGCGTTGTTCTTTTTCGTCTAAATGGATTCCCATTCTACGCCTGCCCATAACTTCTAACCAGCGTTTAAAGAGTGAGGCTGATTTACTCGCTTGCTTGCTCTTTTAGCAGCAGCCATTGAGCGCTTCGGCGATTTCTACGCTACTTTCTGGGTAAGCTGGAATGCTTTGTTACTGTAATTCTCGAACAGTTCTGCTTTTAAGTACTGTTCTTTGATAAGGCTCGGCGATCAAAATTCCAGTTTTCTTCGGTTGCGTAAAAGCCGAAAGAGTCCTCCGTAATATCGCCTCGAGCAACACTCAACTATAAATCTTTCCCTAGTGTTGTATCTGGTGGGGTAAGCTCAAAACGTAAACCGATAGAATCTTCTTCAAGTTTTAAAGTTCCTGCGCTTGTTCGTCCCAGTAGCTTGGTGTAATCGTGTTCAAAGAGTGCGCGAACATCTTCGCACACTTGTGGGCTTTTCGCTAAATGCGTTTTGGGACAAAAAGCTCTACAAAATCACAGTAAAGCACTTGAGAGGGCTATTCCATTTTAGCAGCGTAACCAATCAGCTTTTTGATTTTCTTCATCAGTTGAAAGGGTTGTTGAGCGATCAAAATTTTGTTTCTATGCTACCTATTAAGCAGTGTGCAGCTTACGCGCCCCTTTATGGTTTATGCTGTAGTTTCAATTACTTTAATCGCATTTGAATCGACCACGCCACCGCCTCAAGTATTTATCGGTGTGACTGGTAGCCTCGCTTCCGTTAGGGTTGTCTCGCGAGTTCTTACGCCTGTTTCATGATTCACAATGAAGTAACCGCGCTTGAAGTCACCAAAAGCAATTACTGGCTCATTCACGCCGCCTGTTGGCATTGTTTCTAAGAAATATACTGACGACCCATACGTTGCTGGCGCATCTGCTGTTAAACCATCTCGCCGAGATATAATCGCTGTTTTGTTTTTGAGTTTGTACTGCTGCAATAGTAGAAGACATTACCCAAAACGGCATTTTTACGGTATTTGCTATGAAGCTATATAGAAAGCATCAATTAAATTATCAGCATCAATTTTAGCTACGCCAGCCACTTCGATGAAGTTTTCCGAATTGGCGAACTTTGTCGTCTTCGGTTGTGCGGTCATAAGCTGGCAGCCTTTTGCTTTCTTTGTTACCATCGCCAGAGGTTAGTCGACTTCTTCTGTTTCGGTAAAGGTTTCAGCAATTTCATCAGTTAACCAGCCTAAAACATCAATGCTAGAGAAGTCTAAAACTCTTTGCGTAGTTTCGCAAGTCATAGATAGAATTCTAATGCGATAGTAACCTCGCGAAGTTTAGGCGTTGAGCCAGTGCGTGCCGTCTCGCTTCTGTGCCATGCGTTACAGTTGCGCCACCTGCTGAAACAAGTTTTTGTATTCTTAGCCCCCATAGGCAAGCGCACCACATTACAAAACTGACGCATTACGCTATCGTCCGTTAAGCGTTTCATCAGCATCTTTGTCTCAACTGCGGAATAACTGAATAGCCACCATCTTCGCCGTTAGTAGTTGTTAAATTGCGAAGCTCGCCAGTTTTAATGTAATGGCGTAACTCATCATTTGAGTGTTGTTTTGTGCTACGTTGTTCCACTAGAGTGCGCTGTGCCCTTCAAGGCTGCGTTCTTCATCTGCTACGGTTTCGTATTTTACTGATTTCATCGCTCATTTGCTTAATCAAATCTTTTAACTTCTCAAAGTCCGCTGATTCAGCTTCATTTAAAGAGTGTCTTTTCTCTGCTTTTCTCAAGCTATTGCTCGCATTTCTGCTACTTTTCCCGCCTTTTGTTGGCGTAATTCTAATAATTTTTTTAAACATAGAATGTTCCTTTAATCATCTGATTCAGACGGCTACACCAGCCTCATAAAACAATATAAACACTAAAAGATAAAGTAAATAGTATGAAATTTGAGCGATTAGCTACGCTGAAAGTAGTTGAGTAGATAAAAGTTTAATTGCTTTCTTTTTGTACAAATAAAAGAAAAATATAAGTATAAGATAGTTATGGGAAAAATAGAGATGACGACTCAATGACGGGTTAATGACGACTGAATGACGGGTTTATAATATATAAGTTATTGATTCATATATATTTTATGAAAACATGACGAGATGACGACTTTACAAGAAAAATCAACTTTATATTAAAAAGATAATTAGTAACCAGCTATCTAAGGATTGGAGTATTCAGCTCTCCCTTATGTAACCACGATTGTAACCACGAAATAAATAGCAAAATAAAAAGACTTTAATATCAATGCGTTAAATATAAAAATCAGACAGATAGTGCACCATTATTCTGAATCCCAGTTCCTGAACTGGGATTTTCTATTTTATATCTATTTAAGTCTTGGTTGGGTAAAATCTGTTTATCTTCCCAGCGTAGCATTGTTAAAATATTGCCCCTAAGCGCAGCCAGTATCTAAAAGCATAAATATCGGTTAGCTCCCGATTAAACTTTGCCCAATGACCAAAAATAATTGGCGTTTTGTCTATAGAGCGGGTTATCAAGTGCAAACCAAGGCAATATTTTTAGAGCTTCTTCTATTGGTGATTTGCGAGCAAAATCTAATCGCCCATCCGCATAGTACGCATACGAGTAAAACACATTCACGGTAACGCCAACGCGCAATTCCTGTTAAATCTGCTCGCCAATAATCCGGTTGGCTTTTCACATTTGTGCTAAATAATCTGCATAATGTTCGCTTCTGTAATGTTTTCTTACTTCTCTTGCACAGGCTAGAGTGGTAGCTAAATCCCATTGAGGGCTAATTCCTGCATGAACTATAATAAAACCATGTTTTGATGTTGCGCACAGTGGTTGATTTCTAAGCCAATTTTGCAAACTCACGATCTTCAGCTTCGGAAAAATAGCATCAACTTTATCGTTTGGTTTCACACGTTTGATCCCAAGCAATGTCGATAATAGATGCAAATCATGATTTCCTAACACCATTTGCGCTTTGCTACCTAATGATTTCACAAAACGTAAACAAGCTAAAGAATCTTTCCTCTTGCGACTAAACTGCCCGTTAACCAAATTTCATCTTCGGTTAGATCAAAGGGCGACTTTTTCTAATAGCCGTTGAAATTCTTCGAAAACAGCCATATAAGTCTCCCCACAATATAGGTTGCCATGGTTTCTCCAGTAAAAAGGCGGAGCTACTCTTCACCCGCCTTGTCAACTACAAATAAGATTGCCCACAATTGAACGGGTATCTAATCGTACTTCTGACATTTAACTTTCAACAGCCTGTCCAATTTGATAAGCTTTTTCGCCTTTAATATAAAGTGCTAATTCTTCCGCTCTAAATTCAATTTCATCTTTATTTGAATGGATTGTCGAAAATGGCACGAAGATCTGAGCACCATTTGCAATCACTTTCGCACGTAATCCGCCACGAGAAAACATCTGCAATTTCACATTCAAATTCGACCGCTGCTCAACCATTGGCTTTGTAAATAACGTGCATGCAAACCAATCAGCAATATCGCGCTCAACTAAACGATTTTGGCGACGAGCTTCTTGTAAACGCGCTAATACGCTCTCTTCTACCGCCTGAATTGGCTGATTCAATAACACTTGTTTGATTAAACGATGGTTAACCATATCTCCATATTTACGAATTGGAGATGTCCAAGTCGTACAATGGCTAATTCCTAAACCAAAATGCGGTGCAACTTCAGCTTTAAACTCAGCAAAAGTCAAATAACGACGTAAGCGTAATTCCAAATAATTTTCTGGGAAAGACTCAATATCATGACGCATATCGCAATAGCCTTCTAACGTTGCTAGGCGTTCAGGACTATATCGTTGCGTTAGTTCAGCGATATTTTCTTCTGTGCCTAATGTACTCAATAAGAAAGCTCTCACCGCTTCACAATTTTTCGGGTCAAAAACCAGAATGGGTATTGAATATACCGGTTTTAGTGTGTTCTGCTAAGAATCTCGCACAGCAAATATTGGCAATAATCATCGACTCTTCAATAATTTGGTTAGCAATACGACGATATTCGACATGGATATCTTTTACTTCGCCATCTTCAGCTAACTCAAATTTATAATCGCCTGATTCTTTAAATAATAACATGCACGCCATTGAATACGCGTTTGAGTAAATTGATGCAACCAATCAATTTGTTGTTTAATCTCATCCGATTCTGGCTACGCATTCTCTACGCCTTCTAAATAGTCTGAAACGTTGTCATAAGCCAATTTTAGCTTTAGATTCCACCCTATGTGGAAGTAAAGGTCGCTTCTTGCGTTTAAATCCCTTCTAAATCCGTCGTAATATGTTTACCAATGCTGGGCGTTTTTCATCTGGCACCAAAGAACAAAGATCATCAGATAATTCGCGCGGCAAACATTGCTGGAAATGTTAAAGCCTGGCAAGAGTTGGTAAAAACAACGCTGGCGTGCAGCTTTTTCAATGTTTGAATTTAATGGAATATACGCCGTTGATCTGCAATTGCCACCACTAAACGCCAACCTATTTGGGTTTCTGTATATAGGGCCCAATATAGAGTGCATCATCCATATCCTGTGTGCTTGGGCTATCAATAGTCGTGAAATAGAGTGAAGAAAGATCTTCTCTAGCCAACTCATCATGCAAAGTATAATTCGGTTCATTGCTTACCGGTTCGCGTGGTTGTTGGCAAAGTCGAGCTCATCGTTACCCACCAAGGTGCAAAAATTATCATCCGCTTTTACAGATAAATTGATACATTACTGCGAAGAAAAACGATCATCACGTAACGGATGCGTTTTTAATTGTGCCACCACCCAATCGCCACTTTTCTAATTTTTCGGTTACCTTTTTATGCATTACACTAACATTTTGTTTAATGCTTGGATGATCTACGGCTAATTGTAATTTTCCATCTTTATTAAAAGGAACTTGCGCACAAAACGATTCAGCATAGGGTTCTAGTAATGAATCACTTTCTACCGACCTTTCATCGCCATCACGCTTAACCACTGCTTTTAACCATATCGCTAGTGCATTACTTTTTCATTTCCACTGGCGGAATGAAATGCTCTCACATTCTAAAAACCAAATGCTTTATCAGTAGCTTTTACACGGCCTTCTAAGCTATTCTTTACTGGCTTTCAATTTCTGTTGCTTTAACTGCGCTTAGTAGGGGGTTATTTTGAAACATATCTTCTTATATAAAACATCGGCACTGGATGCGCCGATAAAACGAAGGATTATAGCGAATTTTCTGATACTTTGACTCGAAGAAAGCGGTAAGATTTGCAAAATAAATGCAAAATCACCGCTTGTTATACGCTAATAATTACGCTGCTTTCTGATCTTCAGCACACTTACCGTGCTGTAAAACAACACGTCAGTTGATGAGTTTAATGCAGTTTCTGCAGAGTCTTGAATCACACCGATAATGAAGCCCACACCAATACTGTGCTGCCACATCATTTGAGTCGTTACATAAGCTACATGCCAAAGGAATTAACACACGAACCGCCAGCAACACCTGATGCACCGCAAGCACAAATAGATGCTACAACGCTTTAATAATAATGCTGTTGAGAAAATCGTACGATGTCTTCGTGTATAAGCTTGCCATAGTTAAAAGATCTCTACTGTAATTGCAGCATTCAGCTATGTTGATGTTTGCGCCATGGAATTGCTAATGAGTAAATTTCTTCACGTAAACCCAAACGTTTTGATAATCGCATATTTTACTGGAATATTTGCCGCAGAACCATACGCAAAGACGTAGCTACGCCACTCTACGTAAGCAAATGAAAAGAAGGGAAAACACGGATTTTGCGCACCTTTGAGATATACAAGCAATGGATTTGCAGACAAATGCAACAGCATGCCATCGCAACCTAATAATACGCTCAATAAACGTGCATAACCACGAAAATGCTTCTAAAACCACTGATTGCGAAAGTTTCAAGCGCGTTACCAAACCGAAAAATCCTGATTGGTGCTAACGCGATCGCAAACTTCACTACGCACTGGAAACAGCCTCAGAAAATCAGCTAAGAAAGTTTTAGTTGAAGGTGAAGCGCATGGCAAAGTAAGACCCAAAACCACTGTCGTCGAAACTAAAAATGCCGATAAATTACCATTCGCGTAGCTTGTAATGGTCACCGACTGCTAATGCGACCTGATTTAATCACTCACTGACACCTTTCTGGTGGTGCAATATTTTTCAGCCGCCGCAACCAATTTTGACTCTGGCTAAAAGATAAAGCTTAATATGACCGCAGTTAACGCAGCAAACAAAGGTACACGACAAGATATATAACACCAAACTCGCTTTGATTTTTACCGTCGAAACCCACCTCTTTTACCCGCAATGGCAGGATAAAACAATGGAGAAAATCAAAATCGGCGCGATTGCACGCAATGATTTTACGGTGTACGGACCCAAAACGCCCACTGCTGCCTTTGCCCATTCTGCCCTCGCGTGCCACGCAAGCCCTAGCACTAACCCGCGATTGCAATGCGCATACCAAATACCGCCAAGTAATTTGATGAAAGAAGCACCCATAAAATGTCCACTTATATAACAATCTGAAGATATGGTTTAGCCGTCTA
>BNJU01001213.1_pt1 | contig 90855 bp, 102 predicted proteins | sample 8539281 | NCBI WGS metagenome assembly BNJU01 (sample SAMD00202456, study PRJDB9452) | human saliva metagenome | isolation source: human saliva | place: Japan
TTTTTATATTTTTCAAACAGATTCCAAACTGTATCCTGAAATACTCCCCTATTTATACTGGAGGCTTTCATCCTTTCATGTTATAATCTTGCACATGAAAAGTATTAAATAATGATTTGAAAAACTCCACATTCAAAGGCATTTATGTACTATCAGGTGATGATGAATTTTTAAAGAACAGCTACAAAAAGACTTAAAGCAGCTATCGTAGGTGAAGACCAAAATGAACTTTGCTTATTTTGAAGGAAAGAACAGATGCAGATGCTAGTTATCGAATTTGCAAAATACACTTCCGTCACAATACAGATGTATTCTTATAGAAGAAGTCAGTGGTTCAAATCCGCAAACGATAAGTTTTTAAACTACATATCAGATAAGTCTCGATAGCACGAAAAATCATTTTTGTGGAGAATGACGTAGATAAACGTTCCAAGCTGTACAAAAATAAAAGAGCTTGGATACATTGCAGAACTGAATCATCCCTACCAATGATGAACTGATAAACTGGGCCGAAATATCATCAAATAAATCAGCAAGAAAAATCACTGTTTCAAATATGAACCTGTTCATTGCCAGAGTGGGAAATGATATGGAAAGACTGAAAAGCGAGTTGGACAAGCTTATCTCCTTTACTCTTGACAAAGATATTATAGAAGAGGAAGATATAAAAGCTATAACAGCATAAGTCTGACAAACAAAATCTTTTGAATTGGTAAAAATCCATTACCAATAATAAGATACAGGATGCATTGGATATATGAAGATTTGGTAGCTTTAAAGGAACCTCCGCTGAAAATAATGATTCTCATCACAAGACAGTTTAACCAACTTTTTGCAAATCAAGGAATTGATAGCAGCCGGTTTTAATGAAAAAGGATATAATCTCAAATATGAAATTAAATCCATATGTGGTCAAAAATCTGATGCGTCACAAGAGGTTTTGATATGGTATGCTTTTTGTCCTATGTAAAAATGCAATCGAGTTGGAAGAAGCTATAAACACAGGTAATATTAATGATAAGCTGGCACTGAGATGCTGATGCTTTACGATAAACACTTATGTGTTTTTCACAAAGGAGAGATTTTTCATGAAACTGTTAGAAGAGCGTATCAAAAAAGATGGTGTTATCAAGAAGGTAATGTTGTAAAAAGTGGATTCTTTTTAAACCATCAGATGGATGTACAACTCTTTTTAGAGATGGCAAAGGAATTCAAGTCAAAGTTTGCGTCACACAATATAAAACAAAGATTTTGACAATAGAGTCCTCAGGTATAGGCATCGCAGCCATAGTCGCGCTTGAATTCGGTGTACCGGTAGTATTTGCCAAAAAGTCAAAGTCCATAAATATTGACGGAGATATGTATACGGCAGAGGTAGAAAGCTTCACACATAAGTGCAAGAATCAGGTTATCGTTTCAAAGAAGTTTTTAGGTCCGGAAGACAGGGTACTTATCATTGACGATTTCCTGCAAACGGCTGTGCACTGCAGGGACTTATTTCAATTGTCAATGAATCAGGTGCAAGTGTGGAAGGCATCGGTATTGCCATTGAAAAAGGTTTCCAAAGCGGCGGTCGTGCCATCAGAAACTTAGGTTTCCATTTGGAATCACTTGCAATAATAGATTCAATGGATGCCGCTACACAAAGTATAGAGTTCAGAGCGCAGGAATCCTAATATGAAAATATTTTTGCATCCGATATTCACGGCTCATCATTCTACACAAAGAAAAATTATTGAGAATATAAAGAAAGCAACGCCTCAAAACTGGTACTGCTTGGAGACTTATTGTACCACGGCCCGAGAAATGACTTGCCTAAAGATTACTGTCCTAAGGAAGTCTTTGCAATGCTGAATGAATATAAAGATAATATCATCGCAGTCAGAGGAAACTGTGATTCGGAAGTTGACCAGATGGTCTTGGATTTTCCAATGCAATCCGACTACTGTATAGGTGTATTTAATGATATCTCATTTCTTTCATAACACACGGACATATATACGGTGAGGATCATCTGCCACAGCTTTGCCAAAGGAAGCGCATTCATATACGGACATGTACATCTTCCGATAGCAAAAATCCGGAGATATTTATATATTAAATCCCGGATCCGCATCACTGCCTAAGGAACAAAATCCCAACTCCTATGCAATACTTGATGATGATATTTTTACCATATATGACTTTGACGGCAATGTATTAAAGGAGATAAAGCTTGAGAAAAATATTTGAGTTGTACGCGCCCTGCCACTTCGGACTTGAAGCCGTACTGAAAAAGGAAATCATAGATATAGGCTATGACATAACAAAGGTCGAGGACGGAAGGGTGTACTTTGAAGGAGATGACGAAGCTGTTACAAGAGCCAACATTTGGCTTAGAACTACCGAAAGAGTAATGATAAATGTTGCACAGTTTAAAGCGACCTCTTTCAGCGAACTGTTCGATTCTGTCGCAGATATCCCTTGGGAAGAATATATTCCTGTCGACGGAAAGTTCTGGGTCAGCAAAGCCACCTCAGTCAAAAGCAAACTCTTCTCACCTTCAGATATCCAGTCCATCGTAAGAAAGCTATAGTCGAAAGGCTGAAGCGTATCTACAAAAAGATTGGTTTGAAGAGACAGGAGCCGAATATCCGCTTCGCGTTTCTATAAACAAAGATATTGTTACTGTCGGACTTGATACCACAGGAGTATCACTTCACAAAAGAGGCTACAGAACCATGACTGCAAAAGCACCTATCACAGAGACTCTTGCAGCCGCACTCATTATGCTTACACCGTGGAAAAAAGACAGAATACTAATAGACCCTGTTCTGCGGAAGCGGTACATTTGTTATAGAGGCCGCCATGATGGCTGCAAATATCGCACCCTGGGGCTGAAAAGAGGATTTTTAAGTTGTAAGTGGTCAAACCTTATTTCAAAGGAAGTTTGGGATAATACTTATGAGGAAGCCCGTGAAATGGTTGATATCGACACCAATGTTGATATTCAAGGCTATGATATTGATAAAAACATTGTAGAGGCTGCAAGAAGCAATGCCACAAGAGCCGGAGTCATAGATATGCATTCACCTTCAGTGCAGAGACGTTGCAAGTCTCTCCCACCCGAAAAAATACGGTTTTATCATTACAAATCCTCCTTACGGTGAAAGACTTGAAGAAAAAGGAAAATCTGCCTGCTATATACAAGGCACTTGGAGAGAGTATGCAAACCTTGACTCCTGGTCACTTTTACCTTATAACCTCATATGACGATGCTTGTAAGTATATAGGGCAGAGAACCTGATAAAAATCGCAAGATTTACAACGGTATGTTGCAGACCAGATTTTATCAATATATGGGACCGAGACCGCCTAAGAAGACAAAATAAAGGTTTTAATGCATATGAAAAAGATTATTTTTGCAACCGGAAATCAGCATAAACTTGAAGAAATCAGAGCTATTTTACCCGGCTTTGATATAATTTCAGCCAGAAGCCGGAGTATCACTTGATATTGAAGAGACCGGAACGACATTTAAGGAAAAACGCTTATATAAAGGCAAAAAGCTATTTGGGACATTACAGGCGGTATAGTAATGTCCGACGACTCGGACTTGAAGTGGATTATATCGGCGGTGAGCCCGGAGTATACTCGTCCAGATATATGGGTGAGGACACCTCATACACTATAAAAAATCAAAATATAATAGACAGATTAAAAATGCCTCGGGAAATGAAAAGAAGTGCAAGGTTTAAAGCCTGTATTTGTGCTATACTGAAGACGGTACCACATTATTTTGCGAAGGCAGTATGGAAGGTCTGATTGCCACACAAACTTTCCGGATCTAAACGGCTTTCGGCTATGACCCTATACTTTACCTACCTGAATATCAAAAAAACAAGTGCCGAGATAAGTCCCTGAGGAAAAGAACAAGATAAGCCACAGAGGTAAGGCACTTACAGCAATGAAACAAAAAGCTGGGGAAATTTATGAAAATATTGATTGTTAGTGACACACACAGAGTTGACGACATTTTAAAAAGTAATATCAATAGAAAAAAACCTTTTCGACATGTTCATCCATCTCGGTGACGGCGAAGGCAGCGAGACCAAGATAAGCCTTTATGCTTGACCCTACATGTGCATGTCTTATGGTACAGGGAAACAATGATTTCTTTTCACAGCTTCCTGCAGAAAAAGAAATCAATATAAAAAATCACAAGGCACTCCTTGTGCACGGACACCAGTACGGTGTAAGCATGGATATCTCAATACTCAAAAGACGAGGCCATCGCCAGAGGTTGTGACTTTGCAATGTACGGACACACACACAGGCCTTACCTAAAGACTATAGACGGAGTGACCGTACTAAACCCGGGTTCACTCGGCTATCCGAGGCAGGCAGGCCACATACCTACATATATGGTGATGAATGTAGACGATGACGGCAACTTTGAAATAGAGACCAAAGAAATAATGGGAGCATAATAAAAAGGGCTACACGCTTTGTGTAAGCCCCTCTTTTTATTTTAAGATTTCAAAAATGATTCACTTTATAATTTTCTATTCAAGTGTAACAGTTGTAACCACCTTGTTGTTTACTCTGATCTTGTAGTCCTCGCCGTCTCTCTTTGTTCCGCTCTTTAGAACGACTCCGGCATTACTGACAACTTCACCTGATAGTTTGAATTCGGTGTTGTGATATGCCATGAGTCTTCTTCTCAGTCTCTTCTACAGAAGATACATATCCCGGCATATTAAGCAGTTCTCCACTGTTCCCTTAAATACAAGCTGATTGTCGTTACTCTTATCAACTACAACTACTTCATACTTGTCATACTGATCGGCCTTTATATTAAGACCTCCGATATAGAGTTTATCATCTCTTATTCCGTTAAATCCTGTACCTCTGTTGGATCCGGCTTCTCTGAAATAGAATGTTCTGTTCTCATCATCAAGCTTTATGCTCTGCTTGCCGTACTTTTGAGAACCGTCCTTACCGTCTCCGAAGTACATCATACGATACTTGCCTGACAAAAATTCACTGTAATGAATCTTACCGATAGACTCTTCGATATTCTCCTGAGTCTCATACTGAATCTTCTTACTGCTCTTTTCCGAGGTTATCTACAAACTCTGTAGTAGAATACTTACCGCTTGGCAGCTGCTTCATCTCAAGTAATACAAGACCGGACATCATTCCGCCCTTATCGTCAAAAGCATACTTCTTTCCGTTGATTGTCTTTATCTCATTTGCAATCAAATGACCTTTACCGTCTGCATAGTACCATGCACTTCCGTCCTCTTCCCATTTACCCTTGTTAAGGAAAATATCCGGAATAACCTTGAACCATCCCCTGGTAGACTTTGCACTCGTCTTCAGGTGTAGAGAAGTACATAAAACTCTCACTGTACTCCGCTCTCTGTGATTTCGGAACTGCTGTAGAAGGAGTAGCCTCAGTATACCAGCTTGCAATCATTCTACCGTCTTCGTCAAATCCATACTTCTTTCCGTTGATGGTCTTTTCCGAGACTCTTTACCTCTTTTCTTACCTGAAGCATTGAAATAGAACCATCTTACCTGATCGGTATCCCAGTAATCAATATTCGGTTGTTCTTCCATGGTTCTTGCATTGTCATCATGAACCATAATCTCTCCAACCTGTGGTCATTGCACCGTCATTTGCATCACCGAAGTAATACTTTGCATTCTTCCATGCATCCTGGTCTGTAAGTCTCTCGCCCTGTGATACCCATCCGAAAAGCATCTTTCCGTCAACATCAAAAGCATACTTCTTTCCGTTGATGGTCTTTAGAGAAACATCACTTGAAGATGATTCAGTTTCTCTTATATGCTTTTCCGTTGTCACCGAAATAGTACCACCACTGATCAGGCTCATCCTTGTCGTAATCATTTGTATTCGGCACCGCAACCCACTGATTTCTTACCATCACGCCGTTTGCATCCACATAGTATGTAGCGTTCCCGTCATCAATAAGAGAATCTTTTGCCATATCTCCCAAATCATCCAAATAATACCAATAGTCCCCTGATTTTTGCCACTTCTGTGATACTTTCTCCTCGTTTTTTTATCATAGTATACCCAAGTACCGTTCTCCTGTTGCCAACCTGTTGCGGCAAAAGATGTCATCGCACCTGCAACACTCATAACACCTACGAGTAATGCCAGCTTTGTCTGCTTTCTTCATTATATTCTCCCTGCTAATCTATTTGATATAAGACAGTATGCTAATATACATAACCGCTTTATCTGTACATATTTTATCAGAATAAACCAAAATATAAAGTATTTATTTGTATTTTTTATATATATTCATAATCTTTATAAATTTTTATACAAGCAAAATTACATAAAATATTTGTATTAAATCTTATCAGAGTCTAATTTTATAGTTTATTTGAAAAATTCAATTATAAAAACATATGCAATATATCATGGTTAAATTGTGCAAAATAGATTTTAGTTAGTAAATACTAACTCTAATTATACAAACGACTTTTCTATAGCTTTTCTTTTGTAGAACATTAATGCTTATAAACTCTTTTATACATTAAGAAGAGAGCACTCGACCTTTCACATCAATGCTCTCTCAACATATTCCCTAGCTCCAACGGATTAATCCTCTCTTTCTAAATAAACCGGGATTTCTATATCTGATGCCTTTTTAAAAATTATAGACATCCTGTATAGTTATTGCTATTCAGTTTTAATTTATCCTCCTATAAGCTTCCTTTCACTTCTAATACATGGTTGTTATCAATCTATCTACACGGTCTATCTCTCGTACGAATCCCACTTTCTCGTCATAAGACTTATACGAATACTATCCTAACCGATTCTTCAGATAGTAACTTTTAAAGTTTTCAATAATATATTATCTAATTAATCTTCTTATAGGTTCCGGATTAGATCAAAGTCTAATCATTACTTATGTTTTCTTTGGACCGTACCTCCTTTTATATTTTAATTTCCACTTAGCAAATCTGCTGTTTGCTTTCTCCTCGTGGATGCGTTCATCAAACTTTCTAAGAATATATTCTCTTTTGTTTATGTCTACAGTATATCAGATTTTTTTATTCTTGTCAATAGTATTTTTAAAATTTTTATATTAAAACAGTATTTTATCTTTATCTTTATTTTCTTTCAATTTTATATTTATATCTGTCTTAATTGTGTATATTATTTTTAATTATCTGAATATTATATGCAATTCAAAAATACTATATAAATCTTCTAACCTGTATATTCAAAAAGTGGATTAAAAAGGGCCGTTGCATACAACAGCCCAAATCTTGTTTCCCTAAAAATCCTCTTTAATTATCTTCCACACCGCATCTATGCTGTGTCTGTTCTTTACATACTCTGTCGCTCTCAAGGTGCATATTCTTTAGAGCTTCCTTATCGGTATAGAGCGTGACACATTTTGTTATAAACTCGTCAGGCTCATCCGCTATAAGCATCTGATTATATGAGTTGTCTATGCCCTCCGCACCTACACTTGTTGTGATCACCGGGTCGCCGTAGTAGAGAGCCTCTATTACCTTACCCTTGACTCCCTGCTCCGTACTCTAGAGGGTACCACCACAAGTCTTACCCTGGTGTACAGCTCCTTTAACTCCTCTTCACTGACAAAAGCCTTTGAAAGATGATACCCTTTGCCTCATTATGCATTGCCTTTGATCTCATCTGTAGCATTGGATCCGACTATATAAAACGGCGCTTTTTATCTGTGCGTATATTTCATCCCACATATTTCTCAAGGAAAGTACTTCAGCAGCATCGGCATTCGGCGGATGTGAAAATCCTCCGACAAACAGTACTCCCTCTCTGATATCCGGATTGTAATCTATATCCATAAACTTATCAAAGACGTAAGCAGTGATTGCCTTAGCGTTTATCTTCTTGTCAAAAGGTATGTATGTAGTCCACCTCAACATTTGACGGATAGTAGCTTATGCTTGCCTTTCTCATAAGATCAAGTTCCATACTCTTCCAGTATGCACTTGCATTCTTCTTCTCCACGTCTCCGGTAAGCTCATACTCACGCCTCTCACGAAGGAAATGCAAATCATGTCCGTAGTATATAACTTTGATATTTGTCTTTTCCCTTATAAAGTCGATATACTTTGTAGCGATATGAGGTCTGTTGAGGTAAGCAATATCAATATTTGACTGATTGTTTTCAATCCACTCAAATATATTTGTTCTCATCTCATTGCCGTAGAGTACCTCGACTCCCCATCTGCTCCAATATGGTGGTGTACGGCTCGGACTTTGCGAAATTGTCAGGTAAGAACTTCACTACATATCCTCTTTCGATGAACATCTTTATATACTGGAATGTAGTCTTTGAGCCTGCATCCTTATCAAATGTAGGCACATAGTGATCCACAAACAGAATAACCTTTTTGCCCCTGCTTCTTTCTCTGGCTCTGAAGGCATTCGGCACACCCACATTGTCATACTGATTTTTGAACTCCTCACTCCACTTTTCCTGAAGCTTTTTGTTGTTCTCCACCTGATATCTCTTAAGTCCCGTACCGTTGACATCGGTACCGTTTGATACACCCTCAAAGTGAATTACTACACTGAGCGGCTGATATACCACTCGTAAGTTTCTCTTTCTTACCTCAAAGGCAAGGTCCGAATCCTCACAGTAGGCAGGCGCGTATCTTGTATCAAATCCGCCTATCTCTTCCCAAAGTTTTCTGCTAAGCATTATCGCGGCACCTGAGATATAGTCCACATCTCTTACATAGTTGTACTCAGGCTTGTTCGGGTCGTCACATCTGCCGTAGTTCCATCCGCTGCCGTCACTCCATATGATGCCTCCCTGCCTCCTGAAGTCTGCCGTCAGGGATATACAAGCTTGAGCCTACCATACCCTATGCTCTTATCAGACTCAAGCAGCTTTATAAGCGGAGGAGCCAGTTCTTTTCCACTGTAGTATCATTGTTTAAGAAAAAGATGTACTCTCCTTGCCTTTTTTCGCGGCATTGTTACAATTTTTCAAAAAGCCCTGATTGGTTTCATTTCTTGCAATCACAAGTCCCGATACAAACTTGTCTATTTCACTTGTCGCATCGGTTGAAACATCATCCGCAATTATCACTTCATAGCTGTATTCATCGGTATTTTTCAAGCAGTGATACCAGACAGGCATAGGTATAATGTATCTGATTGTATACAGGTATAATAATACTTACCTTCGGGTTTTCCACATATGGAAAATTAAGTTTGCCCTTTTCTCTGTATATATCACCTATCTTAAATTCGACCCTCAATAAGATTCTTGCCCTCAGCGGAATGTGTCAACTTGAAATATTTTATAGGATGAGTGATACTCATTATCCTGTAGTTTAACTTCTTTCTCTCAACACTTCCCTTAGGATACTTTTTGTTGTAGATAGTACTAAGCTTTCTTCTGATTCTGAACGGTATAGAGAGGTTGCTGTTATATACATTCAGAGTCTTTGCAAGTTCTTCATTCTCATGCCTTAAATTGTCTATGATTATACCGAGATTATTGACATGATTGTCTGTCAGAGTTCTAAGCCTTGTCATCTCTTTTATAGCCAGTTCTCTGTCCTGATTTATCGCATCAAGCTCTCTTATCTTATTCTTTGCATACGGCAACTCTTTTAGAGCTTCAAGTCCCTCATTCAAGGTATCACGACTTACAGTCTCTACAAAGTAGTTATCAAAGGTAAACTTCCTGATAATCTCCGTGTATATACTCTTGGAACTGCCTTTTCGACAAAGTCAAGCCCGTCCATATCATCTATCTCAAACTTTAAGAGAAACTCTCTCTTCACTTAAGCCAAACTTATCCTTAATCTTTCTGCATTATTCTGATAGAAGTTATGCAATGCACGATATTTTATAAAGGTCTTTCTGTCATTTTATAAAAATCCATTGAACTGTCATATACCCACTCACAGTCAATAGCGGTCAGTTTGTCACCTTCAAAGATAAAGTTGTCAAATATCGCATCAAGGTTCAGCGCATCCTTATCTATTATCTTATCAATATACTCACAAAGCTTCTCAATGAAATTTATCAAGGCTATAGTTTCATGCACTCTTCACATACAGTACTTAAAGACTTTCCCTCAATAAACTCAAAGTTTATCTCCCGGCATTTTTAAATACTCCCTAAGTACATTTACATTGTCATTTTTGATAAGCTTTTGACTTGTCATACATACCCTAAGATATGCGGAATACCGTCCTTTTTTCAGCGCGGATTTTTACAACATACTTTCTTGTTATCTTTGCGCCTTATTTCAGTCTTTATCTGATATTTTTAAAAGTCTGGTTCTGTTGTATTTTTATATAGATGCTCTCTTCATCTCCACCTGATACTATGACATATGAGTTTGCAAAAGCTGTCAAAAATCATTTGACTTTGCCGCTTCACAAAATCTGTCTCCGATATCCTTAAGTGCAAACTTAGGATAATCATATGCCTTTATCTGTGAGAGTTCACCGCCACTAGGCATCTCCTTATCTGAAAAGAGCTTGTATACATATCTGTAATTAGGATACGGATAATATGTATCGCTCTTACCCTATCCAATTTCTTACATCTTTTACACTCAGTGCATTCTTATCGCCAAACTCGTCTTCAAAGTAATTAAATCCGTATCTGTTATCAAATACCAGCACAATCTTTTTATCAGGTTTTTTTCACGCTCATAAGCTTTAGATACCATATCACTGCCGTAGGCAATTACAGTATCAAACTCATTAAAATCTATGTTTTTCAAAAGCTTTTATATACTCTATATTGCTTTCAAAAACAGCTTTTTATACTTTCAAGTTTTCTCAGGCTCTTCTTCATAGACGTATACTTTTTGATTTTTATCAAATCATCCAGTACGGCTACCTGACTTCCCAGAAACAATGTTCTTCCCTTTATATTAAGCCACCTCGGTATTTCCCAAGTGCCAAAGATGAGAAAAACGACAAGTTACAAAGACCCGGGATTTTTCCTTCAAAAGCCCGTATTCATCTTTTTCCATACTTTTTTTGCAAGTTCTAAAAGACCCATTTTTTCTCCCGTTATTTGCTATTTTTGAGTAAGCTTTTACTTTCGACTCCATATCATATACACCTACAGTGTTCTTGTTTGAGATAACTGTAATGAATGTCACATCATATAATCTGTGATAAACCACATGTGTACCGTTCTCAAATCGGTACAGCTCATACTTAGAAAGATATTCACCTCCCTGTAAGGTCATCTTCTGCTTAAACTCCACCACCGCATCATCGCCGGGCTTTACAGGCTTTACCTCCACGCCTTCAAACATGGTGTTGGTTCCTGTAAGTTCCGTACCCTTTTTATCCTTGATGGTAAATGTAAATATAGGTGACTCGATATTTGCATTAAATTTTATCTTCTCTCTGATTGTAAACTCCTCGCCCTTTAGTAAAAGGTTGGTCAGCTCACCTTTTGAGTCCAATATTCCAAGGTCATAAATTTCCGCCCTGCCGTCACCGTACTCTGTCTTATTCGGATTGATTGACATCTTTTCCTTCATAAGTCCGTCATGTTCTTTTACATGTGTCTTGTTGATGTCATTGTTTAATTCCATCATATCCGCAAAATTACTGTCAAGCCTCTTTGCCAGGTCCTCTTCAAGGTCATCCATTCTTCCTGCCAGTATCTTCTTGTACAAATCCACCATCTCTCCGGCAGGTCCCTCTGCAAGAAATTTTCCCTTATTAAGAAGTATTACCTTGTCACAGTATTTTATTACACTTCCCATATCATGGGTTACCATAAGTATGGTGGTACCGGTCTTTCTTATCTCTTCCATTCTCCTGTAACACTTGGCCTGGAAGAAAACGTCTCCTACGGAAAGCGCCTCATCCACTATCAATATTTCAGGTTCCACATTGATTGCAAGTGCAAAGGCAAGTCGCACAAACATACCTGATGAATAGGTCTTTACAGGCTGATATACAAAATCGCCTATATCCGCAAACTCAAGTATCTCATCAAGTTTTTCATCCATCTGCGCCTTTGAAAATCCCATCATAGTACCGTTCATGTAGATATTTTCAATACCTGTGTAGTCCATGTTAAAACCTGCACCGAGCTCAAGAAGTGCGGATATATTGCCGTCCACTTCCACGCTTCCTGTGGTGGGATTTAATACACCTGTTATTATCTTCAGTATGGTGGACTTTCCCGAACCGTTTGTTCCGATAATGCCCACCGTAGAACCCTTCTCCACGCAAAAGGATATTTTATCCAGGGCAAAAAATTCCTTATGATATTTTTTATGTGTAAGGGAAATGCTTTCCTTTAACCTGTCTATAGGCTTATCATACAGTCTGTAAATCTTTGTTACATCACAGACATTTATTGCTAAGTTGCTCTGCATACTTCTCCTTATAATACATCTGAAAAAAATGCGGTCTTAACTTATTGAAAAGTCTAAGTCCGATAAATAAAAGTACTATGGTGACCACCCAAAAATATAGTGTAAGTCCCGGTCTTTCAAAAAAGTAGTTGCCTCTTAGGATACTGTCTCTGTAGCCCACCACCACATAGTACACAGGATTCAGCTTCATTATCATCTCCACTTTTGAAGGAAAATAACTGAACATTGTAGGGTCCCACATAATCGGTGTCATCCACATGCCAAACTGCAGTGCGATACCCACTATCTGCGCCATATCCTTAAAGAATACATTGATTGCACAGGTTATATATATAATTGCAAGTGCAAATACCGAAAGGCAGAAGCTGTAGTATATTATTCCTATCCAGCTTGCCATAGGCAGTCTGCCGAATGCCAATGTCATTACAAGCATTATTACCACGAAGATTCCATGTACTATCAGGCATGAAATCACCTTGATTACAGGAAGTATCGACACATTAAATACTACCTTTTTTACCAGATAATTGTATTCCGAAAGTACCGAAGTACCCAAATTAAGTGACTCCGCAAAGAAAAACCAAGGTACGATTCCCGGTACAAGCCATACTACATAAGGCACTCCCGGCACAGGCGGCACACTTTTAAATCCCATTTGGAAAATCAAAAAGTATATAAGTACCGTTACCACCGGCTGCACAAACATCCATGCCACGCCAAAATAGGACCCGACAAAGCGCTTCCTAAAATCGGCCTTTGCCAAATCCCATATGATATTTCTTGATTTTAATATTTCTCGTATAAGCGATATTATATTCATATCCGTTTCCATTCGTTATTTTATTAGAACTTGAATGTCTCCTTCAGTCCTTTCCACTTTGTATCCTTCTCAGACATGATTAGATTTCAGTCCTTCTATCGGCCAATCTATACCTATATCAGGGTCGTCATACTTAAGTCCGCCCTCATCATTTCGGATGGTAGAAGTCGGTACACTTATATGCAAATACCGCCTCATCTGAAAGTACTACAAATCCGTGTGCAAATCCCTTCGGTATATAAAACTGCTTCTTGTTCTCGTCTGAAAGTACCACACCGAAATATTTGCCGTATGTCTTTGAGTCTTTTCTTAAGTCCACAGCCACATCATATACCTCACCGCTTAGAAACTCTTACAAAGCTTACCCTGCGGATGTTCCTTTTGAAAATGCAAGCCCTCTGAGTACTCCCTTTGATGACTTTTGACTGATTGTCCTGTACAAACTCCATGTCAAGACCGGCCTCTGTAAAATCATTTTTTTATTATATGTCTCTACAAAGTAACCTCTGTCATCCTTAAACACTGTAGGAGTTATCACGCAGAGTCCTTCTATATCACATCTTTCAACTTTGATCTTTCCCATAAATACACCTCGTTATTAGCTTTATTCTGACCTTTGATTATACTTCACAGCTGTATATACGTCAAATACGAACGTAAAAGAAGCCACGAGTTATAATCCCGTGACTTCGAATCGTCCAAAACAATAAATGTTTTTATAAAATATTATTTATTCATTGTAGCATCAAAAAGCCTCAAGTGCGGCCTTCTGCTCTTTTTGTAAGCTTTTGTAGGTACGGATACCACCAATGTAATATAGTGGTCACCTCGTACATTCTTATTTCTGAGAGAAGGAACACCCTTGCCCTTTAATCTGACTCTGCTGTCTGTCTGTGTACCTGCTTTTAATAGATACATCCACATCACCGTCCACAGTCTTTACTCTGATACTGCCGCCAAGTGCAGCCTTTGCAAAGCTTATCGGCACTGTAGAATATATATTTGTATCCTGACGCTTGAATATAGGATGAGGACTTACAATGACCTCTACAAGCAAAGTCTCCTCTAGGTCCGCCGTTTACTCCCCGGCTCACCTCCGCCTGCAACTCTTACAGACATACCGTTGTCAACACCTGCAGGTATATTTACCTCAAACTTCTTCTTGGTCTGAATATATCCGTTTCCGTGACAATCAGGACATTTATCCTTTATAATCTTTCCGCTGCCGCCGCAGTCAGGACAGGTCTTTACATTCTGCATAGTTCCGAAATATTGTCTGCTGCGAATATCTTATCTGTCCCTTACCGTTACACTTCGGACATGTGGTAGGTGAAGTACCCTGCCTTTGGCACCGCTTCCGTGACAGGTAGCGCATTCGTCCTTGTAGTTGACGGTAACATCTCTTACATCCGAAAACAGCCTCTTCAAATGTAAGCCTTACCGCAACTTTGACATTGGCACCCTTCATAGGTCCGTTTCTTGTGGCCCTGCCTGCACCGCCGCCTCCGAACATTCCTCCAAAGATGTCTCCGAAAGATATCGTCACCGCTGAAAGTCAAAGCCTGAGAAGCCTCCGAATCCGCCAAAGCCGCCGGCTCCCGCACCTGCTCCACCGTCAAAGGCAGCATGACCGAATTGGTCATACTGTCTTCTCTTTTCAGGATCGCTTAGTACAGCATACGCTTCACCGGCTTCCTTGAACTTTTTCTCAGCTTCGGGATTGTCCGGGTTTGCATCCGGATGATACTTCTTTGCCAGCGCTCTATATGCCTTTTTTATTGCAGAGTCATCAGCGTTTTTGTCAACGCCAAGTACTTCATAGTAATCTCTTTTACTCTCTGCCATCCTTTGCTCTCCTTATTATACCTCTTTGTAATCAGCATCTATAACGTCGTCATCACTTGATGAGCCTGTTGCCTCGCCGCCTGCCTGTGCAGCACCCTCGGCACCTGTTGCTCCCTGTGCTCCCGACTTCTCATATACCTTTGCAAACAACTTCTGAGCGCTTTCCATAAGCTTTTCCTTGCCTGCCTTGATATCATTTACCTGATCTTCAGTCATTGCATCGATCGGTGCTCTGTTTATAGCTTCCTTAAGTGTGTTAAGATCGGCCTCAACTGCAGCCTTATCACCTGCATCCAAGCTGTCTCCCTACTTCCTTAAGTGCATTCTCTGTCTGGAATACCATTGAGTCAGCTTCGTTTCTTGCATCGATACCTTCTTTTCTCTTCTTATCCTGAGCCTCAAACTCTGCAGCTTCCTTTACAGCCTTATCTATATCGCTCTCAGACATATTTGAACCTGATGTGATTGTGATATGCTGCTCCTTACCTGTTCCAAGGTCCTTAGCTGAAACATTAACGATACCGTTTGCATCTATATCAAATGTAACTTCGATCTGCGGAACACCTCTCTTTGCAGGAAGGATTCCGTCAAGTCTGAACTGACCGAGAGTCTTGTTGTCTCTTGCAAACTGTCTCTCACCCTGTACTACGTGGATATCAACAGCTTCCTGATTGTCTGCAGCTGTAGAGAATATCTGGCTCTTCTTTGTAGGTATTGTAGTATTTCTCTCGATAAGCTTTGTAGCTATACCGCCCATTGTCTCAATTGAAAGTGAAAGCGGAGTAACATCAAGAAGCAATACATCTCCTGCACCATCTTCATTGTTTAGCTTACCGCCCTGAATACTTGCACCGATTGCAACACCCTCATCAGGGTTGATGCTCTTTGAAGGCTCCTTACCTGTAAGCTCTTTTACCTTATCCTGTGCATTGATCATTCTTGTAGAACCGCCTACAAGCAATACTTTACCAAGCTCACTTGCTGTGATACCTGCATCCTTAAGTGCGTTCTGTACAGGAACTGCAGTTCTTTCGATAAGGTCATGAGTAAGCTCATCAAACTTTAGCTCTTGTAAGAGTCATATCAAGGTGCTTTAGGGTCCCTCAGCTGTTGCTGTAATGAAAGGCAGGTTGATATTTGTAGTTGTTGATGTTGAAAGCTCTTTTTTAGCCTTCTCTGCAGCTTCTTTCAATCTCTGAAGTGCCATCTTATCTGTTGAAAGGTCTACACCCTCAGCCTTCTTAAACTCGCTTACAAGCCAATCTGTAATCTTGTTATCAAAGTCGTCACCGCCAAGATGTGTATCACCGTTTGTAGCCAAAACTTCTATAACACCGTCACCGATCTCAATGATTGAAACATCGAATGTACCGCCACCAAGGTCGTATACCATAATCTTTTGCTCGGCATCGTTGTCAAGACCGTATGCAAGTGCTGCAGCTGTAGGCTCGTTGATAATTCTCTTTACATCAAGACCTGCAATCTTACCTGCATCCTTTGTTGCCTGACGCTGTGCATCGTTAAAGTATGCCGGAACTGTGATAACGGCCTCTGTAACCTTCTCACCCAAGTAGCTTTCAGCATCAGCCTTAAGCTTTTTGAAGAATCATTGCTGAAATCTCCTGTGGTGTATATGACTTACCGTCGATAGTTACCTTATAATCTGTACCCATATGTCTCTTGATTGAAGAGATTGTTCTGTCGGCATTTGTAACCGCCTGACGCTTTGCAGGCTCACCCTATAAGTCTCTCACCTGTCTTTGTAAATGCTACAACTGAAGGTGTTGTTCTTGAACCTTCAGAGTTCGGAATAACTACAGGCTTTCCACCCTCCATAACTGCTACACAGCTGTTTGTTGTACCCTAAATCTATACCAATAATCTTGCTCATTATAATTTCCTCCAATAATCAAAATATTTAATCTATAAAAATATTTAACACCTTTTACAGTGTAAAATATATTGTCAACTTAGTTGGCAACCTTTACCATACTATGTCTAAGAACAGAGTCCTTATACATATATCCCTTTAAAAGTTCCTCTGCAACCACATTCTCACCAAGACTTTCATCTTCAATATGCATCACCGCATTGTGAAAGTTCGGGTCAAATGCCTGCCCTACACAATCAATAGGTTTTACTCCCCAAATCCTCAAGAGTCTTTTTTTAACTGATTGTATATCATTGTAATTCCGTCAGCGAATGCCTTACCGTCTCCTTCCTTAGGTGCCGCAACCATCGCACGTTCGAAATTGTCAACTATAGGCAAAATCTTTTCTGCAATACTTCTTGCACCCATATCAAACATGGTCGCTTTTTCCTTCTCGCTTCGCTTTCTGAAATTATCAAACTCCGCCATGCTTCTTTTTGAGTCTGTCCGTCAAATCCGCAATGGCAATATCTTTTTATCTTGCTTTTTCTTCAAGATTTTTCATCACTGAAAGCCTCACGGGCTTCAGCTTCCATAGCTGCTGCCTTTGCCGCCGCTTCCTCAGGAGTTTCTTCGGCTCTGCAGCAACTTTACTTGCTTCTTCGCCTTCTAAAAACTTCCTTATTTTTCTTCCTGTTCTCTTTTTAAAAATCTTTTTCTTCCACAGCCCTCTCCTTATTCATCATTTTTTTAAACTGCTCATCCAAAGATGCCATTACAGTCTTTACAGTCTTTCAGTACCTTTTTCATAGTCCATTCTCTTCGGTCCTACTATACCGATAGTACCTCTAAGTCCTTCGCCTATTTCATAATTGGCTGTAACTACTGAAAGATCTCTCATATCTGAAACAGGTACCTCGTTTCCTATATAAACTTTGATACCGTCCTTGTCATCGTCACAAACCTTTGCAAGCATCTCCTTCAGCTTATCCTTTCTCCTCAAAAGGCATCCACAAGCTGACTTGCCTTTTTCTCTGTCCGATATTTCAGGATACTTGAAAATATTCGTCGTACCGCTTGTATATATCTCCAGATTGTCGGTAGCACTTTCAAACACCGCCGCAACCTCTCGCAAAACCTTATCAACTATATCTCCGTAAACTCCGGCATCCGTTCGTAACTTGTTCATAATGCTTAAGCTTATCTCTTCTACAGTGAGTCCGTTTAGAGAAGTATTTATAAGAAGATTCAAATTTAAAATCTCGCTGTCCGATATTTCACTGTCGATATCTATTATCTTATTGTTGATAATATTTCCTTCAGCTACCGTAACCAGCAGAAGCTTAAATCTGTCCATCTTTGAGAGCTGCAAAAACTTTACTTTATTTGAGTGGATAGTAGGTCCTGATATCATTGCGGCATAATTGGTATCTCTTGCAATTATCTTTGCCAACTGCTTTAAGACGTTTTCCAATCTGTCCACCTTTTTGAACATCAGATCCTTGAACTCCTCAGTCTCTATCTCCTTTTCTCTCAAGATCTCATCTACATAAAATCTGTATCCCTTATCTGAAGGAATTCGTCCTGCCGAAGTATGCGGCTGTAAAATGTAGCCCATCTCTTCAAGGTCGCTCATCTCATTTCTTATAGTAGCGGAACTTAAGTTTAATTCAGGGAGCTTTGAAATAGTTCTTGAACCGACCGGCTCCCCGGTTTCCATATAGTTCTTTATGATAGCTTTTAAAATAATCGCTTTCCTGTCATCTGAATCCATTCGCTCCTCCCTTCTTTGTTTGTTAGCACTCACTTATGTAGAGTGCTAATCTCTATTAACTACTATATTCTATATATAAGGATTTGTCAACAACTTTTTTTCAAAAAAATTGCACAAAAAAACTCCCAACTTTTTTGAGTTGAGAGTTTTATAAAATATGTAATAAAATCAACCGATTCCGCCGTAGAATGCGCCGGCTATAAGTGCCAGTAATGCAAGTCCTGTATATACATACTTTCCAAGGAAGAACCATATCTCTCCCTTCGGCTTCTTTGCACCGGTATTTACAGCTTCCATTGTATACTTCTTTCCGAATATGAAGAACAACATAACTGAAGCAAGTACCGCACCTATCGGGCAGATATATATTGATACCGCATCCATCCAGTTTGAAACGATTCCCTGTATAAGTATTGCAACAACAACTCCGATTACTCCTATAATACCTACAGACTGCAATCTGCCAAGCTTAAACTGCTGCTGCAAAGTAGCTACAGGCGCCTCATATAAGTTGACCAAAGAACTGAGTCCTGCAAATGTAACACATACAAAGAATACTATTCCGACTATCATTCCGCCCGGCATCTGATTCATTATATTTACAAGGTAGATAAACATAAGTCCCGGACCGCCTTCGCTAAGCTCCGCACCTGATGTAGCCATAGCCGGTATAATAACAAGCGCTGCCAAAAGAGCCGCACAGGTATCAAATATAGCTATATTCATTGCCGAGAAAGGTACATCCTCTTTTTTACTTAAATAAGAACCGTAAATAACAGTACCGTTGCCCGCTATAGACAGTGAGAAGAACGCCTGTCCGAATGCAAATATCCAAAGTCTGATATCCTTTAATCCTTCAGGATTTTACAGTAAATATATCTTATATCCGTTAACCGCTCCCGGCTGTATACCCTATATAAACAGCCAGACCTATCATCATTACAAAAAAAGCAGCGGCATCATAAACTTGTTTGCTTTCTCAATACCGTCCGCAACTCCGAATGCCATGATTGCAAAATTGACAATAAGCGCAATTACTATCCATATATTATTGCCGAAGGCACTTGCTGTTGTACCGAAGGTAGTGCCTATAAGGTCCATATTTGTACCCATTGCAAATACCTTACCTGTAAATGCCATTACAACATATTTGAATATCCATCCGACTACACATGAATATCCGATAGCAAGTGCCAAAGAACCTATAGTAGGTATGATACCGATGCTCTCACCTACTTTTCTACTCTTACCTGCATGTGCCATAGCTGCACCGAAGGCTCCTATAGGACCTTTACCTGTGCTCCTTCCTAGTGCGATTTCCTCAACAACACCTGTACTTCCTATAAGTATAACAAATATGAAGTAAGGAATCAGAAAAGTCATCCCCCCAGGCTGACACCAGCACCGGAAATCTCCACAGATTTTCCCATACCTACAGCCGAGCCTACACATGCTATAATAAACCCTATTTGTGAGTTAAAACCATCCTGCTTTTGCAGGTGTATTATCAAACCCATAAACTTCCTCCATCTTGTTAAAAAAACAAGTCCCCCTTATTGGATAGCAGCCCGACCGCATCGGCCGGACCGCTTTATATCTTATTTATTTTCCCAATATTTGTAGTTTTTCCTCGTCACATCTCTTCCTTAGTCGGAGCATAAGGTTCTGCCCAAGCGTGGAAATGTCTCATCGGCAATGTGTGACCGAATGTAATCTTAAGATTCGGGATAGTGTCTCTATCCTTGTAAAGCTGTGTCAATGCTGCAATTATATAGTCCATATGCTGTTTGCTGAACTGGCTTCTGTTGATAGCCAAACGAACAACATTACATACCTCTTTTTGCTGCTCAGGAGACTTTAAATCATACTCCATTGAAAAATCTCCAAGCTCTGAACAACGTATACCGTAACGATGAATCATCTCAAGTGAGAGTGCCTGACCTGCAAAGCTTTCATGTCCTCTCTTATAGCCAAAGAACTTATCAACATCAATATATACTCCATGTCCGCCGGCCGGCTGTACTACAGGTACACCGTTAGCTGTAAGTCCGTCCGCCAAATACTGGCACTGTCTTACTCTCTCATCCTGATAATCAAATCTTGCCTCTTCATACATTCCCTGGCAAAGCGCCATGATATCATGTCCCGACATACCGCCGTAAGAATCATTACCGTAAGCCGATATCTGACGAACCTTCAAAAGATGTCCGATATCAGTCTTTACGCTGCCGTCCTCATTAAACTCGGAGAACTTCTGCCAGAACAGACCCTTGTCACGGAAAGCCAAAACTCCGCCCATATTTGCATGTCCGTTTTTCTTAAGTGAAGCTGAAACAACATCAAAGTAAGAGAACATCTCTTTTGCAATCTCACAGATTGACTTATCTCTGTAGCCCTCTTCATTCATCTTGATAAAGTAGCAGTTTTCAGCCCATCTTGCGCCGTCCATAACAAATGGTATATTGTACTTATGAGCGATCTTTGAAACCTCTCTGATATTGCCCATAGATACCGCCTGTCCGCATACGGAGTTGTTGGTTACTGTTGAATATATAAGCGGAACATTCTCAACGCCTACAGCCTCTATAAGCTGATTCAGTTTATCAATATCCATATCTCCCTTGAAAGGATTCTTCTCATACTTTCCGCTCTCAGGCACCTCAAACAAAACTTCCTTATGGAAAAGATTTCTTGGAATATTTCCCATCTGCTTGATATTGCCCTCTGTTGTATCAAAGTGTGCATTTGACGGAATGGTAAAATACCTTACCCGGCCATCTTCTTGCAAATAAAAGGCTTTAATACGTCAAATAAAAAGCGCCTCCGCACAACGTCCCTGCGGAACAATAAATGTATTCGGTCTGGAAAGCTGGTATTTACCGCCGTTGATAAATCCACCCTCGTAGTCAACCAGATACACTTCATTCATCATCTTCTCTACATCATCTTTGTCAACGCCCTCTTTGATGTAGTTGATGAGTCTCTTCTGATCATCGCCTCTCTCCCAAACGTCTCTGAATGCATCCAGTAAAACATAGTATCCCTTATTTCTACCATATGATTCATCGGCAAGGAACATAGCTGACCACTGTGTATCCGTCATTGATGTAGTACCTGAGTCTGAAAGGCAGTCAATATATAAAAGACCTGCCGGGAATGCAAACTCATTGTAATGAGTCATCTCAAGCGCCTTTTCTTCTTTGCTCCTGTGTAACTGTAGGAACCTCTCTGACTACATGTGTCCATGACTTCGGTGCCTCCACACTAACATTTTTCTCATACTCCATTTTTAATACCTCCAAATATAATTATTTGATACCCCGGTCATCGTAACAAACGACTGGCGGACGGTATTACAGTTTATATAATATAGTAGATAACACTTATTCCTTCACATTGTATTTTTTCATATGTGTACACATTTTATACAATTTATTTGTATTTTTAAAGGTTTATTATCTAAATATCCTTATGAGAATAATTTATCACTAATTTTAATTATTGTCAATATTGTTTAATAAAAAGTCTTTGTAAAAGTGTTTTTTTCGTATATTTCTGTGCAATATGCATTAAAAATATGATTTTCTAAATTTTTCTCAACAAAAAGCAAAAAAACTTCCTGCTGATAATTTTTTTGAAATATTATTATCTGTATCTTTTGCAGTAAAAAGCGACATATTTTTGCTTTCAAACTCTCTTTGAGAATTTTTTTATGAGAATTTTTAAGCCACTGATTTTTGCCCTCAATTTCTCTTTTCTTTTTCTTATTTTAGCTAATTTGTATAATTTTTCATTTTTTTCTATTATATTCTTTCAAGTTTTGATATAATAAATATAGAGTGTTTTCAGTTTGCAATTTATATTTTGCTGACTAAACAAATATATTGGGGGTAAATATGAATGAATTTAATATAGGCAGGTACATTGATATTTCAAACTTTTTTTAAGTACGCTGCTCGGTCCCGGACTATGAGATTATAGTATATGATCTGAAGCATATATTACACATAGTAAACGGAGAGATAAGCGGGAGAAAAATCAGGTGATACTATAAGTCCGGCTATGAAAACCATACTTAACAGAAAGTACTTCATCTACTGAAAAGTGGCTTTCAAACTACCGTGCACTGTCAGGTAACGGTAAGATTTTAAGATGTTCCACTTTTTATATAAAGGATACCGATAATAATCTTATAGGTGCATTGAATATAAGTTTTGACGACAACAGGTACAAGGAGCTTTCAAACCTGGTGTTCTCACTCTGTCATCCCGACAACTATGTGAGCAAAAAAATATATCTATTGAGATAAAGGAAACTGTGAACAGGAAATCTTCTCAGACAGTATTTCAAATGCTATTGATGAGATACTGCTTCGTATCGACAGTAAACTCCCATTTAATAAAGCTTAGCCATATCGAAAAACTTGATATAATAAAAGCAACTTTATCAAAAAGGGATCTTTTTCCATGAAGGAGCTATAAAGACTGTAGGGCACAGACTCTCCTGTTCTCCGGCAAGTATGTACAGATATCTTTGTACAGTAAAGAATCGAGACAAACTTTAAGAAAAGAGTAAACTATATTTAATTAAATTTAATATAAAGTATTGCCTTTATATGCTAGAATAGACTTATGAGTGTGTCTTTTAAGACAAATAGAACTTATAAAAAGAAAGGATATTTATGAAGAAACTGATTTTAATGTTATCCATGGTTTTTTCACTCTTTATGAGTATGTCTGTTTTTGCGGCAGGCGACTATTCTATAGGTGGTGCATCATGGGACGACGGAGACAAGGCACTTGCAACATGGGACGAACCTAATGACAAGACCAAGTACAAAGTACAGCTTTTTAAAGGCAACAAAAAGATCGGCTCCAACAACAGCACAAGTGCTGTCAAAGTATGATTTCACAAAACTTATTATCGACAACGGAGCAGGAAGCTATTCATTCAAGGTATATCCGCTAAAGGGCGGCTCTGATATGAGTATTCAGTCAGATGCTATGACTTTTGATGCGGACACAATTGCCGAGTATAAGAAGAGCAGAAGCAATACCACATCACTTAACCCGTCAACAAATACTACAAATAATACCAACAATTCAACAAACAACGGTGGTTGGTATCAGTCAAACAACTCATGGTACTACAGAAAACCTGACGGTACACATGCTACAAACTGGTTTATGGTAAATAATCATTGGTATTATTTTGATGCAAACGGTATTATGCAGACAGGATGGATTACAGATTCAAAGGGATTCAGATATTATTTAAATCAACCAAACGGAGATATGCCTGTGGGCTGGGCACTTATCAATAACAAGTGGTACTACTTTGAGGAATCCGGACTTTATAAGAAGGGCTGGATAGAGTACAAGGGACTTTGGTACTATCTTGATGCAAACGGAGAAATGGTTACAAATACAACTGTTGACGGATACAATATAAACGCTGACGGCGTTTGGGTTCAGTAAGGAGTAAATATGTTAAAGAAACATTTATTTTGGGCGGCTGTAGCCGTAGTCGGACTTGTTATGTGTTTTATTACAGGTCATGCTATGGTGGCAGGACATAAGGCAGCGGAAATTGTTGAAGAATAATTTTAAAAAGAGCAGTCAACCATGCGGTGACTGCCATTTTTATTTCAAACATAATACAAACTCTATATCATTTCATTAACAGGCTCTTTGCGATAAATGCCATACCTCCAAATATAAGTACAAGCATCACTACCCAATCAAACAGTGACAAGTACTGAATATAAAATCTCGTTGACTGAATAAGACTTGCTATTATGAATATAACACTTAGTACCATTGCTATCTTGGAGCCCAAGTTCGGCTTGATAAACAGCCATATCAAAGAAAATATAAGCGGCACTATAACAAGCCCCGAGTTAACATTCATGCCCATCATACGAAAGCCACTGCCCCAAAAAGTACTTGTGACAGTTACCTTCTGCGATAAGAAGAACAAACCTACTACCATCATGATAAGGCCGCCCCAGAAGAATAAATAAAAATCGTTTTTTCTACTCATTGTTATATCTCCTCTCTATTATGTTCGCTTTCACGATTACTTTAGTATTATTTTATCACCTTATATGAAATCTTCAATTTAATTTTTTTATTTAATTTTTTATATGAATGTATTATAATGCATAATATTTTAATTTCCAATAAATAAAAGATGAATAAAAAGAGGCGGGTCAGATGACCCGCCTCTACTTACTGTCTTTATTATTACCTTGCAGCCTTGTTCTGCTTTGTCAAAATATTTGTTGTTCCTGCATCCTTGCCTGCGTTGAACTGATCCCAAAGAAGATCCATTGAAAGCTGAACGCCCTTGCCCTGGCTCAACTTATCATCATTGTTTGTTCTCTTCTCAGCTGTACCTGTCGTGAATCTTCCCTCTGCGTCAGGATCCATAGCCAAACCTACGAAGATATCAAGTCTCTGATCTGTAGAAGGAGCACATTTGATAACATTGTTCTCAAGTGCAGCCTTAATATCCTGATCCTCAAGTCCTGACAATCTTACAAAGTTAACACCTCCGACTGTAAAGAATCTGTCGTCATTATGTACATTTGCTGCAACAGCCTTTGCAAGCTTGAATACATCCTCATTACCTGACTTTGTAGGCTGATACTGCTCTCTCTGAATATATACTGCAACACCGATCATATCCTTAAGATTGCCGAGGTCCTTCTCCTTCATATCAAGACCCTTAGCCTCAAACTTAATATCGCTGAGCTTTAGCTGCTATATCACCCTACATTAACGATATCTGAACGGAATACCTGTGCATATCCCGGATACATATTGTCAACTGTTATCTGAATCTTGCCGCTTGCATCTGTAACGATCTTTCCGTAAGATTTACCGATATTCTTAAGCTGCTCCTTATCCTTTCAACTCTGCATTGAAATCAACATTGTTGTAGCCCTTTGCTCTTTCCTTGTACTGCTCAACACTGCCCTTTCTTGCTATAGCGTTGTGATCCTGGTCCGCTCTGATGAAGAACTGGTCGCCTACATATCCCTAAATCACCTACACCGTCTACTATAGACCAGCCTGCACCCTTCATAGTCTCATCTGCGTACTGTCCGTATAATCCTAAATCTACAATTTAACTCCAAAATCACCCTGTTGTTGCCTTAGTTGTTACATTAAGTGAATCGGTCCAATAAGCATATCCTGTACCTGCCAAAACCAATCCCAATGCTATTATTCCACCAACTAAAGTATTTCTTCTTGAACGCTTCATATCTTCCTCCTGAATTATAAAAATTATTACGTTGTTAATCATGATATTCAACTTTAAAAACTAATCTTAGTTTTTCCTCATGAGATTATTCTATCTCATTTAATAAATAATTAAAAACATACCCGGGTCATAATCCGACTACCACTAAAGTAGTAGTAGGATTACTACTCGTTGACCTTCATTTCAAAAATATATACATACTGCTTTGTAAATATATATATTTTGCCGTCCTTAGGCAGATTATTCTCTCCTTCAACATAAAATATCGGTTCTCTTATCTCATCTGAAAGCTCCAATATATCTACCATACTCTTTATTTTTATAAAGCGGTCTTTCTCCAAATGCCGGTAAAGTATCAATACATATCATCCTGCTGCCGTATTTTCTCATAAACTGCATAAGTTTTTTAATCTTTAATTCTTCTCCGACAGCCTCGGCACTGAAAAATCTCACAAATACCAATATTGCGGCCGATATTATAAGCAGCACTACATATAGTGCATACTCTTTAAATCCTACCTTTGAACTTACCGTAGTCGTTTCTGTTATATCGCCCTTATCACTACTTACATCATCCTTTTTTATCTGATAGAACTTATCATTTGAAATAGGAATATCCACCTTATAGGAAAATTCCTTTTCCTCACCGTCTATATTGTACTTACCGCTAAAGAGTATATAAAAGTCCTTGTCGGTTTCACTTCCAAGTTTGCCCTCTATCTCCTGTGCATAATTTTTGTAAGTCATCCTGTCTATATCAAGACTTTTATCTATCTTAATATCGTCGGTAACACTCTCATCTGTCTTACCGTCTAAAAGCGGATATACCTTTTCATATATTATGCTCTTTTCATCGCCCTCACCTGCCTGATAACCCTGTAATACAGCACTTATAGTGTAGTCTCCTGATAAATTGACGGCATTTGTCAAGATAATTTCAGAGTTAAAATCAATACTTACAGTATCTGTAACAGCGCTCGGATAAACTCTGCCCTCTTCCAAAAAATCTCCGTCAAAGATATCATTCTTTTGCAGATGCACCTTGTAGGATGCCTGAGTGGTAATATTATAACTGTTTACACTCATCTCTTTTGTCTGTGTATGCGGTCTGAGCTTTATAAACAGTGCCGCTATACTAGCTACCAAAAGTATCAAACCTGTCGCATACAAAAATATCCTTGCCTCTTTTGTCAGTTTAATACAGTTTTTATTTTCATTGTCCGCTTCTTTTGCCCTTTTACAACCTTCATTATTTGTCCACAACTCCTTCAGGAATTTTATTCCGTACTCTTAAAAGCAGCCACGGTAAGCCCACCTTCGGAATCACCTTTACAACGATACCTCTGACATCGTTAGGCTCCACCTTTCTCTCATCAACTGCATTATTATTGTCTCCTTTAGTCTGAAAGCTTATATTACCCGCCTTATCCTGTAAAACTTTTTCTATCCTGTGAACTATAGTTATATCGTCTCTTTTAAAGCAGATAATCTCACCTTCACTAAGCGCATTTATCTCTTCTTCTTTGTCTATCTTTTTTATAAGTACCATATCTCCCGGCATTATAAGCGGCTCCATACTTCCTGTAAGTATCGCTTTGGGATAGATAGGGAATACACCCACACAAAACCATACAAATAATGTGGCAAACAAAAGTGATACCAAACCTTTTATATCCACTTTCCTGTCTTCACTCTCATACCTGTCTCTTGAAAATACATGGTCCACTACAAACATTGAATATATTATCGGAAATGCAATACCGATAGACCCTTCCAAAAAGCCAAGGCAATTCAGGCAATACCGGAAAACATCTCTGAAAAATCTGTATTATGCTCAAATATATTAAACCGGGTAATACTCCTCCGTAAAATACAAGTACAGATACCAAAACATTCTTTGTTATTATTGGAAATATCTTCTGTACACCGTATATAAAAATATCTTTTGTACTCTTTGCAGCCGTTAAACCGCCAAAGTTTATCTCTGTCAAACAAAATATAACCGTTATAATAACCACTGCCGCCCTTTTGTATTTGCAGGTCTTATACGATGCAGCAAACGAATATTGCCTTATCATCTCTCTTGCCGCAATCTGCGGTAATATGGTAATCATATTAAAAAGTATTCCAAGTACCGATATATCATACGGACTTGAGGCGAGCTTTTCATAAATACCGCAGGCACAAATTGTATCGCTATAAATATTATTCCGCCCGAAATCCCGTACCCTGTCAGATACTTATCTCCTTTATGCATAATATAAAGACGCGGCAATATAAAAAATATGATACCTGTAAGTACACACCAATACAGTGACACAGATAAAGGCACAAAGCTGAGTCTTCCTTTAATATATGGCAAAGCCGGTATTATAACACATATTAAAAGCAGACTTGCATATATGGCATATCTGTTTTCATCGCTTAATTTCCTCATTGTTTGTGTCCGCTTCCGCCTTGCTTTCAGTATTATTCTCTGTCTTTGTTATACTTTCTTTTGTACTTGTTTCTTCAATACTTGGCTTATTTTGTATGCTTTCCTTTGTAGTCTGCTCCTCGGGTTTACTTATATTTGCAGTCGATTCTTCCTGTGCACTTTCAGAACCGGATTTTTTGCCCTGATCCGGTCTTATAGTGATATCTCCTTTATCAGCCGGATCAACCTTTTCCTGACCCTTCACATCACCGCTCATCTCTATATCCACATCATATACAACGGGAATGTTTGCCTTTACCTTAAGCTCTGACTTCCAGTATGCAAACGCTGTTACTCCTGATGACATTGCTATAACCGCTACCAAGACGGCTAATACCGTTTTTTTCATATTACCTCCTATTTTATACTCTTATTTACTCTGGAACCTGCCTGAAATACATCATAAGGAATTTCAAGTGAGTACTTAACCACCACACCGTTTTGTACACTTAAGGTATCCTCCCCAAGCTCTTCAAGATTAGATGCATCTATGTCAAGCTTTGTCGGCAAATCCTTAATCATATTTGCACTTTCATCACTAATCTTTAAATAAATCTGACCGATACTCTCATCCTTATCTTCCTTACTCAAAGTCTCATAAACCTCAAACTGAAGCGGCTGTGTATATAGCGATTCATTTTCTCCAAGTGCATAGCTGACTCCGTTATATATAAAAGCGGCACTGTCCGCCTGTAACTCCACATTCTCTCCCGTCTTTGATAAATCAAGCTTTGTATAATTTAATTTATTTACACTGCTTCCCTTGTGTAGGTGTTATTTGAAAATCCAATCTCAAAAGCTTGCCCTCAAGTAATGCATTGACAGGCAGCCCTTCATCAAAAGATATTTCAAGTTCCTTGTCTGTGGGATTAAACTGTGCTAAAACAGGTGTTTCCACATTTCCGCTTGCATCTGCAATGCTCGCACAATACTTCTCATTACTCTTACCAAATTCCACATCCATAGTACCGCTTGTAAGATTAGCCTGCGCACTGATACTTGAGTTCCAGCTTGCATATCCTGTACCTACCACAACCAATCCGATAAATAAAGCCCCGAAAATACAAGACTTTACCCGAAAAACAATTTCTTATGCATATCCGCTCTTCTCCTAAAATATATTTTTAAAATCTCAAGTTTATCACTTAAGAATTTAGTATCGTTTGAAATCTTTCCATATGTTTTTCAACAAATACCAAAACCTCAGTTCTGTTATATATCTCCAACTTGCTGAATATATTTGAAATGTGCTTCTTTACCGTACCTTCCGATATCGACAAATTATTTGCAATCTTTGCATTGGAATATCCCTCTCGCAAAAGCAATGCCACTTCAAGTTCTCTTCTTGTCAATGTATCAATTCTTTTGTCATCTTCAGAAGTGTTTCCAACATTTGCCATCAAATCTGATGAATAGAACTTTCCTCCTCTGTCCACCACTCTTAAGCTGTACATGATATCATCTATAAAAGCGTCCTTAAGTATATATGCATCTATGCCCATATTCTTGGCTTTTACAAAATCGCTCTCACTTGAGGATGATGTTATAACAAAGGTTTTTATATTTTTGTTCTGACTCTGTATCCACTCCAAGAAGTCAAATCCGCTTTCATTGTGTAAATTCAAATCCACAAACACACTGTCTATTGATTTTTCCTTAGTCAAATCAATAGCCTCTTTTACCGTGCCGGCTTGCACAGTCTCTTCATCCGGTCTGTGCAGTTTTATCACAGATTCCAATCCCTGTCTTGCAATGGGATGGTCATCCAAAACAAGTACCATATATGCCTCCTTATCTCGGTAAACTAAGTTTTACTCTAACCCCGCTTTTGTCACACTGTACTATGCTCAAAAGTCCTTTAAGTAAAACCGCTATACTTCTCATATTTCTCAATCCGTTGCCTTCATGGAAATCTTTGTCATCTTTGGAAAAGCCACAACCGTCGTCTTCAACTGTCAGTTCAACGGAATTGTCGGTTAACTTTAACCTGACATCTATATTCTTTGCCTGCCCATGTTTTATAGCATTATTGACCGCCTCACATATCACTCTGTAAAGTGCTATCTTCTGCGCAATAGCTATGTAATCGGATTGCTCATCCAAGTCAATATCTATATTTACTTCATTTAATCTCTCCACTTCCTCCATATATGCATATGTGGTGTGAATGAAAGTATTCAGATTGTCTTTGAACCTTTTGCCGTAGATACTTTCACGCAACTCAGTCATAGTACTCTCTATTGAAGTCCTCAGTATGTTTATTTCTTCTACATAATTTTCTCTGTTTTTTATCTTACCTTCCAATAAAAGCATTCTGCATGCAATTCCGAAGAGCTTCTGTATTACAGTATCATGGATCTCATTTGCAATACGATTCTGTTCCTCCACCGCAACGAACCTCTCTATCTGAGAATACATATCCAAGTTGTTGAAAACGGTCTTTATAAGATGCAAATAAAAATCTTTTACTTCCCCTGACGTATCATCCACCTTTCTCACCAGCACACCGCTTATATATGCGCTCTCACCGAAAACCGTCACCTCATAGCTGTCTCCTCCCGAATCCATATAGAATATATCTTTGCTTTCTTCACTTACCGGTTTGCTTACTTTTTCATTCCAGTCTCTTATCTTAACTAAAATATCATTATATGTCCTTTCATCCATACCGTTGCTTTCTATAATTTCAGGCACATCGTCACGCTCAAACTTTATGAGCATAAACTCTGAATACATCTTATTCTTTTTTAATGTCAGATAAAGTTTTTCCATAATCTTTTTAGGATCCGTCATTGCAAAAAGTCCGAAGCTCTCACTTAGCTCAGACAGCATGGTAAACGCATAGTTACTTAGTTCTTTTTCTTTTTTGCAACTCTATATTGAGCCTTTTCCGACTTTTCCTTTCTGTTCGTCAATACATTTTATATAAATTCGCACAATATAAAACTCGCACATCAACATCATCACTCCCACAACAATGTTGATCTTCTGATATGCCGAATTTTCTATGCTCTTTCCTCCAAAAGCACAAATCCAACACCATATACAGGCTATAAATGTTATAACTATGTTTTTGTCAAAGGCGACCACTAAAAGTATACAATTCACCTCATACCACAGATATGGGCTGTTGAACCCACCGCTTAAGAATATGAAGATACCGTATGCGAATACCTCCAAGCCGAACATCACTCTGAAATGTAGTATATTTTCACAGACTCTTTTGTACAGCCAACAGCTAAGCGCACAGGATATGGACATACCTAAAAAGATATATCTGTTTATATTCTCTCCTTTGTAGATTGATACTAAAAATGTAAAATACTGTAGATACTACAAATGAGACTCCTCTCAACAGTACATTTATATTTATATAATTGGAACTCTCTCTGCCATCATTCATATCATCCTTATTTCCAAGTATAAAAGTTATCAGATATATAAATATATTTTATATTACACTCTAAGAACTATTTATAGCTTAATCATAATCTCAGATTATAATACTCTAAATTTATTATTATTTATCTATACAATAACTTTTAACTTAATTTTTTTATTTTTGTATATAACAGCTTTTTATACAAATATGTAATCAATGTGTCTATAGAACCAGTATACCACACTTTTTATGAAAATGATTATACTTCTTTAACACTTATCCTAATATGTGTTTACAACCCTGTACTTTTTATATTATTGTATTCTTATATATGATTTTCCTTGCAATAACAACACAGGAGGTTATAATGGCAAATATAATTGACTATATTAAATGGCGTGGGGATTTGTCTTTTGATGTTTCTCCTTTTAATGAACTTGATAATGCGGTTTTTTCTTTATTCTCCTATCTTGACTTAAAAGACTTGCAGAATGAGATAAATTCAACAGGTGTTACTCTTTCAGATGCCTGTAAATACCTGATTGATCATAATTACAACTACGGTTATATGAGTGCTATAGGTACAGATTTTTTAAATACCCTCGCAACCTCCAAAAGATTTGGTAATGTTATGATCCTTGATTATATAGACCTCTACCATGAGAAAAAATACCAATTTTCTTCAACCGGATTTATGTATAACGACGGCCTGATGTATATTGCATTTAGAGGCACCGATGACAGTGTTGTAGCTTGGAAAGAGGACTTTATGATGAGTTTCTCAGTTATTCCGGCTCAGAAATTTGCACTTGATTTTTTAAAAAAGGTTATTTCACATCACCCGAATACTGACTTCATAGTGGGAGGACACAGTAAGGGAGGCAATCTTGCAATATATTCCTGTGCAATGTGTGATGAAATTTTCAAAGACAGAATCACTGCAATCTATAATAACGACGGCCCCGACCTCTGTGATGAGGTGATAAACACCGATGTAATGAATTCTATCAAAGATAAAATAATCAAGATAGTTCCCGAATTTTGTGTGGTGGGCATGATTTTTAACAATACAAAGAATATAAAGGTTGTAAAAGCCGATAATATTGCTTTTTTGCAGCATGATATACTCAACTGGAACTGTATCGGAACAAGTTTTGAATATGTCAATGATGTGAACAAGAATGCAGATAAATTTAACAATATCGTAGACAAAATTCTGGAAAACACGGACTTGGGAAAACGCAAGGAGTATGTGAACAGCTTCTTTGACAAAATAATAGATGCAGGCACGACAAGACTGCCTTGGGGGAAGAATAATCGTAATAATTAAATGTAAAAAGGATTTGAATCAGTAAACGGTTCAAATCCCTTTTTAATAGACTTGCTTATTTATCTTCATATTTAGGTTGCCATTTTGCAAAATGATCCATTTGTTCATCTGTATGGTAATGGTAACGCAAATTTTTGTCAAGCTCTGCAATCCTTTCCATTTCTTCTTTTGTAAGTTCAAAGTCAAATATATCAATATTATCCTTTATATGGGCTACATTCCTGCTGCCGGGTATTACCACAAATCCCATCTGTGTATGCCATCTTAAAATAATTTGTGCAGAAGTCTTACCGTATTTTTTTCCAAGTTCCTTAAAAACAGGTTCTTCAATAAGTGATTTATCGCCATGTACAAGCGGATACCAAGCCATCAACTTTATACCATATTTGTCCAAAGTTTTTCTAAGCTCTTTTTGAGTAAAATACGGGTGTGCCTCTACTTGAACAAACTGGGGCTGTCGCACTAAGTAATTAGTGTGCAGCCTCTTTTTAATAAAAAAAAATTACAGCCGGACTTAGAAAAGTTCGGCTGATGGTGTAAAATATAGTATGCAAACCCATATATTATTACACAAAGATTATACTTTTGAATGAGGAAGGATATCAACTAAAACTTCCTTTAAATTTAGAAACTATCATTCCCGTCTTCCGTCGAAGTACTATGAAATTTCCGACGCTTTAGATTTTTAGTAAACCATTTAATTTTTATGCAATTCTTTTTAAACCCTTTATTTTTAAACAATGTCATTAACTTAACGTTTGGAGCATACTCTTGCAAATAAGGGTATGCTCTTTTTTCTTCACTTTTACTATTGTTAGCTTAAAAAGAGCATAGTTCACCAGTTTAAATCGAAAATACTTATTCAGTTTAGAAACTTCGCTTATGTGTATTCGAGAAATTTGCTGCAAGCTGTCCTTTAGTTCTGTGATAATGTCTATCATGCCTTATCGGCACTACATTTTTTGCTTATTTCATCATACAATGCCTGTAGTAGCGCTACTTTTTTTATTTCCATCTTTTTCTATAAGAATGTATATTAGGTCATTTTTTCAGAAGTCCGATACTTAGGTTTCGGTTTAACTGCATTGTATGTTTATAATCATTCTTTAGGTGCTCCTGGCTACTTTCTTCTATATCACAGATTATATCTTCTGCAAGATTGCTAACATAAATAGTGCTGTTAATGTCCTGCTCAATAAGCACTGATTTTTATCCCTGTGAAATTTTCGATTTTTTTAATCTGTCTTTCAAAACTTCATAGATCGTCTCTATACCCCAGCGCATATGATACAGTTCTGCAAAGCATTCCTCTGGAAATTTATCCCGTGGAAGATTAGTAGCGAAAAATTTCTGACTTTCCATCATCTAAACACACCTTTACAAATCTCATTGAAAAGGAATCTCTGCTCATCATGATAGTTTCTTCTTTTTTGCCAATATAATTTCTCCTTCTAGCCTTTGTTAATGTTATGTCGACATCCTCATCATTTGATTTTAATTCTTTCTGTTCAGCCTTATAGTCACTTGTTTTTTTAGTCTTGCTACAAAATACACTCCATAATCTATAAAAATTCAAAAATGCTGGTGTCGAAGGATAACCTCTATCCATAACAACAAGATAGGGATATCTGTTTCCAATTGTATCCTTTATTCCTTTTAACTGTTCCTGGGCTACTCGCATCTCATCAAACTTTACGGTATTAATACTGCTTTCCAGAATAAAGCGATTAAGAACGTCGTAAATACATCCCAGCCCAATCTGAGCACATGGTTTTCCTCCTCTCACTGAGGCACTTCCGTATTTCTCGATGGTTTCATCAGTTGTAGGAATATTTATATCAGATCCATCTGCAGCTAAAATAAGGAATCCTTTATAGGGTATATGGTTCTACCTCTTCATCCTGGTAAAAATTTTTATTATGTTCCTGATAAAAGAAACTTAAATGCGTCTGGATTTAATTTCATCCTTTGCTTTAGATAACCTGGTTTAGATATTTTCTGTTCCCGGATGTGTTGTTTTCATATAATTTCGCAGCTCCATTTTTGAGAGTAAAGCCTTTGCGATTAATCATAGAATACACTAAATCTTCTAGTGGCATCTTTCTACGTCTGACAAGAGTGTTTGTTTTGCCACCACGACATACCTCAAGAAATACATCTGAAAGAATATTATTCTGATCTTTTAATAGTCTATTCTGTGATTTTTCTCACTACAGCCCTCCAATTATTTAATCCTCATCATAAACAAGACGAGGTTTCTTCTTAGCATAGGCTGCCTTCAAATATGGAATCTGCTCCCTCAGTAACTGCACCCAGATTCGCTTTCACTGTCTGCACAACCTTGCCATCAATACGTTTGTTTTTCAACAAGGCTGGCATAATAATACTTTTTCACCTTTATATTCTTTTTGTAAGTATTTTTTTATAAACATGCTACACCTCGTGATTTTTTTCTCACTACAAGTATAGCATAATTATCTTTTTAAACTATCTTTTTGCAATATTTTTTTCTCACTACTCTTAAGTTAATGACATTGTATAAATACGACACTTTTTTTGTTACTGAATATAAAAATCTCCTCTCGGTTTGTGATATAATGGATTTGCAAAAAAACATACGCCACATCCCTAAAGGAGACATTACTATGATATCACAAAAACAACTCTCTTTGGCGGATATTTTTTTGAAGATTGTAAAGATATTTTTTTGAATCTGACAAACCTCAGTTTCTTACTCTGCTCGAAAAATCACATTGACCTTGATGAAATTATTCCGTTTTCTTTTTTTACAATCATTATTATGCAGCCACCGGCGAAAATCGAAAATATCCTTTGACTGCTATGCTTTGGGCTTTGATTATTCAACGCCTGTTTTCTATTCCTACAGATTCTCTTTTACTTGTCTTTCTTCATTATTCCAGACATCTTAGAGAATTCTGCGGTTTTACCAAAGTTCCTGACGCCTCTAAAATCACTCGTTTTAAGCAAGATTTTTTATTGGACTTACAATCTGTTTTTGATAAGCTTGTTGATATAACTGAACCGATATGTAGGGATATTGATAGCAACCTTGCTTCTATGCTTTTGTTTGACACTTCAGGTATTGAAGCTTATGTAACCGAAAATAATCCTAAATATGCCAACCGCATTATAAAGCAACTTAAATCCTATGCAAAATCTATGAATTTTGATAGTTCTTATGACCCTTATAAGGTAGCATATGCTTCTATGCCTACATCAGCTTCATCAAACCATGAGGTTAAACAGCAATACATTAACGGACATTTCTGCTACGCTTACAAGTTCGGTATTATTACCAATGGACTTGGAATTGTTCGTTCCATTGATTTCTACAACAAGGATTATCTTACTTCCCATCCTGATATTGTAGTTGAAAAAAAAAGCAAAGGTCTCCTGATGAAGACAAATCGCTTGCTGATTCCAAAGCTTTACTGCCTACCTTAAAGGACTTTAAAACAAGGCATCCGGGTATTAAACCATCTATATTCCTTGGTGATGCAGCCTTTGATACCATTGAGATTTACAAATCACTTTTTGAAGATTTCAATTTCCAAAAAGCATTTATTCCTTTAAAAGTTAAGCTCTCAATGGATAATGTTAAATATACATTCAATGAAAATGGTATTCCTTGTTGCCCTCATGATTCTTCACTTCCGATGAAACGTGAAGGAAGTAAATCCCATTTAAGGAAGCAAACTGTCTACAATGAAGTTCGTTTGTCCAAAAAAATGAAATGGGAATACAACCGACAAGACGAGTAAAAACGGCGTGTCTGTCACTGTGACAATCCTTGTACAACTTCTTCCTGCGGTAGAATGATTTATGTTTATCCTGAAAAGAATCTCAGAGCTTATCCCGGAGTAGAACGAGGTTCTAAAGAATGGGATGAAACATATAAGATCAGGGTAAATGTTGAAAAATCAATCAATCACTTTAAGGACAGTTTCTGCATTGCCAAACGGAAAACAACAAATGAAAAAACACTGCATTCCGATTTACTGCTAGCCGGTATCTCACAGTTATTAACTGTAGTTGTTGCTGATAAAATTAACCAACGACAACATATCAGAAGTTTAAAATCTTTAATTGATTAGGGACTTATCAACTTTATATAAGCACTACGCTTATTAAAGTGCGCCCAAATCTTGCAGTTATCAACTTTTCAGCTTAAAATTTGTGCTTTGCACAAATTTATCCTTGTATACAATAATGATTGCGAACGAGCTCAGCGAGTTTCGCAATTACCTAGCACCTAAATAATTTGAAAGGAGAACTTATATGCGTAGATATAATGCCCCTTACAACGGATTACGTTTTGTGCTGAATAAGTCTACAGGTGAAATACATGACCTTGACAATGAGAAGCCTCAATGTCAGATAGATGAAATCAAACCTGAACACGTTTATAATTGTGATTCTTATGAAGCTGCGTATATGCACACTGTAATGGTTGAGCAAAAAACATATAACGGCTGTCATTACTGCAATCCATCTAAAGACAATGGGTAATCACCTGATTGAGCTGCGGACTTTACAGCCTGTAGCTCTTCTTCTGTTAAAGGTTTCAATAAAAGGCTTTTAAAATCTTCTTTACTTGAGTATTTGTGTGCCATGTCATATGTTAACTCAATAAACTGTTCTGTATTTTTAGCCTTTAATAACCCCTCTAAAACATCTAATCTTGTCACTTATAAAATCACCTCCTAACCTACCTTTTCCTCGTTCTTCTTATAAATCGTATCGCTTACCGATACATCCAGCCCATACTTGTCTTTGACCGACATTAATTCCACTGTATCGGCAAGTATCGGCTCTCTGTCTTTCAGCATTTCAGGCGTCATAGTGGCTTTCTTTATCATCTTTGGATAGCCATGCTTTAGCGATACAGCCTTATTCGCTATCGTATTAGCCTTGATAAAATCAACTCTTGCAGGGCTTCTTAATCCCTCCTGAAGCTTTTCATCATTTCCTTTTGATGTTCCTTGTCAAGCATTCGGAAAATCTCAAAGCCTTCATAGCCGGATGCCTTGCGTAGTTCGGAAAGCATTTTGTACACCCACTTACGAAAGTCTTTTGCTTCTTTTTTCCTGCTTTGGAATACAGTGTCATAAATGCCATATTCGTTTACTATGAGCATTTCCTGCTGTCTTCCTAGACTGTCAGAGACGACCATATTTGAAATCAGTTCGTCATCTAATCTCCTGTTAATGGCATATGCTTGCAATCCTAATGCGTCACACACATCTTTAAGCACCGCCCACCATTCACCATCTTTTTCTACAAATCTAATTTCGTGTTTACACCACTTTTCTATTTTTATAAAATCACCTCATTTCTAAACTGCCTCTTTTTCTTCCGGCTTTCTCTTTAAGTCCTCTGACATATTGCAAAAACTCATTCCGTCAGCCACACCCATAAGATACTTTTTTGCACCGTCATCCAACTTTTCAATAATGTCGATTAAGTTAATGAGTGCTGACTTATCTTCTTTACTAAGTGCCATGTTCTTACCTCCTATCTGAAAAATATTAAATACAATCCTGCTACAATAACCGCTAATCTAAGCACATTTAGAATCAACTTTGCTATTTTCATCTTATTGCCCTTGCAATGAAGAAATGATATAATCCAATCAGGTTTGAGGCTTTCGCCCCATTCCTGACTGTTTTTATTTATTTGATACTTTGAAGTATCATGTGTATTACTGATATTAGAGTGCCAACCTCTAATGCCAGTCTGATGAACTTTCCGGTTAAGACGGTGAGCTCATCAATGATTTTGTACCATTTCTTCATTGCGTTTCTCCTTTCTGTATCTTATATACACATTATAGTATCTTTAAGATTCTTTGTCGATACTTTTTAGTTTCTTTTTTTCAACTTTTTTTCTTGACTTTTTTTCCACTTTCATTTTATACTTCAATCATGGAGGTAATTAATATGATAAGAAAGATATCATTGCTTTCATTTACCTTACTTAGATTAGCCATTATAGTAGTCGGTCTGTTCCTGCTATTTAGCAAGGCTATGTAGAGAGGAGGTAAAATGGGAGACAGAGTAAGAGAACTTAGAAGAGCCTTAGGACTTTCCGGAGAAAGATTTGGCGAAAAAATCGGTGTAAAAAAATCTGCTGTTTCTAAAATAGAAAAAGGCTTAGTTGGATTAAGTGAACAAAATATCCTAGCCATCTGCCGGGAGTTCAATGTTAACGAAGAGTGGCTTAGAACCGGAAACGGTGAAATGTTTATAAAGCTTGACAGAGAAACTGAAATCGCCAGATTAACGAGGGATTTATTATTGGAAGAAGAAGATTCTTTTAAAAATAGAGTTATAGCGGTACTTGCAAAGTTGACACCTGAGCAATGGGAAGTACTTAGTGAAATAGCAGAGGGGCTAAAGAAAAAAGACTAGGACCCGCCGAAGCGGGATTTTTCCTAGTCTAAGAAAGCCTTTATGAGCTTGTAGATGTATCTTAATTGATTTTTATTAAGTCTATCTAAAAGTTCCAGTATTAAATTTTTATACTCATCTTCCACCCTATAATCCTCCTAAGTCACACGATCTAAAGTAGCGATGAAGTAAGTATATAGAACGCATGTTCTATTGTCAAGAGCATAAGGAAGGAATTTTAATCATGAATATATTAAAATTTATTCGGATTTTTATCATTAAAGTATTAAACTTTATCCGAATTCTTTTTCGTGATAATTTGTTTGATTGAAGTCCCGGTTTGTATATACTTAATTTTTTTAATGACCTTAAAGATATACAGGCGGCTGGAGCATTTTTCTTGCGTGGTTTTTCGCTCTTTTGGCTTACTTATTGCTGCGAAAAAAAGAAGAAAAAAACCTAAAAGGTAATAACTCTATTGTTGGATCTCCCATTGTCCAAAAATACAGTTGAGCCAAGAGTTTACTCACTTGACACACCACAAAGCACATTGGACGCAATGAAAAGTGCAAGGCATTCAATTTATGCAGATTCGGTAATCAGGGTTATTGATGAAAGCTATTCAATATGCAAAAAAACACATTAAGTTTGCAAACTTTTGAAAGCAGATTAGAAGTCGCAACACAAAAGGCGTATATGTTAAAGCAAATAGAACAAGCCGGGTTATATAATTGCGAACCAACATCCGACTATTACTTAAACCTTTTAATCGGTAATGAGAGCGAATTGTTAAATGATTTTCTTTTGCGCTCTTATAATTATACTTTGTCAAAAAGCAAAACGAGAATTAAAAACTCAATCTGGCATTCAAAGAAGAATGGCAAAATTTATTTCTGAAATTGAAGATTCTGTTTTAGATTTTGACCTTTCGATATTGTTGGAAAAGTTGTAGGAAGTTTCACACCAGTTGAAGTATAGAAAAGGCTACATATAAATGAAGTTGTATATCCCAAGGAATTGTTGGATATAAAGAAAATTCAAATAAAAGGAGCTATGTAAGGTTCAATATGATGTATAGAATTAGGCAAAGCACGGTAAAGGAGTTTACATGGAATGAGGATGAAGAATTATATTTTTCAACGCTTCACTCCAAACTAACCGATTATGAAAATTCGAAAATAGTTTTGTATAGATTGTCAAATGGCAGTATTGAGACCTATTTTAACCATTATCCACTTGGTAAAATCAAGCTTCAGGGAAGAAAGCATTATATGCAAGTTTTAAAATCCTTATACAAATGGGATGTTATTGATAGGAGTGTGAGAGATTTTATCGAGAGAGTAGATGATGTTATCAAATACATGAGGAAATACTGCACATACTGAGAAGAAATTTCGACAAGGACAGCTGTGACAAGGCCGAGAGTGATGTAAGGGGAGCTTAGAGGGAAGTTTTAATTAACTCAAAAGAAAGGAATTATGATATGCCTGTAATAGCGAGATTTTATGGAGTCGTAATAAAAATGTATTTTCGCCAGAGTGAACATAATCCGCCACATATCCATGCAATATATGGTGAGTGTATAGGAGCTATTGATATCAGAACAGGCGATATGCTTGAAGGTGACTTGCCAAAAAGAGCCTTAAAGATGGTTCAGGAATGGGTTAGTCAGCATAAACAGGAATTGATGAAAATATGGGAAACTCAGGAGTTTATAGAACTTCCTCCACTAGAATAAATAGAAAGGCGGTATATATGTTTCATACTATTAAAAGTGTAGAGCCATTAAAAGATTATATCCTACTTACTACTTTTACTGATGACACGGTAAAAGTATACGATGTAAAACCACTTTTTACAGACATAGATGCCTTCAAGTCATTACAGCATACTCCCGGCTTATTTGAACAAGTAAAAGTAGATATAGGTGGATATGGTGTCTCTTGGAATGATTATTTAGATTTGTCGTGTGATGAAATATGGGAAAAAGGAATAATGCAGGACAAAGAAAAGACATTCAAATATGCTTAATTAAAAAAGCCACTCGAATAACCGAGTGGCCAAACATACCTCTGCAAGTTACTACTCACAGCGATATGCCCTAGACAAGCTATATTGTACCATGTGTGGTAGCACCTTGCAACAGGTGTTATTTTTATAGCCAAAAACAGGAGGTACATATGGCTAAGGCAAAATATACAAAGACTAAAGCCGGATATTTTCGTACAAAAGTCTGGGACGGTACATACAATGCCGACGGATCCAAGCACAGAATAGATGTTACATCAAAGAAGTCCAGTGCCGATCTGGAGAAAAAAGTAAATAAAATTAAGAATCATGTAAGTCAGAATGGCTTTATAGCTTCAAGTACAGAAACTGTTTATGATTATGCCCTTTACTGGCTTGATACTTATAAGTCAGTAAAATCAAGAAATACATACTTGTCATATAAAAGAACTATTGAATATCACCTTCAGGACTTCTACTCTCTTAAACTGCAATCCCTTACAAGAGGACACATACAACAACTTATAAACTCAAGATTTGATAAGCCTCGTACCTGTAGCTTATAGCTCTTGTTATAAAGCAAATTGTAAAGTCTGCTATAAAGGACGGTATACTTGCTCCTGCTTCTTATGAAACCATATGCACTGATATAGCCCTACCTAAGTATACTGCAAAAAAGAAAGCCGTTATAAAGGCTGAAATACTTGATAGAATACTAGATATAGATTTTACAGACAGAGAAAAATGCTTTCTATACATCATATATGGCTGTGGCCTAAGAAGAGAAGAAGCGCTCGCCCTTACAAAAGATGATATAGACTTTGATACAGCTGAGATAAGCGTATCTAAAGCTTTATGTTTTGACGGAAACAATACCTACACAAAAGAGCCGAAATCACAACGTGGTTACAGGCGTGTACCTATGCCAGAGTTCTTAAAAGAGTTCTTGCAAGCCTACACGCAAGTATCAGAATATAATCTTATTACTAAGCAGGACGGTACTCAAATTACGGCAAGTAGCTATGTAAAAATGTGGAAATCGATACAGGCTAAAATAGATAGTAGTTTAGGCGCTGAGGCGTCAAAGAACCTCACAGCGCACTCTTTCAGACATAATTACTGTACAAGGCTCTGCTATCAAATACCTCTGATCAGCACAAAGATGATAGCCAAGCTTCTTGGAGATGATGAGAAAATGGTTATAGATGTGTACAGTCACATACTGGAAGAAAAAGAAGATTGTCAGTCTGCAATTGCTAATATTTTTGAGTAAATTCGTGCGACAAAATTGCGACATTAGGAAATTTGCGACACGTTTGCGACATAAAATTGTCGTAAATTTTAGTCAAATCAATGTACTACAATTAAGGTTCTTTGTCAAGTGTTGGGGTGGGTTGATTTTTCAGCCCACTTTTTATATTTGAAATTTTTTGAACTCACCATTTTGCCGGGCAGTATATATTTAAAGTCTGATAAATATTTTTTTGCACAACAAAAAGACCTCGTCCCCAGTCATTTTTTTAAGCTGTTGCCATTAAAATTCTATTCCTAAAATATGTAAAGTTACGTACACCATAAGATATTCTTTTTAAGTACCTTTTATCTTGTTATTAAACCCTTCTGTAGGTCCCATTTGATATATGTCGATACTTAAGTGAATTTAAGATGTATTTGTAATTATTTCTAAATGCTGTGATTGCCGCATTAAACTCTTTTTATACCGGAACTTTTCCACCTCAAGCAGCCATTCGCGAGTAGCACTCGTTGCTTTGAGTATGACTTTTTCATCAAGTAGCTTAATAAACAACTCTTTTTATGAAGTGTGCTTTCCTTAAGTCTTCTGAATACTCTAACATCAGATTAAGTGCCGCCTTATTTTCTTCAGACAGATTTGATTTTCTCGCCGTAATGATGTGTCTGCTTCGCTTATAGTACCTCCTAAGAGTCTTTGACATGCTCTTTTGTACATTCTTTCTTACATTCTCCAGAGCCCAATATACCTGCCTTATAAAGTGGTATCTGTCAACAACTATCTTAGCATTTGGAAAGTATGTTTTAGCCATATCTATGAAAGTCTTATTCATATCACATGAGAAATATTTTACATTCATGCGTTTTGACTTATCAAGAGACTTAAAGTATTCAACCAAACATGCACTCTTTCTTGAGTAGAGTATATCAAGCACTTTGTGTTTTATAGGATCCACAACAATAGTTTGATACTTTTCGGTTCCGGCATTCCCTTTAAACTCGTCTATTGATATAGCTTCTCCAATTCTATCAGATGAATTGTTGAGTGTACCAAGTATCTTATATACAGTATGTGTAGAGACATTAGCTTTGTCGGATGCCTCCTTAATAGTTATTACATTATGGAAAGAATGAGCAATGAACTTGGTCAGCCTTTGAGTTCTATGCATATACTTTGAAACGAAATCATATGATTCGTAAAAGTGTTTGCCACAGTTAGGACAATGATAACGCCTCTTTTTAAGGTGTAGTGTACAAGATTTACCTTGAAAGGGTATATCTTTAATCTTTTGGATTCTGTAATCATGTACCTTAGCGGTTTGGTTACTGCATCGCGGGCATTTATGAGGTTTAGGGTCAGTAGTAATAAAAAACGAAATATCATCGTCTTTAATACAATTAACATTGACTTTTACATCATAAATACATAAATCTTATTTAGGTCGTTCATATGGACACCTCCTCCAAGTATAGTTTTTTGTGTTGAACTGGGGACTTGGAGGTTTTTTTATTATAATAAAAAATGTCGAGATTGGTAATACCCAACCCCAACATTAATTATACAGCCTAAATAAAAATGGCTCAAAGCCTTGTAAATCAAAGCTTTGAGCCTTTTCACACTGATGAGACACCCGGGACTCGAACCCGGGACAACTTGATTAAAAGTCAAGTGCTCTACCACCTGAGCTAGTATCCCATAAAAGAATAAATGCCTTGAACCGGAATCGAACCAGTGACACGAGGATTTTCAGTCCTCTGCTCTACCAACTGAGCTATCAAGGCATAATTGCGGGGACAGGATTTGAACCTGCGACCTCCGGGTTATGAGCCCGACGAGCTTCCAGACTGCTCTACCCCGCGACAACAATATTCAGAATAAAACTCACTCTTAAAAAGAGTGACTGAATAATGGGGGAAGGTGGATTCGAACCACCGAAAGCAGTGCTAGCAGATTTACAGTCTGTCCCCTTTGGCCTCTCGGGAATTCCCCCATAACTTTATTAAGTTCTTTACCTTTACTCCTAAGAGTAAAAGCCGATAATCGGACTCGAACCGATAACCTGCTGATTACAAATCAGCTGCTCTGCCAATTGAGCCATATCGGCATGTGCAATATATTATCATAAAAGTAATATATTGTCAATACCATCTTTCAAAGAAAGATAAATGGGACCTACAGGGCTCGAACCTGTGACCCTCTGCTTGTAAGGCAGATGCTCTCCCAGCTGAGCTAAGATCCCATATTTAAACTTAAAGGCTGGAATTCTTTAAGTAACGACCCGAATCGGACTCGAACCGACGACCTCCGCCGTGACAGGGCGGCGCTCTAACCAACTGAGCCATCGGGCCATATAAAGGTATGTACCTTAAAAACTGCTTACCAAGTTCCGAGCTATTATAAATTTTTTCCTATCTTTTGGTTAAACCCTCGACCTATTAGTAACCATCAACTCAGTACATTGCTGTACTTACATCTTGGCCCTATCTACCTCGTAGTCTTCAAAGGGGTCTTACTGTTTTCACATGAGATATCCCATCTTGAGGGGGGCTTCACGCTTAGATGCCTTCAGCGTTTATCCCTTCCCGACATAGCTACCCTGCCATGGAGTCACTCTCCAACAGGTACACCAGCGGTCAGTCCGTCCCGGTCCTCTCGTACTAAGGACGGCTCCTCTCAAATATCTTACGCCCACGCCGGATAGGGGACCGAACTGTCTCACGACGTTCTGAACCCAGCTCGCGTACCGCTTTAATGGGCGAACAGCCCAACCCTTGGGACCTGCTACAGCCCCAGGATGCGATGAGCCGACATCGAGGTGCCAAACCACTCCGTCGATGTGAACTCTTGGGAGTGATAAGCCTGTTATCCCCAGGGTAGCTTTTTATCCGTTGAGCGATGGCAATCCCACTTTATGCCACCGGATCACTAAGTCCTACTTTTCGTACCTGCTCCACCCGTCGGTGTCGCAGTCAAGCTCCCTTCTGCCTTTTGCACTCTTTGAATGGTTTCCGACCATTCTGAGGGAACCTTCGAGCGCCTCCGATACTCTTTCGGAGGCGACCGCCCTCAGTCAAACTCCCCGTCTGGCATTGTCCCCCATCCTGATTACGGATGCGGGTTAGAAATCCAGCAATACAGGGTGGTATCCCAACGGCGACTCTGCATAAACTGGCGTCCATGCTTCTATGTCTCCCACCTATCCTGTACGAGTATTACCGAATCCCAGTACCAAACTGGAGTAAAGCTCCATGGGGTCTTTCCGTCCTGGCGCAGGTAACCAGCATCTTCACTGGTACTTCAATTTCACCGGGTGCATTGTTGAGACAGTGCTCAAATCATTACGCCTTTCGTGCGGGTCGGAACTTACCCGACAAGGAATTTCGCTACCTTAGGACCGTTATAGTTACGGCCGCCGTTTACCGGGGCTTCAATTCAAAGCTTCGTTTCCTGACTTCTCCTCTTAACCTTCCGGCACCGGGCAGGCGTCAGCCCATATACTTCACCTTGCGGTTTCGCATAGACCTGTGTTTTTGCTAAACAGTTGCTTGAGCCTTTTTTCTGCGACCACTATTTCTAGTGGCACCCCTTCTCCCGAAGTTACGGGGTCATTTTGCCGAGTTCCTTAACAATGCTTCTCCCGCCGGCCTTAGGATTCTCTCCTCATCTACCTGTGTCGGTTTGCGGTACGGGTACATATAACACTATAGCGGCTTTTCTTGACGGCTCCCTAACCGACTTCCCTACTATTTTTCGGTACGCATCACGCATTCCCCTTGTATGGTGGCTTTTCCTCCCATACAGGTACTTCGCTTGCCCCGGTTTTTGTCCTCCCGGGTTCGGTTTTTAGTCTCCGTGTCCCCACAGTTCTGATTATATGTAGTACAGGAATCTGTACCTGTTATCCATCGACTACGTCTTTCGACCTTGCCTTAGGCCCCGACTTACCCTGAGCAGATCAGCTTTACTCAGGAAACCTTAGATATTCGGCCAAGAGGATTCTCACCTCTTTCTCGCTACTCATTCCGGCATTCTCTCTTCTTATTGCTCCACCACTCCTTCCGGTATGGCTTCTACGCCTCTAAGAATGCTCCTCTACCAATGTATTTCTACATTCCCAGGCTTCGGTGTTGTGTTTAGCCCCGGACATTTTCGGCGCAGGACCTCTCGACTAGTGAGCTGTTACGCACTCTTTTAATGTATGGCTGCTTCTAAGCCAACATCCTAGCTGTCTTCGAAATCCCACATCCTTTTCCACTTAACACACACTTTGGGACCTTAGCCGTAGGTCTGGGCTCTTTTCCCTTTTGACTACCCAACTTATCTCGTGTAGTCTGACTCCCGTCAATCATCTATCCGGCATTCGGAGTTTGATATCTCTTGGTAGGCTTTGACGCCCCCGCAAAAATTCAGTGCTCTACCTCCGGTAGACTAATAACGAGGCTAGTCCTAAAACTATTTCGAGGAGAACCAGCTATCTCCGGGTTCGATTGGAATTTCTCCCCTATCCACACCTCATCGCCACCCTTTTCAACGGATGTGCGTTCGGTCCTCCATTCACTTTTACGCGAACTTCAACCTGGACATGGATAGATCACCCGGTTTCGGGTCTACACATACTGACTACTTTTCGCCCTATTAAGACTTGGTTTCCCTTCGGCTCCGTATCTTTAATACTTAACCTCGCCTGTACATGTAACTCGCCGGACCGTTCTACAAAAAGTACGCGGTTCACCTTTCGGTGTTCCACAGTTTGTAAACATAGGGTTTCAGGTTCTTTTTTCACCCTCCCGGGGTTCTTTTTCACCTTTCCTTCACAGTACTATACGCTATCGGTCACTGACTAGTATTTAGCCTTGGGGTGGTCCCCCTGCTTCCCCTAAGGTTTCTCGTGTCTCGTGGTACTCCGGATACTGCTGGATTCAATACATTTTCCTTACACGGCTCTCACGCTCTTTGGCCCGCTTTTCCAAAACGGTTCAGGTAATATATCTTACTCGTGTTGCAGTCCTCTACCCCGCAGTGCACGCACCACGGTTTGGGCTCTTACGATTTCGCTCGCCGCTACTTTCGCAATCACTTTTGTTTTCTTTTCCTCCGGCTACTTAGATGTTTCAGTTCACCGGGTTCCCCTCTGTACGTTATGTATTGGCGTACAGATACTTGGAGTTCTTCCAAGTGGGTTTCCCCATTCAGACATCTGCGGATCACTGAATATGTGCTTCTCCCCGCAGCTTTTCGCAGCTTGTCACGTCTTTCTTCGGCTGTCAGTGCCTAGGCATCCACCCTACGCTCTTTATGTTTAACCTCTTAAATCATTTAGATTTAGTGTTTATGTATAACACTAGCGTGTATCATACACTATGTTTAAAAATTTATTACTTTTGATATTCTATCATACTCACTTCGTTCGTACGAAGAACCACTTCTTTACTAAGATTCAAATTTCGCTTACGCTCATTTTCATCAAGTAAAGAATGCATTAAATATCAACTACATTAAAGTAATTGATACCTCGGATGTCTAATTATAAAATATTTATATAATTTCTCGTTTGGTATGCAGTTTTCAAGGTACATTCAAGCCATTAAACTTAAATAAGTTCTCTGGCAATGGAGATGGAGAGATTCGAACTCTTGACCCCCTGCTTGCAAGGCAGGTGCTCTCCCAACTGAGCTACACCCCCATAAATTGGCATCCACCTACTCTCCCATACCGTCTCCGGTATAGTACCATCGGCCGACTAGGTCTTAACCATCGTGTTCGGAATGGGAACGGGTGTGTCCCCTAGACGCATCGACACCAATAATGTTTGATTTTAGCACCATTTTAATTCAGTACTAAACAGTACTCACAACCCTTACTTTAACCTTCATTAGATAACACCATCATCTTATTTGATGAATGGTAACACCATAAAACTCACTTCGTTCGTTTTAGGTGAACTTTTTTACTAAGCTCGCACTTCGCTTTGCTCGTGCTCTCTAAGTAAAAAATGTTTAGAAAGGAGGTGATCCAGCCGCACCTTCCGATACGGCTACCTTGTTACGACTTCACCCCAGTTATCCTCCCTGCCTTCGGCAGCTCCTTCCTTACGGTTAGGTCACTGACTTCGGGCATTGATGACTCCCATGGTGTGACGGGCGGTGTGTACAAGACCCGGGAACGTATTCACCGCAGCATTCTGATCTGCGATTACTAGCGATTCCAGCTTCATATAGTCGAGTTGCAGACTACAATCCGAACTGAGACGTTATTTTTGTGATTTGCTTGGCCTCGCGGCTTCGCTTCACTTTGTTTACGCCATTGTAGCACGTGTGTAGCCCAAATCATAAGGGGCATGATGATTTGACGTCATCCCCACCTTCCTCCGGATTATCTCCGGCTGTCTCGTCAGAGTGCCCATCTTACTGCTGGCTACTGACGACAAGGGTTGCGCTCGTTGCGGGACTTAACCCAACATCTCACGACACGAGCTGACGACAACCATGCACCACCTGTATCCCTTGTCCCGAAGGTCTAGCTTCATTACAAAGCTATTCAAGAGTATGTCAAGATTTGGTAAGGTTCTTCGCGTTGCTTCGAATTAAACCACATGCTCCACCGCTTGTGCGGGTCCCCGTCAATTCCTTTGAGTTTCATTCTTGCGAACGTACTCCCCAGGTGGAATACTTAATGCGTTTGCTTGCGGCACCGAAGAGTTTTTCCTCCCCGACACCAAGTATTCATCGTTTACTGCGTGGACTACCAGGGTATCTAATCCTGTTTGCTCCCCACGCCTTCGAGCCTCAACGTCAGTTGTCGTCCAGTAAGCCGCCTTCGCCTCCGGTGTTCCTCCCTAATATCTACGCATTTCACCGCTACACTAGGGAATTCCGCTTACCCTCCGACACTCAAGCCAAACAGTTTCCAAAAGCAATTCATGGGTTGAGCCCATGCATTTCACTTCAGACTTGCTTCGCCGTCTGCGCTCCCTTTACACCCAGTAAATCCGGATAACGCTTGCCCCCTACGTATTACCGCGGCTGCTGGCACGTAGTTAGCCGGGGCTTCTTAGTCAGGTACCGTCATTTTCTTCCCTGCTGATAGAGCTTTACATACCGAAATACTTCTTCACTCACGCGGCGTCGCTGGATCAGGGTTTCCCCCATTGTCCAATATTCCCCACTGCTGCCTCCCGTAGGAGTTTTGGGCCGTGTCTCAGTCCCAATGTGGCCGTTCACCCTCTCAGGCCGGCTACCGATCGTCGCCTTGGTGAGCCTCTACCTCACCAACTAGCTAATCGGACGCGGATCCATCTTATACCTATAAATATTTTACCCCTGCACCATGCGGTGCTGTGGTCTTATGCGGTCTTAGCGGAAATTTCTCTCCGTTATCCCCCTGTATAAGGCAGGTTATCCACGCGTTACTCACCCGTCCGCCACTAAGTCTGTTAAAATTCCATCCGAAGACTTCCTTTTAGCAGCTTCGTTCGACTTGCATGTGTTAAGCACGCCGCCAGCGTTCATCCTGAGCCAGGATCAAACTCTCATATAAAAGTTTAATCTAGCCTGTCGCTAGCTTGCATCTGTTTTCACAGATCTACTGTTTTTTAAAGGTTTTAAATTCTGTTCGAATCTAAACGTTGTTTGCTGAAACCTCATCATATTTCAAAGGCACCACTATTGCCTCGCTTCGTTCGGCAAGGTGCACTATTTTTCTAAATTCAAGTTCCACTTTGCTCACTTTCATTAAGAAAAATATGCGAAATATGTGAATTTTCAGGGTTGTGTGTACTGTTTAATCTTAAATTATCATGGTTCATTGCTTCGCTGTCTCAAACAGCTTTGCTATTATATCAAGTTCATTTCAGCTTGTCAAGAAGTTTTTTATTCTTTTTAAAACTTTTTGAACTCTTGCTCTCTTCGAGCAACTCAGATATATTATCATATCTGTTTCTTCTTGTCAACAACTTTTTTAAAGTCATTTTACAAGAAACGGAGAAAGAGGGATTTGAACCCTCGCGCCGGTTGCCCGACCTACACCCTTAGCAGGGGCGCCTCTTCGGCCTCTTGAGTATTTCTCCTTGATTGCTTTCGCAATGCTTAAACATTATACAAGAATAACTCTAATCTTGTCAATAACTTTTTCAAAGTTTTTTAACACATTTTTGACACCTAGGGTGAAAAGTTTATTTCCACAACCCCTATGCTAAAATTGCGTTTAGTCTTACACATATTTCAACTTTTACAATAGTTGCGTTTAGTAGTACAATTCGGATAAGACAGCTACCGGAAAGGTAGGTAACACTATTACATCTTTAAACTCATTTTCACATTTAACACTTGAAGATAGACGAATTATTCTAACGGGTATTACTAATGGCTCCACTAAGACTGCTATTGCTGAAACTATTGGTAAAGATAAATCAACTGTTTGTAAAGAAATCAAGTCACATCGTAAGCTGACATACAGGTGCAACATGCCGCTTGAATGTAGTAACTACAAGAAGTGCCCTTTTGGACGTGAATGCAAAACTGATTGTATACTTTACTCTCCGTTCCACTACAAAAGACGTGACCGCTCTCCCGGTGCCTGTAACGGCTGTACAAACTGGCGTCATTGTCGTTTAACAAATATAAATATTCTCCGGAAGATGCATGGAATGATTATCGTTATACACTGGTAGACTCCAGACAAGGAGTAAATCTTACAGTTAAACAAGCTAAGGACATTGCTGATGTGATAGCACCACTCCTTAAACAAGGTTTATCTCCATATCAAATACTTGCTTCTCACCCTGAACTTGGTATTTCTGAAAAGACTTTATACAACTACATAGAAGGCGATGTATTTCATGAAATAGCCGGTATAAGCGTTCTTGACCTTAGAAGGCAAGTCTCTCGTAAAATTTCAAAAAAGAAGTCTAAGGGTTTTAAGAAAAGGGCTGACAACAAACATCTGATTGGGCGTAACTACAATGACTATAAACAATATATTGACGACAATCCTAATACTCTTATAACGCAGATGGATACAGTCTATAACAACGAAACCACAGGGCCATTTATTCAAACTTTTAAGTTTATTCCATCAGGCATCCTATTTGCACTCTACCAAACCGAAAAGACTTCCACTGCTATGAAGAATGGAGTTGATACTTTAGAAAACATTCTCGGCAATGATGTATTTAGAAAATATGTGAATGTCTTACTAACTGATAGAGGTTCTGAATTTTATGCAGCAAAGGATATGGAAACAGATGTAGATGGTACCACACGTACCCGAGTATTTTATTGCGACCCAATGCAATCCGGGCAAAAAGGATCTATAGAAAACAACCACATACAGCTACGGTATATACTTCCAAAGCAGACTGATTTATTTTCTCTTGGGTTAACTGATCAAGATGCGCTTAACCTCGTACTAAGTCATCTAAACTCAGCACCGGTTGAAAAATTTGGTGGTAAGAGTCCATTAGAAGTAGCATCTTTTATGTATCATGATCTATATGAAAGGCTTATTTCGTATGGCATAAAGGAAATAGAAAAAGATAGGATTGTTTTAAAACCCTATCTTCTAAAAAAATAGATAACTCTTATTATAGGTAGCTGTCAAGAGCATCTCACACAGGTATTTTACAAGTGGAAGTTAGTCCTACACTCAAAAATTCGATTAAAAATCCACTTATTTGTCATGCCAAAAAAATGACACCTATACGCCCCAATAGCCCCCTATAACATTTATATTGTAACAGTTATTGCATCTTTTTAGTAGTATAAATGTTATATTTCTTTGATTCTGTAAGACTAAATGCAACTTAAATATTTTTCACTTTTTAAGTTGAACTAACATTTACACTTCAGCCACATTTTTGCCCAAAGAACTCTGTGCTTTATCGTTTCTTTGCCTAAAGAACTGTTGATGCGTGAATTTCGTAATCTTGAGATTGCAAGATGATAGATTGTCAGGAGTGCAGATCCATTATCGAAAAAGGAACAAAAGTTACTGATGATCAAGGCATTTGATAGGTCTTTGTTTGCGTGCGTTAATAACAAAAAGATATTTATGTGCCGAAGGAAATAGTAACCCATAAGTCTAAGGATCTGAATCCTGATTACAAAAACATAGAGAGTCTTATATTCCACTAATGAATCAACCTTTGTAGAAGAAGCTACTCATGAAAAACAAAAAGCCTGTAAAACAAGACCTTTAAACAGAGCGCGAGACGGACTCGAACTCGCGACCCTGACCTTGGCAAGGTCGTACCCACCAACTGAGCCACTGTGCGCACACAACTATTATATCAATATATATAAATACTTGTAAAGATGTATCTCTCAAACTGCCTACCAAGTTCCGAGCCTATTATAAATTTTTCCTATCTTTTGGTTAAACCTCGACCTATTAGGTAACCATCAACCCAGTACATTACTGCACTTACATCTTGGCCCCATCTACCTCAGTAGTCTTCTAAGGGTCTTACTGCTTTTCACATGAGATATCCCATCTTGAGGTGGCTTTCACGCTTAGATGCCTTCAGCGTTTATCTCTGTCCTGACATAGCTACTCCTGCCATGGAGTTACCTCCAACAGGTACACCAGCGGTCAGTCCGTCCCGGTCCTCTCGTACTATAGGACGGCCTTCTCAAATATCTTACGCCCACGCCGGATAGGGACTGAACTGTCTCACGACGTTCTGAACCCAGCTCGCGTACCTCGCTTTAATGGGCGAATGTACCTCAACCCTTGGGACCTGCTACGTACCCCAGTGATGCGATGAGCCGACATCGAGGTGCCAAACCACCCGTCGATGTGAACTCTGGGAGGAGGCTCTGTTATCCCCAGGGTAGCTTTTTATCCGTTGAGCGATGGCAATCCCACTTTATGCCACCGGATCACTAAGTCTCATTTCGTACCTGCTCCACCTGTCGGCGTCGCAGTCAAGCTCCCTTCTGCCTTTTGCATAATTTTGAATGGTTTCCGACCATTCTGAGGAACCTTCGAGCGCCTCCGATACTCTTTTCGGAGGCGACCGCCCCAGTCGAAACCCCGTCTGGCATTGGTCCCCTGGCCGGATAACGGCCGCAGGTTAGAAATCCAGCAACAGGGTGGTATCCCCACGGCGACTCTGCAGAAACCGGCGTCCATGCTTCAGTCTCCCCACCTATCCTGTACGAGTATTACTGAATCCCAGTACCAAACTGGAGCAGTTCCGTGGTCTTTCCGTCCTGGCGCGGGTAACCAGCATCTTCACTGGTACTCAATTTCACCGGGTGCATTGTTGAGACAGCGCTCAAATCATTCATGCCTTCGTGCGGGTCGGAACTACCTGACAAGGAATTTCGCTACCTTTAGGACCGTTATAGTTACGGCCGCTGTTTACTGTACCTTTCAATTCAAAGCCTCGTTTCCTGACTTCTCCTCTAACCTTCCGGCACCAGGGTATGTCACCGTATACTTCACCTTGCCCTGCATAGACCCGTGCTTTTTGCCAAACAGTTGCTTGAGTTTTTTCTGCGACCATCTGTTTTCCCGAGTGGCACCCTCTCCCGAGTTACGGGTCATTTTTGCCGAGTTCTTTAACAATGCTCTCCCGCTGGCCTTAGGATTCTCTCCCCATCTACCTGTGTCGGTTTGCGGTACGGGCACATATAACACAATAGGGCTTTTTCTTGACGGCCTCAACTGACTTCCTACTAAATTTTCGGGTACGCATCACGTCTCCCTTTTGCATGGTGGTTTTTCCTCCCATACAGGTACGTGTTTTCTGCTTGCCCCGGTTTTTGTCCTCCCTGGGTTCGTTTTTAGTCTCCCTGTGTCCCCACAGTTCTGATTATATGGTAGCAGGAATCTGTACTCGTTATCCATCGACTACGTGCCTCGACCTTGCCTCAGTGGGCTCTGACCTACCCTGAGTAGACCAGCTTTTACCCAGGAAAACCTTAGATATTCGGGCCAAGAGGATTCTCACCTCTTTCGCTACCTATCTCAGCATTCTCTTCTTATTACTCCACCATTCCTTCCGGTATGGGTTTACGCCTCTAAGAATGCTCCTCTACCAATGTATTACTACATTCCCAGGCTTCTGGTGTGTGTTTGAATTTCGACATTTTCGGCGCAGACCTCTCGACTAGTGAGCTGTTACGCACTCTTTAGTGTATGGCGCTTCTAAGCCAACATCCCAGCTGTCTTCGAAATCCCACATCCTTTTTCCACTTAACACACACTTTTGGGACCTCAGCTCGTAGGTCGTTTTCCTTTGATCACCCAACTTATCTCGTGTAGTCTGACTCCTGCTCAATCATCCTCCAGCCGTATTCGGAGTTTGATATCTCTTGGTAGGCTTTGACGCCCGCATGACTCAGTGCTCTACCTCCGGTAGACTAATAACGAGGCTAGTCGAAAACTGATTTCTAGAGAGAACTCAGCTATCTCCGGGTTCGATTGAATTCTCCCCTATCCACACTCTTCATCGCCACCCTTTTCAACGGATGTGCGTTCGGTCCTCCATTCACTTTTACGCGAACTTCAACCTGGACATGGATAGATCACCCGGTTTCGGTCTACACATACATGACTTAATCGCCCTATTAAGACTCTGGTTTTCCTTCGTCTGTATCTTTACATACTTAACCTCGCTGTAGCATGTAACTCGCTGGACTGTTCTACAAAAGCACGCGGTTCACCTTTCTGCGTTCCACAGTTTGTAAAACTAGGGTTTCAGGTTCTTCACTCTCCCGGGGTTCTTTTTCTTTTCACCTCTCACAGTACCATACGCCATCGGTCACTGACTAGTATTAGCCTTGGGGGTGGTCCTGCTTCCCACAAGGTTTCGTGTCTCGTGGTACCCGGATAACGTTGATTCAATACATTTTCCCTCACACGGCTTCTCACGCTCTTTTCGGGCCCGCTTTCTTTCCAAAACGGTTCAGGTAATATATCTCTACCTGTATTGTGTCCTCTACCCCCGCAGTGCACGCACCATTTGTTCGTATCTTTACGGATTTCTGCCCGCCGCTACTTTCGCAATCACTGTTGTTTTTCCTCCGGCTACTTAGATGTTTCCAGTTCACTGGGTTCTCTCTCACGTTATGTATTAGGCGCAGATACTGAGTTTATCCAAGTGGGTTTCATTCAGACATCTGTGGATCACTGAATATGTGTTTTCCCTCGCAGCTTTTCGCAGCTTTGTCACGTCTTTTCTTCGGCTGTCAGTGCTCAGGTGATCCACCCTACGCCTTTTTATGTTTAACCTCTTAAATCATTTAGATTTAGTGTTTATGTATGACACTCAGTGTATCATACACTATGTTTAAAAATTTATTTTTGTTATTTAAAAATACTAACTGATTAATATCCCCGGATGTCTAATTATAAAATATTTATATAATTTTCGTTTGGTATGCGTAGTTTTCAGGTACATCATGCAGAGAACCTCTCTGCAAATGAGACTTGAAAGATTCGAACTCAACATCTTTCATCCCTTTTCCAAAGGAATATCTGATGTAGTCTCCACTTTGCTGGTATACCATTGTCCCGCTTCATACGCACGCAGTGCGCGTCTTTCTAAAATTTGAACTTCGCTTTTGCTCGTTCTCATTAAGAAAAATATGTGGCGGCATCCACCCATCTCCCATACCGCTCCAGTAGCTGACCATCGGCCGACCGGGTCTTACCATCGTGGGTCGAATGGGAACGGTGCGTCCCTCGGCGCATCGACACCGCTAAGTTTTCAGGCAGTACTAATTCTAGCACCAACAGCACTCACAACCCCTACTTTTTCCTGGAAAGCGCGAGGGTGATCCAGCCGCTATCCGAGGCATGGCCGCAGTGACTTCACCCCAGTTATCCTCCCTGCCTCCGGCAGCTCCTTTCGGTTAGGTCACCGACTTCGGGCATTGATGACCCCATGGCGTGACGGGCGGTGTGTACAAGACCCGGGAACGTATTCACTGCAGCATTCTGATCTGCGACTACTTAGCGATTCCAGCTGATATATAGTCGAGTTGCAGACTACAATCCGAACTGGAGACGTTATTTTTGTGATTTGCTTGGCCTCAGTGGCTTTCGCTTTCCACTTTGTTTACGCCATTGTAGCACGTGTGATAAATCATAAGGGGCATGATGATTTGACGTCATCCCACCTTCCTCCGGATTATCTCTGGCTGTCTCGTCAGAGTGCCCATCTTACTGCTGGCTGACTGACGACAAGTGGTTATGCCGTTGCGGGACTTAACCCAACATCTCACGACACGAGCGCTGACTTTGACAACCATGCACCACCTGTATCCCTTTGTCCCGAAGACTCTAGCCTCATTACAAAAGCTATTCAAGAGTATGTCAAGATTTGGTGTTGTTCTCATGTTGCTTCTGAATTAAAACCACTGCTCCACTTGTGCGGGAATCCCCTGTCAATTCCTTTGAGTTTCATTTCCGGTGAACGCGCCCCCAGGTGGAATACTTTAATGCGTTTGCTTGCGGCACTGAAGAGTTTACCCTCGACACCAAGTATTCATCGTTTACTGCGACCATCAGGTATCTAATCCTGTTTGCTCCCCACGCCTTCGGAGCCTCAACGTCAGTTGTCGTCCAGTGTCGCCTCGCCTCCGGTGTCTCCTCAATATCTACGCATTTCACCCGCTACACCAGGAATCTGGCCACTCCCTCCGACACTCGTTAAACAGTTTCTGAAGCAATCTATGGGTTGGTTCTATGCATCGACTTCAGACTTGCTTCGCCGTCTGCGCCCTTTGACACCCAGTAAATCGGATAACGCCGCCCCTCACGTATTACCGCGGCCGTTGGCACGTAGTTAGGCTGTACTTTAGTCAGTGTACCGTCATTTTCCTCGCTGATAGAGCTTTTACATACCGAGACATTTCTTCACTCACGCGGCGTCGCTGATCAGGGTTCCCCATTGTCCCAATATCTCCCCACTGCTGCCTCCTGTAGGAGTTTGGGCCGTGTCCAGTCCCACGTGGCCGTTCAATCTCCTAGGCCGGCATCGATCGTCGCCTCGTGAGCCTCTCACCTCACCAACCAGCTAACCGGACGCGGATCCATCTTATACCTATAAATATTTTACTGCAGATTCCAAACTGTATTTTTCCTGAAATACTCCCTATTTATACTGGAGGCTTTCATCCTTTCATGTTATAATCTTGCACATGAAAGTATTAAATAATGATTTGAAAACTTCCCACATTCAAAGGCATTTTATGTACTATCAGGTGATGATGAATTTTTAAAGAACAGCTACAAAAAGACTTAAAAGCAGCTATCGTAGGTGAAGACCAAATGAACTTTGCTTATTTTTGAAGGAAAAGGAACAGATGCAGATGCCGTTATCGAATTTGCAAATACACTTCCGTCACAATACAGATGTATTCTTATAGAAGGAAGTCAGTGGTTCAAATCCGCAACGATAAGTTTTTAAACTACATATCAGATAAGCCCGATAGCACGAAAATCATTTTTGTGGAGAATGACTTAGATAAACGTTCCAAGCTGTACAAAAAAATAAAAGAGCTTGGATACATTGCAGAACTGAATCATCCTACCAATGATGAACTGATAAACTGGGCCGGAAATATCATAAATAAATCCGCAAAGAAAATCACCGTTTCAAATATGAACCTGTTCATTGCCAGAGTGAAAATGATATGGAAAGACTGAAAAGCGAGTTGGACAAAGCTATCTCCTTTACTCTTGACAAAGATATTATAGAAGAGGAAGATATAAAAGCTATAACAAGCATAAGTCTGACAAACAAAATCTTTGAACTGGTAAAATCCATTACCAATAATAAGATACAGGATGCATTGGATATATATGAAGATTTGGTAGCTTTAAAGGAACCTCCGCTGAAAATAATGATTCTCATCACAAGACAGTTTAACCAACTTTTGCAAATCAAGGAATTGATAGCAGCCGGTTTTAATGAAAAGGATATAATCTCAAATATGAAATTAAATCCATATGTGGTCAAAAATCTGATGCGTCAAGCAAGAGGTTTTGATATGGCTATGCTTTTGTCCTATGTAAAAAATGCAATTGAGTTGGAAGAAGCTATAAAACAAGGTAATATTAATGATAAGCTGGCACTTGAGATGCTGATGCTTACACGATAAACACTTATGTGTTTTCAAAAGGAGAGGATTTTTCATGAAACTGTTAGAAGAGCGTATCAAAAAAGATGGTGTTATCAAGGAAGGTAATGTTGTAAAAGTGGATTCTTTTTTAAACCATCAGATGGATGTACAACTCTTTTTAGAGATGGCAAAGGAATTCAAGTCAAAGTTTGCGTCACACAATATAAACAAAATTTTGACAATAGAGTCCTCAGGTATAGGCATCGCAGCCATAGTCGCGCTTGAATTCGGCGTACCGGTAGTATTTGCCAAAAAGTCAAAGTCCATAAATATTGACGGAGATATGTATACGGCAGAGGTAGAAAGCTTCACACATAAGTGCAAGAATCAGGTTATCGTTTCAAAGAAGTTTTTAGGTCCAGAAGACAGGGTACTTATCATTGACGATTTCCTTGCAAACGGCTGTGCACTGCAGGGACTTATTTCAATTGTCAATGAATCAGGGTGCAAGTGTGAAGGCATCGGTATTGCTATCGAAAAAGGCTTCCAAAGCGGCGGTCGTGCAACATCAGAAACTTAGGTTTCCATTTGGAATCACTTGCAATAATAGATTCAATGAGATGCCGCTACACAAAAGTATAGAGTTCAGAGCGCAGGAATCCTAATATGAAATATTTTTTGCATCCGATATTCACGGCTCATCATTCTACACAAAGAAAAATTATTGAGAAATATAAAAAGAAAGCAACGCCTCAAAAACTGGTACTGCTTGGAGACTTATTGTACCACGGGTCCTGAGAAATGACTTCGCTAAAGATTACTGTCCTAAGGAAGTCTTTGCAATGCTGAATGAATATAAAGACATATCATCGCAGTCAGAGGAAACTGTGATTCGGAAGTGACCAGATGGTCTTGGATTTTCCAATGCAATCCGACTACTGTATAGGTATGTTTAATGATATCTACTTCTTCATAACACATGGACATATATACGGTGAGGATCATCTGCCAGCTTCGCCAAAGGAACGCATTCATATACGGACATGTACATCTTTCCGATAGCATCGGAGATATTTATATATTAAATCCCTGGATCCGATCACTGCCTAAGGAACAAAAATCCAACTCCCTATGCAATACTTGATGATGATATTTTTACCATATATGACTTTGACGGCAATGTATTAAAGGAGATAAAGCTTGAGAAAAATATTTGAGTTGTACGCGCCCTGCCACTTCGGACTTGAAGCTGTACTGAAAAAGAAAATCATAGATATAGGCTATGAGACATAACAAAGGTCGAGGACGGAAGGTGTACTTTAAGGAGATGACGAAGTTGTTGCAAGAGCCATTATGCTTTAGAACTACTGAAAGAGTAATGATAAATGTTGCACAGTTTAGGGGCGACCTCTTTAGCGAGCTGTTCGACTCTGTCGCAGATATCCCTTGGGAAGAATATATTCCTGTCGACGGAAAGTTCTGGGTCAGTAAAGCCACCTCAGTCAAAAAGCAAACTCTTCTCACCTTCAGATATCCAGTCCATCGTAAAGAAAGCTATAGTCGAAAGGCTGAAGCGCATCTACAAAAAGATTGGTTTGAAGAGACAGGAGCCGAATATCCGCTTCGTGTTTCTATAAACAAAGATATTGTTACTGTCGGACTTGATACTACAGGAGTATCACTTCTACAAAAGAGGCTATAGAACCATGACTGCAAAAGCACTCTATCACAGAGACTCTTGCAGCCGCACTCATTATGTTGACACCGTGGAAAAAGACAGAATACTATATAGACCTGTTCTGCAGGGAAGCGGTACATTTGATCATAGAGGCCAGCCATGATGGCTGCAAATATCGCACCCGGGCTGAAAAAGAGATTTTTAAGTTGTAAGTGGTCAAACCTTATTTCAAAGGAAGTTTGGGATAATACTTATGAGGAAGCCCGTGAAATGGTGGATATCGACACCAAATGTTGATATTCAAGGCTATGATATTGATAAAAACATTGTAGAGGCTGCAGAAGCAAATGCCACAAGAGCCGGAGTATAGATATGCTTCACCTTCAGTGCAGAGATGTTGCAAGTCTCTCCCACCCGATACGGTTTTATCATTACAAATCTCCTTACGGTGAAAGACTTGAAGAAAAGGAAAATCTGCCTGCTATATACAAGGCACTTGGAGAGAGGTATGCAAAACCTTGACTCCTGGTCACTTTACCTTATAACTCTCATATGACGATGCTTGTAAAGTATATAGGTAGAGAACCTGATAAAATCAAAGATTTACAACGGTATGTTGCAAACCAGATTTTATCAATATATGGGACCAAGACCGCCTAAGAAGACAAAAATAAAGGTTTTAATGCATATGAAAAAGATTACTTTTTGCAACCGGAAATCAGCATAAACTTGAAGAAATCAGAGCTATTTTACCCGGCTTTGATATAATTTCCCAGCCAAAGAAGCCGGAGTATCACTCGATATCGAAGAGACCGGAACGACATTTAAGGAAAAACGCTTATATAAAGGCAAAGCTCATTTGGGACATTACAGGCGGTATAGTAATGTCTGACGACTCGGACTTGAAGTGGATTATATCGGCAGGTGAGCCCGGAGTATACTCGTCCAGATATATGGGTGAGGACACTCCTACACTATAAAAAATCAAAATATAATAGATAGATTAAAAATGCCTCGGGAAATGAAAAGAAGTGCAAGGTTTAAAGCCTGTATTTGTGCTATACTGGAAGACGGTACTTTCACATTATTTTTGAGAAGGCAGTATGGAAGGTCTGATTGCCACACAAACTTCCGGATCTAACGGCTTGGCTATGACCCCTATACTTTACCTCACCTGAATATCAAAAACAAGTGCGAGATAAGCCCTGAGGAAAAGAACAAGATAAGCTCACAGAGGTAAGGCACTTACAGCAATGAAACAAAAGCTGGGGAAATTTATGAAAATATTGATTGTTAGTGACACACAGAGTTGACGACATTTTTAAAAAGTAATATCAATAGAAAAACCTTCGACATGTTCATCCATCTCGGCGACGGCAGAAGGCAGCGAGACCAAGATAAGCCTTATGCTTGACCCTACATGTGCATGCCTTATAGGTTAGGAAACAATGATTTCTTTTTCACAGCTTCCCTGCCAGAAAAAGAAATCAATATAAAAATCACAAGGCACTCCTTGTGCACGGACACCAGTACGGTGTAAGCATGGACATCTCAATACTCAAAGACGAGGCCATCGCCAGAGGTTGTGACTTTGCAATGTACGGACACACACACAGACCTTACCTAAAGACTATAGACGGAGTGACCGTACTAAACCCGGGTTCACTCGGCTATCCGAGACAGGCAGGCCATATACCTACATATATGGTGATGAATGTAGACGATGACGGCAACTTTGAAATAGAGACCAAAGAAATAATGGGAGCATAATAAAAAAGGGCTACACGCTTTGTGTAAGCCCCCTTTTTATTTTAAGATTTCAAAAATGATTCACTTTATAATTTTCTCTATTCAAGTGTAACAGTTGTAACCACCTTGTTGTTTACTCTGATCTTGTAGTCCTCGCCGTCTCTCTTTGTTCCGCTCTTTAGAAACAGACTCCGGCATTACTTAACAACTTCACCTGATAGTTTGAATTCGGTGTTGTGATATGCCATGTAGTCTTCTTCTCAGTCTCTTCTACAGAAGATACATATCCCGGCATATTAAGCAGTTCTCCCACTGTTCCTTAAATACAAGTTGATTGTCGTTACTCTTATCAACTACAACAACTTCATACTTGTCATACTGATCGGCCTTTATATTAAGACCTCCGATATAGAGTTTATCATCTCTTATTCCGTTAAATCCTGCACCTCTGTTGGATCCCGGCCTCTCTGAAATAGAATGTTCTGTTTTCATCATCAAGCTTAATGCTCTGCTTGCCGTACTTTTGAGAACCGTCCTTACCGTCTCCGAAGTACATCATACGATACTTGCCTGACAAAAACTCACTGTAGTGAATCTTACCGATAGACTCTTCTATATTCTCCTGAGTCTCATACGGAATCTTCTTACTGCTCTTTCCGAGGTTATCTACAAACTCTGTAGTAGAATACTTACCGCTTGGCAGCTGCTTCATCTCAAGTAATACAAGACCGGACATCATTCCGCCCTTATCGTCAAAAGCATACTTCTTTCCGTTGATTGTCTTTATCTCATTTGCAATCAAATGACCTTTACCGTCTGCATAGTACCATGCACTTCCGTCCTCTTCCCATTTACCCTTGTTAAGGAAATAGCCCGGAATAACCTTGAACCATCCCTTTGTAGACTTTGCACCGTCCTCAGGTGTAGAGAAGTACATAAAGCTCTCACTGTACTCAGCTCTCTGTGATTTCGGAACTGCTGTAGAAGGAGTGGCCTCCGTATACCAGCTTGCAATCATTCTACCGTCTTCGTCAAATCCATACTTCTTTCCGTTGATGGTCTTTCCGAGACTCTTTACCTCTTTCTTACCTGAAGCATTGAAATAGAACCATCTTACCTGATCGGTATCCCAGTAATCAATATTCGGTTGTTCTTCCATGGTTCTTGTATTGTCATCATGAACCATAATCTCTCCAACCTGTGGTCATTGCACCGTCATTTGCATCACCGAAGTAATACTTTGCATTCTTCCATGCATCCTGGTCTGTAAGTCTCTCGCCCTGTGATACCCATCCGAAAAGCATCTTTCCGTCAACATCAAAAGCATACTTCTTTCCGTTGATGGTCTTTAGAGAAACATCACTTGAAGATGATTCATTTCTCTTATATGCTTTTTCCGTTGTCACCGAAAATAGTACCACCACTGATCAGGCTCATCCTTGTCGTAATCGTTTGTATTCGGCACCGCAACCCACTGATTTCTTACCATCACGCCGTTTGCATCCACATAGTATGTAGCGTTCCCGTCATCGATAAGAGAATCTTTTGCCATATCTCCCAAATCATCCAAATAATACCAATAGTCCCCTGATTTTTGCCACTTCTGTGATACTTTCTCCTCGTTTTTGTCATAGTATACCCAAGTACCGTTCTCCTGTTGCCAACCTGTTGCGGCAAAAGATGTCATCGCACCTGCAACACTCATAACACCTACGAGTAATGCCAGCTTTGTCTGCTTCTTCATTATATTCTCCTGCTAATCTATTTGATATAAGACAGTATGCTAATATACATAACCGCTTTATCTGTACATATTTTATCAGAATGAAACCAAAATATAAAGTATTTATTTGTATTTTTATATATATTCATAATCTTTATAAATTTTATACAAGCAAAAATTACATAAAATATTTGTATTAAATCTTATCAGAGTCTAATTTTATAGTTTATTTGAAAAATTCAATTATAAAACATATGCAATATATCATGGTTAAATTGTGCAAAAATAGATTTTTAGTTAGTAAATACTAACTCTCTAATTATACAAACGACTTTTCTATAGCTTTTTCTTTTGTGAAATATTAATGCTTATAAACTCTTTTATACTATTAAGAAGAGAGCACCGACCTTTCACATCAATGCCTCTTCAACATATTCCTGGCTCCAACGGATTAATCTCTCTTTCTAAATAAACCTGGGATTTCTATATCTGATGCCTTTTTAAAAATTATAGACATCCTGTATAGTTATTGCTATTCAGTTTTTAATTTATCCTCCTATAAGCTTCCTTTCACTTCTAATACATGGTTGTTATCAATCTATCTACACGGTCTATCTCTCGTACGAATCCCACTTTCTCGTCATAAGACTTATACGAATACTATCCTAACTGATTCTTCAGATAGTAACTTTTTAAAGTTTTCAATAATATATTATCTAATTAATCTTCTTATAGGTTCCGGATTAGATCAAAAGTCTAATCATTACTTATGTTTTCTTTGGACCGTACCTCCTTTTTATATTTTTAATTTCCACTTAGCAAATCTGCTGCTTTGCTTTTCTCCTCGTGGATGCGTTCATCAAACTTTCTAAGAATATATTCTCTTTTGTTTATGTCTACAGTATATCAGATTTTTATTCTTGTCAATAGTATTTTTAAAATTTTTTTATATTAAAAACAGCATTTTATTTTTATTTATTTTCTTAATTTTATATTTATATCTGTCTTAATTGTGTATATTGTTTTAATTATCTGAATATTATGTGCAATTCAAAAATACTTTATATAAATCTTCTAACCTGTATATTCAAAAGTGGATTAAAAAAGGGCCGTTGTATACAACAGCCCAAATCTTGTTTCCCTAAAAATCCTCTTTAATTATCTTCCACACCGCATCTATGCTGTGTCTGTTCTTTACATACTCTGTCGCCTCAAGGTGCATATTCTTTAGAGCTTCCTTATCGGTATAGAGCGCGACACATTTTGTTATAAACTCGTCAGGCTCATCCGCTATAAGCATCTGATTATATGAGTTATCTATGCCCTCCGCGCCTACACTTGTTGTGATCACCGGGTCGCCGTAGTAGAGCGCCTCTATTACCTTACCCTTGACTCCCGCTCCGTACCTGAGAGGTACCACCACAAGTCTTACCTTGGTGTACAGCTCCTTTAACTCCTCTTCACTGACAAAGCCTTTGAAGATGATACCCTTTGCCTCATTGTGCATTGCTTTGATCTCATCTGTAGCATTGGAGCCGACTATATAAAACGGTGCTTTTATCTGTGCGTATATTTCATCCCACATATTTTCAAGGAAGTACTTCAGCGCATCGGCATTAGGCGGATGTGAAAATCCTCCGACAAACAGTACACCCTCTCTGATATCCGGATTGTAATCTATATCCATAAACTTATCAAAGACGTAGGCGGTGATTGCCTTGGCGTTTATCTTCTTATCAAAGGTATGTATGTAGTCCACCTCAACATTTGACGGATAGTAGCTTATGCTTGCCTTTCTCATAAGATCAAGCTCCATACTCTTCCAGTATGCACTTGCATTCTTCTTCTCCACGTCTCCGGTAAGCTCATACTCACGTCTCTCACGAAGGAAATGCAAATCATGTCCATAGTATATGACCTTGATATTTGTCTTTTCCCTTATAAAGTCAATATACTTTGTAGCGATATGAGGTCTGTTGAGGTAAGCAATGTCAATATTTGACTGATTATTTTCAATCCACTCAAATATATTTGTCCTAATCTCATTGCCGTAGAGTACCTCGACTCCCATCTGCTCCAATATGGTGGTGTACGGCTCGGACTTTTGCAGAAATTGTCAGGTAAGAACTTCACTACATATCCTCTTTCGATGAAACATCTTTATATACTGAATGTAGTCTTTGAGCCTGCATCCTTATCAAATGTAGGCACATAGTGATCCACAAACAGAATAACCTTTTGCCTCTGCTTCTTTCTCTGGCTCTGAAGGCATTCGGTACACCAACATTATCATACTGATTTTTAAACTCATCACTCCATTTTTCCTGAAGCTTTTTGTTGTTCTCCACCTGATATCTCTTAAGTCCCTGTACCGTTGACATCGGTACCGTTTGATACACCCTCAAAGTGAATTACTACACTGAGCGGCTGATATACCACTCTTAAGTTTCTCTTTCTTACCTCAAAGGCAAGATCCGAATCCTCACAGTAGGCAGGCGCATATCTTGTATCAAATCCGCCTATCTCTTCCCAAAGTTTTCTGCTAAGCATTATCGCGGCACCTGAGATATAGTCCACGTCTCTTACATAGTTGTACTCAGGCTTGTTCGGGTCGTCACATCTGCCGTAGTTCCATCCGCTGCCGTCACTCCATATGATGCCTCCCGCTTCCTGAAGTCTGCCGTCAGGGTATACAAGCTTGGAGCCTACCATACCTATGCTCTTATCAGACTCAAGCAACTTTATAAGAGGAGGAAGCCAGTTCTTTTCCACTGTAGTATCATTGTTTAAGAAAAAGATGTACTCTCCCCTTGCCTTTTTTGCGGCATTGTTGCAATTTTTCAAAAAGCCCTGATTGGTTTCATTTCTTGCAATCACAAGTCCCGATACAAACTTGTCTATTTCACTTGTCGCATCGGTTGAAACATCATCCGCAATTATCACTTCATAGCTGTATTCATCGGTATTTTCAAGCAGTGATACCAGACAGGCATAGGTATAATGTATCTGATTGTATACAGGAATGATAATACTTACCTTCGGGTTTTCCACATATGGGAAATTAAGCTTGCCCTTTTCTCTGTATATATCACCTATCTTAAATTCGCCCTCAATAAGATTCTTGCCTTCAGCGGAATGTGTCAACTTAAAATATTTTATAGGATGAGTGATACTCATTATCCTGTAGTTTAACTTCTTTCTCTCAACACTTCCCTTAGGATACTTTTTTGTTGTAGATGGTACTGAGCTTTCTTCTGATTCTGAAACGGTATGAGAGATTGCCGTTATATACATTCAGAGTCTTTGCAAGTTCTTCATTCTCATGCCTTAAATTGTCTATGATTATACCCAGATTATTGACATGATTATCTGTCAGAGTTCTAAGCCTTGTCATCTCTTTTTATAGCCAGTTCTCTGTCCTGATTTATCGCATCAAGCTCTCTTATCTTATTCTTTGCATACAGGCAACTCTTTTAAAGCTTCAAGTCCCTCATTCAAGGTATCACGACTTACAGTCTCTACAAAGTAGTTATCAAGGTAAACTTCCTGATAATCTCCATGTATATACTCTTGGAACTGCCTTTCGATAAAAGTCAAGCCCGTCCATATCATCTATCTCAAACTTTGAAAGAGAATTGCTCTTCACTTTCAAGCCAAACTTATCCTTAATCTTCTCTGCATTATTCTGATAGAAGTTATGCAATGCACGATATTTTTATAAAGGTCTTTCTGTCATTTATAAAAATCCATTGAGCTGTCATATACCCACTCACAGTCAATAGCGGTCAGTTTGTCACCTTCAAAGATAAAGTTGTCAAATATCGCATCAAGGTTCAGCGCATCCTTATCTATTATCTTATCAATATACTCACAAAGCTTCTCAATAAATTTATCAAGGCTGTATTTTATGCACTCTACACATACAGTACTTAAAGACTTTCCCTCAATAAAACTCAAAGTTTATCTCTCCGGCATTTTTAAATACTCCCTTAAGTACATTTACATTGTCATTTTTGATAAGCTTTGACTTATCATACATACCTAAGATATGCGGAATACCGTCCTTTTTCAGCGCGGATTTTACAACATACTTCTTGTTATCTTTGCGCCTTATTTCAGTCTTTATCTGATATTTTAAAAGTCTGGTTCTGTTGTATTTTATATAGATGCTCTCTTCATCTCCGCCTGATACTATGACATATGAGTTTGCAAAGCTGTCAAAATCATTTGACTCTGCCGCTTCACAAAATCTGTCTCCGATATCCTTAAGTGCAAACTTAGGATAATCATATGCCTTTATCTGTGAGAGTTCACTGCCACTCGGCATCTCCTTATCTGAAAAGAGCTTGTATACATATCTGTAATTAGGATACGGATAATATGTATCGCTCTTGCCTATCCAATTTCTTACATCTTTTACACTTAGTGCATTCTTATCGCCAAACTCGTCTTCAAAGTAATTAAAGTCCGTATCTGTTATCAAATACCAGCACAATCTTTTTATCAGGTTTTTTCACGCTCATAAGCTTAGATACCATATCACTGCCGTAGGCAATTACAGTATCAAACTCATTAAAATCTATGTTTTCAAAAGCTTTTATATACTCTATATTGCTTTCAAAAAAACAGCTTTTATACTTTCAAGTTTTCTCAAGCTCTTCTTCATAGACATATACTTTTTGATTTTTATCAAATCATCCAGTACGGCTACCTGACTTCCCAGAAACAATGTTCTTCCCTTTATATTAAGCCACTCAGTATTTCCCAAGTGCCAAAGATGAGAAAAACGACAAGTTACAAAGACCGGGATTTTTCCTTCAAAAGCCCGTATTCATCTTTTTCCATACTTTTTTTGCAAGTTCTAAAAGACCCATTTTTCTCCCGTTATTTGCTATTTTTGAGTAAGCTTTACTTTTCGACTCCATATCATATACACCTACAGTGTTCTTGTTTGAGATAACTGTAATAAATGTCACATCATATAATCTGTGATAAACCACATGTGTACCATTCTCAAATCCGGTGCAGCTCATACTTAGAAGATATTCACCTCCCTGTAAGGTCATCTTCTGCTTAAACTCCACCACCGCATCATCGCCGGGCTTTACAGGCTTTACCTCCACACCTTCAAACATGGTATTGGTTCCTGTAAGTTCGGTACCCTTTTTATCCTTGATGGTAAATGTGAATATAGGTGACTCGATATTTGCATTGAATTTTATCTTCTCTCTGATTGTAAACTCCTCGCCCTTTAGTAAAAGGTTGGTCAGCTCACCCTTTGAGTCCAATATTCCAAGGTCATAAATTTCCGCCCTGCCGTCGCCGTACTCTGTCTTATTCGGATTGATTGACATCTTTTCCTTCATAAGTCCGTCATGTTCTTTTACATGTGTCTTGTTGATGTCATTGTTCAGTTCCATCATATCCGCAAAATTACTGTCAAGTCTCTTTGCAAGGTCCGCTTCAAGGTCATCCATTCTTCCTGCCAGTATCTTTCTTTGTACAAATCCACCATCTCTCCGGCAGGTCCCTCTGCAAGGAATTTTCCCTTATTAAGAAGTATTACCTTGTCACAGTATTTTATTACACTTCCCATATCATGGGTTACCATAAGTATGGTTGTACCTGTCTTTCTTATCTCTTCCATTCTCCTGTAACACTTGGCCTGGAAGAAAACGTCTCCTACGGAAAGCGCCTCATCCACTATCAATATTTCAGGTTCCACATTGATTGCAAGTGCAAAGGCCAGTCGCACAAACATACCTGATGAATAGGTCTTTACAGGCTGATATACAAAATCGCCTATATCCGCAAACTCGAGTATCTCATCAAGCTTTTCATCCATCTGCGCCTTTGAAAATCCCATCATAGTTCCGTTCATGTAGATATTTTCAATACCCGTGTAGTCCATGTTAAAACCTGCACCGAGCTCAAGAAGTGCTGATATATTTCCGTCCACTTCCACGCTTCCTGTGGTGGGATTTAATACACCCGTTATTATCTTCAGTATGGTGGACTTTCCCGAACCGTTTGTCCCGATAATGCCCACCGTAGAACCCTTCTCCACGCAAAAGGATATTTTATCCAGGGCAAAAAATTCCTTATGATATTTTTTATGTGTAAGGGAAATACTTTCCTTTAACCTGTCTATAGGCTTATCATACAGTCTGTAAATCTTTGTTACATCACAGACATTTATTGCTAAGTTGCTCTGCATACTTCTCCTTATAATACATCTGAAAAATGCGGTCTTAACTTATTGAAAAGTCTAAGTCCGATAAATAAAAGTACTATTGTGACCACCCAAAAATATAGTGTAAGTCCGGGTCTTTCAAAAAAGTAGTTTCCTCTTAGGATACTGTCTCTGTAACCCACCACCACATAGTACACAGGATTCAGCTTCATTATCATCTCCACTTTTGAAGGAAAATAACTGAACATTGTAGGGTCCCACATAATCGGTGTCATCCACATCCCGAACTGCAATGCAATACCCACTATCTGCGCCATATCCTTAAAGAATACATTGATTGCACAGGTTATATATATAATTGCAAGTGCAAATACCGAAAGGCAGAAGCTGTAGTATATTATTCCTATCCAGCTTACCATAGGCAGTCTGCCGAATGCCAATGTCATTACAAGCATTATTACCACGAAGATTCCATGTACTATCAGACATGAAATCACCTTGATAACAGGAAGTATGGACACATTAAATACTACCTTTTTTACCAGATAATTATATTCCGAAAGTACAGAAGTACCCAAATTAAGCGACTCCGCAAAGAAAAACCAAGGTACGATTCCCGGTACAAGCCATACTACATAAGGCACTCCCGGCACAGGCGGTACACTTTTAAATCCCATCTGGAAAATCAAAAAGTATATAAGTACAGTTACCACCGGCTGCACAAACATCCATGCCACGCCAAAATAGGACCCGACAAAGCGCTTCCTAAAATCAGCCTTTGCCAAATCCCATATGATATTTCTTGATTTTAATATTTCTCGTATAAGCGATATTATATTCATATCCGTTTCCATTCGTTATTTTATTAGAACTTGAATGTCTCCTTCAGTCCCTTCCACTTTGTATCCTTCTCAGACATGATCAGACCCAGTCCTTCTATCGGCCAATCTATACCTATATCAGGGTCGTCATACTTAAGTCCGCCCTCATCATTAGGATGGTAGAAGTCGGTACACTTATATGCAAATACCGCCTCATCTGAAAGTACTACAAATCCGTGTGCAAATCCCTTCGGTATATAAAACTGCTTCTTGTTCTCGTCTGAAAGTACCACTCCGAAATATTTGCCGTATGTCTTTGAGTCTTTTCTTAAGTCCACAGCCACATCATATACTTCACCGCTTAGAACTCTTACAAGCTTACCCTGCGGATGTTCCTTTTGGAAATGCAACCCTCTGAGTACTCCCTTTGATGACTTTGACTGATTGTCCTGTACAAACTCCATGTCAAGACCGGCCTCTGTAAAATCATTTTTATTATATGTCTCTACAAAGTAACCTCTGTCATCCTTAAACACTGTAGGAGTTATCACGCAGAGTCCTTCTATATCACATCTTTCAACTTTGATCTTTCCCATAAATACACCTCGTTATTAGCTTTATTCTGACCTTGATTATACTTCACAGCTGTATATACGTCAAATACGAACGTAAAAGAAGCCACGAGTTATAATCCCGTGACTTCCGAATCGTCAAAACAATAAATGTTTTATAAAATATTATTTATTCATTGTAGCATCAAAAGCCTCAAGTGCGGCCTTCTGCTCTTTTGTAAGCTTTGTAGGTACGGATACCACCAATGTAATATAGTGGTCACCTCGTACATTCTTATTTCTGAGAGAAGGAACACCCTTGCCCTTTAATCTGACTCTGCTGTCTGTCTGTGTACCTGCTTTAATAGATACATCCACATCACCGTCAACAGTCTTTACTCTGATACTGCCGCCAAGTGCAGCCTTTGCAAAGCTTATCGGCACTGTGGAATATATATTTGTATCCTGACGCTTGAATATAGGATGAGGGCTTACAATGACCTCTACAAGCAAATCTCCTCTAGGTCCGCCGTTTACTCCCGGCTCACCTCCGCCTGCAACTCTTACAGACATACCGTTGTCGACACCTGCCGGTATATTCACCTCAAATTTCTTCTTGGTCTGAATATATCCGTTTCCGTGACAATCAGGACATTTATCCTTTATAATCTTTCCGCTTCCGCCACAGTCCGGACAGGTCTTTACATTCTGCATAGTTCCGAATATTGTCTGCTGCGAATATCTTATCTGTCCCTTACCGTTACACTTCGGACATGTGGTAGGTGAAGTACCTGCCTTGGCACCGCTTCCGTGACAGGTAGCGCATTCGTCCTTGTAGTTGACGGTAACATCTCTCTACATCCGAAAAACAGCCTCTTCAAATGTAAGCCTTACCGCAACCTTTGACATTGGCACCCTTCATAGGGTCCGTTTCTTGTGGCCCTGCCTGCACCGCCGCCACCGAACATTCCTCCAAAGATGTCTCCGAAAGATATCGTCACCGCTGAAGTCAAAGCCTGAGAAGCCTCCGAATCCGCCAAAGCCGCCGGCTCCCGCACCTGCTCCACCATCAAAGGCAGCATGACCGAATTGGTCATACTGTCTTCTCTTTTCAGGATCGCTTAGTACAGCATACGCTTCACCGGCTTCCTTGAACTTTTTCTCAGCTTCAGGGATTGTCCGGGTTTGCATCCGGATGATACTTCTTTGCCAGCGCTCTATATGCCTTTTTTTATTGCAGAGTCATCAGCGTTTTTTTGTCAACGCCAAGTACTTCATAGTAATCTCTTTTACTCTCTGCCATCCTTTGCTCTCCTTATTATACCTCTTTGTAATCAGCATCTATAACGTCGTCATCACTTGATGAGCCTGTTGCCTCGCCGCCTGCCTGTGTAGCACCCTCGGCACCTGTTGCTCCTGTGCTCCCGACTTCTCATATACCTTTGCAAACAACTTCTGAGCGCTTTCCATAAGCTTTTCCTTGCCTGCCTTGATATCATTTACCTGATCTTCAGTCATTGCATCGATCGGTGCTCTGTTTATAGCTTCCTTAAGTGTGTTAAGGTCGGCCTCAACTGCAGCCTTATCACCGGCATCCAAGCTGTCTCCCACTTCCTTAAGTGCATTCTCTGTCTGGAATACCATTGAGTCAGCTTCGTTTCTTGCATCGATACCTTCTTTTCTCTTCTTATCCTGAGCCTCAAACTCTGCAGCTTCCTTTACAGCCTTATCTATATCGCTCTCAGACATATTTGAACCTGCTGTAATTGTGATATGCTGCTCCTTACCTGTTCCAAGGTCTTTTGCAGATACATTAACGATACCGTTTGCATCAATATCAAATGTAACCTCTATCTGCGGAACACCTCTCTTTGCAGGAAGGATTCCGTCAAGTCTGAACTGACCGAGAGTCTTGTTGTCTCTTGCAAACTGTCTCTCACCCTGTACTACATGGATGTCAACAGCTTCCTGATTATCTGCAGCTGTAGAGAATATCTGGCTCTTCTTTGTAGGTATTGTAGTATTTCTCTCGATAAGCTTTGTAGCTACACCGCCCATTGTCTCAATTGAAAGTGAAAGCGGAGTAACATCAAGAAGCAATACATCTCCTGTACTGTCGTCTCCTCCAAGCTTACCGCCCTGGATACCTGCACCGATTGCAACACCCTCATCAGGGTTGATGCTCTTTGAAGGCTCCTTGCCTGTAAGAGATTTCACCTTCTCCTGTGCATTGATCATTCTTGTAGAACCGCCTACAAGCAATACTTTACCAAGCTCGCTTGCTGTGATTCCCGCATCCTTAAGTGCGTTCTGTACAGGAACTGCAGTTCTTTCGATAAGGTCAAGTGTAAGTTCATCAAACTTTGCTCTTGTAAGAGTTATATCAAGGTGCTTAGGTCCCTCAGCTGTTGCTGTAATGAAAGGCAGGTTGATATTTGTAGTTGTTGATGTTGAAAGCTCTTTTTTAGCCTTCTCTGCAGCTTCTTTCAATCTCTGAAGTGCCATCTTATCTGTTGAAAGGTCTACACCCTCAGCCTTCTTAAACTCGCTTACAAGCCAATCTGTAATCTTGTTATCAAAGTCGTCACCACCAAGATGTGTATCACCGTTTGTAGCCAAAACTTCTATAACACCGTCACCGATCTCAATGATTGAAACATCGAATGTACCGCCACCAAGGTCGTATACCATAATCTTTTGCTCGGCATCGTTGTCAAGACCGTATGCAAGTGCTGCAGCTGTAGGCTCGTTGATAATTCTCTTTACATCAAGACCTGCAATCTTACCTGCATCCTTTGTTGCCTGACGCTGTGCATCGTTAAAGTATGCCGGAACTGTGATAACGGCCTCTGTAACCTTCTCACCCAAGTAGCTTTCAGCATCAGCCTTAAGCTTTTGAAGAATCATTGCTGAAATCTCCTGTGGTGTATATGACTTACCGTCGATAGTTACCTTATAATCTGTACCCATATGTCTCTTGATTGAAGAGATTGTTCTGTCGGCATTTGTAACCGCCTGACGCTTTGCAGGCTCACCTATAAGTCTCTCACCTGTCTTTGTAAATGCTACAACTGAAGGTGTTGTTCTTGAACCTTCGGAGTTAGGAATAACTACAGGCTTTCCACCCTCCATAACTGCTACACAGCTGTTTGTTGTACCTAAATCTATACCAATAATCTTGCTCATTATAATTTCCTCCAATAATCAAATATTTAATCTATATAAAATATTTAACACCTTTTACAGTGTAAAATATATTGTCAACTTAGTTGGCAACCTTTACCATACTATGTCTAAGAACAGAGTCCTTATACATATATCCCTTTAAAAGTTCCTCTGCAACCACATTCTCACCAAGACTTTCATCTTCAATATGCATCACCGCATTGTGAAAGTTCGGGTCAAATGCCTGCCCTACACAATCAATAGGCTTTACCCCCAAATCCTCAAGAGTCTTTTTTAACTGATTGTATATCATTGTAATTCCGTCAGCGAATGCCTTACCGTCTCCTTCCTTAGGTGCCGCAACCATCGCACGTTCGAAATTGTCAACTATAGGCAAAATCTTTTCTGCAATACTTCTTGCACCCATATCAAACATGGTCGCTTTTTCCTTCTCGCTTCGCTTTCTGAAATTATCAAACTCCGCCATGCTTCTTTTGAGTCTGTCCGTCAAATCCGCAATGGCAATATCTTTTTTATCTTGCTTTTCTTCAAGATTTTCATCACTGAAAGCCTCACGGGCTTCAGCTTCCATAGCTGCCGCCTTTGCCGCCGCTTCCTCAGGAGTTTCTTCGGCTTCAGCAGCTTTACTTGCTTCTTCGCCTTCTAAAACTTCCTTATTTTCTTCCTGTTCTCTTTTAAAATCTTTTTCTTCCACAGCCCTCTCCTTATTCATCATTTTTAAACTGCTCATCCAAAGATGCCATTACAGTCTTTACAGTCTTCAGTACCTTTTCATAGTCCATTCTCTTCGGTCCTACTATACCGATAGTACCTCTAAGTCCTTCGCCTATTTCATAATTGGCTGTAACTACTGAAAGATCTCTCATATCTGAAACAGGTACCTCGTTTCCTATATAAACTTTGATACCGTCCTTGTCATCGTCACAAACCTTTGCAAGCATCTCCTTCAGCTTATCCTTTTCCTCAAAAGCATCCACAAGCTGACTTGCCTTTTCTCTGTCCGATATTTCAGGATACTTGAAAATATTTGTCGTACCGCTTGTATATATCTCCAGATTATCGGTAGCACTTTCAAATACCGCCGCAACCTCTCGTAAAACCTTATCAACTATATCTCCGTAAACTCCGGCATCAGTTCGTAACTTGTTCATAATGCTTAAGCTTATCTCTTCTACAGTGAGTCCGTTTAGAGAAGTATTTATAAGAAGATTCAAATTTAAAATCTCACTGTCCGATATTTCACTGTCGATATCTATTATCTTATTATTGATAATATTTCCTTCAGCTACAGTAACCAGCAGAAGCTTAAATCTGTCCATCTTTGAGAGCTGCAAAAACTTTACCTTTATTTGAGTGGATAGTAGGTCCTGAAATCATTGCGGCATAATTGGTATCTCTTGCAATTATCTTTGCCAACTGCTTTAAGACGTTTTCCAATCTGTCCACCTTTTTGAACATCAGATCCTTGAACTCCTCAGTCTCTATCTCCTTTTCTCTCAAGATCTCATCTACATAAAAATCTGTATCCCTTATCTGAAGGAATTCGTCCCTGCCGAAGTATGCGGCTGTAAGATGTAGCCCATCTCTTCAAGGTCACTCATCTCATTTCTTATAGTAGCGGAACTTAAGTTTAATTCAGGAGCTTTTGAAATAGTTCTCGAACCGACCGGCTCCCCGGTTTCCATATAGTTCTTTATGATAGCTTTTTAAAATAATCGCTTTCCTGTCATCTGAATCCATTCGCTCCTCCCTTCTTTGTTTGTTAGCACTCACTTATGTAGAGTGCTAATCTCTATTAGCTACTATATTCTATATATAAGAATTTGTCAACAACTTTTTTTCAAAAATTGACATAAAAAAACTCCCAACTTTTTTTGAGTTGAGAGTTTTATAAAATATGTAATATAATCAACCGATTCCGCCGTAGAATGCGCCGGCTATAAGTGCCAGTAATGCAAGTCCTGTATATACATACTTTCCAAGGAAGAACCATATCTCTCCCTTCGGCTTCTTTGCACCGGTATTTACAGCTTCCATTGTATACTTCTTTCCGAATATGAAGAACAACATAACTGAAGCAAGTACCGCACCTATCGGGCAGATATATATTGATACCGCATCCATCCAGTTTGAAACGATTCCCTGTATAAGTATTGCAACAACCACTCCGATTACTCCTATAATACCTACAGACTGTAATCTGCCAAGCTTAAACTGCTGCTGCAAAGTAGCTACAGGCGCCTCATATAAGTTGACCAAAGAACTGAGTCCTGCAAATGTAACACATACAAAGAATACTATTCCGACTATCATTCCGCCCGGCATCTGATTCATTATATTTACAAGGTAGATAAACATAAGTCCCGGACCGCCTTCGCTAAGCTCCGCACCTGATGTAGCCATAGCCGGTATAATAACAAGCGCTGCCAAAAGAGCCGCACAGGTATCAAATATAGCTATATTCATTGCCGAGAAAGGTACATCCTCTTTCTTACTTAAGTAAGAACCGTAAATAACGGTACCGTTGCCGGCTATAGACAGCGAGAAGAATGCCTGTCCGAATGCAAATATCCAAAGTCTGATATCCTTTAATCCTTCCGGATTTACAGTAAATATATACTTATATCCGTTAACCGCTCCCGGCTGTATACCTATATAAACAGCCAGACCTATCATCATTACAAAAAGAAGCGGCATCATAAAGCTTTGTTTGCTTTTCTCAATACCGTCCGCAACTCCAAAATGCCATAGATTGCAAAATTGACAATAAGCGCAATTACTATCCATATATTATTGCCGAAGGCACTTGCTGTTGTACCGAAGGTAGTGCCTATAAGGTCCATATTTGTACCCATTGCAAATACCTTACCTGTAAATGCCATTACAACATATTTGAATATCCATCCGACTACATGAGATATCCGATAGCAAGTGCCAAAAGAACCTATAGTAGGTATGATGCCGATGCTCTCACCTACTTTTTCTACTCTTACCTGCATAGTGCCATAGCTGCACCGAAGGCTCCTATAGGACCTTTACCTGTGCTCCTTCCTAGTGCGATTTCCTCAACAACACCTGTACTTCCCTATAAGTATAACAAATATGAAGTAAGGAATCAGAAAAAGTCATCCCCCAGGCTGACACCAGCACGGAAATCTCCACAGATTTCCCATACCTACGGCCGAGCCTACATGCTATAATAAACCCTATTTGTGAGTTAAAACCATCCTGCTTTGCAGGTGTATTATCCAAACCCATAAACTTCCTCCATCTTGTTAAAAAAACAAGTCCCCTTATTGGATAGCAGCCCGACCGCATCGGCGGACCGCTTTATATCTTATTTATTTTCCCAATATTTGTAGTTTTCCTCGTCACACATCTCTTCCTTAGTCGGAGCATAAGGCTCTGCCCAAGCGTGGAAATGTCTCATCGGCAATGTGTGACCGAATGTAATCTTAAGATTCGGGATAGTGTCTCTATCCTTGTAAAGCTGTGTCAATGCTGCAATTATATAGTCCATATGCTGTTTGCTGAACTGGCTTCTGTTGATAGCCAAACGAACAACATTACATACCTCTTTTTGCTGCTCAGGAGACTTTAAATCATACTCCATTGAAAAATCTCCAAGCTCTGAACAACGTATACCGTAACGATGAATCATCTCAAGTGAGAGTGCCTGACCTGCAAAGCTTTCATGTCCTCTCTTATAGCCAAAGAACTTATCAACATCAATATATACTCCATGTCCGCCGGCCGGCTGTACTACAGGTACACCGTTAGCTGTAAGTCCATCCGCCAAATACTGGCACTGTCTTACTCTCTCATCCTGATAATCAAATCTTGCCTCTTCATACATTCCCTGGCAAAGCGCCATGATATCATGTCCTGACATACCGCCGTAAGAATCATTACCGTAAGCCGATATCTGACGAACCTTCAAAAGATGTCCGATATCAGTCTTTACGCTGCCGTCCTCATTGAAACTCCGAAAACTTCTGCCAGAACAGACCCTTGTCACGGAAAGCCAAAACTCCGCCCATATTTGCATGTCCGTTTTTCTTAAGTGAAGCCGAAACAACATCAAAGTAAGAGAACATCTCTTTTGCTATCTCACAGATTGACTTATCTCTATAGCCCTCTTCATTCATCTTTATGAAGTAGCAGTTTTCAGCCCATCTTGCGCCGTCCATAACAAATGGTATATTGTACTTATGAGCAATCTTTGAAACCTCTCTGATATTGCCCATAGATACGGCCTGTCCGCATACGGAGTTGTTGGTTACTGTTGAATATATAAGCGGAACATTCTCAACGCCTACAGCCTCTATAAGCTGATTCAGTTTATCAATATCCATATCTCCCTTGAAAGGATTCTTTTCATACTTTCCGCTCTCAGGTACTTCAAACAAAACTTCCTTATGGAAAAGATTTCTTGGAATATTTCCCATCTGCTTGATATTGCCCTCTGTTGTATCAAAGTGTGCATTTGACGGAATGGTAAATACCTTACCCGGCCATCTTCTTGCAAATAAAGGCTTTAATACGTCAAATAAAAGCGCCTCCGCACAACGTCCCTGCGGAACAATAAATGTATTCGGTCTGGAAAGCTGGTATTTACCGCCGTTGATAAATCCACCCTCGTAGTCAACCAGATACACCTCGTTCATCATCTTCTCTACATCATCTTTGTCAACGCCCTCTTTGATGTAGTTGATGAGTCTCTTCTGATCGTCGCCTCTCTCCCAAACGTCTCTGAATGCATCCAGTAAAACATAGTATCCCTTGTTTCTACCATATGATTCATCGGCAAGGAACATAGCTGACCACTGTGTATCCGTCATTGATGTAGTACCTGAGTCTGAAAGGCAGTCAATATATAAAAGACCTGCCGGGAATGCAAACTCATTGTAATGAGTCATCTCAAGCGCCTTTTTTCTTTGCTCCTGTGTAACTGTAGGAACCTCTCTGACTACATGTGTCCATGACTTCGGTGCCTCCACACCTAACATTTTCTCATACTCCATTTTAATACCTCCAAATATAATTATTTGATACCCCGGTCATCGTAACAAACGACTGGCGGACGGTATTACAGTTTATATAATATAGTAGATAACACTTATTCCTTCACATTATATTTTTCGTAGTGTGTACACATTTTCTACAATTTATTTGTATTTTTAAAGGTTTATTATCTAAATATCCTTATAAGAATAATTTATCACTAATTTTAATTATTGTCAATATTGTTTAATAAAAAGTCTTTGTGAAAAGTATTTTTCATATATTTCTGTGCAATATGCATTAAAATATGATTTTCTAAATTTTTCTCAACAAAAGCAAAAACTTCCTGCTGATAATTTTTTTGAAATATTATTATCTGTATCTTTGCAGTAAAAAGCGACATATTTTTTTGCTTTCAAACTCTCTTTGAGAATTTTTATGAGAATTTTTTTGAGACATCGATTTTCCCCTCCATTTCTCTTTTTCTTTCTTATTTTAGTTAATTTTGTATAATTTTTCATTTTTTTCTATTATATTCTTTCAAGTTTTGATATAATAAATATAGAGCGTTTTCTAGTTTGCAATTTATATTTTGCTGACTAAACAAATATATTGGGGGGTAAATATGAATGAATTTAATATAGGCAGGTACATTGATATTTCAAACTTTTTAAGTACGCTGCTCGGTCCCGACTATGAGATTATAGTATATGATCTGAAGCATATATTACACATAGTAAACGGAGAGATAAGCGGGAGAAAATCAGGTGATACTATAAGTCCGGCTATGAAAACCATACTTAATAAAAGTACTTCATCTACTGAAAAGTGGCTTTCAAACTACCGTGCACTGTCAGGTAACGGTAAGATTTTAAGATGTTCCACTTTTTATATAAAGGATACCGATAACAATCTTATAGGTGCATTGAATATAAGTTTTGACGACAACAGGTACAAGGAGCTTTCAAATCTGGTGTTCTCACTCTGTCATCCGGACAACTATGTGAGCAAAAATATATCTATTGAGATAAAAGGGAAACTGTGAACAGGAAATCTTCTCAGACAGTATTTCAAATGCTATTGATGAGATACTGCTTCGTATCGACAGTAAACTCCCATTTAATAAAGCTTTAGCCATATCGAAAAAAACTTGATATAATAAAAGCAACTTTTATCAAAAGGGATCTTTTTTCCATGAAGGGAGCTATAAAGACTGTAGGGCACAGACTCTCCTGTTCTCCGCAAGTATGTACAGATATCTTTGTATAGTAAAGAATCAGAATAAAGTTTAAGAAAAGAGTAAACTATATTTAATTAAATTTAATATAAAGTATTGCCTTTATATGCTAGAATAGACTTATGAGTGTGTCTTTTAAGACAAATAGAACTTATAAAAAGAAAGGATATTTATGAAGAAACTGATTTTAATGTTATCCATGGTTTTTCACTCTTTATGAGTATGTCTGTTTTTGCGGCGAGCGACTATTCTATAGGTGGTGCATCATGGGACGACGGAGACAAGGCACTTGCAACATGGGACGAAGCTGAGGATTCAGACCAAATACAAAGGTACAACTTTTTAAAGGCAAATAAAAGATTGATGCAGCAACAGCACAAGTGCTGCAAAGTATGATTTCACAAAACTTATTATCAACAACGGTGCGGAAGCTATCTAAATTTAAGGTATATCCACTAAAAGGTGGCCCTGATTTGGCAATTGAATCTGATTCTATGGCTTTTTGACGCAGAAACTATAGCCGAATTTAAGAAGAACAACAACAATACATCAACAACGTAACAACCGTAATAACTCTACACAATACTACAAAAACAACGGCGGTTGGTATCAATCAAACAACTCATGGTACTACAGAAAACCTGACGGTACACATGCTACAAACTGGTTTATGGTAAACGGTCATTGGTATTATTTTGATGCAAACGGTGTTATGCAGACAGGATGGATTACAGATTCAAAGGGATTCAGATATTACTCAAATCAGCCAAACGGAGATATGCCTGTAGGCTGGGCACTTATCAATAACAAGTGGTACTACTTTGAAGAATCCGGACTTTACAAGAAGGGCTGGATAGAGTATAAAGGACTTTGGTACTATCTTGATGCCAACGGTGAAATGGTTACAAATACAACCGTTGACGGATACAATATAAACGCAGACGGCGTTTGGGTTCAGTAAGGAGTAAATATGTTAAAGAAAGCATTTATTTTTGGGCAGCTGTAGCTGTAGTAGGACTCGTTATGTGTTTTATTACAGGTCATATGCTATGGTGGCAGGGACATAAAGGCAGCGAAATTGTTGAAGAATAATTTCAAAAAGATGCAGTCACTGTGCGGTGGCTGCCCTTTTATATTTCAAACATAATATTAAACACTATATCATTTCATTAACAGGCTCTTTGCAATAAATGCCATACCTCCAAATATAAGTACAAGCATCACTACCCAATCAAACAGTGACAAGTACTGAATATAAAATCTCGTTGACTGAATAAGACTTGCTATTATGAAGATAACGCTTAGTACCATTGCTATCTTGGATCCCAAGTTCGGCTTGATAAACAGCCATATCAAAGAAAATATAAGCGGCACTATAACAAGCCCTGAGTTAACATTCATGCCCATCATACGAAAGCCGCTGCCCCAAAAGGTACTTGTTACAGTCACCTTCTGCGATAAGAAGAACAAACCTACTACCATCATGATAAGGCCACCCCAGAAGAATAAATAAAAATCGTTTTTTCTACTCATTGTTATATCTCCTCTCTATTATGTTCGCTTTCACGATTACTTTAGTATTATTTTATCACCTTATATGAAATCTTCAATTTAATTTTTATTTAATTTTTATATGAATGTATTATAATGCATAATATTTTAATTTCCAATAAATAAAAGATGAATAAAAAAGAGGCGGGTCAGATGACCCGCCTCTACTTGTTTTTACTGTCTGTATTATTAGTTTGCAGCCTTGTTCTGCTTTGTCAAAATATTTGTTGTTCCTGCGTCCTTACCTGCGTTGAACTGATCCCAAAGAAGATCCATTGAAAGCTGAACGCCCTTGCCCTGGCTTAACTTATCATCATTGTTTGTTCTCTCTCTGCTGTACCTGTTGTGAATCTTCCCTCTGCGTCAGGGTCCATAGCCAAACCTACGAAGATATCAAGTCTCTGATCTGCAGAAGGAGCACATTTGATAACATTGTTCTCAAGTGCAGCCTTAATATCCTGATCCTCAAGTCCTGACAATCTTACAAAGTCAACCCCTCCGACTGTAAGAATCTGTCATCATTAGGTACATTTGCTGCAACGGCCTTTTGCAAGCTTGAATACATCCTCATTACCTGACTTTGTAGGGCTGATACTGCTCTCTCTGAATATATACTGCAACACCGATCATATCCTTAAGATTGCCGAGGTCCTTCTCCTTCATATCAAGACCCTTAGCCTCAAACTTAATATCGCTGAGCTTTAGCTGCTATATCACCTACATTAACGATATCTGAACGGAATACCTGTGCATATCCCGGATACATATTGTCAACTGTTATCTGAATCTTACCGCTTGCATCTGTAACGATCTTTCCGTAAGATTTACCGATATCCTTGAAAGCTGCTCCTTATCCTTTAACTCTGCATTGAAATCAACATTGTTGTAGCCCTTTGCTCTTTCCTTATACTGCTCAACACTGCCCTTTCTTGCTATAGCGTTGTGATCCTGGTCCGCTCTGATGAAGAACTGGTCGCCTACATAGCCTAAATCGCCTACACCGTCTACTATAGACCAGCCTGCACCCTTCATAGTCTCATCTGCGTACTGTCCATATAATCCTAAATCTACGAATTTAACTCCAAAAATCACCCGTTGTTGCCTTAGTTGTTACATTAAGTGAATCGGTCCAATAAGCATATCCTGTACCTGCCAACACCAATCCCTAATGCCATTATTCCCACCAACTAAAGTATTTCTTCTTGAACGCTTCCATATCTTCCTCCTGAATTATAAAAATTATGTTGTTAATCATGATATTCAACTTTTAAAACTAATCTTAGTTTTTCCTCTATGAGATTATTCTATCTTATTTAATAAATAATTAAAACATACCCGGGTCATAATCCGACTACCACTAAAGTAGTAGGAGGATTACTACTCGTTGACCTTCATTTCAAAAATATATACATACCTCTTTGCAAATATATATATTTTTCCGTCCTTAGGCAGATTATTCTCTCCATCAACATAAAATATCGGCTCTTTTATCTCATCTGAAAGCTCCAATATATCTGCCATACTCTTTATTTTTATAAACGGTCTTTTCTTCAAATGCGGTAAGGTATCAATACATATCATCCTGCTGCGTATTTTTCTCATAAACTGCATAAGTTTTAAGCTTTAATTCTTCTCCGACAGCCTCGACACTGAAGAACCTCACAAATACCAATATCAAAGCCGATATGATAAGCAAGAATAGATATAGTGCATACTCTTTAAATCCTGCCTTTGAACTTACCGTAGTCGTTTCCGTTATATCGCCTTTATCAGTACTTACATCATCCTTTTTTATCTGATAGAACTTATCATTTGAAATAGGAATATTCACCTTATAAGAAAAATTCCTTTTCCTCACCGTCTATATTGTACTTACCGCTAAAAGAGTATATAAAAGTCCTTGTCAGTTTCACCTCCAAGCTTGCCCTCTATCTCCTGTGCATAATTTTTGTAAGTCATTCTGTCTATATCAAGGCTCTTGTCTATCTTAACATCGTCGGTCACATTCTCATCTATCTTACCGTCTAAAAGAGGATATACCTTTTCATATATTATGCTCTTTTCATCGCCCTCACCTGCCTGATAGCCCTGTAATACCGCACTTATAGTGTAGTCTCCGGCTAAATTGACGGCATTTGTCAAGATAATTTCAGAATTAAAATCAATACTTACAGTATCTGTAATCGCACTCGGATAAACTCTGCCCTCTTCCAAAAAATCTCCGTCAAAGATATCATTCTTTTGCAGATGCACCTTGTAGGATGCCTGAGTTGTAATGTTATAACTGTTTACACTCGTCTCTTTTGTCTGTGTATGCGGTCTGAGCTTTATAAACAGTGCCGCTATACTTGCCAGCAAAAGTATCAAACCTGTCGCATACAAAAATATTCTTGCCTCTTTTGTCAGTTTAATACATTGTTTTATTTTTCAGTGTCGGCTTCTTTTTGCCCTTTACAACCTTTCATTATTTGTCTACAACTCCTTCAGGAATTTTATTCTGTACTCTTAAAAGCAGCCCCGGTAAGCCCACCTTCGGAATCACCTTTATAACGATACCTCTGACATCGTTAGGCTCCACCTTTCTCTCATCAACTGCATTATTATTGTCTCCTTTAGTCTGAAAGCTTATATTACCCGCCTTATCCTGTAAAACTTTTTCTATCCTGTGAACTATAGTTATATCGTCTCTTTTAAAGCAGATAATCTCACCTTCACTAAGCGCATTTATCTCTTCTTCTTTGTCTATCTTTTTTTATCAGTACCATATCCCGGGCATTATAAGCGGCTCCATACTTCCTGTAAGTATAGCTTTGGGATAGACAGGGAATACGCCCCACACAAAACCATACAAATAATGTGGCAAACAAAAGTGATACCAAACCTTTTTATATCCGCTTTCCTGTCCTTACCTCATACCTGTCTCCTGAAAAATACATGGTCCACTACAAACATTGAATATATTATCGAAATGCAATACCGATAGACCCTTCCAAAAAGCCAAGGAAGTTCAGGTAACATCGGAAAACACCTCTGAAAAAAATCTGTATTATGCTCAAATATATTAAACCCGGTAATACTCCTCCGTAAAATACAAGTAAAGATACCAAGACATTCTTTCGTTATTATCGGAAATATCGTCTGTACACTGTATATAAAAATATCTTTTGTACTCTTTGCAGCCGTTAAACCGCCAAAGTTTATTTCTGTCAAACAAAAATATAACCGTTATATAACAATCTGCCGCTCTCTTTGTATTTGCAGGGTCTTATATACCGCGGCAAACGAATATTGCCTTATCATCTCTCTTGCCGCAATCTGCGGTAATACTGTAATCATATTAAAAAGTATTCCAAATACCGATATATCATACGGACTTGAGGCGAGTTTTTTCATAAACACCGCAGGCACAAATTGTATGGCTATAAATATTATACCGCCTGAAATTCCGTACCCTGTCAGGTCCTTATCTCCTTTATGTATAATATAAAGACGCGGCAATATAAAAAATATGATACCTGTAAGTACACACCAATACAGTGACAAGGCTAAAGGCACAGAGCCGAGTCTTCCTTTAATATATGGCAAAGCCGGTATTATAACACATATTAAAAGCAGACTTGCATATATTGCATATCTGTTTTCAGCGCTTAATTTCCTCATTGTTTGTGTCCGCTTCCGCCTTGCTTTCAGTATTATTCTCTGTCTTTGTTATACTTTCTTTTGTTTCTTCAATACTTGGTTTATTTTTGTATGTTTTTTGTAGTTTACTTCTCATTATTTGCAGTCGATTCTTCCTGTACACTTTCTGAAGATGATTTTTGCCCTGATCCGGGTCTTATAGTGATATCTCCTTATCAGCCGGATCAACCTTTTTCCTGACCCTTCACATCACCGCTCATCTCTATATCCCACATCGTATACAACCGGAATATGTTGCCTTTACCTTAAGCTCTGATTTCCAGTATGCAAACGCTGTTATTCCTGATGACATTGCCATAACCGCTACCAAGACAGCTAATACCGTTTTTTCATATTGCCTCCTATTTTACACTCTTATTTACTTTCTGAACCTGCCTGAAATACATCATAAGGAATTTCAAGTGAGTACTTAACCACCACACCGTTTTGTACACCTAATGTATCATCCCTCAAGCTCTTCAAGATTAGCATGCATCTATATCAAGCTTTTGTCGGCAAAATCTTTGATCATATTTGCACTTTCATCACTAAGCTTTTAAATAAATCTGACCTATACTCTCATCCTTATCTTCCTTACTCAAAGTCTCATAAACCTCAAAACCCTAAGCGGCTGTGTATATAGATTCATTTTCTCCAAGTGCATAGCTGACTCCGTTATATATAAAAGCGGCACTGTCCGCCTGTAACTCCACATTATCTCCCGTCTTTGATAAATCAAGCTTTGTATAATTTAATTTATTTACACTGCTTCCCTGTGCAGGTGTTATTTGAAAATCCAGTCTCAAAAGCTTGCCCTCAAGTAATGCATTGACAGGCAACCCTTCATCAAAAGATATTTCAAGTTCCTTATCTGTAGGGACTAAACTGTGCTAAAACAGGTGTTTCCACATTGCCGTTTGCATCTGCAATGCTGGCAGAATACTTCTCATTACTCTTACTAAACTCCACATCCATAGTACCGCTTGTAAGATTAACCTGTGCACTGATACTTGAATTCCAGCTTGCATAGCCTGTACCTGCCACAACCAATCCGATAAATAAAGCCCCCGAAAATACAGGGACTTTACCCCCAAAAAAATTTCTTATGCATATCCACTCTTCTCCTAAAATATATTTTTAAAAATCTCAGTTTATCACTTAAGAATTTAATATCGTTTGAAATCTTTCCATATGTTTTTTTCAACAAATACCAAAACTTCAGTTCTGTTATATATCTCCAACTTGCTGAATATATTTGAAATATGCTTCTTTACCGTACCTTCCGATATCGACAAATTATTTTGCAATCTTTGCATTGGAATATCCCTCTCGCAAAAAGCAATGCCACTTCAAGTTCTCTTCTTGTCAATGTATCAATTCTTTTATCATCTTCAGAAGTGTTTCCAGACATTTGCCATCAAATCTGATGAATAGAACTTTCTCCTCTGTCCACCACTCTTAAGCTGTACATAATATCATCTATAAAAGCGTCCTTAAGTATATATGCATCTATGCCCATATTCTTGGCTTTTACAAAATCACTCTCACTTGAGGATGATGTTATCACAAATGTTTTTATATTTTTGTTCTGACTCTGTATCCACTCCAAAAAGTCAAATCCGCTTTCATTGTGTAAATTCAAATCCATAAACACACTGTCTATTGATTTTTTCCTTAGTCAAATCAATAGCCTCTTTCCTACGTGCCTGCTTTGCACAGTCTCTTCATCCGGTCTATGCAGTTTTATTACAGATTCCAATCCCTGTCTTGCAATGGGATGGTCATCCAAAACAAGTACCATATATGCCTCCTTATCTCGGTAAACTAAGTCTTACTCTAACCCCGCTTTTGTCACGCTGTACTATACTCAAAAATCCTTTAAGCAAAACCGCTATACTTCTCATATTTCTCAATCCGTTGCCTTCATGGAAATCTTTATCATCTTTGGAAAAAGCCCAGATCCGTCGTCTTCAACCGTCAGTTCAACTGGAATTGTCGGTTAACTTTAATCTGACATCTATATTCTTTGCCTGCCCATGTTTTATAGCATTATTGACCGCCTCACATATCACTCTGTAAAGTGCTATCTTCTGCGCAATAGCTATGTAATCGGCCTGCTCATCCAAATCAATATCTATATTTACTTCATTTAATCTCTCCACTTCCTCCATATATGCATATGTGGTGTGAATGAAAAGTATTCAGATTGTCTTTGAACCTTTTGCCGTAGATACTCTCACGCAACTCAGTCATAGTACTCTCTATGGAAGTCCTGAGTATGTTTTATTTCTTCTACATAATTTTCTCTGTTTTTTTATCTTACCTTCCAATAAAAGCATTCTACAGGCAATTCCGAAGAGCTTCTGTATTACAGTATCATGAATCTCATTTGCAATACGATTCTGTTCCTCTACCGAAACGAAATCTCTCTATCTGAGAATACATATCCAAGTTGTTGAAAAACGGTCTTTATAAGATGTAAATAAAAAGTCTTTTACTTCCCCTGACGTATCACCACCTCTTCTCACCAGTACACCGCTTATATATGCACTCTGCCGAAAAACAGTCACCTCCATAGCTGTCTCCTCCCTGAATCCATATAGAATATATCTTTGCTATCTTCACTTACCGCTTTGCTTACTTTTTTCATTCCAATCTCTTATCTTAACTAAAATGTCATCATATGTCCTTTTCATCCATACCGTTGCTTTCTCATAATTTCAGGCACATCGTCACGCTCAAACTTTATGAGCATAAATTCCCGAATACATCTTATTCTTTTTAATGTCAGAGAAAGCTTTTTCCATAATCTTTTTAGGATCCGTCATTGCAAAAAGTCCGAAGCTCTCACTTAACTCAGACAACATGGTAAATGCATAGTTACTTAGTTCTTTTCTTTTTGCAGCTCTATATTGAGCCTTTCCGACTTTTTCCTTCTGTTCGTCAATACATTTTATATAAATTCGCACAATATAAAACTCGCACATCAACATCATCACTCCCACAACAATGTTGATCTCCTGATATGCAGAATTTTCTATGCTCTTTCCTCCAAAAGCACAAATCCAACACCATATACAGGCTATAAATGTTATAACTAAGTTTTTGTCAAAGGCTACAAGCAAAAAGTATGCAGTTTACCCTCATACCAAAGGTACGGGCTGTTGAACCTGCCGCTTAAGAATATGAAGATACCGTATGCGAATACCTCCAAGCCGAACATCACTCTGAAATGTACTATATTTTCACAGACTCTTTTGTACAGCCAGCAGCTAAGCACTAGGATATGGACATACCTAAAAAGATATATCTGTTTATATCCTCCCCGTTGTAGATTGATACTAAAATGTAAAATACCGTAGATACTACAAATGAGACCCCTCTCAACAGTACATTTATATTTATATAGGTGGAACTCTCTCGTCATCAGTCATATAATCCCTTATTTCCAAGCATAAAAGTTTTTCAGATAGTTAAATAGTCTTTTTATTATACTCTAAAAATTATTTATAACTTAACTATAACTCAGGTTATAATATTCTAACTTTATTATTATTTATCTATACAATAACTTTTAACTTAATTTTTATTTTTGATATATAATAGCTTTTACCCAAATATGTAATCAATGTGTCCATAAAACCAGTATACCACAATTTTTATGAAAAATGTTTATCTTTCTTTTAACACTTATACTATATGTGTTTACAATCATTTATTTTTATATTATTGTATCCTTATATATGATTTCCATTGCATAACGACACAGGAGGTTATAATGGCAAAATATAATTGATCATATTAAATGGCGCGGGGATTTGTCTTTTGATATCTCTCCTTTTAATGAACTTGATAATGCGGTTTTTCTTTATTCTCCTATCTTGACTTTAAAAGACTTGCAGAGAAAGATAAATTCAACAGGTATTACTATTTCAGATGCCTCAAATACCTGATGATCACGGCTATCATTGCGGTTATATAGAGTGACCTGACTACCGACTTTTTAAACTCGCTTGTCGTTTTCACAAAGATTTTGTAAAGGTTATGATCCTTGATTATATAGACCTCTACCATGAGAAAAATACCAATTTTTCTTCAACCGGATTTATGTATGACGACAGCCTGATGTATATTGCATTCAGAGGAACCGATGACAGTGTTGTAGCTTGGAAAGAGGACTTTATGATGAGTTTTCTCAGTTATTCGGCTCAGAAATTTGCACTTGATTTTCTAAAGAAGGTTATTTCACACCACCCGAATACTGACTTCATAGTGGGAGGACACAGTGAGGGCGGCACTCTTGCAATATATTCTCTGTGCAATGTGTGATGAAATATTCAAAAGACAGAATCACCTGCAATCTATAATACGACGGCCCTCGACCTCTGTGATGAAGTGATAAATACCGATATAATGAATGCTATCAAAAGATAAAATAATCAAGATAGTTCCGACTCTCTGTGTGGTTGTATGATTTTAACACACAAAGAATATAAAGGTTGCAAAGCCGACAATATTGCTTTACTGCTATGATGATACTCAACTGGAACTGATAGAAACGTTTGAATATGCCACTGA
>BNJU01005217.1_pt1 | contig 90831 bp, 85 predicted proteins | sample 8539281 | NCBI WGS metagenome assembly BNJU01 (sample SAMD00202456, study PRJDB9452) | human saliva metagenome | isolation source: human saliva | place: Japan
TGATAATGGGGCAGTTAAGCACCTCTGCCTCTCTACAAAGTCAAAACTACCGATATTTCAGAGTTATATCTTCTCTCTCTCTACAACTAAAATCAATTTATTTTTCTCCGCGTTTTTCTTTTTTCCGGTTTCTTTCTCTTCTGTCTCTACCTTCTCTATATAGTTATCTTTTCCATCTATATAGAAATAACATTACCTCTTTTTAATATAGACTGCCTTACTAAGTATAGGGTGTACACTACTCTCCCTTTTTATGGTGGAGAAATAAGATATAAACCTATAGTAACTCTTATATATCATTGTATATCTTTCTATACTCTTCTTGCTCTTGTTCTTTATAGTTAAACCTCATTTCTCTGCCGCTTTTTAGTTTTAACTAAGGTAGGGTATACCCCTTATCTTAGTCTATGCCTCTATATTAGTACTAAACCTACTCACCACCAGATTTTTCATAATTTTAGTGATTTTGCTGAAAAGCCTCAATTTTTGAGCAAAACCCTTATTTTTATGAAAAACCGCTTACTAGTGAAAACCATGTATTTTGGTATTCCTGTACTTTTTAGCTAAAATCTGCTCTGATTTAGTGATTTCCTGTATACAAAAGAAAAAGCGCTCTATTGAGTGCTTTTAGCATCTTCATCATAAAAAGCCACGAGTTTATGCATGATTTTGTGCCTAGAGGTCAATCTTGTATAAAATCATCTAAACTATGTATGAGAATCTCATAGGCTTTGTCTTGTCAAGAAGGTTCAAAAGTGGATAAATGGTTCTGCTGAGTCTTTATCCCGCATGATGTGAGTACTATATGTATGCTTTTCTTGCGAGTGTATCTACATTCTTTTTATCTGTATCAGGTGGCAACGTGTTAACGTTGCTTTTTCTAATTTCTAGAGTCTTTGTTTTCTTTCTTAATACTCATTTTTGCCCGCCTTCATATTCATGTAGTACAAAGTACTACGGGATAGTAAAAAACGCTAAATTTCATATATATTATCTTTCGGTGCTACGTTTAAAAATATCACAATCAAGATAGTACATAAATAAATCAAACGCAAGGTATAGACTTAATAAAGTCAGTACTAAGAATGTTAAGCTTTTCATGGTCTTAAAATCTCACTTTCTGATATAGTGAAAAGGCGAATTTTCCCCGCCTTTTCTCAATCTACTTTTAGCTTTTTGGTTTTTCGATAAAGTACTGCTAAGCAATTCAGACTCATCTGGGAATAAATCCTAACGCTTCGGTGTAAATGGAAGCGAATACAAGTCTTCGATTTTTCTCCCCTACAAATATAGGGGTGCAGATGTCAAACTTCTCTTTCATAGACTTTTCAAAGGTGTATGGAAAAATGTTTTCATACTCTTTTTGGGTCTACTCGGAAATGTCACAAAGCTACATCAGTACTCTTTCATCAACTACTGCTTTTTCCGAAATCATCATAACTCTTGATAGTATCATCAAGAATATACTCTGTTTTTGCTACTTTAATAGTAGTTATTATGGGCGGAATGCACTCTTGCTCTTTCGCTTGCTCTCGCTGCAGCTTTCGCCTTTTTAGTAGTCTTTTTAGGCTCTTTCTCAGCGGTTTTTCAACTGCTTTGGATGCTTTCTTTACTACTTTTTAGGCTTTCAGTAGATTGAGATTTTTCTACTTTCTACTTAGTGGTTTTTCTTTGCAGTTGCTTTCTTTACTGTTTAGGCTTTTCAGCTTTTTCAGTAATTTCAGCTTTTGCAACTACATCAGCTTTCTTTTTGCGTTTTGGAGCTTTTTCTTTGCAAAATTTCATTAGCTTTTTCTTCAAAAAGGCTAGTGATGTATTCGCCATTTACGATAGTAGATTTTTCTTGATAATCTCGCTTTCTACGTAGTTCTGTTAGCTACACACTAATTATAAGTTATAAAAAGAACATATAGAGTATGTCAGCGTTCTGGGTGAGTTCGCTTATCTCTGTGTCTATATACTAACATAGCTATAGTATCATGTCAACACTTTTTACACATACATGTTTTTCTAAGGCTCTAAAAATGCAGTAAATATCTAGCTTCGCAAGGGCAATTCGTTTATTTACGCTCTGAGGTGCGTCAGTGATTTTGGATAGATAGTATAGGCAATTTTGAAATGAGCATACAAGAGGCAAATTTTGCATTTCTATGGGCAAACGATTGATTTCTCAACTTTCTAGGCTTGCTCTGAAAATAGAACAGATGTTCGATAATCAGAGCAGGTCTTATATCTAAAATTTCGAATTAAATCAAAGATTTTCAATCACATCAAGAAAAGTCAATCAGATTGAAAACGATTGAATGACATTGAAATTTTTCAATACTATCAAAAACATTTCAATCTCATCAAATCATTCAATCTCATTCAATATCATCAATCACATTTTAAAGAAATCAATCTATTATGATGTGCTCTTTATACTATCTATATACAGAAAACACTCACAATCACCGCGATTTTTCATAGTGATTATGAGTGTTATTCTTCACCTAGAAAGTGAGTGGTATCTTTTGCCCCGCCTTTTCTCTTTTTGTGGGAACGACTAGGGCAGATACCTCTATATGCTCTGATTAGAAAGTGAGAAAATCAAGCACATTCATGTTATAACTTATGCCGTTTTAATTTCAAACGGATTCTTTTAGGTTTTAACCACTACCACGCTTCAAAAGAACTCTTCAAACAACTCTTCAACCTTCCCGTCAAATTTTTCGGTCATAAAATCTTGAATGACCTCTAAATATTTAGGGTATCTAAAGTGTCTATCATTATTCTTTCTCCGTGTTTTTCAAGAATAACCCTACTTCCCGCCAACTTTTGCGATTTGAAGTGTTTTTCAAAAAATTTAGATAAACCCTAAACCCTTGCTCTTCAGGAGCATTAAACAAACTTTCACCTGTTACTGAATCATATACATAGTTCTTACCATTCATGTTGTACACTCTGAATGGGTTTTCATAAGTACGTCTTACGTGTTTTTTCATGTTTCTTCACTCCGTTTTTTTAATTTCTGACTCGTTACTCATCTGTAACTTATGTATACAGTATACACACATTCACACATAAGTCCAAAGTAACCTCGTTTTTCTAGCGTTCTAAAAATGTATTTTAGCTGACCTCTTAGGTCATAATTGTCCTTTCAGATTCCCATACGTTGCAATCATCAAACGTACTACAAACTCTCCGCATCAACCAATTTTTCTGCTAAAAAGTCGCTTACTAGCCAAGCAATCACATAGTCAGGCATTTCTCTGTCTAAATTGATAGCTTCACTCTTCTTCCTGCCTTTAAATTCTTCGCTACGCAACAAAACTTCAGGTGCTGAACAGTAGATATGCTCTCTGTATAGGTTATCATAATCGTAATTCATCGTCTTTACCGCCTTTTCTTTCAACTCACAATGTTTAACTTGATGATTGAAGTATATCAGCAGTCAAAAAGCGCGTCAAATGACCTATCTTCAATGTCCTATATATATAAACAATATCACGCGCGCGCTGCGCTACGCGTATGGGATAATATAAGTATTGCGTGTCTATATTAAATTTAAAGATAGTTTAAATACTCGTATAACCTAAAGGTTGTACTCGTATACTAATTACTATACGTCATTACCTAAAGGTAGTCTCCTGTAGTAATCGTGTCGAACACCTTCAGGTTCAACCTCATTCACCTAAACATTTCTCTCTCACTTAAAACACGCCATTCTTTAACCGCGGAAGATTTTTGCACGGAGCAGATATCTACCCTACCCCTACCTCTACCTCTCTGTCAAATATTTTTAGTCACCGAAATTTTGCACGCACTAATTTTTCATTTCTTGATTAAAATTTCATGGAAGAATTATAGACCATTTTCACTTTGGAGTATTTTATCGTGAAAAAGATTCCATGAGCAATCACCGATAAAATTGCATTATCCTAGCATTAAAATTTTTACGAGGCAGAATGGAATCAGAAAATTTTTGGAAATCAGAAAAATTGCAGAAAAATGAAAAATTTTTGCATTTTTCGAAAATTTTTCAGACTTTTTCAAATTTTTAGGTACTAGAAAATCGAAATGAAAATGAAATCAGAAATTTTTGAAATTTTTCAGAAAAATGGGAAATTTTTCAGAAAATGGAAAATCAGAAAAATTTTTGGAAATTTTTCAGAAAAATTTTTGGAAATTTTTCAGAAAAAATTTTTATCAGAAAATCAAGAAAATTTTTGGAAAATTTCTGATACAAAAATTTCAAAATAATCACGAAAAATTTTTGCAGTGAAATTTTAGTTTTGAAAATTTTCGAGAATTTGATTTTTCTAAAAAGTCAGATTTTCGATTCAAAGAGTCTATTTTCGCTTGTATGGAGTTTTTGTATTTTCATGATAGTTATATCATTTTTTTAGGCGCTCAAATTGAGATGATACGCTTTAAACGTTGATATATCAATGGTTTATAGTAGTGAAAAACAGGCGAAAAAGACTAGATGATAGATTCATCTAGTCAATTTTAATAAAGGCTAGATTTAAAATCTAGCCTTTTTAATTCTAACAATCTATAATGCTATCAATAACATAATTATTATTGTTAAGATAGTTCATAAATCTAAACAATCATTAATAGTGTATACATCAACGTACTAACATAATTCTTGTAACAGTACTATATGTGGCATTAGATATTTTTGTTTTTATCTGTATAACTGCATATAATTCTATTGTATGTAAAGTTTCGTTTCTTTCTACTACGGATTAGCATTGATGAATTTTTCATTTTTCGTTTCTCACTTTCTAAGTAATATATAATGGTGTAGTAATCTTACACTATTATAATAACATATCTACACATAGTGCAAGTATTAATTTGAAATTTTTCATTTTGAGAATAAAAAGGCTAGATATTATATATCTGGTCTTTTATATCTATGATTAAATAACTTTTTCTACATTATCATCGGGTACATACATCACATTATAATCAGTTTGATAGTTGAGGCTTTTTCAATTTTTCTTGTACATTACTTTTCTTTTCTACATCTTTGTGTAAATCTTCACGGAAATTTTTAGAGTGAAATTAATTTCATCAAGAAATTGATAAAATTTCCTTGTAGTGCGTGATACATCAGAATATTTAATATAATCAAATATAATCAAATTTCTTGTTTCTGTATCATATGCACAAATAAATGTTTCATAGGACACGATAAATCGGTTAGAAATAATCATATATTGATTGATTGATAGGTCTCTGTTTTTATGGTTTTTAATTGTTTAAGTTGTAACATAATTTTCTCACTTTCTTATTTTTAATGTAATAGATTCACAAGTCACAATATCTTTAATTTCAGATTATTTTTCAAAGATATTTTTAAAGGTTCTACAGATTTATTTTTACTGTAATAAGCAATTCTTTTTCTTTGAGGTATGTAGATACAGAAATCAACTGCCCGTTTTTCTTTTGTTTTCTTTAAATGGGTAGTAGTCAATTAAAAAGCCTGAGAATTTGTCATGTAATTTAATTTCACCTTCTTTAATTTTTACTGTTTTAGTTCTGCTCATGTGATTTACTCGCTTTCGTTTCTAACAGAATATGTAGTATCAACTCTACACTATTATAATAACCATATCTACATAGTGCAAGTATTAATTTTTAGATTTCTGAAATTTTTCTTATTATATCTATAAAAGAAAAAATTTTTGCGCATGAAATTTTACAATCAGAAAAATTTTTCTATTAAAAATCATAGAAAATGAAAAATATTTTTGTAGAAAATTTTTCGGTGAAAAATTTTTCAGATAAAAATTGTAGAAAAATTTTGATCGGGAGAGAAATATAGAGAGAAATATATAAGAGACACCATTAAAAATTTCATGAAAAATTTTTGTTGTTACTTTATATATAGAGAGAGAATAATAAAAGATCGGAGAGATTACCTATATAAGAGAGAAAGAACATATATAAGAAGAAAACAAATAAAAATTTCGCTGGATATAATAGAGAGGTTTAACCATATATAAGATGTAGAGTAAACACTTAAAGATTTTTCTTCTAAACCACCTCTACCCATGCCACATTTTGTCAAAAAAATTTTTCGCGGAATGGTTTAACCATGGTGTAACCTATAACCACATGAGAAAAATAATATCCAGATTCAAATCTACCTACCAGTCAGACAACAGGTGTTTAAATGTACAATTACATACAAATCACTTAAACATATCTCTATAATATTTCTCTCTTATATATTTCTTTCTCTATTACTCTGATATTTCTTATGATTTTTTCCGGAGAAATATTTTTGAAATAGTTTTTAGATAGTATTCTCTTATATACTATTCTTTTATCTCTTCCTCACGTCATTCACTACCGCGAAAATTTTTGGCGGAAATAATTTATTGATTTCTATTATAGATATTTTCTTAAGGGTTTTACTCTTTATCTATGGTGTAATACTACCATGTACTATTAACTATAAATTTCGGCGCAATTTTTTCGGGCAATAAAAAAGCTACCTTGTCGCGAAGATAGCTTCTTTAGTTGCCCGATTTTCAACTGAAAATCAATCCAATTTGGCAAAATGTAACCACAATAGCGTGAAGAAAGAAATGTTATATATAGGATATATATATTCTTATAGGAGTGAATTAAAAGAATGACCGATTTGCATTTTATTATTATTACAATCATTTGCAGATATACTTTTTCTTCTATATGTGATTACATGAGTTATTATATCTTATTTTTGATAACCAAATCTTACCTTCCGCGAAAATTTTCAGAATATTGTTTTAGAAATCAGGAGTATAATATAGAATTATTTTCTTACAGGAATGAAAATTTGTACCCACCATGGAAGTTTTATTATCGTCATGAGTAAATTGTCATGACATGATAGAAACCTCTCTTCGACAAATAAATAATTTGAAATTATAATAAAGGAAGCACGAAGAGCTGTAAAATGCTTCTATGGGAGAAGTGTAATCACTAGAATATTTAATATTGTTGAAAGATGGTTAAGTATTCTTAGGAGTGTGTGTGTTAGTTATTAGAAGGCGGGAACCTTCAAAAATTATAAGGACTGTATATTGATAGCAGGAGTAAGAAATTACTGTGTGTCTTCTAGTGACTACACATATCATACTATATTCCTTGTTATTACACAAATAGAATACCTTCCGCAGAATTTTCTGAAAATAATTTCGAACGAAAAAAAACCCTACAGAAATCACAAACCTGTACAAATTAATCTTGACCCTATGAAGGTTGAAACAGCCAAATAACCTTCAACTTTAGTTAAACTCAAGGGAAACCCGAACCACAAATGAACACTAGCAACATATGTATGTGGCACCCATATAATACTAAAAATTTCGGTGGAGTAATTCTGTTTAGTATTCTTTTCTTCACATTTTAATTAGGTCTGGAAGCAGTAATATACCATTTCGCCTTGTCTAAATCTTGTACATATTTACTAGGGTCACTACCCCACACGAATAATATATTTCAAAAGCAGTATTGTAAATGACCTACAAATTCAGGGCAGTGAAGTCATTTCCATTAAATCAGTAACTTCAACACCACTAGCCCCTAGTTTGTAATGTTTAGGGTGATTCACTACCATCCTTCAGGTTCATATCACCCTAAAGAAAATCAGTAGAGGTAATGTTAGTACTTGGAATAGTTCAGACTTGATCTTGAAATGTCTTAATATCTTCACCCAGGTACCTTCTGTCAATGACTTTGTAGTTTGGTAGAAAGAGAGACTTTCGGAAATAATAGAAAGCGCCATAGGAGCTACCTCAACCTTCAATGGCTAGGAGGTATGTTCGTAGGCTGAGTTTTATTTTCTTCTCAGCTGTCTCGCGCTCATACTGAAAACCTTTTTCAAAATCATAGGCGATGTTAAGTCCTTTTGTAGCACCTGTCTTGTGTCAAAACTGCTTCAACTGAGATGTAACCATGTTTATCTCCTTTCATGCTATGCAAAATATAAGGCGGGAGTGTCACCAACTCAGACTAGCTGACAATTTCTTATAGTGTTCAGAATTCTTTCGCCTCAATATCCAGCTTTTTGAAACACGTACCCTTTATAACTCCTCAAAATCTTCTTCAAGACTAGGACAATAGTAAGATGGTCGTCCGCTCCATGCGAATGGGTTCATCTTCTAATATCTTTAGTTTTAGTTCTACTTAATAGATTTATCTTCATTCAAAGACAATTTCATCATCGGCTCAGCAGATACAAAGAGACAGGCATGGAAACCTTCGTGACTTCAGATAATCTCTTTTCGCTCATAGTGCTAAGTCTGTCATTTTCATCTATGTTCGTCTAATTCTAGCATAAGTTTTGCAGGAATTAAAATCTTCTTGAATGTGTTGGTGGCCTCATCAGCTAATCTACTTTGTTTATCTTCGTTATATTCCTCGTTATAATATTTACTAGCCTAACTCTAGCGTACGTAAACATTCCGGCGGAAATATTGAACCTGTATCGATTCTTAACTAAGCTCTCATCAGCACTGATCTCACTAAGAACCTTAATACTTCTTTACCAATAATTCCCGTTTCTTCTTTATCAAATCACTCGTTTGTTAAAGCCTGTTTTGATCAAAAGCTTCTAGAGTAAATTGTGTTTAGTAATTCTGACATTTCTTGTCCTCCACTTTGTTTAACTCAAATAGGGGTTATATTATGTGTTGGTATATAAACCCTTTCTTTAGCTCAAGTCATGATCAAACCAAAGTCTAAATTCTCATATTCGAGGCGTAATTCGCGGTCAAGAGTGCTTTTACTGTAGCAATTTTAGTAACTTCCTCTACACATTCACCTGCTAACCAGCAATGAGTATAGTTTTCTGCACTATTCATTTCCCCACCCAATATATATGTCTTCTTTATGAGTATACATATAGAAACTATATCAATTCTGTGTGGGTTTTCTTTATTGGTCTATACTTACTTCACTTCTTTGTGCTCCTTTGCTCAGCAGATTTCGGAAATTAGTGCACCCAATCAATTATATCATCTTTAGGTAAGAACCTCTTAATTCTTCTTTAACTGCTTATCAATAAATTTACTGGGAGAGATAAATACCTTCTCGTTTGATTCTATAATCTTCTTTCGATTAATGCCCTTTTTCAGAATAGATTTGGTAGCTGCTTGAATTGCTAAACCCTAACTCTGCATTTCGTCCTGAGATAAAGGTGGCAGAGTCCTTATTTTCATATTCAGGACGTATTAAGCTAATAACAGTTCTTAAACTCTCTCTTTTCTATGGGTTACGTAATGTACCTTCAATTCATTGGCTTCTACAGTGCATTACTATCATAGCAATCATAAAAATTGTCAAAACGCGTATATAACCTCAAATAAAGCTAGTGCGTCTTTAGTAAATCAGTCTTCTAGTTTCTTGAGCACCTCTTCTAATCAAAAGTACCTAAGTGACAGAATACTTGTACTTAATACATGTGCCACTAGCATTTGAAAACAGTACAATCGAGATCATTATGTCTTCTGTCTTTCAATGCTGCATTATACTACTATGAATTAATTCATTGATGATTGTTGTCTTCTCTAATTCTTCTGAGTGTGCTTCTTTTGCCCATGCACATTGTTCTTACCTCTTACAAAGCAGGTTTTAGTCTTATTCAAAATTTTAGGCGGAAATAGTTTTGCTGCCTGCGCATTTCTCGACTCTCCATTTCACTAACAATAATATTTTTTGTTATTGATTCTTCAAAAATAAATCTCCTGACACATAATGTATTCAAATTTTGGAGGCACATTGTAAGTGGGCATTTACTGTTGGAGGTTGGTGCTAACAGATATATCTGATGGTAGATTTTTCAATTTCTACTTTTGGACATTGTTACGTCATATTGGATAGCACTTGTGCCGATGAGTCTAATGGAGTTCATTTAAATTGCTCCAATCTGGCTTAAATAATTTATTCATTCTATCGCTAAATCACCAAAGTCTTTCATTGTGATTGCTTTTGCTTTTTCTTCGCCATGTTGCTTTCAGGAATAATAAGCGTTGCTCAGCTATAGTAAAACATAACGATAGGCAATAATACCATAAAAATAATCAGGAAGAAATAAACTAAAATCGCGGATAATAGGTGAAATCCTAACGCAGCACACACTAGCAAGGGGTGCCGCTGATGTGATGGGCGTAACCTCTTCAATATTATTGTATTAAATACTCTTAAATCTGATCGACCGCTAATAATTTATTTTCGCTAGAAAGCTACCATAATCGCCTTTATGCTCTTCACTTATAGAGCGTTGGATAATCGCTGAAAGCGCGACATACATTAACCCCGCCTCACTGCCGACTCGGGTCTAGTATCACCTAAAGAAAGTTATATCACTCTCTTTCACTTGCACTATTAAATCTCTAGAGCTTTGAAGAGCCCGTAAATTTAGTGGCACATACTATCTTTTGAATTTAATCATTTTCTACCTCAAAATTCCTTTCAAAATCTTCTTCTTCTTCCAATTACTAAAGGGAGATCTTGCAGGTATCAGTGCCAATGTAATCGCCTTCTACTATCTCATTTATATAATCATGGAGAAATCTCTTGGTTTCAATTTGTCACTATCTGGTTTGCCATTTCCCATTCAATAGGAGCGCAGTCAGCTGCAAAAGTCTTCTGTTTTATCTTTACGTTCAGAGGATTTCAGTCAAATTGAATTACTTTCAAATGCTTCTCTAAGGTTGAATGTTTTCATTGCGCTCAAACCACTGGCTTTCAACTCTGTGTACGTTGTCTTTATTTAGGACCTTGCATAAGGAATGATAACTAATTGTGCAATAGTAGTGCGTGGTGCGATGAGTAATGAGCTCTTTGCGTCATAATTAAAATCGGTATGCAAATATAGGCCTTCATTGCTTTCATTGTTGTAGTAATCTTCATCAATGTCTTCAACCCGCATTGGCTAAACAAACGGGATATTTAAGCACCAATGAGGAGACGTAAAAGTGCGGTGCCGGTGAGTCATATTACAGGCAATACTTACATTTATCTTCCCGTTTTTACTAATTTCAACACAGTGGGCTGAGATCGTCGTATCTTCATAAGCAACAAGCAGTATCGTAACCCGCGGGTGTTGTGTCGCTCAGGAATTTTCGCTGATCTTCGAAAACCTGTGGTTTCAAATTTAGATGAGTTCATGCTTTGCTTAAGTTTCTTGTAACATCATGTGTTTTCTCTTTGTTTGATAATTAAATTTGTGTATTTATTGTATCAAAATCGGAATTAGGCTAAACATACCTCGTCTACATCGAAGTAGTCAGGAAGCCACAATCGATGTACTCTCAACTTGTACAACCTCGATTATATATAGCTGTTCTCTTTGTAATGCAGGGTTATGTTCTTTGAAATAGCGTCTGGAGTGTTGCTATTACCTCCTCGTCCCCTCAATAATAACAGGGTATCTCAGCCTACTAGCTTCCCAATCTACTACATCCTATTAAGTAATTTATACTTGCGCTTCCTGTTTTTCTTTATCAAACAAATTCTTTAATTCTTCTATGGAGTGTAATAAGCTACTTCTTGCGCGCTTTTCTTGGGCAGACGCTCTGCACTTTAAACCCTTACCCATTTACAGTTGTTACATTTCATTTGTCAGTTGTAATAGTACAAACATAAAAGCCTTCGTGCCAATAGTTTCTTAACAAGTCTTCTGTTGCTTTCTTCATGGTGAAGTTCATTGCTCACCTGTGCTAAACAATACCCTACACTATTACCTGTAAAATAATTTCGCCCAATTACCGAGAGGCTATCTGGTTAGTAATATTACTACAGATACCATATATCCTATTTCAAAATTTCTTCATTCATTATTTTTCACCCGCATTTTCTCTAAAGTATTTTAGAAGCTTGAATCATGTATTACCTGTTACCCAATAGCAATAGTACTATCTATTGTGGAAAGTAAGAAGTTATTTCTAAATCATTTATCTCTTAGTAGTATTCTACTTCAGGATAATCTGAATGATGACCTACCTACTCTTTCTTCGGAAGTTACTGATTTCAGGCTTTATAATATCATCGTCAATAACAATAGTTAAAGCACTTTCAAGTAGTTCTCTATTAACCTCTTTTTCTTTTAGTAATCTTAATCATCTTTACCTCTTTCTTCGGCTTTTATCATCACAGAAATAATAGCAATTACAACGGCTAGGATAGATATAAAATACTGTACATACTAATTTCAAAAAGCTAGTTCTGCAAACTTATAACCTATCATTATTTCTTCTCTGATATTGTTTCAAGAAAAATTCTCCCGCGCTATTTCTCTCATCATTAATAGCTAACAAGTAGGAAGTACTACCAATAGCATTTACAAAATGTGCGGGAGGTATTGGACTATACCCATTAGGTAATTTAGAGTGTTTTATAATCTACAATTAAAAGGAAATTAGCTAAAAGAGATAGTTAAGAAGGTTCCTACCTCTTCATCTAATACATTAATGGTTAAATCTTTGAGTCTTTCAACGCTATCAGTAAAAGATAGCGTTGTTACTGATTTTAACATAAATAGCGCAAGTAATAAAGCAAATAGTGATACAACAATAGCAATAGTATTCATCAATTAATTCCTCTCTTTTATGTGCTAATCTAACATTTCTTTTTAATTTCTCTGATAAACTCTTCCTGTGCTTTTTCATAAGTGTTACTGTTATCAGTATTTTTCAAATAAATAAAGCGGGAGGTAAGTTATACCTCTTATCATAAATAATGTAGTAATAAGTTGTGGGATAACCTCTTTGCGTAAATAAATTCAGATATAAAGCAGTTGACTTACAATCAACTGTTAGTAATTCTTTAACCTTTTAATTCGTTCTTTTACTTAACATTTTTAACCTCTGTCTATAACTTTTCTTAGAAACGTGTTTGCTTCGCCTTTTATTTCACAAGATACCTGTTCAAAGGAACATTTTCAGCTAGTTAAATCATCTAAAGCGTATAATTTATTATATACAAAACCATTGTATCGGTACTAACTTACAAATTGTGTGTGTCATCAAAGGGTTTTACAGAAGGGTTAGAATCTCATCTAAGATAGTTAAAGTTGAGGCTCTTTTCTAAACTGTATAATCATCACCTTTTAATTCTTCTAAAAGTAATTTGGTACCATCTGCACCTCGTTTTGTTTCATTAGCCAAATTCTAGCTATTACGAACTTCTTCAAAGCTTTAGCTATAATATTCAAATGTGGAGAATGTTTTATCATACAGCTACTTTTCGCTCAAAAATATTGCCTCTATCGTCAGTACTAACGAACAGTGAAAGTATAAATCAGAGTCATTATATAATTCAGGAACATATGTCCTAATATAATTTACAGTAATTTGAAATGCATCATTATATAAAAAGTTCAATATCATCTAGGAATGTTTTTCTTCAGCAGAACATGTTAGCTATAACCTTTTATTCTGTAACTCTTTGCTGCTACTCTCCCGCTACTATCACAATCCCATTTTGAAGAAACGCATTGTAGCAGAAATTCACTAGCATAATTTGCTTGCTTCATCTGTTAGTCTGCCTTCCGAAGTAGTTAATCTTAGCTACCCAAATTTGCACTTGTTTAAAATATTGCACTATGTTACATAACTTTCCTTGCTTTCTTTTAAGCAACCAAAAATAATGTGTTGCTACGTTATACTACACATAATCACATTATTTTAAGTCTGTAGATAGTGTATGTTGCTTTGGTCCAGCTTCACCTCTTGTGTGAGGTTTGCTTCTAAAGCTTTCCTAAAGAAGAAATTCACGGCTTTGTGCGGTTTTGCTTCATTGATATAATCACTACCTTTTGCCCGTTTAAATGCTACGTTCAGGTATATTGATTTTCAGCTCTTTCTAAACTCATTGCCCGCTCCAATCATTACACGTTCGTGGGGGTCTGATAGAGAAGCGCACTAGGCAGTGACCAGCGTAGCGTTTCGATAATGCCCGTAACTGATGGCGTAACCGCTATCGTACGATTGCGAAATCGGCGGGTGTAAACCAAGCCTGCTAGAGGCACTAGAAGCACCTAAACGATTCATTCGCGCGCCAGTTGATTGATATTGTGCTGTTTGGATTCATTTGTGCATTTAATCTGTGTATTGTTTGATTCGCTGATTAGATACACCTAGTTGTGTTGTTTGGTGAGGAATACATTGCTGCGTCTGTATCATTAACCTGCTTGTACATCGTGAGTTGTTGATTACCAACGCTCACGTATTTGCGCGAAATGCTGAAATTCAACGTGCTTGTGTGCCTATCAGCCACTAAGCCGTTAAATCTACAGAAGCCAGTCTCGAGGTTATCAGTATTTGTCTAGTTCGCTATAAACAGTAGCACTATACAAAAGTATTTTGCCATTGTTAAAATACATGATTACCTTCTTTGGTCATGAAATTTCTTTGCGCGTCGTGCTGCTTGCCAACGTGCAGAGTTCATGTAGTTAAATCTTTGTTTACTGCTAACAGAAAATTCTTTCCGCCAAAGTCAGTATTTTGTGTTTGACTATGAGTAGTGTTGGTGCCTTCAGCAACAGTTGTAAATTTTACGCGTTAATGACTGCATTAAGTTGAGAGCCGTTATTGATTGCGTCTGTGAAGTACTATCTACTCGACCCGCCCCAACATTTGTGATAGTGCCGTTTATAATCAGATACCACTGCTAATACCTTTGTTTATAGCGCTCCAGCAGATACCACGTAAAGTGCCAGCTGCCCGCCTGCCAAATCGCATCGTTCACCATTGCATGATGAAAATATGGTCGGTAGAGATAGCTGTCGGTGGTAGAATTGGTTCCTAAAGCTACTGAGATTTTGAACCTCTGCTACTGCATTGTTGCCTAGCTAAACTGTCTGCTGCAGCTTTGCTTGACATGAGGAGCCTAAAGCAGTTGCTTACGAGTAGTTTGAGAATTGCTTTGCTAGAGAGCCGTTTGTTCTTTAGAGTTATCTAGCACTTTATTACCATAATACCTACAACGCTCCTTGCCCGCACTCGCTTTAGCGTTGTTGCCAATAACGGTGAACACTGCTGCTTGTAACGGTGTTAGTTCTACCAATAACTGCTGTACTTTCGCCATTAGCATAAGCGCATTGCCAGCTAGCAGCCGTGTTGTAGCATTTGCCGTTGCGGCCCAATCGCTGCTGTGTAACCGCCTACTGCGCTATTACTGCGCGACTATCAGCAAAAGTCTAACTTTCTGCCCTTAGCTGCCTGCTATCGTTACCACCTGCAAAACTGTTGGGTGCCAGCTGCTGTTAGATTCAGCTTGACACAGTAGGTTTGCCCCTGCTGGCAGTGTCATCAGTACCTGCACTAAAGGAAGAAGTGGCCGGAGAGAGATTTGAACAGTATTCGAGTGCCAATAGATAAAGAGAATCATCAGCGGTATTTACATGACCTGCGACCTACGTCATTAGAAGCAAAAGTGAATCACGCTACTGATAGTACCGAGAGTTGCTCGTGATTTGTTTTCGTGTTTAAATCTCAGCTTTGCAGATGTAAAAACTTGAGATACATTGTATACTCTAGGCGTAATAACACGCCTTTCACTTATGCCGATCATTCAACATGAGTACTAAACTAGTAGTCAGCGTCACCTAAATCAGCTAGCTATCAATCACGCTTATCGCCAATTTTAGCTGCTGCATGGGCTGCGTTTTCATCTTCCAAAGTGAGTACCTATGGCTTACCAGCTGCTTCACCAGATACGAGAGGTAGCACTTTACTACCCTCTCTTTGTTCTTAATAATTCTATCTCTTACATCCTGTCATCTATGTTTATAGACCACTCCAAATCTAACAATAGAGTTCTTTTGGTTTAACTTTGTGATTCTTAGCAAATCTGCGATGTTTCTGTACAGTTTTGCTGGCACTCGAATATCTAAATTAGGCTACTTTTGGGGAACACCTTGATGCACAATTCTTTTATAAATATCAATACGCGAGTTGCATATGTTCAAAAGCTTGCGCGGCTTGCGCAATCGTTTGGAAGATATTCCGACCATGCGATCATTCGCGGTAACAGTGAAATTAGTCGTAACTAAAGGTAGTACGTAGGATAATCCTCTGAGGAATACCTGCCACGATTCATCTGTTATTACTTTGCAGGCGCGCGGTTTTAGTTGATTTTCTACATGCTTAAAAGCGTTGCCAAGTATCATTTGTGATATATGTTGGTTTTTGTAATCAGGGTAAACACCATTAATAGTTAAGTCACCCGCGACTACTTTCTACAGTAGGCTTCATGTATGTGCTGAGTAAAGTGGCAGCCAAACACTTAACACTCATAGTTCAGTCTAGGTGTGAAGCCGTGGTCGTCGTGGTGACCTGCTTTAACAGGGTTAACGCTCTTCGCCACCTGCATTTTGAATGGTGGCGCAATTTACACTCCTTAGCATGAGCAATTAATTGTGGACTTGAATTCCCGATTAATTCTGCTCTGTTTGTTTTAACCTACTACATATACATTTCAGTGTTTCTGCAAAGTTGACCAAGCTTCATCTTGGCTCTCTGCAGAAAATATCATGTTGACATTATAAGCCATTCTATCTTTCACTACATAATTACTCCCAGGTGATATTAGAGTACGGTACCCACCGAAGTCGACTTCTCTACTGCATGCAGGATCGACCCATTCGCTTCGCCATGACGGACCTGCGCCGGTAGTGCGTGCAGTCCCTTGCCAGTTTCTGCATAACTCGTGGGTAACTTTCCTAGCAACAAAACTAACATAATTAAAAGTTTCTTTCGTATAGTCTCTCTTTACTATTGTACAAAAGGAACATTACTATTTTAACATATTAGAGTGCTCTGAACCTCAGATTAAAGAGCTTTCCCATCTGGTATGTGATCAACTGCTTAAAGTTTATCGTAATGTAACTACATCTTTACATACACAAAGCTATATCAGCGCAAAAATCTACTAACACCATCTTGAATATCGACTATAGTTGCATAGTACCTCTTTACTAAAAAGCGTCAAAATTCTTTTGAAAGTTTCACCTTCTTCTAAGAAATCATCTAGAGTACCGCGAAGACCCGTATTGTCTTCAAGTATTTCCTTTACTGTCCACAAATCTTCCTCCACCGTCTGCTAATCTTTGCACACTAAATGCGTGCATCTTTCCGCTTATTTTGGGTGGATTCATCTTTCTTGAAATCGCTATATCTTAAGTAGTTCCCGTGACTTCTGATACATAATCATAGCTAGTTATAGGTTTATCTTCTACCTCTTCTACTTTCACGTTTATCTTTTACATATACTCGCCTAATACTAATTACATCATTAATAATTTCATATTCTAACTTGATTTTTCATCTTAATAAATTGTAAATTATACATTCCTCACATCCTACTACTTCTATACACACAAACATGCATTCATTATGGGACTGTCCTCATCTAAAGCTACTGTATGTACAATAGCACGTTTTCATAAGTTGTACAACCTAAATAATCATCGAACCTAAACTGTAAGTCTTCACTATTTCTATTAATTCTTTCAATATCTTCTCTATCTAGTGTATATAAAATTCTGTATCAAATAATGACCTCTTCCATTACTAAGCACTTTAAGTGTAAAACCTCTAAAATTGGTCTTGTAAAGTATACTTAACTTCTGAAAGTAAATCAGTTCTACTGTATGTTGGATAATACTGCATTTTAAACTCCTCTTCTCAAAGATAACATAGCTTGATTACCTAGCCACTAGGTGTAGTAAATCTAGTTCTATCCCTTACTCCAATATTAGAAATACTATCTGTAATGTGGTTTTGTAGTGTTTCAAAAGTTACCTACCTTACTTCTTCTTCTGTGAATCTGCTTGTGATATTGACAGGAAATTGCTTTATCTAAATCTCCTTGATAGGAATCTCCTAACTAATGCTTTTAAAATTCCATTACTTTCATGTATAGTTATTGGTCCAATATAATCACTACAGTTGAATAGCAGAAGTGCTTCCATCATATCAAAATTTAACTTCCTGAGTATAACATTGGCACTACAGATCTCTCAGACCTACTTGATACAGAGCTAAAGTCTCTTGCTTTAAATGTTAAACTCTAACTCTAATCTGCCCTCAAATTTTTCATTTCACAAAAGTTACTTCTTCTGACATTTCTGTTTCTCAACTTTCTAGGTATAAAACCATATCAACTACATCATTAAAGATTCATGCTCTTCTAATGTCATCAGGATTGTTTCATCTTCTTCTATTGCCCGCAATAATCTGCCATAGTAACCCTGACTTTTTATTTATGTCTTTAATCGCTTCTAAAATTTCTTCTCTAGTCAATTTTTATTCAACTCCTTAATATAATTCCATATCAACGCAATAAGCACATTCACCCTCTTTAGGGTTTTCTTCAAATACAGGAGTGCAGAGATAGGATAAGCTTTTTCTTAACGCAGTCCTGAATTTTTGTTTATCAAATTTACAGTCTATGCAGTTATTCACTTAGCTACATCACAAATATCATATAAAACGCGTCTTCATTGTGTCGCTCAACATTTTTCTTGAAGGGTTTTATGTTTGTATTATTTCTACTTCATAGATGATTGACTGCTTTTTAATAAACTTGCTTGCTGACCTCTATCAGACTCCTCGAATGACTTCATTGAGTCTTTTTCTAAAGTGGTTTTGAGATGATTTAACCCTTTTCAGATCAAATTCAGGGTCGGAAGATGAGAGAGGTAATCATATCATCTAAGGTTTCAATGAGTAACCTAACTTCAGGACATTCATTCTGTTTCTTTGGTTAAAAATATTTAATCATATTTTCAACTCACTTTCTTTTACTATCTTTAGTATGTCTATATATGTGTACATTGTATCATCAACCCATATTTTACTCAAAATAAAAAGAGGTAGCTATAAAACTACCTCTTTAAAAAGATAATCAATTTTTCTGTTTATCTTCTTCTATTGTCTACACTTCTACAGTCACTACTTCTTCTTTCGGCTCTTCTTTTTATTCAAATCACCCATAAATAACTTTTTCAAGTATAGACCCTTGTTGCGGGTTTTTGTGTTCTAAAGTATTTTTCAACTAGTACCATTAGCGTGTACAACTCTAGTTTGTTTTACTACTTCGCTATTGGAGAAGCTTCATACATAGATTTTAACATACCCATATAACGTATGTTGGTGTCCATTAATTTATCTACTGTGCCTTCTAACCCGCCATTTTAATTTTTCAGTAATCATAGCGAAATTGCATACGTTCCATATTGTAATCAACAATACTTGCATGCCCGTCACTAAATCTTGCATATTGCGGGTATCAAATTTCTTGAAAGATTTTACTATAAGCGCAAACATGACCTGCTTTATACTCAGGGCAAGTAGCACTATTAAAAGCATACGTCACAGGATAATTTTGGGAATTTTTCGGAGATAAATTTGTTTTAGGTTTTCTTACTGCAACTTGACCTTTAACAAATCTGCCTTTTTCTATCGAGAAGGTAGGTTTAACCCCTGTTTTCTTCAAAAATCTCATTCTCTAAGGCTATTAAATCTGTAGGAACTTCCTCATCTGCGTCACTAGGACTAGGCAATAACCCGCATTTTTTCTTTCACTACATCATCAGGTAAATCTACAAATTCAAATTCGTCTTCCTCTTCTAAGTAGTTATCACGTTCTTTAGTTTCGCGGTCGAAAGTTAGTGCCATAATGTAATAAACGTGTATCTCTACCTTCAAAAGCAGTTAGTGAAAGAATAATTGTAAATCTTCAATTTCTTCTTCTTCACTCGCTGTAATAGTACCTATAAACTGCTCATGTATATGCATGAATAGTCATGCAGTTATTAGCTAGATATTCAGCTTTTTTAAATCTTCCCATTCAGGTAAATGCCAACTTAAAAAGACTGTCATAGTCTTTATGATATACCTTAATTCATCTTGTGGAATATCAGGGTTTTATATTGTAATTGATAGCATAATCTTTTACTTCCCCGATATTTTTCACTCAAAATGTTCTCTACGAATTCTACACTAGGGAACATTTCCTTGTCTACTTCATCAATTCGTTGCATTACCGCTTTTTGGTTTTTGCCAATACATTCTTTTTCTTTAATCGTTCTTGAATGTATTTTTCACCTCTACGGAATGAATACAGAGATAATTTGATTGTTTCATCGAAATCTACTTCGCGCAATTTTTCAATATCAAAATCATACTCTTTTAAAGGTTTCTAACTCTAGGTACTACCTCTTCATCGAATTGATGTTTCTTATAGCGCGCTACAATTTGCCCGTTCCATACAGAATATTCGCCATATTTAACCCCTGCAAAGCCATGTTGTAGAGTCAACTGTATAAAAAGGTAATCTAGGTAAATATTAGCAGTACAGGTCATACCCATGCCATGTACTACTGTTCCATATCTCTCCGCCACTTTTAATTTTTCGGCAAGAAAAGATTCTGCACTTTGAAGGTTATCAGATACTGCTGAAATACCAACATAAGGGTATCTCTTACAGTACTGCTCCCCATGTCAATTTAGTCGCTTCTCCATGCCAAATAAAAGCATACAGGAATACCTGTTTCAGCCATGAATGGTTCAAAGTATTTTCTATTCCATTCTTGTACAATATCTGCCCCAACTAAATATTCTAAGTCTAGGTTAGCAATCGCGAAAATATGGTCTGCGTGTTCACGCACGCCATGATAGAGTATTTATCAATATGTCTTTCCCATTGTTCAATAGTAATATGGTTATACTTATCATCTTGAATATACGTAAAAGCACCTGAATCTACAAATACTTTACATTCAGCATTAATGATATGATTAATCTTTTTAACGTACTCAAACGATACAAAGGAAGTTACGAATACCCATACTGTAACACATATTAAAGAAGCGTATCAGATTCTACACCCTGAATACTAACATACTGAAGGGTCGCTTAAAGTCCATTAACTGTTCTAACTCTAAACGAATATTTCTTCTGCCCCATTTTTTCTCAGGTTTTTGTTTCTTCTGTTTTTCTTCTTTCAACTCTTCGGAAAGTTGTTTCGCTTTTAGATACTACTGCTTTTCTTCTTAAATAGTGCCATTATTTACTACTCCCGATTTTTCATACGATTTCACGTATTCTGTTTTAGTGTTACATGGAACTTCAACACCTCTACAACGAACACAAGTATGTTCAGCTTCAACCTCAACTTTTACATATTCAGGTTCAGTATATTTGAAAACTAAATCAGCAATTTCTTTAGTTAATCTTTCTTGTAATTGTGGTTTTCGCCACGAATTTTTACTATTCTAGCGAATTTAGATAAACCCTAGTACTTATGTCTAGGCTTATAAGTTATTTTCACTTCTCCAAAAACGGAAGCCAATGATGTTCACAAACCGAGGAGAAAGGAACTGTAACAGTTACTTCTGAACTTGCCCCTTCGGAACTAAACACTTTTATATTTTCAGGTTCTTCTTTGTATGTAATGAATCAAAAATTTCATTCACATACATTTTTGCTATCCCGTTTTGGTGTTTCAAAAATTGCCCTCTGTAACATCAATACCTAAAATATTCATAATCTCTTTTATGTTCATTCTATTTGTTTAATCTTTTTCTTCGTTTGTTAGCATAATCACTACCTCAAAATCTACATTTTAGAATTAAATTATATTGTCATTATACCTTAAAAATAGACAAAAAGAAAAGGTGGTGCATACACACTACCTTATTTTAATGTAACAAAGGACCACAGTAATGGTTTTTGCCTTGTGCTATTCTTCTTGCGTTCTCTTCTCTCTGCTTTCTAACTCGATTTGGGTTGACTCTGGGTACAGTGATACCAACCCCATACTCATCATAGAATCTTCCCCAACGTTTTTACATTAGGACTTCTTAATGAGCCTGCTGTAGGGTCTACCTGTTCCGAAGGAAGAACCACTTCTAAATCTACTTGAAGGACTGCTAGTAGATATACTACTCTTACTAGAAGATGAAGCACTACTTTTTGCCTGCTTTCCCAGACTTAGTATTAACTGCAAATACTTTCACAATTTTCCCCTAAATTTTTGTCTGTAAATTGTGGAATATTTAAAGAAGGTCTTTTAGCAGATTCTTTATGATATTCACAATTACAGATACATTCAATTTCTTACCGCCTTTTGTCATAGGAACTTGGCGGGAAGGTTGAGCCCTGTTTACATCAGTCATTCGGTCTGTAATTGGAGTAGCTACCTTTAACTGTGTACCTACAGGTTGAATGTTAGCTTTTTAACTTTAGCTGATGTCAAACATTAGTGTAACCGACGGCGAAAAGCATTACCGTGCGCTTGCTACTCGTTGAACGCCTTCACGGATACGTTGGAACGTACCTTTTGGTTTTGAGTGTATGCTCGACTTGCTTGTACAGTTTCACGTTTTTAGCTTTTGGCTTTACTGCCACCTCTTACATTGACTGCGGATACTTTTCATAGTATAATACCTCATTATCTTAATTATTTAGATTTACGATTACGAAGAGGGTTGCCAGAAGCACTACCTCGACCAATAGGTGTAGTTAAACGTGCAACACCACTACGATTTTTGTTTGCGTTAGCATTTAACTCATTTCTTTTTAGGTTTTAGCCTGGCGCCTGCTCCACCGTTACATGGACTGCAAATACTTTCATAGTTTTGGTACTCTCCTTTCAATAAAAGTCAGTACGAGAGGACTTCTGTGACCTATAGGAATTTATTCCCCGTAGCTGAACTATAACTATTGGGGAACTATGCAGAAAGTTTGTTTTGTGCTGCACTTTAAGGATAACCTAAAACATGTAAATGTAAATGTATGCTACTATACTCTTTATAGGTATCTTTAGATACACTTAAATAGAGTAGACCATACATTCTCCGCCGTTTTTTCAAAAGCAATAGGAGATGGGAAGTTATATAATACCATATCACTAAATAACTTTCTCATCTTTTTCACTTTTTAAGTCTTTATCAATTTTATCATAGTAAAACTACTTGTACCCGAATTTTTATGTTTAAAGTACTTCTTCATTGATGTTGAGTAGAATATCCTCTACACTATGTCTATTTCTTTTAGTGATTAAAAAGTCATGTTCATAGTATAGATTAAATCTTCAAGGCTATAATGTTTCCGCTTTTTCTATTTCTTCATGGCTCTGTCATAACCTGTAAAATGGCTAAAATATTTAATCATGCAAGCAGTACTTAATGTGTCTAATAGCTATCACTATCATTCCGTTTTAATTTCAAAAAGGTAAATGAACTTTCATCAAATAGTAATATATCTTCTTCATGCCGTTTATTTCGTAAATCTATATGCATGAATACTAATAATAACTTCTAGCATTATAAGGTAATTTTTTCGCTCAATTTTTGAAATCGAACTAGCTTCATCAAAAATTAGGTGCGACTACAACGAATGAAAAACTTTATTAATGGGTTGAGTATTCAATCTCATATGGTCTTTGACTACCTCATCATAAATCATCTGCAAAAACAAATTATCTGTTAAAGAATTTACATTTACAGAAATTTGATTATTGATATAAGTACCTAATAATAATCTAGCTACATCACTTGAAGATTCACAATCTCCACAATCTCCCGCACGGAATTTTCCCGTCAATTACATAATCACAACTAGACCATTCATTGGGAGAATGTCATATTTTCTTGCAAAACCAATTAAATCTAGCTTTGCGGGTGTTACAGAAAGGGAGAAATAGTAATAGGTAACCCTGTACTTTCTTGAATAGCTTTGGTTTCAATATTAAAGTATTTAGGTGTACAGTCATTATAATCTCTACTACCTTCCCCGCCGATTGCTCCGACAAAAATAGTATCACATTTTTAGCTTCAGCAACAGAAGAAGCGAAGGCAAGAATACCTTATTTCTTGATTCTAAATATTGATGTTGAGTATCTTCATAGTAATCATCATAAAACCCGCCATTTAGTCCATGTAAATTTTGGTATATTAATCTCTATGAATTCATAACCTACTCTTTTTACAATGTTCTTCCGCCATTTTTCTCAACAGGATATGACTTTTTGATGATAGTTAAAGAATAGACAATACCCATTTTTCATATTCTAATTCATTTTTACATAGTGAGTGGGTACTACACTATCAAAACCGCCACTACATAAAATGACTGCTTTCTTCATTTTATTTCACCCCGACTATTTTGTGCATTTTGGATTTGTAATCTAGCATTATACTTGCTCGGAATTTTTGTACATAATCCATTCAGGAGTAATTCAGCAGTCTTACAAATTTCTATTATCTGAATAGAAACATAGGACTAAATAAGAATACTAGGTCTTCTCTATCTGCCTCTTTAATAATACTTAAAAGCATATTCAAAATCTTCTTCTCCGCCAATTACACATTTTACTTCATCACCTCTTTGTAGGTTAGAAATATTTTTAATGGTAATATCTCTTAGGTTATCAATTCTAACTCCCGCTAGACGGACATTTTATATCCATAATGAATTTATAGGTATAATTCCAATCTCTACCATTATTTGGTATCGTGCTAACTCCGTTTGTTTCGATACAAACTTTACCCTATAGTAGTTTTTGAGTGTTTTCAGCTAGTTTTTATGGTTTCTGCTTGTGCTAACGGCTCACCCACTGTGATACAAACAGATTTTAAACACTTTACCTTTAGATACTAGATTAATCTCTTCAATAATATCTGCAATAGACATTTCTCTAGCGTTTTTCTTCCTGTTGAGGTTGGTCGCAATAAATACAACTCAAAGGGACAACCATACAATCTAACAAAATACAGTAGGCAAGCCTGCTAAGTAGACTCGCCCTGAATTGATGAAAAAAATCTCATCAACTTTTAACATACGTTTATAATCTCCTTTTACAATTTAATCAGGAATGTATTCAGCGTATGTATCTCGTGTTTCCCATACGCGAACTCTTGATACAAATGTTTCTTTATAATACTCTTTCTCCGCCTTAATTTTATTCAATTCACGTTCGGTAATTGTATAGATATGATATGCCATAGATTCAGCAGTTGGGTATTCATCTAAACCTTCAACATACGTTGAATCTCTATGGTCGTGTAAAGTCTTCAATATGCTCTTTGTAAATGTCTTTAATATCGCCAAAGTCCATAAGCATATTAGGGTGCATAGCTCACCTAAAAATGAGAACTAAATTCTAACTCAATCGATAATTATGCCCGTGAAGTCTTTTACATTTACCTTTATGGTCTTTTCAATGTATGTGCAAAATGACGCTAGGGTGTCGCATTACTTTTAAACATTGTGCTACCTCTATTTCATAATTTTTAAGCTAATAACTGTTCTTTCTTCGCCCGTTTTTCTTTTACAGAAATGAAACCAGGAAGAAGATATGTATCTAAGCCATGAGTAGATAAAAACACCGCTAGCTTTAATAAATGCTTTTTGTTGCTTGGTTTAATGCCCCTGCACCCATAGCGCGTAATTCAACTTCATTGCCTTCTTCGATACTGCTTTACGATACAACCACTCAACGTAGATACAGAGGAAGAGGAAGATACTTTTATTACTTGTTCCGTTTTTCATCAATCTTTTACTCCATTAATAATGCTACAATATGTTTTCTATTAATGAACCCATAATATCGACTGTCATAACTCATGAGAAGTTATCTCCAACAAAATAGCATAAATCATCTTTAATCATTTTTGAGCGTTTTAATAACTAACTTTACCCTGTTGGGTCACGATATACATAGATTCTTCCGATTTTTGGGTATCAAACTTATTAAAAGAAATCGGCGGGAATGTTTTTCTCCCCGTCTAATTAATGTAGGGTACATACTATTACCCTACAATATCTAAATTAGAAATAAATAATATTTTGTTATGATTGCTATATATAATTAAAACCAATACTCAACAAAAACAATTAAACATTCTAAAGGAATTTGTAAATTAATCATTTTACTAACCTATCTCCTGCCAATTCTAAAGTCTGCCACGCTTAAAGTAATCATTCGTTTAGGTTGTTTTTCCCTTCAACGTGCATTAGGTACACAATAGTTGGTACTCTACCTTTAGGACAATCAGAAGTAGCCTGCTCCACCATTTTTTAATCTGAATTGTTTGGGTATTCTTACATTCAATATGTAAAAACAAATCAGCGTTTGAATCAGCAGGAACTATATCACCTCTAAAAGCCTTCTGCGGTTTGTTTTATTTTTGCAAAACCACCACTCTGAGGTGTTCTAACAAATTCTAAGCCTGTAACTTCTTGTAACTGTTTAGCTACTCTACGCTCAAAATCTGCACCTTTGTTGCGGTTTCTTCTCCGCGAACTGAAGCACTTGCTTTAGGCTTTTCTTCTTGTTTCTTTTTAATTTCATGATAACTCCTTCTACATGATACCATATCTATTGCAAGAAAAGGTGCTAGCTATCTAGTACCTGCGTTCTTGCGTACGTGCTACTTCTATTTTTCATTTTTCAAAGTCACTATTTCTGCGCGTTACTTCACGGCTCAATAAAAAGATAGCGTCTTCGATATGTAATGCTTTCTAGATACCATATTTAGCTGATTTGCTTTATCGTTCAAAAATTCATGTGCTTTTTAACTTCAGGGTCTTGATTGATTAACCTTTCTTTCGCTTTTCACTCATCTTACTTTTACTGTATTCTTCATACATTAAAGCACTAGTGTTATAGTACCTTCTTTCGCGCTTTCTATTACTAATTCTAATCTACCCATTACTGTGCGCTGAAAAATTTTTGCTGAGTGAAAGCATTAAGCATTTCACCTAAATCTCTTGTAGTAATATCAGTTAAATTTTTAGGTAACACTAAATACTCTCTATCTATATTTAGGGTTATCTGTGTCCATAAGTAAAAACTCCTTGCGCTTTTTAATTCATCTTCAATTCTTGCAAAATACGGAATCTCTTCGGCTTTTCTTTTTACTTTAATAGTTTTACTCATTGTACACCTCTAAATAAAAATAAATGCTAGTACTGCTAATACAGTAGAGATACCAAAGCATACATAGTAGAACTCTCTCATACGTTGTAATACTTTATCTTCACTATCTCCGATTTTTCTAAATTTAGGGAATATTTTCGGTAGAAAGAGTAGTCATAAGCCAGATACTACAAAAATTAACCAAACTGCTATAATTGCTATTAATTTAATCATAGTTATATCACCCAACATTCATCTTTATAATTACAAAATCTACAAAATGGAATCAGATTTTTCTAGTAGCTTCTCTTGGTGGAACTGTTCCTGTTTCTACACAGTCATTCACAAAAGAGCAACCTTCTAAAAATCTCCGCGATTTTTTTCTTGATTTTCAGGAGTTGTACTATCTACTAAAAACTCTTTCAAATCTTGTGTATTTTTATTTTTCATATAAAAAGACAACCTTTGTAATTGGCTTTTTCACATGGATAAATTAAATCATCTAATCGTAAATGCAACCCAACTTGGAACGCGATTTTTTCTTCTTTAGTATGCTTACTACCACCTTTTAAATGTTGGTAGTATTCAGCGTACTCTTTTAAGCGCGTTTATCTCTACTCAATCTGAATAAGAGTTTATTCTTATATTTACTTTGTAAATACCTTCGGTGAGTTTCAATGCAATATACATACACTAAACCCTGTAGAGTATGTTCAGGCTTTTCTCCCGTCTTTAAACCACTATATTGGTTATCATTAATACTTTTTAATTCTAAGATAGCATATTCGTCACCTAAATCTAAAATGCCGTCTGTATGCCCTTGAATATTATACTCAGCACTCAATACGGAACTTCATCAAGTAATAGAATACCTGAATCTAGCATATACTTTTGGGTGCGTTCATGGAAGTATGTTCCATTATCAAAAATTCGTTGTGTTCTAGCACTATAGGAAGTCTTTGTGCCTTCCCTGTTCTAGCGTAATATCTAGCGCGTTTACATACTGCAATTTGTGACGGAGCATTTTACATTAAATGCCTGTCATTATCCTCTTTTGTAATGTTAAAAAGGTAATTATCTAATCTAGCTATAATACCTTTCTTCTTCATATTCTCTTTTTAAAAATTCTAATGCCATTCTACTAAGCCTTTCAATACCTCGAAAAATTTCTTTTGGTATGACTACGATAAAGGTATCATCTTCAAATATAATTTCTTGGATATTACCCGTTTCATACTTTAAGCGAATAGATTTTTCGTGAATTTTTCTTCAAACCCTTCTATGTGTTCTTTAAAGAAGAATTCAAAATCATTCCCATTCATAACAATTACACTTTGTTTATCTATGCAATCATCATTAAAATCTATATACATTAAAGGTGTTCTACACACCTTTAATGCTTCTTTAGTACTTTCTTCCATGTGGCTAAATTTAACGGGTAAAAATTTTTCGCGGTGGTTTTACATTCGATTAAAAGGTATCACTTTTTACATCGGCTTTATCTAATAACGATCCACTACCTATACTGTTCTCCCGTCTAATTCTTTTGCCACGCGTTTTTTCTTGCTTTATACTTTTTATACTTTGTTGTACCTTTTCTAGTCATTGTAAATCTCATTCATTACATCAATAGAATCTAAGAATATTTGCTCATACCCTTCTTTAATGTCTACATTGATAGCGTCAGGTTGCCACCACATACAATACTCATCGCCATTTTCTTGTGTACACATATCAGAAGGAAGTACATTATTACAAGTACAAGCTTCGTACCAACTCCGTCTTTTTCTCTAACAGGTTTAAAGTAGTCACAAGATTCACAAGATTTTACATAAGACCCATATCTTGATTTCTCTAAGCCTTTTAATCTTGTGTAAACAGGAAGCCACCCTTTTTCAAATACATCGTTTCTCATAAATCTTGCACCCTACTTCTGACAACTTCTACACTATTTATATCCTCTCTAACTTCGGTGTAAATTTTTACAGTATAAGTATTAGACCTATGGTTTTGGATAAATAAGGCTCGCGGTAAATAAAGGGTAATATCTATTGTTAAACTTTTCAACTAAGGACACTAAAGCCTTCTGCCCCACCTTTTTCTTGCTACTTTTAGAGGTGATTCTCGTAACTCATCGTAAAAGTACGCTTACAAGATATTCAGATAATACTTTTTCAATAGGTACTCTCATATTATTTAGTCTTCTCCTCTACTATAATACTTCTTCCCGCAATTTTTTATAAGGTCTTCACGCTTTCTTAATTCATTTGTGAATTTGTCTAAGCCTTGAATTTTTTCTAAATCATGGTAGCTATACCACCCGCCACTTTTTGAGATAACTCCTGATACAACTCAGCTAACACCATATCTTTAAATACATCATAGTTTAAAGCAGGAACTCCCGCAGGGAATTATTTTCATCAAAGTAAAAATCAACTTCGCCACTACGATAAGGAATACCTAATTTATTCTTATCAATCTTGTACTTTGTAATCTGCCCTACGATGTTATCTTTTCTTTTATCCAATCGCCTTTTTCTTAAACGTAATCTAACTGAATAAGCAAACTCTTTCGCCCTGCCACCAGGTGTATAGTCTGGGTCACCATATGCCCCAATTTTACTTCTAAGTTGATTAATAACAATTAACGTGAAAGGCTTCTTACCTTCTCTGACTAATTTATTGTTAGCCATTTGATACTTAATAAAGTATTCTGCTAACTCTTGTTGAGGTGTAGCCATTCTTCTACTCTCGCCAATTTCAGCGTCAGAATTGTTTGAGTAGCTAAACTAGAAGCTATACTATCAAACATCACAAACTTGTATCTCACCGCTTTTTTGCCACATTTCAGCAATAGCTAAAGCTTCTTCTAAACTAGCAGGGTTACTGATAATTAAGTTACTAGAATCAACCCCGCAAGCGTTCATGTAATTAATATCATCAGACGTATTCTCTACGTCAATCATGCCACATACTAGACCTTTTTCTGTGCTTCAGCCATAATGTGTAGTGCTAGTGTACTTTTGCCTGTATGATTTTCCCCGCTAATTTCTGTAACGCGCCCAACAGGAATTCCTCCGTTTAAATCTGCGTCAAGTTGAAGAATACCTGTGAGATAAATTCTCTCTTTTGTTGGTTCTCTGCTATACCTCTCTAACTGCATTTGCCCCAATTTTTTATTCATGCTTTCAATTAGTTTTTGCATTTCAGGAGATACAGAAGGGTTGTATTAACCCCAACCCCTTTTTAACTTTAGCCATAATCAAATATCCCTTTCACTTGTTACATATGTTTTCATCAATATTGCTGTCTTCTATACAAGCTTCACTATAAAAATTTTCTTCTGCCCATTCTAAAGGCTTCATCTTCAGTTTCTGCTTCAACTGTAATATTTACAAGACCACTAAACAGTAGCTTGTACGTTAAATTCTTTCATAGTATTACCTCTAGTTCGCGTCATTGTAGGAGTCTCCGCTGTCCGAATCAGATTTTAATTCTACTTTCAAAGATACATTTTCCCCAAAAGGTTTTGCCATAATAGCTTTAATTCTTTCTTCAGCTTCTTCTACATATTCTTCAGGACATTCATACACATTCGTCATGGATTTGAATGAGCATATGACAACGATGTTCTTCAAACCACGGGTCATTTTCTAATCGTACTTGTGCAGATGATACAATATCTGAAGCAGTACCTTGTACTCGTGCATTTGTTGCTAAACGTTCACAATAGGAGCGAATTTTATTATCACTACTATTAATACCTTCTAAGCGTCTTTTTCTCTTTATAATGGTATACACAAAGCCATGTTTTCGCGCGAATTTTTATTTTCACGAATCATTTGTGCTACACCTTATAACTATCAAAAAGTATTTATCAATGTATACTTGTGCTACATCAACCCCGTTTTTTTACACGAATTTTTGTATTTTTGCTAAATGCTCTTTATCACCCTAAATCAATAGGAGCGCTTCTATCATACTTCAATGAATCATATAAAGCACTAGCACTTCCACCATAAATAAGAGGAAGTTAAGTACCTTCGCTGCCTGTCTGAGGTCAGGGTGTTTTGTAACCGATTTATCATCGCAATCAGTCAATTCAAACATATTAATAACGGTAGTACCATGAATATCTTTCCCGTGAGCAAACATATCAAGTAGTAATGGGTCACCACTAAATGAGCAGTACATCTAATTTCAAGGTTAGAATAATCGACTGCAATAATTTTTCTTTGCGCTTTTTGTTACAGGGTCGATACTACCAATAAATAATTTACGGATAGCGTAATTGTCTTCATCACCATGCGCCTTTGGTAATTGTTGAAGGTTAGGTGAGGAGCAGTTATGAACACAAATTTTCAGAAAGCAATAAAGTTATGTAATTCCTCTACTTCTACAAATCGTAAACGTGTTTAATACCTACTTCTTCAAAATCTACTTTATGAGTTAAAACATAAGTCTGAGTGATTTTATGTATTTATTACTTTAAATCTGCCAATACCTAACTTATTGAAATAGCATTTACAGACCTTCACACTCAAAGAAAGTTGAAATGAACTCTTTTCATCTACCTCTTTATAGCGCTTTTGGTATTCACTAGCTACTTTTTTATAATCAAAATTTACTTCTTTACATTTCTTTTTAAATGTGTCAAAGTCCATATTAATTTTTAGTTAGCTTGCCTTCAGCTTCCACGCAACATTTTTCTAAAGACTGTTTAATTACTTTTTCTATATGGTTAGGGGTGTTTCTTCACCTGCAAAGCACTCTTCTATTAGAATGACAGAAAGTATAAGTATCAATCTTACCTTCTTTTTAATAATAAATTAGTATGAAGGCTAGTATGTTCTGACCTACTCATTAACTCTAAATTATCTAATTTATTATTACTTTTATTGTGGTCTTTGTGGTGGATAACATAATCATAGCAGTTAGAGTTGAATACCTCTTTCTTTATGATTAACTGTTCTTGCATACATAAACTAGTAACTCCATAAAGTCTTGGTCTTACTTCTTCACTTCGTCTTAAATGAGAAATTTGTTGTTTGGGTTTTAAGTCTTTTGGCTTCAACCCATTCTCCGTCAATGTTCTAATTTTATGGTCAGGTGTACCAGATTAAAAGAGCCTTTCTCATGTGTTCCTGTACTTCTATAATTTAAAAGAAATACATTCTCTAAACCCATTATCTATAACTCTTAAAAACTTTGCGGACTTTTTAAATTGCCTTTATCATCATAGCAGATAAACTCATATCTCCAACTTTTTACGTCTTTAATAGGTTTATCTTCGCCAACACATTTTATTAATTGTGATTCTTCGATACACAGAAATTCTTCCGCTAGTTGTACCTATCTGATTGAAAGCTACAATGTGCTTTCCCATCATCATATAATTGACTTTTCTAACCCCGTCAATAAACTGCAGTTTTTAATTTTTGCTAATCGTTTGTACTCTAATAGTAAACTACAGAATTCTACACCTTCGCTTTCTACTTTGTACTCTTTATGAGATAAAGTCCAAAGACTGCCACTATCTGTACTATGGTGCGCCTGCACTTTAGTAGTAGATGTAGGTTTAAAAGTCAAAAGCCATTTTTCTACAAAGACTTTCCACTCACCTATAGTTTCATCATACTTCGCCCTATAGGTCAGCGATTTTTCTGAATTCGTTCTTCAGTCCAATTTTTCTTGCCTTCATATTTTTCTCTAATTTCTTGAATGGAGAAATACCTTTCTTAGGGGTTACTTCATCAGGCTTTTTAATATCTTTACATAGCCAAACAATATAGCTTGTAGTTGTTGGTTACTATTAGGGTTAAATTCTACACCTAAAATTTCAGTCATATCATAGAGAAGGTTTTTCCATATCTTTAGTAGATGTTTACGTTCATTTCATCTAAAAGCTTCTCTATCTACTGTTATCCCCGTTCTTCCATATTGAATAATACAATCATGAAATGGAATCATCTTTTTAAAATAGATTTTTATCCATTCCGTCTTTTTCTAATTCATCAAGAAGATACATATAGTTGTAATAAGTATAGAACGGGTCATCTAAAGCGTGAAAGCCGATTCATCAATTAAGGTTAAATCAAACGTAGCTTTATTCGTTGCCTTTAGACCGAATTCTTTTTAACTTCTAGCAGGTACGTATTAATAACCTCTTCAAAATGTGTTTTGTGGAACGTTTAAGTTATCACTTGTAATCTGTTTCAAACCCATTAGGGTGTATTTTTCATCTAATAGCCAACTTGCTAACATCGTATCAAAAGAAAATCTTTGTAGCAATACAAATACCAATTCTCTTTAATACATGCATATCATACTTTTAAGTTATGACCTATAATTCTACATCTTCACGATTAAAAATCGGTTGTAAAATATTCTTGGACTACTTTCGATGCCCAAATTTCTTTTGATAGTCTTCTAACTCGCCTATGACCCATAGGGGATATAGTAGTTATTACATCTGCCCCATGAAATAGAAATACCTACACAGATAAACTCTCTATTATCTCCTCGCAACTTGTAAAGTATTGGTTTCTGTATCGAAGGCAATTCTTGAAGGTCTTTCATTTTCTCCATAATTTTTAACTTTGATACAGTATCTACTATAATAGAATGTTTCCCGCATGAGGTTTGTTAAATAAGTTATACATTTTCCAACTCCTTAGATGTGAGTTACACTCTCACCTATGGCTCAATGACTTGCTACATTTTGCTACACTCATATTATATCACATACCCTATCTTAAAGAAAAATAGCCACTAAACCCTAATTAGTGGCTGTTTGATGATAAGATTAATCCTGTTTGTGATGTATTATAATCTAGTGTGCGTATTAAAATTATCTACTTCTTAGAATTATTTTTACTAGGTCTTTTGAATTCTTTACCTGCTTTGAAATGTTACAGTTTTAGAAGCAGGAATAGTAATTCAGCGCCTGTTTTGAGGGTTGCGACCTTTTCGTTCTGCGCGTTCTTTTACTTCAAATTTACCGAAGCCTACGAAAGATACGCCACCTTTTTGAGCAGTTAAATCTTTGATAGTTTGGATACACATCACCCAAAAGCTTTTTCTGCTTGTACTTTAGTTGTACCCATTTTTGCTGCTAATTGTGCTACTGGGAAATTCTTGTTTGTTTACTGCCATTTTGTTTCTCCTTTTAATATTAAATAAGCATTTTCAAACGTTTATATACTAACTATTATCATTTTTCTTTTTGATAACAGATACTACCGATTATAGGTTTTTCTTTGGTTCTTCGTCTTCTTCATCTTCAACGTTTACAAAGATTCATCCTCATCTTCATATTCGTCTTCATCGTCTTCAGAGGAATTAGAAGTTTCATGTTTAGGCGGGTTTTCCGTAAACTGCATGAGTTGGTCTTCTAGTAATGCTTCAAAAATCGTCACCAGATTCTTCAGCTAAAGCCTTTGGCAATTCAGCTACAAAATCTTTATCAGCATAATCGAGTATCGGCTAATTTTTCCCGCTGGTCAAAACTATAAGATACTGACTTGCTGTGCCTGTACGGAGATTTCCCAAACATAATCAGCTAGACCCCATTTTAGATTCACAACGTTCTAACTTAGAAAGGTTTGTAATACCTGTGATGTACAATATAAACTTGCCGTCTTTAGTTTACTTCTTTCCCGTCTTGTGTAGTGTAATTTACAGGGCGGGTCATCATAAATCAAGCGCCTTTGAAAGAAGGTTTAGAACCATACTTATCGTTTTGCTGCTTCATTTGTACATACAACCATGTCATAATATTCTTTACCTGAATTAGACATTTTCTTAACGTTGTACGCTTTAAAAAGTAATAGGTTCAGTAGTCAAGAAAATTACAGAAGCTTCAGTATCACCTTTGAGGGATAAAAAGAATTGATTTAATCGTCTGCCTAAAGATTCATAATTGCTTCTTGTCTTTCTTGTTTCTTTGGCTACTGCTTTATAGCCTTTGTTGAATAGTGACATTTTCTGTCTTCTCCTTTTCTTTTTAATAAGGGTAATAATATTGAGCTTTTCTGCTCGAAATTAATATATCACATAAACTTAATTATGTAAAATACTTATATTTAGAGGTTTTAACCTTCCCGCATTTTTATACATTCTAACGTTGCTTCTTTCCCCATTCTATCGGGTCTTTCCATGTGTTGGGTAGGTAAAAGGTAACATTCGACATTTATTCTTGAACATTTTTTAGCTAAATTCATTAAAAATTTTTCCGCCTTTGTCATTATCAGCTAAAAAGTAGGACTTTTGAACCTAGCTTAAAAATTATGTCTCCTTGCTTTCTACTAATTGTGCCACCCATTAAGGCTACAACGTTATGTACTCCCCCATTTATGTAACATCATACAATCTGTTTGAGATTCTACTACTATAACAGTATCTTGTGAAGGTACATAATGGTCTAACCCATATACAGATATCTCCCTTGCGGAAGTTATCATAAATATGGAAGCGGTGATTATGTGGCATTTTCTTTACAAATCGACCTATAATTCCGACTAATTCTTTATTCTGATTAAATACAGGCATAGTATAAGTCTTATTTATCTAAATCTCGACCTATCATATACTTCTTTACATCATCATTATTAAAAGCCTTTATCATAGAAACGCTTTTAAATGTTTCTTTCCCGCTTTTTAAAGGTGCTAGTTTTACTTTAGATATAACAGGGAACTTCAGTTTCCGATTTTTCTTCTACTTGCTCGCCATATCGTTTTACACTAATTTTCTTTCTTTCACGTTCTTCTGAACCGAAATTTACATTATAGCGTTTATTAAAAGTAGTGAATAGCTTCGCCATATGATTTGAAACTTATCTTCTTGTGCTTTAAATAAAAAGCCACGGAAGAGAACCACTAAAAGCCACAACTAAAACAATGACATACTTGCTTCCCGTCTAGGTCAGCATTAATACCCATTGAGGGGTTTGATTCATTATGGATGAGGGCAACAAAATTGTATCTTGTCACCTTCCATGAATTCATTTTAGGTACTTCTAAAAACATTTTTCTAAAAAGGTCTTCAATCTGTTCATGATGTTAAGTTAGTTGTAGTAGGTATATAACCTTTATTAAATGGTTTAATCAATTTCTACTAAACCTTCACTTTCATTTACTTCTTGAATTGCTTCTTCATTTCCGTCTTCTACTACTTCCCCAGCTATCTTTTTCAAAATATATTTGTTTAAATTGCATATCGGAGAAGTCCCATGAAATTAATAACTTGCCTGTTGTGCCTTCACGATTTTTAACACTTTCAGACCCATTTCTTTATCAGTATACATCATTTCTGTTCTGTATACTGCCATAACAATATCACTATCTCGACCAATGGACTGAGCATAAGAGATATTCTCTAATTCGGGTCCTGTTTTTGTACTCGTGCTTTTATCTGCCTGTGAATTTATCACAATAGGTATTTTATAGTTTTCATGATTCTTTTTAAATCAGCGGTGATGTGATAGACCTTCTCTGTATCTGTATTAGATTTTCTATCATCATTCATCAAGTATACCCCATCTATAAAAAAACTATATCAGGTTTATACTTCTCTATTTCCCCCGCAATTTGCATAGGGGATTCCCCTGTAATGAGTTGGAAGTTATCGTAATCTTGTAAATCTTCTTCAAGGAATTTAAAGTACCTTGCTTCAGCTTTTTCATCTAAGGTTCTACTCTTAAATTTTGAGTAGTCCATAGCGCCAACAGTTAAAAGCATAGATAGCCATTTCATATCTATCTCTCATAGCTTCTACACCATTTCTGTTACAAAGTGTAATGCTTTATAGCCGTCAATGACTGCATTTGCCCCGAATAAAACTTCTGCCCAAGTCTTGCCGACCCCTGTTTTCCCGATGATTGTAACTAATGATTCTTTTTCAAAGCCTTTCAATAGATAATCTAGTAAGGGGAAGCCTGTAGGTATACCTACAACCCCTTTATTCATCTTGCCTTCTAAATAGCGTTTTTTTACGCGCTTCTATATTATCAGCTAAACCTACATTTTCTGTATATTCAACTTCTGTTTTTATCCATGTAATATCTTTCGATATTTGAGATAAAAGCTTCTTCTACATTCCCTTCTGAAAATTAAATCAGAACATTTCTCTATACTATCAGCCATTGAATCTTGTCTTTTCCGATTTCTTAATTCTTCTAGCCAATACTTTAAGCCTTCTTCTGTTCCCGACTTTTCCTTCAAATTTTTCTAATTCGTAGTTAGGGAATTTAGATTTAAAAGCACGCTCTGTGGTACTTCACCTGTTTTTGAGCATACTTTCACAAATAAATCTATACGCGCTTTTTGTTTCGCCATATAAAAACTTTTTCATCTATGCGGTTTTCTCGAACCATTGCTAGGTCTTTTGTTTCTAGCAACTTAGAGATAAACAGATTATCTAAATTCATTTAATACCGCCTTAATACATCACTTACATACTATATACTATATGCGTTTCCATAAATAGCATTTCTTCGCTCTTCATTTTTCATCTACATACATTTCTAAATCTCCCGTTCTTAAAGAATATCTACTTCTTTATCTGAAGGGATATATGTATATCATTGTACATTACACCGATTTCATTAAGCAAATCATAAATACTATTTCCATAATACTTTTTCTAGCCATTCTTTACTACTAACTAAATCACACGTATAAGGTGTTCTATTGAATATAAGCAGGATAACTTAACCCCGCTTTTTATGCACTTTTAGGCTCGTTATAATCTGCTTTAAAAGATATTTTTTATTTTGGTGGTGAAAGTATTGTATCTTCGATACGAATACCCTATAGAACTGTAATTTAGTTATATTTGAAATATCTCCATGTAACATATCTAACCTCTAAAATCATCGCCTACGATTTTTTATAGGAACAGTAGCACCTTTTATTAAGGAGCATACACTTTCCCCAGTACAATTCTTTTTACCCCCGTCTAGCGTCATATTGGTACAGATGATAGTAATTAAACCTTTATCTTCTCTGTATCGTAATAGGGTCTTCTAAAATAGGAGTTGAAAATAGTTGAATCTATATTCTTCCCGATTTCTTCTAATACAAGAATTTCACAACCCTTATACTGATATAGTTTTCTTCTAATTCAGTTTTCTCGTCTAAACTTCTCCCGCTCCAAACTCTAGTATATAAATCAGAATAATTCATGAAAGTAATTCGATAGCAAGTATACCTACAAACATAAAGCTTGTTTAAGAATAATTGAGGATGAGATGGTTTTTCCTACCCCATTACTCCCAAAAAGAAAATGCCTTTTTCTAATTGCCAATTTTCTAAATCTTCAATGTACTTTCTAACAAAATCTTTCAAATCTTTCCGCGATTTTGTTTTTCTGATACATCATCTAATTTTTGCATTGTGAAATTTTTAGGAATACCTATAAGGTTTAGAGATTCAGAACTAATAGATTTTCTCTTTGGTCGCATTAATTCCAACCCCACCAATTTCTACAATGTCTTCATTATCGTCACGCTTAAATTCTCTAACCTTCTTAATCATTTTCTTCTTAGAAGTTTTAGATTTTAGTAGGGTCGAATTCCCCATTTAGCCATTTATTAGCGTCATTCTTAACTGTATTTATCCAACTGCTTGCTAATACATTAATAGAAGGGTCTGTTAAATAGGGTTTGACCTGAAAGAATAGAAATTCTATCATCACTAAAAATTTCTTCATTTGAAAAAGTCTTTTTGTAAACGTTTCATAATCTTAGAATCTTTAGCCATATTAGCTACAATATAAGGTTTATTAGCTTCCTGTGATTTTGTTTCAAAAGTAGTACACTAAATCATTAGAATTAAATTCCTCTATTGTATTTTCTAGGTCTTCATACTTCTTTAAAAAAACTTTGTCTTTTCGTCAATCCCGCTTTTTGCGCCTTGTTGTCGATTCTTTTTCTGGTCTTCATAGAATTCTGTAACCTGATTTCTACTCTCACGGAATGAATCTAGTAATTCTTTACTAACTTTCATTACTCTTCACCTAAAATCTCTTCTACTGTTTCTTCTCTTTTCTACTACCCAATTTTTTGCTTCTTTAAAAGTGGCTTCTTTGTCTGTAGATTCGCCTGTAAAAGCTACATCAACACGTAGGCTTTCATAATTGCCCATGTTTTTGTAACCCCTACTGCTACAGTAATAGTATATTTGATGTGATAGTAGTCTTTTCTTCAAATTCTTAACAGGTGCTTCTCCGCGCTATTTTTAACACTAGCATTGATAGATTTTGTTGTAGTAATTTTCTTTATTAAAGGATTCTTTGTTGCCATGTTCTTTTCTCCTTGTCTTTCCTGTAGTGGACATTTGTATCTAGGGTAGTGTGCTTCAAATTAAGTTTAGCTAACTCTTCTTTTACAAACTACTAAACTTAATCTTAGAGTATTGTCTACCTGTCATTAATTTAGTTTCTTCAGCAGATTTTCGATTAGCATTATCTGCTCACGAGTATATAAACGATAACCTCTTTTGTTTCTAAAGAGGGTATTAGGTAGAACCCCGCTTAACTCCCATTTACGGACAGTTTGTGTAGTTCTACCTAAATAGTCAGCTAACTCACTAATAGGAATAATTCTACTGTAACACCATTCTTTAGTGTTGTCTTAGTACCTTCTCTATTGTAACATTTATTCGCGCCTTTTTCTTACTAGCTACTTTCTTAATGTCAGACATTTCTTCTTCAACGATAGCTTTAACGAAAAATTACGTGGAGAACCTTCTTTTACATCGAATAAAGATTGAACATATTCGCCTGTAACTTCCCTGTTTCGTATAAAACTTGAAGCGCTTTTTCATCTACTTCGCGCACGATTTTTCTGTTACAATGTCAGCATGACCGTCATTAATCAAAAATTTCAGGAGCGTCTTCTTTAATTTTTACAGATTTAGAATAGTAGCACCATATTAGAATTTACTATTTTCAAGAATAAAGCCTGTGTCTGTAGTAGTACCATTCTTCATAGCATACTCTTTAATAATTCCCGCCAATTCTTTTTACGGGTTTCATATTTCTCCATCATTGTAGAAATATCATTATATTCTTCTACGGCTTTTTTCAATCTGTTTCTCTGTAAAGCCTTCTTCTTTTTGAAAATTACCTTTTTGTAACGTTTATTTGCTTTCTTTTTTAAATAAAGCCATTTTTCTTTACCTCTTTTCTTAATTAAAGATACATAGTAACTGTAAACATATTATATCAAATAAAAAGCAAGGAGTAAAATTAGAACCCTTGCTAAATACCGACTTTAACCGAATTTTAGATTTGTCTTCTGTGAGTGGACTTTGTCTTCTACGAGTGGACATATTCTTATTGTGAATTGTAAAATCAAGCTTTCTATATCTTGCTAACCTATGACTTAAATGGTTGCAGAAAACTGCGGCGTTGACTAAAGTGATAATCATATACTTTTTGCCCGATGACTTTTTCCCTTTTCTGTTCTTCTAACACGACCTACTGCTTGCTCTACAACTTTCCCGTCTTTCATACTGCTACATAAAAAGCTACGCTCAACGCTTACAGTTAGTACCCTCACTACATTTTACTATAGGTAGTTAAAGTAATCACTACTTCACCTTTTTCTGCTTTAGTTAAAACTTCATCGTTTAACTCATCAGAATTATTCCCATTATACACCCCGATTTTTTTCTTCAGGAATGTTATAACGCTTCATAAGTAATTCCTTGTACTCTGTACAGAATTGTTTTTGTTTAAAGAATACTACAGCAACTTTCCCCCGTTTTTATATTCTTTGAAAATATCATCACAAAATTTTTCTTTGTGTTTCTGTAGAGGACAAAATTTCCGAATCAAGATTAGCTAAAGAGTAATCTATCTTTTAGGTGCGCCTGCAATAGAGGAATACCTATCGTTTGCCCGCTTTTTGTTTGAACATTATCACTTGTTACATAATGACAAATTAACCCCTCTTGTGCAATCACATTTCCTTCGTAATCGTACTGTTCAGGTATAACCTTAACATTAAAAATCGGGTCTAAATGGTGGTACTTTCTCTAATGTACACATCAACAGGCAAGATATTTGTATCATCTGCCTTAGCTTCATACTTATAACATACTTCCCCGAAATATAATTTTATGACATGAGATAACCCGTCACTACGTTCTAATGTAGCAGTTAAACCTAACTTATATTGTGAGTTAAGTTGTCTACTACACTAAACATAGGCGCGGAACTTCTATGACATTCATCGCCGACCACTAAGCCCAAACATTGATGTAAATTCTTCTAACTCTTCTTCACTCATTCTATATAAAGGTTTGTACAGTAGCTAACGTTACATACTTCCCGATTTTTCTATTTTCTTTGCCTTGAATAAGACCTATAGGGCTCATCGGTATCAAACACATCTTTATAGTCTTTTAGACCATGAACGAAATTAAATCGTTCTTGTGAGTAAAACTAAAAGTACGTTGATTTAACTTACTAGCTATACTCAGCGCAGTTATAGTCTTTCCGACCCTGTGTTCATTACCACGAGACCTTTTCTTTTATCAAAGCCATTGTTGTTGGATAAATATTCATTTCAGCTTCCTGTTGTGCTTCTCTCAAAAGTGAATTTGAAACCTAGAAATTCAACTTCAGTACTTTTCAGGGTAGTAATCTTCGTAGATAAACTCATCGTAAAAGATGATACATCAAACCCATAAGGTAGTAAAATGCCTTCTTCGACCCGATTAAAATATTTTAGTGTCTTCGGTATACGGACATTTTGCCACCTACTGTATTTCACGGCTTGCAAATATTTTGGGTTGTCAAACGTGAGTTGCTCTTTAATTTGGGCGAGCGTGCAACTATCATCTTCAATTAAAGTAATCTGTTACCTGTTTGTATTCTACATTTCATGGTTCAGTCTCCGCAAAATTTCTTGATTTAATAGGGTGGTGAGGAACGAGTGACGAACTCAGCCGAGCATGTGAGTCTATATGTGATTAATCTCGATATTTCTGTTTGTCTACTCCCCAGTGGACAAATGTCTTTTCTGACATTATCACTATTCTTCTATACGTAGTATAGAAGGATAGGGATAATAAATCTAAATAATTTTAATAATATTCTTAATACTTACATAATGTTTTATGTAGCTATTACTATGTAATTATTACACGTAATATTTATATTATCATGAACGCACGCGTGAGGCGCGTACGCGCGCGATATTGTTTATATATTATAGGGGGATATATAAAACTCTGTCAAAAGGCTTAAAATAGGACCTATGTTTTTGAAATTTCTTTAGGTCAAAATTTAAATTTTTCAGATTTAGAATAAAAATCAGAGTGATATTTTAATCACATTTCTAAATTTAAGCGGGTCAATTTTAATCGTAAGGTGCTTCTACCTATTTTTAGGTGAAATCTATCTGGAAATTTTTAACGAGGCCTTAGAGGTCAAAAATTTTTAATTTTTAGACAATTTTCGATATGCTCAATCTAAAATATTCGATTAGAAATAAAATCGGGGTGGAATAAATTTTCATAAAATCTGAATAAAAGATAAGAGAGTACATCAAAACGATGTACTCTCACAGATGGACATCTACATAAATTCATTTTCTGATGTATTCTACTAACTCATTACATGACATATGCTTCAACGCTTTCAAGCGCTTTTCGTAGCTACTGTATTCGCGTTGTCTATTAGCGCTATGATTCATTTTTGAAACTTGATATTCATTTCATCATACGCATTATTAAATGTTTCATCATAGATAACATCTAATAACTCAGCTTTACTTAGACATTCGAGATTTTCTAAAACTCTCTTCATAGGATAGATTGAAAATCAACAGTTTTGTCATGATTCTTTCTCACTTTCTTCTATTAACTAGTAATGTACTTAATCTCTAGTACAATATTATAATACACATATCTACACATAATGCAAGTACTAATTTTTCGATATAAAAGAGTACATACAGATTATGTATGTATGTACTCAATTAAGATATTATTTTTAGAGCGGAAAGGTGAAAATCTAAGCTAGCATACATCTATGTCACATCGTTTAGATAGGGTAAAGACTGAATTTTATAGCCCAATAAAAATATCTAGTATAAATTCTTTCTTGAAATATATTCTACCCCTTTTTTCAATTCTATATAAAAGCCACGGGATAGCATACTTATAGCAAAAAGCATTACTAGCTTTTACAGTAATATCATAATCCTCTTTGATGAGTTAGTTTAGCAGTTAAAGCATTTACTTCTTTACCAAAAATGTAGTATCTAAACCCATACGCATTGTTTCTACATAGCCATAATAACCTACAGAAAATAACGTTGAATTCTTTCTACTGTAGAAAAATTCGGGTCAAATAAATCTACATACCCCGCTATTAACTTCCCGTCAGTTTTATCTTCAAGGTGATATTTGTAATGTTTGTTAAAGTCATACCTAAATATCTTAGGTACAATCTTTTCTGTAATCAACCATTCTACATCAAGGCAGTTATCATACGTTTGCCACTATCTAAAAGTATTTAGGTAAGTTGCCATACTCATCACAGAATAAAACCACAATAGGGTTTGTAATAGCAGAAAGCATACACTATAAACGCGAAAAATTGGCGGAGAATATATTCTATTATTTGGAAGCTAAACCATACTGCACCTACTAGCAATACTACTTAAAATAGCAATGGTTCTATTTTTGCCGTTTTTTCACTTTGTACTTGTGTTGAAGGTTCTTGTAACTCTCTATCGACTGATTCAAAGATTCTTCAGTTCTCTTCAAGCTTTCTAATTGCTTCGTTGACGTTTCCTTTGCTTTCACTCAATTCTTGATGCTTGTAGATTCGTTGGTTTCTTTCAAGTTTGTTCAATAATTTCTCTTGCTCGACCATTGTATTCTGTGCTTCGGTCAATGTTGTTTTTGACGCTTTCAGAATACTCAATGCTTCGTTTGGAGTTCTGTTTTAGTGTTTTGTAAGTGTTCGTAGTCCATTGTTACTGTCTTTCTGTGGGACTTTGTACTGTCCTGGTGATGTAGTGGTCGATAGACTCTTGTTCCGCCATAGCCAATGAAGGTACCAATAACAAAAGCAAAGAATAGGAATAAAAGATTTTCTTCGTAAGTCTTTGAGTAATTCCATACATTATTCTCCTTTTTAAATGTAAGTACAACCCCAATCATGAGCATAGAATCTAGCGTTGCCACAATGTTTGATCTCCCACCCGCTCCAACGTTCATCGCCTGCATGGAGCACTAACAAGTCCCAACGTTGACATTAGAATCAGGGACCATAGGTATTGTTAGGGTAGCCTGTATAATCATTGTAGTATAAATCTAACCCGTCTTTTGTTGTCCGCCGCTTCTGCGTGCGTCATAACATGTTGAATATCTAAAGGAATACCAATATTAATGCAGGCAGTTGCTACTACTTGTGCTAAAGCGTTTAATTGTTCTTTAGTTGGTGGCTCAGCACCCTAAATTATTTTTCGCCGATAGAATCATCGCATTACAACAAGCAAAAGCAATACCAATAGCATGGCTGTTACGCATATAAGTATGGTCGCGTTTGATTGTTAAATCATAATCAGGTACATATAATCTCCCCGTTTTTGCCAATCATTACATGGTAATCAGGGTGATTAATAGAATCATAGCCTAACGCCTGTCCAATGCAAGTAGACTTTATCACATAATCCTACTGCATTGGAACACATTCTTTAAAATCTTCTAACTTAATTTGAATCATTTCTTATCTTCATACCCTTTTCTGCGACTTTTTCTCCGTCGCTATTTCTTCATACGAGCCTTTTTCGTATTAAAAAAATGGAAATTGATAGCTTTGTTTACTGGGTTGAATAAAAGTGCCCACCCATAGTAGCAGTAGTCAACGTAGAATACCACTCAATGTTGTAGTTATCTTTTACATACACCATATAAACAACTAAAGCAAGTAAAAATAACAAACGCTACAAAACTTGCAAATGCTAAAGAAAGCGGGTTAAAAGACATTTTCCCCATTTTTCTGTCATCATAGTCTTAAACCAATTCATTATCTCCGCCTTTCTTTGAAAAAGTGGCGGAGTATTTAACCCGCCCTGTAATAATTTTAATAAACATACTTAATAGAATCATTGTTGATTTTAAATATCTTTACTATTTGTTTGTTGCCACGATTCAATGATAGATACAGATTCTGGAAACACAGGAATATACATTAAAATATGAGCGGTCAGAATATCTACATCAACATTTAAACATGGGATAGAAAAAAATCGGGAGCAAAGCATTACCAAAGCACTAAGAGTTAAACAACATGGATAGAATAACATCTTGCTATATAACCCTTCACGCAAATTTTTACTCACTAGGAAATCGTTTGAAATGCCCTCTCTAACCTCTACTAGGTCGCCACGCAAGAAAAAGCCCGTGATAAGTGGCAAGAACCCCATGACCTCTTTTTAGTAAATTCATTGTAGTTCCATATCTCAACATATATTCTAACTGTAGTATCTAATACAATTAAAAGTATGCAGAGAAATAGGTTATTGTTATGTCTGTTAGATGTTGTAGTGTTATTGATTCCGCCAACTTCTCATAGAGTGGTTCCATACATTACCTTTTTAAACACCAAGTGCTTTTAATTCTTCATCAGTAATTGTAGACCCATCATTTTTTATAATAAAGTGTAGCCCATTATAAGCCATAAAATTAGATACAATATTGGAATCTGTTTTGAGTGGCATACTCTGTTGTTGCGATAAAGGTACCTTTCCCTATAATTTTACCAGAATCCTTAGTATAGTGGAGATACAATTTATCATCTTCAAGTTCTAAAAACACCTGCATATTGACCGTCTGATAAGTCAACTATTTTTGTGTGAAAGTCATCATAACTTTAACAGGAATTTTTATTTCTACCAAATTTGATTATTGCATTAGGACCTTCCCAAAATTCTGGAATTTAAAGTACCAAATACTTCAGGTTTTTCTGTATAGGCTTTAGTGTAACCATACTTGACCCAATCATAACAGGTCTGTCTATTGTATTAGTTTATATTAACTTGTTGTCCTAAATCTCCACTATCTTCATTAAGCCTAAACATATTTTGTTTTAAAATATAGAAATTATCATTGAGTGAGCGTTTTTAAGGTCTTTAATTGGCATTGTAACACTATGTTCTTGACCATTAGTAGTATACTTAATTACAACCTCGCCATTAATGTTGTCTGCTTCTTTTTGGTTGTACAAATAATGCTAAGGTATTGTATGTAACATTACCCACATTCTGCGGAATAATCAACAGACAATGAAACAGAAGCTGAAAAAGGGTTTGTTCAACCTACTTTTATACTGACCCTCTGCAATTTTAACATTCTGAATGTCATAAAGAGAATAAATTTTTACATTATCTTTCACTAACAACCTCAAAGTGTCTTTAACTTTACCTACAGCTTCCATTTCATCGGCATTTTTGTCTAAATATATTGTGATTACTTAAATCATATATTAAAGACCTATAGTTAGAACTAACACCACTTGGTGGGTTGTAGCTATTAATAGAATTTACTACTTCAGAATCTTCAGTAGTAGCGATAATACCTTTAGGAATTTAACGCGGTCTTAACATCGGTTTTAAACTGAGTTAAATTCTGATTATCAGTTCAAACCTTTATACTTTGTAATAAATCTATCTAACTCATTAACAATATCATCAATTATCATTGATAGCACCTCTATAATTTACTATTAATATCTTTTAATTTATCTAGTACTGTTTTAAACATGGTATCTGTTCAGAACTTCGATAAAGAACCTTAGATGAAGGGTCAAAATCTTTGATAGTCAAAACAGAGCGGGAAGTAACTCCATCCCACCTGTGAAGCGACTAGCAGAAAAAGCTAAAGACTTATCTTTATAACCTACTTCTGTTCCATTCCCCACGGACATTTTAATTAGCGCCCATTTGTTACCTGATGTATCTAAGCCGTACAACAGAACATTATTTTTAAAGCGGGTAAATCAGAAGAAGGCGGGATAAAGTTGATGTTATTAAAGTACTCAACACTATTAGAATGTTTTATATACTTCTACTTTACCATTGTTATTGGCAGTAAAAATATACTTCGCCGTTTTTACCGCAAAATCTTCAATCTCTAAAGAGTTATTAATGCCATGACTAATTACATCATCTTTATCATTTTCAATGAGGTAATTACCTATGGACATTAAAATTTTGCCGTCAAAGAATAAAGCGCCGTTTGTATCTACACTATCAGATACTACACTAATAGTTTTTGTTTTCTCCCGCCACTCTATCTTTAGAATAGAACTGTAAATTTTCGAGGTTTTTGTGCCGTATACAAGATAGATACAAATTTTTGTGCGGAAGAATCAGTACCCTCAAATTAAAAACTTTATTCGGGAAGTTAAGAGTACTTTCTATAGCCATACTACCATTCATGACTGCAACTTGATTAGGGTTGACTGCACCATTAGTAATATAGATTGTATCATCTACAGAGCAAAAAGTGTTACAATGACCCAAACGATTTTTGTCGGTGAAAGTTTGTTTAGATACTAAACTAGAAAAAGTCATTATTGTATTTATAAAAATACTTGCTTTTCGTTATCACCACTAATACAAGCAATAAGAGAACGCGTCTAAGGTTTTATGTATGTAAAACCCTGACATTGATTAATACCATTATCTAAAGGTACTTCTAATACTTTAACAATATTAGAAGCACTTAAAATTAAAAATTTTTCGCCTTTAAAGATTTAATAAAATCAGCTTCAGTTCCTGTATTGCCTAATTCTAGCCATGATTGATACGCTTTTTGCCCTTTGGAATAGTTATTTTGCCTATCTTAACTCTAGCCATTACTGCTTCCTCCAAAAACCTACAATATCAAAAATGTATCTTCTGTTAGCATTTTGAACTCCCCAACCTTTAATTTGTCGGGAATTAGGGCTCAACATAGATACTGTTATTACTAGCGTCAACTGCATTTTTCAAGTAGCGAGTGGGTACAGGAGAGTTAGCAGGTAGGTGCAATAACACCACCATTACCACTATTCTGCGTCATTTTAATGTCTAAATGTAGCTTGCCAAAACCTGTAATAGGACTGTATTCTAAATAACCTCTCCTGTACCTGCCGCTCCCTACTGCTATGCCCCCAAATTACATCATATGTTTCGAGGTGCAGTAGATACAGGAGTTGCGGGTGTAGTTTTCAGGATAAGTAATGTCTACAAATACTTCCCCGTTTTCTTCTACAGTAAAGTCAAAGTAGGTACCCCACCGCCTTTAGCGATCTCTACTTCTTTCAATTCAATTTTTGGTAGCTAAATCTACAACATTAAAATTTTTCGGGAATATTAGTAACCTTCTTTTGACATTTTTAATGTCTTTTACCTACTTGAACTAAGACTGATTCAAGTTGTTGTTTTAATGTTTGATTAGCCATTATTAATACCTATTACGCTACACTATCACGAGCAGTTGTATATACTTGTACTAAATCTGCACTAGATAAATCACCTAACCCGATATTTTCTTGCGCTTGTTTTTGTTGCTCAGTAGATAAAGATTGCGCGGAGTCAAAAAGCAACCTTTTTAGATACTGTACTAGCTAATGCAGTAGCAGTAGATTCATCTGCTTGTAATTTGTCCGCAATTTCTTTCAATGTGTTTAAAGCTTCAGGAGCGTTATCAACCAAAGCATTGATTTTGTTATCAATTAATTGGTTTACTGCGCTTTCATCAGTACCTGTATTAACTGCGCCAATAGAAGCTTTTAATTCATTCATAGCGCGTACAACGCTTGTTTTATCGGTAGTAGTTAAAAGTAGTTAAATCACTAATTTTGTACCAACATCAGTTTTTCAAAGTATCAACAGAATTTTTAATTTCTACATCTTTACCTTTTAAGATTTAATGTCAGCACCAATAGCTTTAACAACATTTTCAAGAACAGTTTTTAAATTTGTAGCCATAGTAAAAACCCTTTCTAGTTAGAACTTAAAATATACAAAGGCTTGTAAATCAAATTTCTTCCCCTTGTTTCTCCCGTTTCATTGCTAGATTTCCCAACATTAATAAACGAGGGAGAAAGCGTCTACTACATACACATCAGGTATGTTAGTACCTTCTTTTTCTGTCGAAGGGCAACATTTATCTTCAATTTCTAATTTTTTCACGTACCTCCTTCTTGAGTGCATAGAAGATTCATGAACGATTTTAAATTCGCCCATAATTAATTTGTGCTGAAGAGATTCCCCATTCTCCAAAGGGAGAATGAAATAAATCATAATCAGCCTTTCTTATATTCCGAGAATTTTTAAAAGAAAGTTTATTAGGAATACGCGCAACTATTGTATTGGACTTAACCTCACATATAGCTTCGCATATAACTAAATCGGTTCTTATATCTCTGATTTTTCATTACTGCCTTCGCCCCGTCAAAATTATTTTGCGGGTGAAGAATGTATTTTATACCAATCAGAGCCTGTATACAATACTTCATTAAGTACTTTCATGATAACCTCTATTAATAAGACGTTTAATAGCTATACAGATATAGTTAGCGACCGGGTAAGAATGCTTCTGCACCATAATTTTTACCAGCGTCATTGTAGAGTTTTACTAACACCATCTTGACCCTTTAATCTAGTGCCTACATGGACTCTACGACCCTCTCCAACATTCAAGGTTAATCATGTTAGAGGAGTTACTTTCTCGAAATCGATGTACCATTTTCTACATTAGATTGGTCCATAGATAAACCATGTACATTCATTTTTCATTGAAGCCGTCAGGTATAGGCAACGTTCCACCATCACTAATATTACCATAAGTAACACTAATATCTTTAAGAGTCATAAGAGGTCTAAATTCTGTACTCTTCACCTCTGCCATATCAACCCGGTCTTTCAAAGCAACATAGGTTACTAGCCCTAGTATTTTTGAACACTACCTAAATCTAGTTAGTGCCACCCCCGTCACTATCAATTCCGCCGTCTGAAATAGTATGGAAGCCTTCCCTCTTTTTCTAGCAATTTTGATAAGAGAATTCGTAGTAAGAGTTAAAGCGCCTGTCATAGTGTCACCCGACTTTTTAACAAAGTCATTATCTAATTTAGACCCTAAATTATCATTTAATTTTTCATAGGTGAACACTTTTTATCTGCTAATTTTGGTGTAGTATATTTAAGTCTTTAATATGTTTAGTCAATACACCACTATCAACTAACTGCATATCTTTCCCGACTTTTTGTATGCCCATTACTAGCAGTCAATACTTCCCCGCCTGTTACTATCCAAGCGTTACGAGCAGTATCATACATTAAGTTAAGCATAGACCCTTGTGTAAAAAGTATCATCAGGAATAGTATTACCCTGTTACATCAAGAATTCTCTTATCTCCCGTGCCTGCTACATTTTAAAGTGGAATTAGATTTTAGGTTATAAACCCTAACTTTAACTTTTACAGATACCCCGTCTTTTTAATGTAATAGGGTGGTCGTTTAGAAATTGGGAAGAAATACGTTGAGTTACTGCACTACCTGTAGTTACTCAAATGCTACAGCATTATTTTTGATAGTCTTGCATATCAACTAAATACGTTGGAATAGGTACAAAACCCTGTATTACTAATAGTAAGATTTGAGTAAGCCACCTCTAGTATTCAAGATTGTCAAAGCAAAGTTTAATGTAACAGGAGTGATTCGTAGGAATATCAACCTCATCTGCATTTAAAATGTCTTTAGCAATCATATAGGAAATTCGCCCTGAAGAAATACTACTTTTGTGTAGCAAATACCACAATAGAATTCATTCTGAATTTGATGATTACATTCTTGTTTAGTTGCTTGAATAACTACAGTTGCCCGTTGTAATCATCAATGGGTTTTTCTCAACGATATGTCAAACGTAATATTGTTTAATCGCGATAGTTAGAAGTGCATTATAAATATCACTAGGGTTAAATGTCACTACCTACGATTTTAGTAATTGTGATTTTGCCTGTCCCTGCTTCTGCACTTAGCTAACGCTTTTCTCCCCGACTTTTGTTAGCATTATATGTTTCTTGTTTCCATGTAGCCATTAATTACTGCTCCTTGTTAAATCATACATATAACTTTTCAGTCATACAAACTGTAATTGTTGCGCGAAAATTTTTATTTCCACAAATTCAATATCTACAGTAGGGTTCTACCTCATCAAAATAGAAAGGTATATGCTTTTTAATAAACCTAGTATACAACATACACATTTGTTGTTACGCTATTGGCTTGGTCTACATTTTTAGCAAACATTTTTGATATATAAATATCTCCCGTCTTTTTCCGTCAACTGCTTTTAGTCTTTCTTTGGTAGGTTATCTCACTCTCCATACCCGTTAAAGCACGGATAATGAAATTGAATTCCCCAATAGTACCGCGTCTTTTTACAAACTCGCCCAATATTAGCAATAAAAACGCGTTTGATAATATACATCTATATCTTGGAAAAGTATTCTAGACCCCAACATTTATAAAGTAATGGGAGAATTTCTTCAGGACATCTTAAAGGGTCAACTAAGTCTTTAATACCTCTAGCTTTATCTAAAGGTAATCAGAACCTGTATACAAGGAAGCTTGAAGATATTTATATAAATCTTGATGCTTTTGTATATTTCTATATCATACTCAGAGTATACCTTTGGTAAGTGTCTATAGTAAATAAAGTCTACTATATCTTCCCGTCAATATTTTTAGGCATTATTCTTTACCCCTGTAATATTCAGAGTAATAGAAGTTAAAGACGTAACAACCTGACTATCAGTAGGTTTGATAACTAAAGTATTCGAGTAGTAACGCGGAAGAATAAACCCCGTCAATGTTATCATATACTGCTTTTTCAAATTGAGTAACAGATACAGATTCACCAATAGAGAATTTCCCAACTAGCAAAATATTGTTTAGTAAACTCTTCAATCGCTTTTTGTACAATAGACCTAACATGGTTATCATCAATTACAACAGAAGCTTGAATAGATACTGTGTTTTGCTCCATGAGGAATAACTCAATATTCTTCATACCCGCCAATTTTCTAACAGACTATTCTTTTAACATTTCCTGTTTTTCTGTTTCTGTTATGATATGACCGTCTTTCATCATTAAATAGATTTTCAAACTATCAAAAATCTAAAGGGTTACTAACTGTCTTTAGTGTATAAAACAGTATTGAAAGTTTTCTAATAACAGAGTCAAAATCGGATAAAGTTAAAGCACCCCAACGGGTAAGTTGATAAGCAGGAGCATTGACCCTAATTTCATCAAAGCTTTCTTTTTCAGTACCCTTTAATAATAGGTTCTTCAGGGTTAAAATGTATCAGAAATTTGCGGAAGATTAGATACTAAAGAAGTAATAGTATTTGCACGAACATTACCTACAACTCCGCCCCCATACATATAACTGCAACGAATACCATTAGCGTATTGAGGTGGAATTGCCCCTAAATTCCCGTCACCAAATTTAACTTGTACTACATCATTATCTAGCGCGTAAGGTGAAATAATGGTTAGAAGCATAGTTAGAATCAATAAAAGTTCTTTACTTGCTCCCAAGGTACCCATGCACTATTCGCGTCATATTTAACCTCTAATTTTCATAGAAGAAATATCTACAGGATAATAGGATAGGTTAAAGGTTTGGTTCTTTTTGCCATTGGAAGTACCAAGTACTTCATTTGTTATTTGTTGCCCCTGTTTACACAACACTCTATATAAATACTTCCCGTCACCACTTTTTCATTGCCTTTTTATTGGCTAGGGAATCACAAGGTCTTCCATAGTTGTAAAGTAAACAGGGTTGAGAAAGTTGCGTAGCAGGAGTACTAATAACAGTACCTTTCGGAATTAAAAAATCGGTAGGTTGAGTATTCTGTAATACAAATACTTGATACACTTGACTAGGAGAAGTAGATTTAGGAATGTACCCAAACATATTACACCATAAAAGCGTGTTTTTTCTTTGTTTAGCAGTAGACAATAAAAGCTTCATTAGCTTCTCTATCAACATAATAAGATATTACATCTAAGGAACGTGCTAAAGCTTCAATAATTACTATTCCCGCGTCATTTTGAGAAGTATCTGTATAGGGTAGGTAATACCGATTGAAGGTATCGAATCATATCAGCGCGAAAACTTTCATAATCGCGGGAAGAGTAGTCGATACCTAAAGTAGTTGCTCTATTTTGAATCATTGATTAACCCCACTTCTAATGTTACAACGTGTTTTTTCTTTGTAGCTTTAACACTAAAGCCAATAATACCTAGTAAAACATTATCGTCATTGATAATCTCAATGTCTTCAACATCAATCAATGGAACACATCGAGTTAAACAATCTTTGATGTAATATTTAGCTATAACTGCCGTACTAGGGTTATTCTCTTCCCATGTTAAGCTATCTACTTCAGAGTAAATATGGTATTCCATTCCCCGCTCAAATTTAGGTGTTTTTAACACTTGTTGCATTTGCTCAATGATATGTGTTATCTCACTATCATTAGCCACGCTCATTGTTGCCCCGCCTTGAACAGAAACGCGGAAGGGGAAGGATATACCTCTAACTATTTCATTCATACATTATCCTCCGACAAAAACATTAGGACTGCCACTCACATGGTGACCTGACTTCCCGCAATTTGTACAAGTAGTAGTATCGCCAATTCGTGTAGCAGGCTTCCCATTTACAAAATACAGAGGAACTCCCTGAAGAAGATTTATATGTTCCCCCATGTGGACAGTTGCAGGGGCCACTATCAGTCAATCTATAAGCCTAGATTATTTACAAAAACATTCGGGGAAGTAGGTTATTAGTACCTCCTCTAGTATGTGGACAATCAGGAGACCTAAATCACAAACACCTGTTTCACTATCGCCTTTTTCTTGTTACTGCGGGCATACTAAATCACCTCTATTCATTCAAATCAATTCTATCGCAAGCATTTTTAATATTATTCGGAGTTAAAAGTAATCTTGAATTACCAACCTGAATATATAATTTTTCAGGGCAACAATAATCATTTCTTCGCCCTTCATAGCTATACTACAATTATCCCAATTTATTATTCTAACATTAGTATCGTAGTCAAAAAGCTTTTTAAAGGAATCAAATTGCTTTAAAAATTTCCTACATAAAGAGTCTTCAATATCTCCCTCTTCAAATTCTATGTAAACTGTATCATTTAACTTAGGAATAGCAATATCACCATGCCCGTTATAGGCTACAGGAATTACAGGCTCACACCAATCACTTAGCCCTTCACCAAATACATTAGGGCATTGGACTTTTATTCGCCCTTTTTGCATAGGGTCTTTATTATCTCTAACATAGGCAATATATTTACCGAATTTTTCGCTCATTGTTTAACCTCATTATTGGAATGTTCCACCGCCTGTATATACTACTTCATCATTAGAATCATCAGAAGCACTACTAGAAGAATTGGCGGAAGAAGAAGCAGAGAGTATAATCTTCACCACTATCATTATAAGAAGGCGAACCACTAGAAGCGCTCGAAAAGCACTCGAAGAAGCGCCCGATGTACTTGTTTTGTTGTTTCATTTTTGGACACTTTAATTCCGTCTTTATTATAATCGTCTACATAGGCTTTCAAATTTTCTCCAAAGCGTGTTTTAATTACTGTTAAACTCATGTTCATAACAGAACCGCCACTAATAGAGAAAGAGCGTTTTCACGAAGTAATGACCGACAAGTATTTGCCAAACCCCATTAAACGTACAGTGAAGCTAACCCAACTTTTCATTGTATGGTTATAAGGTCTTAATGATAACTCCCCTACTAAGTTTCTAAACTCTACTTTCTTATTGTTTTTACTAGCTTTCGCCCCGCTATTTGTTTTACCACTATCAGTACTGTCGGGAGATAAATCTATAGCGTTCCTCTCTCTCCAACACCATTATTTGAAGTTTTAACTTCAGTATCAGGTTTTTTGTTAGCGACATACTGACTATCAGTCTTTTTGCTTCGGCTACTAATTCTTCGTGTAACTTCCACATATGAATGTTTCTTATAGTCCATTAAATACTACCCCTCTAGCTACTAGAATGTGCCTTCTCCCTGTATAAATTACTTCTCCTCTTCAACCTCATTAGAAGTTTCGGTGGAAGTAGTAGTTTCAGAAGCGGAACTATCTTCAGTACTTCACTATTACTAATAGTAGCAGTTCAGTACCTTTAGTAGCTTTGTTTACATTACTAGATTCAGATTTTTGATTGTCTACTTTCTTTGTTTAATTGTGGTGAGAATGAAATAATATCATATGGAGTTTCACCATATTCTAATTATACCGCATTTTTCTTATCAATAAAACCTTCTATTACGTAGTACATAGTAGACTTCCCGTCTTTTTCTGTTACTAAATTAGCTACAAATAAATCTAATTCATCATCGGCTAATTCTTTCAAAATTCCAAATCTGTCTTATTGTTTTGTGTAATAGATGATTGTACAGGGAATGGATAACTAGGCTCAACATAACATTGCCACCCATATTCTTTACAAATTTCTTGTACAACTTGTGCAGAGTTTTATTAGACCAACTACCTTTTTCTTCTCTTTATTGGCTCTGTGCATTTTCATCCATGCAATGTAATTCCATGACAGGCTCAAAGCTTTCAGTAAATTTTTATATCGATAGCAGAAATAAAACCGCTGAAATAATAAACACATTCTTCTGTATCGTACAATACAATACTACAAATTAAAGGCGCTTCTTTTACGATAATATCATCTTCAATAAACTTCCCTCAATGTCTTTGATTGTGATTGTTATCGAATCAGGAACACCTACTTCTAAATCTACTGAAATGTCTGTTACTTGATAACATTTCCCCGCCCATTGTTTTATTATTGATAGTTAAACCAAAGGCGCAACGAATAATATCGTTTGGTTGCTTATATTTTTCGAGCTAAAAGCTTTAACTCACTGTTTTTGGTCTGTAACGGCTTTTTATCTTTTCTAAAAGGCGCACCAAATTGTTCTTTTTAGGTTTTTGCCCTTGTTGTTTAAAACCATTAATTTCGCCATTCAGCATAGTTAAATATTCTTTTAGATTTTTATAGGCTTCTTTGGATAATGTGTCTTTTCGCCTTTGTAATTCCGCCCATATTTTTAAAGGGTTCATCTGTTAACTACCTCACGTTTTCGTTGGTATAGCTAGTACTGTACCATATTCAATCTCTATTTCAGATTCAAAAGAAGGGTTAGCGTCTAATATAGACCACCAAGACTAGCGTCACCATAATATTTATAAGCTAACCCGTCTAAAGTATCTCCCTCTTTAAATGTGTAATACTCTAAAACAGTTTCGGGAGAAAAGTCTTCTCTTTGAGATAGAAAGGGTACCTTCTTTAGTATATAAAATTTCACAGTCTTTGTAGCGCAATTATTGTAAATCATATACTAACTCCCCCAGCTTTTGTAAAACTTAGTGTGAACCTAGATTGTGTAGAGTTCATATTTATCCCACATTTCATGTTTTTACTTCACCTCTGTTAAAACCACTTTGAAAGCGTCACTACCTAAAACATACAACGCTTCGCTAGGTTTCTTAAAAGCGTTTGTATTATTTTCTGCGGGAAGTAATGTTTCAAAGAATTTTTCATAACTTTTTATTTTACCAGTACTAGGGTTATCATGCATAAATAACTCTAAAGAGAATGTTTTCTCCCCTGCCATTTACAAAATAAAAAGTCGGGTACTGCATGCCAGGTGCTTTTTATGCTGCTATATTCTGCACTACGGAATATTTAACCTCTTCAGGGTTAAATTGAAAATACATTGTTGTTGAAGTTTCAAGATTTGTTAAAGAGCCTTTTATCAATGCGCCTGTACCTTTGGGGTGCAAAAACACCCCATTAGTACATTTTGATTTAAAATTCTAATTGATTTTTAAGGCTACGAACAGAGGACTTTACATTGCCAACGTTTACCATTGCGCTTTTGTACACTACTTAAAAAGTTAAACACAGTTACCTCTTCATCATATCATGATTTCGCTTTTCGTTCAGCTGTGCCATAACTTCTCTAGCTACTGCATGAGGTCTTGATTAGGTGTAGCATAGATAACAATAGAGCCTTCACCGAAGATAACCCTATTATCCTACTATCAATAGTGAGTACTTTCTCCGCCCGAATTTTGGCGGGAGATAGATTTAGCAACATTACTAAAACCACTATTTAAAGTAGAAGTAGTTCTATTGTAATCAATAGCACTTTGGTTATCTAGTATCATTACCAATCAAGCCTAACATTTGCCCCGTGTTTTCCACAAGCCAATAGCATTTTTGAGAGTTATCAATAGGTACTACAACTTCAGGATAACCCGCTTCGCCTACTAAGGCGGGAGTAGGTTTAGTGATAACACCACCATTAGCAAGTGCAATCATATCACCTGAAGCTTGCATAGCGGAAGAATCTCCGCCCTTAATAAAGTTTACTACTGCGTCTATTGGGTGAGATAGTGTTTTCTTCAATGCTATTCCATACACTAGATACATAATCATAAATGCTTGACATAATACTTGTTATGGAAGCATATAAATTATCAAATGTAGCTATAGCGCTATCAATAGCGCTCAGAGATAAAAGCCTGTTATAACTTCCCAAACACTTTGACATAATGCACTAATAGCATTAAAGCCTTCACCAACCAATGTACAGAACGCGTTAAAGCCTTCTAAAATAGATTTGCCATACTCCGTCAAAAGAACGCACAGAGTTCATCCCAATAAGTAACAATCAAGGCAATTAAGCCAACAATTAAGGCTACTACTACACCTACTATCAAACAGGAACACCTAAAACAGCGCGATTGCCCCGATAACCATAAAAAGTACACGCGCTAAAGTCATACCCGCGGACATAATAACACGGAAGACAGGAGCAATAAATTTGAGTACACCCCAAAGTGCTTTAGCTACAGTTACTAATGGCTTCATAACAGATTATAATAACTTAAATGCTACGGAAGCCATAATAGCTATAGAAGCTACATTTCCCCCATGCTTCAGCTTGCTCATTAGTGATACTCACTAACCCCGCATTTACTGTGTCTGCCCGTCTTTTTCAGTAGGGTTAGCGTTCATGTTATCTTTGTTATGGTCTGCGTCACGAATACCTAAAAACTTCTTGAAGTTTGTATACTTTGTATTCAAATCATCAAACCATTTTAAGGTTTCTTGTATGCCTGTTTTGATACCATTAACAAATGCTTGTGCTACCGACTTGCTTCTGCCCAAGTTGCTAAGAATTCGAGCATACCATATTGTTTAGCTAGTTAAAAATTCTTTTTAGAAAGTTTCCCGTCAGGGAGTCTACTAATATATTGAATACATCAACTAACCTAGTCAAAACACTTTCAGTAAAATCTCTTAACCCGCCAAAATTAGTTCATAAAGCTAAGTAAACTAAACCTGCTAAAGCTATGAAAGGGGCCATACTTAATGTAGTTGCCAAAAATACTTCTAGCTAACTGCCATAAAAGCCAATTCTCATAGCGAGTCAATAATCTAGTAGTACCTACTGCGGACATCATGAAGGAAGAATACGCGGAAGAAAGTTTTAGGGAATAAGCCATATAGCATAATACCACTCCCAGCTACTGTTAGAGAGTGCCAAAAAGCAGTTACAAGCTTCATAATTCCGCCAATTAATTCAGGATATTCACGAGATAAATCGCGGTGAGTTTCAACTAAAGATTTTTAATACTTTCACTAGAACACCTACAGGAGCAAGTATCATGGTGAGTACCTTCAGCAATAGGACTAGCCATATTCTTAAAATCTTCATTTGTTAAGTTATTAATTACATCAAAGAATTCTTTTTAAATAGCCTTTAGCAGTATCAAATCACCTGAATTAGCAATATTGGTTTTTAAAAAGCTTCCCAAGAATCTTCTAAGTTACTCATCATTTGGGTCAAGGCCATTCATCTTTTCGGTAAAAGCCTGATACCCTAAGCCATTTACTGCTATAGCAATTTTTTCGCCAATATCTTTACCCTGCTTCATTCTAGCAATTACATCATTCAGTAAGTCAAAAATTTGTTGAATAGATTGATAATTTCCGCCCGCCAAGTTTCTTAATGCACTTTGAATACGGAATACAGGCACATCAGGTCGAGAAGCGGAGAAGTCGGTAATAAATTTTAATAAGCCTTGCATACCACCATTAGCAGTAGCATACATGTACATCAGCGCCAATAGGTTTAAGTGTCTGCATCATACCGATAACATCACCTAAAGCCATAGGAGATTCGGCAGCGAATTTTTGCGCCCATAAATATGCTTCTTTACCTTTTTCAGCAGAGCCATATAAAGTAGATAACATACTCATTTGGTTTTCTAGCGTTGCCCCTGCTTGTACAGAAGCTTTAGCCATACCTATAAAAGGCGCGGTGAGGGAAGCACCTAAAGCGGTGGTTGCTCCACCTATCCCCATTAAAGAGAAGGGAGTTTAGAAAGTTTCCTTCTAAATCTCCCAACGTTCCCCTGTTTTAGTGAGACTCATCTTGGAAGTTTATCTAGGTTACCCATAATACTGTTCATGGCGCTTGAAACATTATCGGTTAAGCTAAGAACGATACCTAACCCGAAATTCTCATAAATTCACCTCAACTTTCATTATTTAATCATTTGGTTTATATGTCGATTTAGTTGCAACGCTTCACAATGACCTTGTGCAATAACTAAATTTCTATACATTTTCTTTTCGTATACTCATAGACATTATTTTTATCTTCATGCGCAATGGTATACATAAGATAAAAGTATGCACATCTCCATACAAACCCATAAGGAAGATTCCTTATGAGGTAAGTTAACGAAATGTGTCTATTGAAAACTTATGGAACTATCCTCAAATTTAGAGTTATATTCAGTTCCGCATTTTTCACAATAAACTTCGGTGTTGTAATCAAAGCCGTAATCATTCATAGATTTATTTAAGTCCGTCAAAATATTTCTATCTCTAATGCTTAGAAATTTCCTAATCATGTCTTCAGTTGCAACTTTCAACCCGTCAAATTTACATAAAGCGGGTCAACATTAAAGTTTTGGCTTTACCCATATTTTTGTTTATATAGAGGTAACAATACTTCTCTATCAACCCCTGTTGGTAAACGTAAAGTACCTTCTTTATAAGCATTGCCGTTTTTATCAATAATGCCTGTATGAAGAGTAAATGTAGCAGTATGACTGTTGTCACCACCATATGGTTTGATTTCTAATTCACTAAAGGAACAGATGTTTTTAATGCCTGCACCACATTCAGGGCAAGTAGAAGTTAAAACAATATCATTACCAAAGGATAAGCGTCTAATCATTAAAATAGCGTAATCTGCGTCAGGTACAGGAATGTTGCGAACCAATTCCCGCCATTTATCTACACCTATAGTCTGTGGGTAAGTGCCAATACGTACAATACAACGTTCTGTAACTTATTAATAGACCTTGCTTCATTCATATTTTTACGGGAGTTCACTTAGTAAACTTTCTTCATCTGCCCGTCATTTCACGAATTTCAAAATCTTTGAGTACCTCATCACTATCAGGGTACTTTAACACCTACAAAGAATCAGTACTCTGTTTCAAATTCCTCTTCAGCGTCAACGTGTTTTAGCACATCATCAACTACTGTTTCTTCGTCTTGCATATTTAGCGCTTTATTTTCTGCCATAATTTCTTCTCCTTGTTACCGCATTATTGAGTAGTACTTAATTAGTCGATTAAATATTCGTATTGGATAGTCATTTTTCAACGGCTACATCATTAGAGCCTGCGTCTAAATCAAACCTTCCCATTGAAATCCATGCTTCAGCTAATTTATAAGTACGTTTGTTTCACCGAATTTATTTTTAACTTCGATGATAATTGTTTGGCGCATATTAGGGTTATTAAGAGATTGACGGAAGGTCATTCCATATTTCTATCAGCAAAGAGCCACGTTCAGCGGTTACTTCATTAAATTTAGCTTTACCGCCTAATTTATGAGTATATTCATACCCGCCTTCGTTGTACTCTGTAACACCTGTTTCTTCAGATAAACCACTAATTTTAGTAAAGCCTGCGCCACTAGGCATACCTGCAACAGTCATAGTAAATTTATACTTTTGCAAAGGGTCATCATATGCAGAGCGACTAGCAGATACCTTTAAAGAAAAGCATATCTTTTAATTTTTCAACATAGTCAATTAGTTCCTTTCTTATTTATCAGACGGAATACGATTTTCTAAGCGAATAACGATAAATTCGGCGGGGAAGCATAAGCATATTGCTTCGGTAATACAAATGCCACGGAGAGTTACATCTTCTGTATTCAATTCCGCGTCACATTTTACGATATGCTTCTTTTGCAGTTTCAGCCTTTCAAACCGCCCATTCGCCATACAAAGTCTAAGAAAGATTCACAAGATACCTAATTTTCTTCAAGAGTCTTCTTTGTTTGGTTCAAAGTACTAAAGGCTCAATACCTTCATTTAAAGATTTACGCAAGAAAATGTCCATCATATTGGCAGATACATATTTAAAGTTAGAATCTTGGTTAGGTTCTAGCACCCCAAATAATATTACCATAGTTAGGTTTTATTAACTAAAAGATACGATACTTGCGAGGGTTCATTAAATCTGTATCAGCACGATTAGGGATGTAATCTAAGGAGATAGCACCTTGAATTACATAGGAAGTACCCGCAGGGTCTTTCCATGGACCTACATCGGTTTGTGTTTTAGCAAGCCAACCACAATAAGCGCCACTAGAAGGAATAGCACGAAGTTTACCATTAACTGTAGATAATGGGTCTGTTACATTGTGCCAAGAAGATACCAATACACATCGACCTTGCAAATTTTTGCGGGTTGAATAAGTTTGTCAGCGTCATAGCCTTTAGGAGCGTCAAGTACACCGAATTTCAATCGGTCTTTAGATAAATAAATAATGTTTTTCAACATGGCTTCAGTAGTAGCACCTGGAACGGCGAAGATTGTTACATCATCTACTTTATCTGCTCAAACGCTTTTACATAGTCAGCGTCTCGGGGTCATTACCATTTGCCCCGCCTGTTAAGTGGTTTCAGCAGTTACTGCAATAGTACCCTCAATACTTTAATGATTTTAGGTAGGTATTAATGTAATCGATGAAGTAGTTTTCATCTGTATCATTAGCACCCAAATATTGATGATATTCTTCACTTTGACCGCAAATTACTGTTACGTCAAATTTAGTAGGGTCGAATGTGTTAGAAGTAACAGTTACTTTAATTTGATTACCCCAATCAGCCTACAGAGTTGCAGATACTTTCATAGTGCCTACATCACCAGTAGCTTTTTTCGCGCCTTCGCCTACAACACGCAAGAAGCGGAGTTGAGAACCACCATTCAAGAAGAAAGAGTAAACGGCATAAGCCAAAGTCACTTGTCTTCATAAAAGGTGTTTTGTTACCCAAAAGACACGGCTTGTTGGAACGCGTTCCAAGAAGTGTACAAAATAGGGAAGTCAGAATCACCTACTAAAGATTCGCCTACAAAGCAAGCAACGGAAGTACTTGCAGAAGGGATAGTTAAAAGGGAGCTTACATTTTCAAAGTAAACACCAGGAGTTGTGTTATAAGTTGGCATTATTATTCTTCTCCTTCTTTCTTAACACGGGACTTTTTAGGTTTAACCTCTTCGGCAGTTTCTTCAACTACAGTATCAGGTTCAACCTCTTCTACTAAAACAAAGCCACGTTCAATACCTACTTGTAAAGAATCGTGGATAGAAGCAGTTTCAACTTCGACAGTTGCATAAGCATTTACGCGGATAGTAAAAGGTTCACCCTCTGTGCTAATTCCCGTAAAAATTGTCTGCAACCTTCAATGTCAGTAATGCGTAATTTAATCATCATTTACCACCTTATCAATAACAATATGGTATTTGTTTCAAAGTTTGTAGCCATAGGGTCTGTAATTTGAACGTGTTCATTAATTCTGCCATAAGCATTAAATACATAAATGGAACGGAAGATTCGGTACTGCCTTCTACTTCATCTTGTCTTTTTATCATCTAACTTAAAAATTCACTAACACACTTTCATCTTCCCCGTCATTATTTTTGCAGGAATAACCAAATTACGTTGTCTATAGCTAAGGAATTTGATAACCCATAAAATCTAGGTCATTTTGTGATTTAGTTCTAGACTCCATTTGAATTTCTAAAGTGTAGAGAAGACCTACTCTTTCTGATACAACGGTTTTTGTTATCATCATCACGAGATAATAATATATCGCTGTTATTTGTTTGTCTAACAATATCATATTTACTACCCTATTGGTTGAACGATAACACTTTTATCATATTCAGTCTTAAAATCTTCATCAGGTTTCCTAACAATCACGGGAATTTCTTCGCCAAAAATTTTAGAATTAATTCTTTTAGACCTTTAACAATATTTTTATAATAAATAGTTCCGTGCTTCATCTCTTTAACCTTTCGTAAAAACTCTACAACGGCTTTTTGAATAGCTGATTTTATGCTACTGCGTTTTCTCTTCAACTAGGGTCGAGATGAAAGGGCAGGCAGGGTTGACGAGCAGTACCATATTCCATATAGTTCATGATGTTAGATAACGATTCACCATTTTGGGTGACTTGCCGTCTTTTACTTTTAACACCACGGAATAATAGGTATCACTACTACTAATTTTAGTTGTCGTTATACTGTTTCAGTAAAGATGCCTGTATCAACGTATATGAGTAGATTACCATGTCTTTAATCTGATTGTATTTCTTTAGATAAAGGACTCCAACCTAAATCTTGTCGGTCTATATGTCCTTGAATAGTCTTCTGTAAAACTTTAGCCTGTTCATCTACTGCGCTTGTCAGTTCTTTAACATTTCTACGGCAAATTTTTCTTCAGTCTATTCCAATCACCCGTAAATTTTACGTTACTCATTGAAACAACACTTCTTTCTCAACTCTACCCAATCTTCAGCTTCAGAGCATTTAAAAGAAATTGCCCGTGGAATATCCATAACATGGGAGGAATATTCTAAAGAATCAACTTTGTAAAGCAAACCCATTATTTACAATAATACATTGAGATAAAATTCTACAAAAGCTTACGCTATCATATTCAACCTCATTTAGTTTAAACTCTACAATCGGTACAATAACTGTTACATTATCGCGCCAAATATCTTCTTTACTTCCCGCACTAACATTTATACAGTACTTTACCCGTAACACAGTTCTGTTATCGTACACTTTTAGAAGCTTCTTGATATACATCATCAACTTCGTTTTTCTTCATTAAGAAAGTAGATGATTAAATCATCACTACTAATTCACGGAAGATAAAAGTCCATATCCCTATGGAAAATATCTTTGATATAGCTACTCATGGTAAATCACCTACATTCACTTCAGTTGAAGGAGTATCTGTAATAGTGAAGGTTATCTCATCACTTCCATATCTCCCACTTCGTGTTACAACTTCTACGGCGCATTGATAATCGCCTGCACAAGACCTCTTCAAAAGCACAGTCTTTGTTCATCTTATCCCCGATTTCAATAACTTCTGTTTGCTTTATCGTTGATAGTCCTAACAAAATGAGTTTCTGTATCGGTGTAAGTATCAATCAACTTCTCCCCGTCAACTTTTTTCATTAGGTAAACTCTATAACAACGGAAGTCCATAGGGTTAAATCTATATGTATTCCAAGAAATAAACGCGGTATTAGGTTTAGTACTATCTAAGGATAATAACAAACGAGGGGGAACACTAACCAACGAATTATACTTCGTCATATACCTATTAGATATAGTTACATCTAATGTGGTAAGTGTTTCCCCTGTTTCTGCTAAGTTCCGTTTGCGTCTGTTCCGCCACTATTGCTGTACCGCCTATTAGGGTCTTTTATTTTTTATATAGTTTTCATACTCAGATTGAGCCTGTTCCGCTAACTTATTATAATGTTCAAAACGTTGGGAAATAGAAATACTTTCCCGCGTCACTTGCTGAAATATCATAAAAAGGCGCGGTAGATACGGCTAATTTTCTAAGTAAGTCGATTCTAGCTAGTAACAGAACCTCATACATAATAGATTTAGGCATTTTTCTCCGCCGTATATTGCGGATAGTACGCATTAAAACCATTTCTAAATACATTTTGAAGTCTTCATCATCTAATAAAAGAAATTCCTCATCTTCAAAAGCAGCTTATAATCGATGAAAAAGTTCCTTAAAATATTTAAGGACTTCTTCTAAATTTGCGTATGCCATAGTGAAATACCTATTACATTACTTCAAACAAGCCTGCACTAGCAAGAAATTTGTTTAACATGAAGGAACATTGATTTCTTTGCCCGCTTCTGAAAGTTATACCATACCGCCAATACAGAGAATGGTCTTTCGTACTTTCACTTTTACATACGGAAGATTGAACAGTAACTTCTAGGAGAATCAGCGGAAGTAACTTCTTCCCGCTTTTTCTCTTCATCAGCTACCAGTACTAATTCTTCAGTTGGTTCTTCTGTACAGCTACCTCTTCTTCGGGAGTAACTACTTCTTCCTACTTCAGCATTTTTCTTTGGTTTAGTCATTAGTAATGTACCTCTTTATTTAAAACTAAAAATTATGCAGTTTCGATTACTACACCATATTCATCGTTCAATTTACTACACCAAACAAAGGGTACCATGCAGGGGAGCGACGGCGACCGAAGTCTTCACACACCATTGTCACGAATTTCTACAGGAAGTGCAGTAGCCAAGCCGTAGTAAGATTGACCGAAGATAACTGCTTTATAAATGTTTGTTTGGTTGCCACTAGCGCCTGTTTTTCAAGTCTGCGTCATAAGCAGGGTCGGTTTGTGCGCAAGCACCATTTTCATCAAAGTAGTTTCAATGAAGATAGTATCATCAATTCGACCGATTTCGCCTGTGAGATAATTGGTCTGGAGCAGCCATAGTTGGAAGCGTTAATCCATGCATTATCGTCACGAAGACCACGAGATTGGTGAGGGTGAACGAAGCGCACCAGTTAGCACCACCTACTTTAGGAGCATTGTTTGTGGACAAAAATTTCTACTGCGTCTTTAATAGTGATACTTTCAAAGTGTTAGTAGAAGCTAAACCTGCGCGGTTAGCAACTTTATCAGCATGATACAACGTTTGTACCTGTTAAAGCTACATCGCGAAGTTCACAATCAAGAACCAATGCATAGTCACGACCCAACAAAGTAGATACACGAGCCATAGTATCATCATAGGAAGTGCGAAGCAATTTTTCAGTTACTGCTACTGCATTACCATATTCTGTTACTTTAACTTCTTTCAAAGAACCTGTGATAGCTTGTGTAGTCATATCAACGTTCTCTGTCAATTTACCACCTTGTTTTCAGGTTGTTGTAAGTAAGCATTTGAATTGTTTCGCCCGCTTCTTTTGTCAAATCATCTTGGACATCGGCGAATTGGAAGAATCGAAGGTTAGGCATAGCCTTTAAAGCAACTGCTAGACCAAACATTCCAAATTTTTAAGTTGAGTAGCATTTGTAGTGGTAGTTACATCACCAAAAGTTTGTAGATTAAATGCAAATTTAGACATTGAGTAAAAATTCCTTTCTCAAAAATAATTAGTTTTTAAGTGCTTTCTTGCGCCATTCTGCGTAAGCTTTAGGGTCTACGCTGAGGGTCACGAAGTTTTGACAACCTCTTCCTAACAATTCATCATTATTAGAATCGTTGTTAGGGGTTTTGGGCAGGTGGTTTTTACCTGCCTTCTTTGTCATGTATCTTTTTGTCTTCAGCTAAAGATTCTAATGTTACTGCTTAATACCCAAATCAGCGCGAATTTTATTAGATTCTTCAACTGCTTTCTTAACGCTTTCATCTACTTCTTCTTTAGTAGACCCTGTTACAGTATCTTTTAGGTGGTTCAAAAATAACCTTATCATATTTGGCTTTTTCAGTTTTACATAGTCTTTGATTTCATATTCGCTTCGATTTTTCTGCGAATTACTTTCTCATCAACTTTGGTTAGATTCCAATTCTTCTTTTTCTTTCTTAACAGTTTCAAGTTCAGATTTCAAAATTTCAATTTTTGCTTCTAACTCTTTAACTGCTTCATCATTACCATTTTTAGAATCTGCTTTAAACTGTTCTAAAACTTTTCTCTGCTTCCACTTTTTCTAATAACAATTTATTGTTGTTTTTCTGTAACATTTAACCTGAGATTTTTAAACCTTCAATTTCGCCGTAAGTTTTTGTTTTTCTTCTTTACGCGCTGGCGATGAGTTCTTCATAATTGATGAGGTGGTGTTTTACTACCTTCATTATCATTATTACCCTCATCTGCGAAATACTGTTACAGTACCACTAATCATGTTAAAAATTCGTTCTGCTAATTTGTTTCCGCGAAGTTTGCTCATTACAATTTCTCCTTAATTAAATTATATTAATTCAATAACATAATACCATTATTGAAAGTATTATGATAAATATTATTAGTATTACTAATTTTTGCCACCTAAGGTCTGCCTTTAGTTCCTAAAATCAAACTCGTCTTTTTATTTTAGGAATTTTTTCACTTCAGGTTCGCCATTAGTAAAACCACTGTTAGTAGATACTAAGGTTTATTACCATTACTATTCATTTCCCCTATATTGTTTCTGCCATAGTGTCTGTAGAAAATTCAGGATATTCTTTTATTTTCTTCTTTGATTTCTTCAAGAACTTTTTCAGCGTTTTCTTCCCCAACAATTCAAGCGCGCGTTTTCTAGTAATCAAACCTAAACGCAACTTGTATTCAATTTTGTTGTAATGAGACATTTCATCTTTAGGGAGTGTATCTTGGTTTCAACTGACGTAAATAATATTCACATTTGTAACATTGTTAGGTTTTTCAATCAAACCCTCTTTAGTAGAAATATAGATAATCATCTTATTTAGATTTTCTAACCCTTTTTAGTTAAAGGTGTTTTGTTTTATTCTTTTTCTACTAAAGGTGGGTTAGCATATTGTAAAACAACACCACTTGTGTTACTGATATTTGTTGCCGCCTGATAAAGCTTTCAGGTATCACCAATTTCAATCATGGCTTGTTTTTAATTCTTTTAGCGAATGTATTGGAAGCGGTTAAATCTGTATTCATGGTTAAGTTTTCTACACTAGCAGTTGTGGATGAACCACCCCATGCTTTATTAGCGCCTTTTTCTGGCGCCAATTTTCGCACCTTTAACAATCGTTATAGGGAAGCGTGATAATCAATGATTTCAGAAATATCCGAAGCCTTCCGATTGATTTCAATATTGATTGGAATTAAATCTTCAATATCACTCTGACCTACATTACTAGCAGATAAACTCACATTACGAATACAAACAAAAGGAATAATATTATAGTTATTTGGATATACTGTTTTCTACCCATCATCAATTACTCTGACAATATCTTTTTAGTCCAAATTTGTTTGTATACTAGCTTGCTTTGTACTTGTACTACCTGTACAGGGAGTTCATAATTTGTTTGTTATGCAGTAGGTAACCATAACACTTTTTAATAGTCTCTTCTATGGTCTTCATATGTAGGATATACACACCCCTGTAGGTTGACAGTAATATTGAATTTTCTCCTGTATCGTTTTTCTTCGTAAGGTCTTCTATTTCATCAGCGCTTAAAAAGTCTACTAATACCCATGCTTCTCCCGTCACTTTTCATCTAGCCCTCAAATCTAACAGAAATTCACCACCGCCATTATTTTCATAGACTTTGCGGAGATATTCTGTCATATCAAGGTCTTCGTTTTTATCTACTAAATTTCGCCTTTTAGTTTTCATGAGATAAAATTCTAACCCCATTACCTAACTCAAAAGATACAAAGCGGTTAATAAAGTACTCTAACATAGTTCAAAGTCATTTCTACCCCGTCTGTTTCAGGAAGTTCTTCCTCAATGGAAGCCTTCATGAAATTCCACGCTCTACGGATACGCTCCGTCTTATAGCCTGTTCGGGTGATAAAGCTAACATATCAGTAGCAGTTTTTTGTGTTTATAGAATCGTTAAAAGTTAATCTTCTTTCATAACCTAACATTAATGTCTTCTCCTTTTTAGCAGTCGCACGATTAAATTTCATTTGTGGAGTTTCGTTTCGTCTATTAGGACTACCGAATAGACTTCTACTATCTCTACATTCAATTTCCTTCTTCCCCTTTTTGCGTCAGCCCATACCGCTAAGCGCCCAACTATCAGGGATAATCATCGTGAGCACCTCTGGTTTCTGGGTGAGATACAAGTAAGTTAGTTCCCCGCCAATTTTTGTAGGTCGGCTAATTGTTGTACACATTTTTCATATTCAACAGTACCTTTAGCCTTTTTCACTTGCAGGGAAGTTTTGCTCTGCCACTCGATAATTCTTTATCAAAAGTTTTTATGAGAGGTCGGACTTGCACCTACTAGTAAACACTGAGGAATAACTTCAGCGGACACATTAGCATTTTAACCTGTCAGCAAAGACTTTTCTCTTGTAGCGTCTACCCGATTCTTGCTACTTTAAATTCCTCAAAAATTCGGTAATGATGTAGTACTGCTCTTCATGGTCGAGGTACTTCTTTAATCTCTAAAAATATTTAACGTAAAGTATGAACGCGTCAAATGTATATTCGCGACCTTCTTCTTCGTCATATCGTGTTTCTGAGATTACGGGCATATCCCAATCTACTTCAACTTCAGTAACAACAGTACTATCTCCGCCACTACACCTCAATATCTATCAACTACGCGGTTGCTTCTCTATCGAAGTCGATAAAGTCCATTAAAGGCTCTAAGTTATTCTTCTCGAATTTATCAATGTCTATAGAACATACACGTTCCATTATCCATTCAAGTTTATAACTCATTCTGAATGAATCAAATTTTCACCTAAATTACGCTTTTCTTTTCGATATATTTTGCGTAGTTAGGGTTGTATTTACTAGCTATAGTGTAATCAAATTCAAAATGATTTTTGATATGACTGCTTCTATTCTTAGCTAATTCCTTATCACGTTGGATAGCGTCATAAAAATAACCCTTTAAATACAGTAGCAGTACCTATACAAACTTTCGTAGCATTATAGGCGGCACCCATGGGTGAGATAGATTTAGTCAATACAAAGTTAGATATATCCTGACATTCCTCACATATGATGAAATTGATGATTTCCCCTTCAATGTTACTTCTTTCTGAAGCGGAGAAGCAAGTACATCTACTACCATTACTTAGACTTGTAGTCTGACCGTTACTTGTACTAAATTGAAGGTTTAAACTCTTCGCTCTCTAAAATAGATACTGCGCGTTTTGAAGTTAAGAACCCCTTCATACGCATATAGTTTGTCTGTGCTTGTTGTAAAGCGGGGCAAAGATACCTATTTAATACCTTCTCTAAATGGTTTTGTAATCTTGGGTCATTGCGAACATAGGCATATTAGCTAAAGTAGGGTAAAAATAACTTGAAGACCACAAGTCACACAAGCTACTGTTTCTGTATTATGTGTGACTGTAAAATCACCTAATACAAACAATCTATCTTTACTATCTATAGTAAACCCAAAATATTCTCCCCGCCCTTTTTCTTTCAATTTAATATGATATATTAAATCTCCCTTCTAATTTCCACTTGGGTTTTTGTTTTGTCTTAGTGAGGAATACAAGAAAAATCACCTGAAGCATGAATTCGATAGTTTATTTTATACCCGTCTTTTGCGTGTACATTCTTTTATTTTAATAGGTCTTAAAAAGTGCTCTGAACCCTAAAGACTTTAACAAGAATAAATAGTCTTCTGCTATGATAGGGTTCACATTACTATTGCTACCAATTTCTTCTTCTCTTATCATTTAAGTTCAAAATGTCCGCAAGCGTCTAATATTCCGCCAATAAATCTTGGCGCGCTATTTCATCATTTTATTAGATCTTGCTTATCTAATCGCAAGTCCATAGGGTCATATAAGCCTTCAGTAGAAGCAATTCGATACCCATATTCATAGGGTCTTCGTCTGTTTCTTGATACTTGAATTCAATTCTTGCCTTATAACCGCATAATTGTTTCTTTCTACGTTTCAGAAGTTTTCATGCTTCGACAATTCCATGTTTAAATACTGCCCTGTTTTAGTATCATACAAGGCTAGTATATGTGACTTATTGACTATGTAAGTACTTTCATATTTTCCCTGATATGGTTGTGCTTCATACATTTCTTCATCATGACCTAAGTTTGTTACTAGCGTATGAACTATCAGGGGTCGTAACTTTATCCCCGATTTTTATGTCTTCAACATTCTGAAAGACCCGTCATACATTAAAACTTTAGTGCCTTTAGCTAAACACTTACCTGATTGACGGCTAAATAAAGCGGTTATTTCTTCCCCGTCATTTTTCAATAACAGACCTAATAATTCTTCGCGCGAACTGTTCTTGATATGGATATAATTCTCTCCCGCTAAAGAATAGGCAGAGGTGGTATACCTTATCTACTAATACAGCGGTACTTAGACGCTTCTTTACATCAGCATATACTGAGACCCGATTTTTCAAGCCATTTTATTGATAGACAATGTCTTTACTGTGATAAACACCTAGAAGATAATATCTCCGTCTGTAAGTCCCTTCAAAATGAGTTTCTCCTTGTTTATAAACATAATAGCTATATTTCTATAGCTATTATTGTCTACTGTTATATTAGATATTCTAGCGTTTTCCCATGTACATTCTTCAGCGCTTTTATCTGTGCGGTAACGAACGAATCTAGGGTGCAATTCGGCCCGTATCATTAAATATTTCATTGCCTTTTACTGTCAGCACTTCCCCAATATATCGTCTTTATGTCTTGTCATAAAGCGCGGTCTTCTTCTGATGATACCTTCACATTCGCTAACTTTACAACAATCATATCATTCATAATTAGAATATCAAATTTCTTTTTGCCTTACTTTTCTTTTCTATCTCGATTCTTTGGCTTTGTCTTCAGTAATGACTACCCCATACTCAATACCTCCAATTTGTTTATTGAAATAGTTTTTAGTAACGAGGTGTAAAACCCATTTCTAAATAATGTGATGTATCATCTGAAGTTTAGCGTACATGCATTACTCTGATTTTTCATCAATAAAATATTCCCCAATAGCCTTTCAGAATTTCCCACCATATTCTTTAGTAGGTTCAGTAAACCCAATCCACAATTACATCGCGGTCAATTTCTTTTTAACTTTCTGATATGCCAGGTTCGTTTATGTTCATAGATACTGTTAGGGTGCTTTTCAACATATACCTTCCCCGTTCAAAATTGTGATGTATTAATACGCTTTGAAAGACATAGGAACATTTAACAACCTAGTTCGTGCAAATTTAGAATTATGGTCTACATAGTTTAGATATTTTCTAAGTTCATGTAAACCCATTTCTTCAGATTTTTATATACATTTGTCGTAAGCGTTTTCAGTAAAAGAAATTAAATTTACTTCTTCTTGATACCACGGGTTTACTACAACATAGTTATTACTAAGTTCTCTGACTGCTTCTTCTAAGTAACCTTTTCTTTCAATTAATGGTGTGGTGCGTAAATCTTTACCTTTATAAAATAGAGATATCAAAAGCATTAAACAGAGGCTTACCAATCTCTTCTTGCTTACTGATACTTTCTTCAGGTAAAGACAATACTACCGCGGAAGTTTCACTAAAAGGAACATTAGGGACTAATAACTCCCCGTCTAAAATTGTATTAGCTAATTCAGCTTACCATAATCTCTGAAGTGTGGGAAGTTGTCAGTACGTTCACTATAAAACCTGTCTTTAAAGATACGTTACGTGAAAATAATCGACAATGTGGATGGTTTACCTCTTTAGTGCTATCAAATATTCAAGCTGGTTCTAACTCCGTCAAGTTTTCTTTCACAGATTACTGCTATCGTCTGTTAGTAAACTATCTAACTTATTCTCCATAACCTCTTTAGCAGTCATAGGCTCACAGCAATTATCCCCCCTTTTCATAATCTTCAGCGGTGTAGTGTTCAGAACATAATTAACCTCTCTGAGTAGTTAAGTAATATAAAAGTGGCTTCATAGATTTTCCTAGTTCATGGTCTTTCTTGTTATCTTCATAAAATCGAATCAACTTTTCAATAGTCATATTACTGTAGGAATTACTTTATCTTTCCTACAATCTCATCATCATTCCACCCGTCAGTTTGTTTCTTCCCGCCTGTATAGGTAATGTCTTCAACTGTAAAACTTTCGTGCTATAGTATTACCTCATTTATCAAATTTAAAATATCTTGAAGGTCATTATAGAGTTCTTTGTTTTCAACCCATTCATAATCTTCAGGGGTATCAAGCGCCTTAAACAATGTTTCATTGATAGTCACTACAGAATAATACCCCCTTCTTTATCTTTCATATTAACATGTCAAAAATCAATTAAAGCGGAATTTACACTGTTTCGCGTCACCCTAAAAGATATTCTTAACAAAGTTGCTATGCTGACCATATGATAGTCACTATTAGGCGCGTTGTTAATTAGCTGGTCTATCAGGGATAACTTCCAGATACTTCAAATACATACTTCCCATTTTTGTATGAGTGAGTACTTTATCTCCTGCAATTACTGTAACGGGTACAATCATTCGACCCATTACTGTTTCTTCGTCTTTTAATTCAGAATAGCTAGGTTCAATCTGTGCATCACCACTTAGCACTAATTTGTTACTTTCAATAAATGGGAATAAAACAGGCTTATCAACCTTTTCTAAATCATCTGCAAAGGTTTTAGTGAATACGATTGAAGGCACTTGATACGCTTCTACTTTATTTACTCTGTAATATTCAGACGAAAATTCGCCATTGTTGTCATTGTCTTTCTCTCCTTTGTTAAAAGCGGGAGTTTTCTCCCTTTTATTTTCTACTCTGCGTACTCCTGTGCCACATACGTTGCAACGATAGCCACCTTCGATTTCTTCTGGTGGAGCGCCACAACAATAAGGAACTTCATTGATGATGTTGGTCTCCACCTTCATCATGAATTCGCCTTCATCGTCAATCAATAAAAGCCAATTTTCTGTGTACATTTCTACTACTGCTTCATCTTCTACTTTTTTAGTAACTGCAATACTACTTGTTTTCAAATAGGCTACCATTTCTTTGCGGGTAATTTTGCCTTCTTCAAATTCTTCTTGTACTTGCTCTTCCATAGCTTCAATAGCTTTAGCACGTTCTTCAGTCATACCTAAATCTCAGAATCGTCTTCTTCAGAATCATCTTCATATCTTCACGCTAACAACCTCTTCAGGTTCTTCAGAAGGTTCTTGTCTTCTTCTTCATTCAAACAACCCCGTCTTTTACTCTTGATAAATCTTACTCTACTAATGCTGCTGCTTGCCTTTGGAGGATAAACCTAACTCTTCTAATGTTTCGCTCAATTCATCATCAGGCTTCATTTACATATTGCATAACCTTAGCATATGTTTCATCTTCTACTTCATCATCTTCCTCTTCTTCAGAATCTTCATCTTCTTCAGAATCTTCATTTTCTTCAATTTCAGGTTCTTCAGATTCTTCTTCAACTTCAGGCTCTTCAACCTCTTCATCTTCAGAATCTTCATTTTCTAAGAATTCTTGATTTCGGTCTTCTACTTCAGCGCGTTTGCCTTTTAGAATTCACCCTAACTCTTCCAGCATATTCACGCAATTCTTTCCAATTTCTATAGAACCTAAATCTGCTTCGATTCTTCAGTTTCCAGGTTCTTGAATGATTTCTTCTACAGGCTCATGCATTGGTACCCCAATGGTTCTTCAGGTTGTACTTCAACTTTTCTTCTTTACTAGTATTAACAATAATGTTACAATATTTTCTTTAATAGCTTCTGCTGCTTCTTTTTTACGATTTGTTTTTAATAACGTTTCAAATTCATTGTCTTATGCTCCTGTTTTCTAACTATAAATACTGTTTATACACATATATACATCATACCTAATGTGAGCAAATCAAATTTTAACTTCCGTTTTTCTTGTTTTTCTGTAGTAATGGTTTCTAATATATCTGAGTTTGTCTTTTAAATTAGCCATTAAAATTCCATATCTTCAACTAAAATCGGTTTCTGTTTTTGGTACTGCTTTATAGGCTATTCATTTCAATCATTAAAGATTTTACTAGATTGATACAACTTTTTACATTACCCAATGTTTCATTTTTCAATATCACTTTAAAATCTGAATCAGGTAACCGCAATAATTCGTCTAAACTCTGTCTTTCTTATCTTTCTACATACATATATGATAGAAAATATCATACCTACAATTACTAAAGAGGCTAACATAATAGATACTATAAATAACACTACGGATAATATATCAAGTAACATTTATTCACCCGCAATTTCTTTTTGTAAATAGCTACTGTACCAAGGGATAATCGCTGTACTACTAAACTACCAATAAACTAATACTAAAAGCTATTTTTATTGATTAAAAATAGTACTACGTTGATTAAGCATATCACTAATACAAAGCATAACCAATGGGTACCCGAGTATTTCTACAATTAAATTAGTGATTAATATAAATAATCGTTCAGCTACCTTGTACAGTAGTTTTAAGATATTGAGTAATAACCTTTAGTGTATTCTCCGTATTGTAACAACCCTTCTTTCTTCGCGTCTTCTAATGCTTCATGTAACATATCATAAAAATTGTTTATCGTGCATAACACCACGTTTTCGTTTATACCCTATCACATGGTTAAATTGATAGTAATGTATAAATTCATGGATAAACCGCTAAATAACCATTCATTCGTATGCGTTTTCCTCGACCACTTCGATATAAAATAATTTGATTCGGTTTTATTTCTTCTATGTTTGTAAACACCATACATAGTAACGCTTTTGGTTTAATCAATACTTGCATCGCTCATGTTTACTTTAAACATTTCACCTAATAAGGCTTTTAAATACACTTATTAAGCAAAAATCATCAACATTTTTCAAAAAGGGTTTACATTAACTGTTTTACTCTTTCTTAAAATCATACTGCATATCGTAAACGTAATCACGATTACTTCCTTCCCGTGAAAATTCATACTCTACATTATACCCATTGTTTCTCATATCTTTTAAAGCAGGCTCTAAAATATCTCTTCGTACCAATGCAATATTTTTGCTATAGTACTCTAAGCTATACCTAGCTTTTCTAATAAATCAACTACATCAATGGTAACAGGTTTTTCATAAAGTCCAAACTATCTAATACAGATAATAATTTTCTACCTTTTAAAGTCTTAAACCCGCCATGTATAAACGTGATACTATTTTTAGTAATATCAATTTTTGTAATGCTTTGGTTATAGACTACAGTATTACCATTAATGCTTTCAATAACGTGATAATACTTGATTACCTATGTATAAAACAAAGACATTAATTTATCTGCTTTTAAAGGTTTTAGGTAATTCATCTGCTGATAACCGTTCTGATACTTCCAGGACTAATGGGTAAACTACTTTTTATACATACTACCTCTTTAAACTTTCTCTGTTGTAATTTGTTGTCATGTCCGAATTCTCCTTTGCTAATGACGCAATTTTATATACACATCATAACACACATTTACATAATGCAAACCATTTACACACACAACCTAAAATTTTTCAAAAATTATAATACTTCCACACACATAAAGTACATAATCTATGTCTATCTACCTTAAAATTTTCAAAAATTGCGACACTTGGCGCACTCACAAACTCATTCCTGTTCTCATTTAAGGGTGGGGTGTTGATAATGGGCAGTTAGCACCTCTACCTCTCTACAAAGTCAAAACTACCGATTTTTTATTTCAGAGTTATATATCTTCTCTACTCTCTACAACTAAATCAATTTATTTTCTCCCGCGTTTTTCTTTTCGGTTTCTTTCTCTTCTGCTCTTCTACCTTCTCTATATAGTTATCTTTCTATCTATATAAATAACCTACCTCTTTTAATATAGACTACCTTACTAAGTATAGGGTATGCCTTTCTCTCCCCGCTTTTTATTTTTGGTGGAGAAATAAGATATAAACCTATAGTAACTCTTATATATCATTGTATATCTTTCTATACTCTTCTTTTCTTATTCTTTATAGTTAAACCTCATTCTCTACCCGCTTTTTATTTTTACACTAAGGTAGGGTATACCCCTTATCTTAGTCTATACCTCTATATTAGTACTAAACCTACTCACCACCGCGATTTTTCATAATTTTGAGTGATTTTGCTGAAAACCTCAATTTTGAGCAAAACCCTTATTTTTATGAAAAACCGCTTGTTAGTGAAAACCATGTATTTTTGAGTATTCCTGTACTTTTAGCTAAAATCTGCTCTGTTGTGATTTCTATATACAAAAGCACTCTATTGAGGTGCTTTTGCTCTTCATCATAAAAAGCCACGATTTATGCAATGATTTTTGTACAAGGTCAATCTTTTGTATAAAATCATCTAAAAACCTTGTAGAGAATCTCATGAGGCTGTCTTGTCAAGAGGTTCAAAAGTGGATAAATGGTTCTGCTGGTCTTTTTATCCCGCATGATGTGAATACATATATTATGCTTTTTCTTGCAGGTGTATCTCACATTCTTTTTATATGTATCAGGTGGCAACGTGTTAACGTTGCTTTTCTGATTTTAGAGTCTTTGTTTTCTTTCTTAATACTGCATTTTTGCCCGCCTTCTATTTTCTTTATTCATGTAGTACAAAAGTACTACAGGATAGTAAAATAGCTAAATTTCATATATATTATCTTTCGGTGCTACGTTTAAAATATCACAATCAAGATAGTACATAAATAAATCAAACGCAAAGGTATAGACTTAATAAAGTCAGTACTAAGAATATTAAGCTTTTCATGGTCTTAAAATCTCACTTTCTGATATAGTGAAGGCAGAATTTTTCTCCCTACTTTTCTCAATCTACTTTTTAGCTTTTTGGTTTCGATAAGTACTGCACTAAGCAATTCAAACTCATCTGGGAATAAATCCCATAACGCTTCGGTGTAAATGGGAAGCGAATACAAGTCTTCGATTTTCTCCCCTACAAATATGAGGGTGCAGATGTCAAACTTCTCTTTCATAGACTTTTTCAAAGGTGTATGGAAAATGTTTTCATACTCTTTTGGGATCTACTCCGAAATATCCAAAAGCTACATAAATATCTCTTTCATCAACTTCTGCTTTTTCTAAATCATCATAACTCTTGATAGTATCATCAAGAATATACTCTGTTTTTGCTACTTTTAATAGTAGTTAATGGGCGATTTTTGCTCTTGCTCTTTCCTTGCTCTACTTCAGCTTTCGCCTTTTTAGTAGTCTTTTAGGCTCTTTCTCAGTGGTTTTTTCCTTCTTTGGATCTGTCTTACTACTTTTTAGGCTTTTCAGTAGATTGAGATTTTCGCTTTCTTTCTACTTTTTAGTGGTTTTCTTTGCAGTTGCTTTCTTTGCTGTTTTAGGCTTTCAGCTTTTCAGTAATTTCAGCTTTTGCAACTTCATCAGCTTTCTTTTTGCGTTTGAGGCTTTTTCTTTTGCAAAATTTCATTAGCTTTTTCTTCAAAAGGCTAGATGATGTATTCGCCATTTACGATAGTAGATTTTTCATGATAATCTCACTTTCTACGTAGTTCTGTACTACGCAACAATTATAAAGTTATAAAAAGAACATATAGAGTATGTCAGCGTTCTAGGTAGTTCCTTATCTCTATGTCATATACTAACATAGCTATAGTATCATGTCAACACTACACATTTTACATTTTTCTAAGGCTCTAAAAATGCAGTAAATATCTAGCTTCATAAAGACAATTCATTTATTTACGCTCTAAGGTGCGTCTAGTGATTTTGGATAGATAGTATGAGGCAATTTTGAAATGAGCATACAAGGCAAATTTTGCATTTCTGTGGGCAAACATTGATTTCTCAACTTTCTAAACGCTCTGAAAATAGAACAGATGTTCGATAATCAGACAGGTCTTATATCTAAAATTTCAATTAAATCAAAGATTTTCAATCACATCAAAGAAAATCAATCAGATTGAAAACATTGAATGACATTGAAATTTTTCAATACTATCAAAACATTTCAATCTCATCTAAATCATTCAATCTCATTCAATATCATCAATCACATTTAAAGAAATCAATCTATTATGATATACTCTTTATACTATCTGTATACAAAGAAAACACTCACAATCCCGCGATTTTTCATGGTGATTATGAGTGTTATTCTTCTAGAAAGTGAGTGGTATCTTTTTGCCCTGCCTTTCTCTTTTGTGAGGAACGACTAGGCAGATACCTCTATATGCTCGTGATTAGAAAGTGAGAAAATCAAGCACATTCATACTTATAACTTACCCGTTTTAATTTCAAACGGAATTCTTTTAGGTTTAACCACTACCACCTTCAAGAACTCTTCAAACAACTCTTCAACCTTCCGTCAAATTTTTCGGTCATAAAATCTTGAATGACCTCTAAATATTTCAAGGTATCTAAGTGTCTATCATTATTCTTTCTCCCGTGTTTTTCAAGGAATAACACTACTTCCATCAACTTTTTGTGATTTGAAGTGTTTTTCAAAATTTAGATAAACCCATAAACCCTTGCTCTTCAGGAGCATTAAACAAGCTTTTTCACCTGTTACTGAATCATATACATAGTTCTTACCATTCATGTTGTACCTCTGAATGGGTTTTCATAAAGTACGTCTTACGTGTTTTTCATGTTTCTTCACTCCGTTTTTAATTTCGACTCGTTACTCATCTGTAACTTATGTATACAGTATACACACATTCACACATAAGTCAAGTAACCTCGTTTTCTAGCGTTCTAAAATGTATTTTAGCTGACCTCTTAGGTCATAATTGTCGCTTTCAGATTCCCATACGTTGCAATCATCTAAACGTACTACAAACTCTCCCGCATCAACCAATTTTTCTGCTAAAAAGTCGCTTACTAGCCAAGCAATCACATAGTCAGGCATTTCTCTGTCTAAATTGATAGCTTCCTCTTCTTCCTGCGCTTTAAATTCTTCGCTACGCAACAAAACTTCAGGTGCTGAACAGTAGATATGCTCTCTGTATGAGGTTATCATAATCGTAATTCATCGTCTTTACCGCCTTTTTCTTTCAACTCGATGTTTAACTTGATGATTGAAGTATATCACGAGTCAAAAAGCGCGTCAAATGACCTTTTCTTCAATGTCTATATATATATAAACAATATCACGCGCGCGTGCGCATACGCGTATAGGATAATATCAAAGTATTACGTGTCTATATTAAATTTGAAAGATGGTTTAAAATACTCAGTATAACCCTAAAGTTGCTCTCCTATATCTAATTACTATACTCATTACCTAAAAGGTAATACTCTATAGTAATCATGTCGAACACCTTCAGGTTCAACCTCATTCACACTAAACATTCTCTCTCTTACCAAAACACGCCATTCTTTAACCGCGGAAGATTTTTGCACGGAGCGAATTTTATCTGCCTACCTACCCCTACCTCTACCTCTGTCAAATATTTTTAGTCACCCGAAATTTTTGCACGCACAATTTTTCAAAAATTTCTTGATTAAAAATTTCGTGGAAAAGTTATAGACCATTTTCACTTTGGAGTATTTTATCGTGAAAAAGATTCCATGAGCAATCACCGATAAAATTTTTAGTATCCTAGCATTAAAATTTTTACTTAGGGCGAATTGAAAATCAGAAAATGGAAATTTTTCAGAAAAATTTTTGGAAATTTTTCAGAAAAATGGAAAATTTTTCAGAAAAATTTTTGAAAATCAGAAAAATCAGAAAAATGGAAAATTTTTCAGAAAATTTTGGAAATCAGAGAATCAAGCTGGAAATCAGATTTTTTGATTTTCAGAAAATGGAAATTTTTCAGAAAATTTTTCAGATACATTTTCTGGAAAATCAGAAAATGGAAATTTTTCAGAAAAATCAGAAAAATTTTTGAAATTTTTCAGGAAAATTTCAGAAAATGGAAAATTTCTGATACATTTCAAAATATCACGAAAAATTTTTGAGTGAAATTTTTGAATTTTTGAAAATTTTCGGGGTGATTTTCTAAAAATCAGATTTTTCGATTTAAGGGTCTATTTTCGCTTGTATGGGTTTTTGTATTTTCATGATAGTTATATCATTTTAGGCGCTCAAATTGAATGATACGCTTTAAACGTTGATATATCAATGGTTTATGGTAGTGAAAAACGGGCGAGACTAGATGATAGATTCATCTAGTCAATTTTATTAAGGCTAGATTTAAAGATCTAGCCTAATTTCTAACAATCTATAATGCTATCAATAACATAATTATTATTGTTAAGATAGTTCATAAAAATCTAAACAATCATTAATAGTGTATACATCAACGTATAACATAATTCTTGTAACAGTACTATATGTGGCCATTAGATATTTTTGTTTTATCTGTATAACTTTCATATAATTCTATTGTATGTAAAGTTTCGTTTCTTTCTACTACTTGATTAGCATTGATGAATTTTTCATTTTTCGTTTCTCACTTTCTAGTAATATATAATAGTGTAGTAATCTTTACTACACTATTATATCTTTACATATCTACACATAGTGCAAGTATTAATTTGAAATTTTTCAAAATTTTAGGGGAATAAAAAGACTAGATATTATATATCTGGTCTTTTACTATCTTATAGATTAAATAACTTTCTACATTATCATCAATTGCCTATCATCACATTATAATCAGTTTGATGGTTGGAGCTTTTTCAATTTTTCTTATACATTACTTTTTCTTTTTCTACATCTTTGTGTAAATCTTCACGGAAATTTTTAGAGTGAAATTAATTTCATCAAGAGGTGATAAAAATTTTTCATGATAGTGCGTGATACATCAGAATATTTAATATAATCAAATATAATCAAATTTCTTGTTTCTGTATCATATGCACAAATAAATGTTTCATAGGACACGATAAATCAGTTAGAAATAATCATATATTGATTATTGATGGGTCTTTCTGTTTTGGGTTTTTAATTGTTTAAGTTGTAACATAATTTTCTCACTTTCTTATTTTAATGTAATAGATTCACAAGTCACAATATCTTTAATTTCAAGATTATCAAGATATTTTTAAAAGGTTCTACTACGATTTATTTTTACTGTAATAAGCAATTCTTTTTCTTTGAGGTATGTAGATACGAAATCAACTGCCCCCGTTTTCTTTTGTTTTTCTTTTAAATGGGTAGTAATCAATTAAAAAGCCTGAGAATTTGTCATATAATTTAATTACGCCTTCTTTAATTTTACTGTTTTTAGTTCTGCTCATGTGATTTACTCCTTTCGTTTCTAACAGAATATGTAGTATCAACTTACTACACTATTATAATAACACATATCTACACATAGTGCAAGTATTAATTTTAAATTTCTGAAAATTTTTCTTATTATATATCTATATAAAGATTTTTCGCTGAAATTTTACACAATCGAAAATTTTTCTATTAAAAATCATGAGAAAATGAAAAATATTTTTGTAGAAAATTTTTCGGTGAAAAATTTTCAGATAAGAAATTGAAAAATTTTTGAGATCAGGAGAGAAATTTTTATAGAGAGAAATATATAAAGAACACCATTAAAAAGAATTTCGCTGGAAAAATTTTTGTTGTACCTTATATATAGAGAGAGAATAATAAAGATCGGAGAGATTACCTATATAGAGAGAAAGAACATATATAAGAAGAAACAAATAAAAATTTCGCTGGATATAATAGAGGTTTAACCATATATAAGAGATAGAGTAAACACTTAAAAATTTTTCTTATAAACCACCTCTACCCATACCTACATTTTGTCAAAAGAATTTTTCATAGGAATGGTTTTAACCATGGGTCAACCTATAACCACATAAAGAAAAATAATCCAATTCGTCTACTGCCAGTCAAGACAACAGGTTTAAATGTGCAATTACATACCTAAATCTTAAACATATCTCCTATAATATTTCTCTCTTATATTTTGCTTTCTATACTTTCTATTCATTTCTTGCCCGCGCGATTTTTTTTTCGGGAGAAATATTTTTGAAATAGTTTGGAAGTATTCTCTCTTATATACTATTCTTATATCTCTTCTATAAATCATTCACTACCGCGAAAAATTTTGGCGGAAATAATTTTATTGATTTCTATTGCAGATATTTTCATGGGGTTTACTCTTTATCTATAGTGTAATACTATGTAACTATAAAATTTCGGCTGAATTTTTCAGGCAATAAAAAAGCTACCTTGGCCGCGAATGGCTTCTTTAGTTGCTGATTACACAACTGAAAATCAATCGGAGTTGGCAAAGTGCTTAACCTGGCAGTAGAAGAAAAATGTTATAGGACTATATATTCTTATAGGAGTGAATTAAAAGAATGACCGATTTACATTTGTATTATTACTACAATCATTGCGAATACTTTCTTCTATATGTGATTACGCGGTTATTATATCTTATTATTTTTAATAGCAAATCCTTTTCCCGCAATTTTCAGAAATATTATTTTAAAGAAATCAGGGAGCTAATATAGAATTATTTTCTTGAGAATGAAAATTTGTACGCCTACATGGAAGTTTTATTATCATGTGATAAATTGTCATGACATGATAGAAACCTCTCTTAGAACGCAAATAAATGAATTTTGAAAAGTGCATAATAAAAGAAGCACAGAAGAGCTGTAAACGTGCTTCCTATGGGAGAAAAGTGTAGTCACTAGGGTATTGTATTGTTGAAAGGTGGTTAAGTATTCTTAGGAATTATTGTGTGTTAGTTATTAGAAAGGCAGGAACCTTCTAAAAGTATAAGGACTGTATATTGATAGCGAGGTGAATTACTATCAATGTGTCTTCAAGTGACTACATATATCATACTATATTCCTTATTACACAAATAGAATACGCTTCGCAATTTTTTCTGTAATTTCAGACGAAAAACCCTACGAAATCTCACAAACCGCAAGGTAATCTTGTTTGAAGGGATTGGTGAAATAACCTTCAAGCTTGGCAACAAAGGGGCGGAACCACAAATGAACACTAGCAACATATGTATGTGGCACACCATATAATACTAAAATTTCGGTGGAGTAAATTCTTTATTTAGTATTCTTTTCTTCACGGTAGTAAATTCTTGAAGCTTAGTAATATACCATTTCCTTGTCTAAATCTTGTACATATTACGGATCTTTATACCCCGCACGAATAATATGTTCAAAGCAGTATTGCGTAAATATTTTCTAAATTCGAAGACGGTAGTCATTTCCATTAAATCAATCCTTCAACACCATAAGCTAGTTGCTTAATGTTAGGGAATTCACCCCATCTTCTTCAGGTTCATCATCACCTAAGAAAGAAAAATCGGCGGGGAGTAATGTTGGTACTTGGAATGGTTCAGGCTTGATGCTGAATGTCTTCAATATCTTCCACAGTGCCTTCTTTAATGACTTTTGTGAATTTGGTGAACTTTCGGAAATAATAAAGCGCCATCGACCAACTAACTCTTTAATAACTAAATTATGTTCGGCGGAAACAAGGTTTTATTTTCTTCTAGCCAATCTCTCTGTACTCGTAAAACTTTTCAAAATCACAAACTTGATGTAAATCTTTATAAACTTTTCTTGTATAAAACTGCTTCAACTGAATTAACCATGTCTCCTTTGAGTCTTCAAAAATAAGGAGATTATTCCGCCAATACATAGGATAACAATTTCTTATAGTGTTCCGATTCTTTCGTATCAATATCAGCTTTTGAAACATAACCCTTTATATAACTCCTCAAAATCTGCTTCAAGACTAGGTTCAATGAATAGAATTAAATCTACACATTCCACTAAGAATGGGTTCATCTTTAATATCTTTAGTTTTGATTTCTAACCCAATAGATTTTATCTTCAAATTCAAAGACAATTTCATCATCAAAGCTTTCAGCAGATACAAAGACAGACATGAAACCTTGACCGATATCTCTTTTTGCTCGTAATGCTTAAACCTTTGTCATTTCATTCTATATGTTCGTCTAATTCTATAACCGAATTTTTGCGCGGGAATTAAAATCTTCTTGAATGTATTGAAATGCCTCATCGGCTGAAACCTACTTTGTTTATCTTCGTTATATTCCTCATTGTAATATTTACTAGCTAACTCTAACGCGTGTAAACATTCGGCGGAAATAATGGAACCTTATCACGATTCTTAACTAACTTTCTCATAGCATGACTACTGAACAAATATGCTAATAATTCGGGGTTTTCTTTAATCAATAAATCGTTTGTTAAAGCCTGTTTTGATTAAAACTTCTAGTAAATTTGTTTAGTAATTCTGACATTTCTTGTCCTCTTTGTTTAATAAAATAAGCAGACATATTATGTGTTTAGTATAATAGTGTAGTAGTGATACTACATATTCTGTTAGAAACGAAGCGAGTAAATCACATGAGCAAGAACTAAAACAGTAAAAATTAAAGAGGCGTAATTAAGATTACGACACGTTCTCCAAGCTTTTAATTGATTACTACCCATTTAAGAAAACAAAAAAGAAAAACAGGGCAGTTGATTTCTGTATCTACATACCTCAAAGAAAAAAATTGCTTGTGCAGTAAAAATAAATCTGTAGTAGAACCTTTTAAAAATATCTTAGAAAAAAATAATCTTGAAATTAAAAGATATTGTGACTTGTGAATCTATTACATTAAAATAAGAAGTGAAGAAAATTATGTTACAACCAAACAATTAAAACCCATAAGAAAGACCTATCAATAATCAATATATGATTATTTCTAACCGATTTATTTTCGTGTCCTATGGAAACATTTATTTGTGCATATGATGCGAAACAGTGATTGTATTGATCATATTCAAATATTTCGATGTGTCACACTACCGCGATTTTTATCAATTTGCTTGAGTGAAATTAATTTCACTCTATTTCACGATGATTTACACAGATGTAGAGAGAGTAATGTGTAAGAAAGGTGGAAAAAGCTTCCAACTATCAAACTGATTATAATGTGATGTATGCTTACCCGATGATAAATGTAGAAAGGATTATTTAATCTACCAGATAGTAAAAGACTAGATTATATAATATCTAGTCTATTCCTAAAATGAAAATTTCAAATTAATACTTGCACTATGTGTAGATATATGTGTTATTATAATAGTGTAGTAAAGATTACTACACTGTACAATATAGAAAGTGAGAAACGAAAAATGATTCATCAATGCTAATCAAGTAGTAGAGAAACGAAACTTTACAGCCTGTAGCGATTATATAGAAAAGTTATACAGATAAAAACAATATCTAATAGCCCTTATAGTGCTGTTACAAGAGATTATGTTACACGTTGGTGTATACACTATTAATGATTGTTTAGATTTTATGAACTATCTTAGCAATAATAGTATATTATGTGATAGCATTATAGATTGTTAGGAAGTAGGCTAGTTTTAAATCTAGCCTTAATAAGAATGTCGATGAGATCTATCATGTGGTCTCTCTCTGCGTTTTTCACTACCGCCAAACCGATTGATATATCAACATTTAAAGCGTATCGATTCAGTTGAGCGCCTAAAATGATATAACTATCATGAAAATACAAAACTCCATACAAGCGAAAATAGACCCTTAAATCGAAAATCTGTGAGAAAATCAAATTCCGAAAATTTTCAAAATTTCATTTCACTCAAAATTTTCGTGATATTTTGATGTATCAGAAATTTTCATTTTCTGATTCTGAAAAATTTCCATTTTTCTGAAAGAAATTTTCGATTTTTCTGAAAAATTTCCATTTTCTGAAAATTTCATTTTCTGAAAAATTTCCATTTTCTGATTTCACACTAGATCGCAAATAAAAGTGGTCCAATGCTAGTTTGACTAATTAAAAATTTTCATCATTGATTGCTGCATGAAATTTCAAATTTTCTGATAAATACTCCAAAGTCGATTCAGAAATTCGCCCTAAGTAAAAATTTTCATGCTAGGACCCAATCAAGAAATTTTCGTGATTGCTCATGGGTCTTTTCGATGACCCTCAGTAATGTTGGGTTTTAGTCAGTACGAAAATTGAACAAAATATTTGACAGAGAGGTGTAGAAGGTGAGGGTAGGCTGGTCACTGGCGATTCGCTCATTTAAAATAAAAGTCTTCCGCGGTTAAAGAATGAGTACGTGTTTTAAGTGAGAGAGGAGATGTTGTGTAGAGTTGAAACTGAACAGGTGTTCGACACGTTACTATAGAGGGTATTACCTTTGGGTAATACAATTATAATGATGTGCTCTGATATAACCTTTGCGTCTGATTAAAGCTAGTAAATTTAATATAGACACGTGTACTTATGTGTCCTATACGTACGCGCTTACGCGTACGTGATATATATATATGGGACATTGAAGAAAAGGTCATTTGACGCGCTTTTTGACTGTAGATATACTCCAATCATCAAGTTAAACATTGTGAGTTGAAAAGAAAAGGCGGTAAAGACGATGAATTACGATTATGATAAACCTATGCAGAGCATATCTACTGTGCACGCACCTCGAAGTGTTTGTTGCGTCAGCGAAGAATTTAAAAGCGCGAGAAGAAATTGAAGGCTATCGAATTTGAGCAGTATGAACATGCCTGACTATGCGTCACTGCTGGTAGCGAGCGATTATTTAGCAGTGAGATATTGATTGATGCAGTGAGAGTTTGCAGGTACGTTTAGATGATTGCAACGTATGGGAGTCTGAAAGCGACAGTTTTGATCTGCTAGTAGGTCGCTAAAATTCATTTTGAGACAGCGTTAGACGAAGGTTACTTGACTCGTAATGGTGAATGTGTTATACTGTATGCATAAGTTACAGATGAAATGTGAGTCAGAAATTAAAAAAAACGGGTGAAGAAACATGAAAACACGTAAGACGCGTGTGAAAAACCCATTCAGAGTGTACAACGCAGATGGTGGAAACTATGTATATGATTCAATGGCTGGTGAAAGCTTGTTTTTAGTACTCCTGAAGGCAAGGGTTTAAGGTTTATCTCGTGCAGAAAAACGCCAAATCGCTAAAGGATTGGCCGAAATGATGTTATTCATGAAAAACACAGGAGAAAGAATAATGGAACAATTGAATACCTAAATATTTAGGGTCATTCAAATTTTGCTGACCGAATTGACGAGGAAGGTTGAAAGTTGTTTGAAAGTTCTTTGAAGGTGTGGTGAGTGGTTAAACCTAAAAAGTGGTTTGAAATTAAAAACGGTATAAGTTATAATAGATAGCGGTTCTCACTTTCTATCAGAGCATGCATAAATTATCTGCCTAGTCGTTCCCACAAAGAAAGGCGGGGCAAAATACCTCACTTTCTAGGTAAAATAACCTCATAATCACCATGAAAAAATCGCGGTGATGTGAGTGTTTTCTTTGTATATAGATAGTATAAAACATGTCATAATAGATGATTTCTTTAAATGTGATTGATAGTATTGAATGAGATTGAATGATTTAGATGAGATTGAAATGTTTTGATAGTGAAAAATTTCAATGTCGTTCAATGTTTTCAATCTGATTGATTTTTCTTTGATGTGATTGAAAATCTTTGATTTAATTAGAAATTTTAGATATAAGACCTTGCTCCGATTATCGAACATCTGTTCTGTTTCAGGCAAGCCTAGGATTGATCAATGTTTGCCCATAGAAATGCAAAAATTTGCCTTGTATGCTCATTTCAAAATTGCCCTATACTATCTATCCAAAAAATCACTAGACGCACCTTAGGCGTAAATAAATGAATTGCCCTTGCGAAGCTAGATATTTACTGCATTTTAGAGCCTTAGAAAAAAATGTGTAAAAATGTGTAAAAGTGTTGACATGATATATAGCTATGTTGGTATATAGACATAAAGAGATAAAGCGAACTTCTAGAACGCTGACGCCTCTATATGTTCTTTTATAACTTTATAATTGTTGCGTAGTACAGAACTACGTAGAAAGTGAGATTATCATGAAAAAATCTACTATCGTAAATGGCGAATACATCACTATTTTGAAGAAAAAGTAATGAAATTCTTGCAAAGAAAAACTTCCAAACATAAAGAAAGCTGATGTAGTTGCAAAAGCTGAAATTACTGAAAAAGCTGAAAAGCCTAAACGATAAAGAAAAACTGCAAAGAAAACCTTCACTAAAAAGTAGAAAGTAGCGAAAAATCTCCAATCTACTGACCTAAAAAAGTAGTAAAGAAAGCATCAAAGCAGTTGGAAAAAAACCGCTGAAAAGAACCTAGACTACTAAAAAGGCGAAAGCTGAAGTAGAGAACCAAGCGAAGAGCAAGAGCAAAAAAATTCGCCCATTAACTACTATTAGTAGCAAAAACAGAGTATATTCTTGATGATACTATCAAGAGTTATGATGATTTGAAAAAGCAGTAGTTGATGAAAAGGATTATGTAGCACGACATTTCCGGAGTAGACTAAAAAGTGTAAACATTTCCATACACCTTTTGAAAAGTCTATGAAAAGAGAAGTTTGACATCTGCACCTGTTTAGCAGGAGAAAATCGAGCTTGTATTCCTTTGTTACACCGAAGCGTTATGGGATTTATTCCCGAGATGGTTGAATTGCTTAGTGCGGTACTTATCGAAAAACCAAAAAGCTAAAAAAGTAGATTGAGAAAAGGCGGGAAAATTCCGCCTTTCCTATAATCGAAAGTGAGATTTTAGACCAGAAAAGCTTAACATTCTTAGTACGCTTTATTAGTCCTATACCTTGCGTTTGATTTATTTGTACTATCTTGATTGTGATATTTTAACGTAGCACCGAAAGATAATATATAACAGAAATTCTAGCGTTTTACTGTCCTGTAATGCTTTGTACTACATGAATAAAATAGAAAGGCGAGCAAAATAGAAAGTGATAAGCAGACTCTAAAAAATCAGAAAAAGCAACGTTAACACGTTGCCACCTGGTCCCATATAAAGAATGTGAGATACACTCGCAAAGCATAATATATGTATACATCATGCCGGGATAAAAGACTCAGCAGAACCATTTATCCACTTTGAACCTCTTGACAAGACAAAGCCTGAGATTCTCATACAAGGCTTTAGATGATTTTATGAGATTGATGTGCAATCATTGCGCAAATCATTGACTTTATGATGAAAGCAAAAGCACTCAATAGAGTGCTATATAGAAATCATTAATAGAGCAATTTTAGCTAAAAAGTGGGAATACTCAAAATACATGGTTTTCACTAAAATAAGCGGTTTTCCATAAAAATAGGGTTTTGCTCCAAAATTGAGGTTTTCAGCAAAAATCACTAAAATTATGAAAAATCGCGGTGGTGGCTCAAGTTTAGTGCTAATATAGAGGTGGAACTAAAGATAAGGGTATACCCTACCTTAGTTAAAAATAAAAAGCAGGTAGAGGTGGGGTTTAACTTCTCTAAAGGCGAAAAGAAAGACTGAAAATATACAATGATATATAAGAGTTACTAGGTTTATATCTGTTTCTCTCCACCAAAAAGCAGGAGAAAGGTACCTATACTTAGTGGTGATCTATATTAAAAAGTGTGTATTTCTATATAGATGAAAAGATAACTATATAGAAGGTAGAAAGAGCAGAAGAGAGAAAGGAAACCGAAAAACGCGGGAGAAAAATAAGTCGGTTGGTTGTGAAATTAGAGAAGATATATAACTCTGAAATAAAGAATTCTTGATGGTTTTGACTTTGTAGAAGTGAAGTGTAACCGCCCGTATCAACACCCACCCTTAAATGAGAACAGAATGAGCTAGCAGGTGCGCCAGCAATACGTAACTGA
>BNJU01002809.1_pt1 | contig 90819 bp, 151 predicted proteins | sample 8539281 | NCBI WGS metagenome assembly BNJU01 (sample SAMD00202456, study PRJDB9452) | human saliva metagenome | isolation source: human saliva | place: Japan
GCAGGATCATTTTGCGGACGCTGCTAAAGGTAAAAACTATCGCAGCTGCTCAATATGCAGCTGGTGCAGACGTTGTTTACCAAGTAGCTGGTGGTACTGGTGCTGGTGTCTTCTCAGAAGCTAAATCTATCAACGAAAGCAAAAATGAAAACGAAAAAGTTTGGGTTATCGGTGTTGACCAGTGACCAAAGCAGAAGAAGGTAAATACACTTCTAAAGATGGTAAAGAAGCAAACTTTGTCCTTGCTTCAAGTTTGAAACAAGTTGGTACAGCTGTAAAAAGACCTTGCTAACAAAAGCTGAAAAAGGTGAATTCCCCTGGCGGACAAGTCATCGTTTACTCTTTTGAAAGATAAAGGTGTTGACTTGGCAGTAACTGGCCTTTCTGGAAGAAGGTAAAAAAGCTGTTGAGGATGCAAAAAGCTACAAATCCTTGATGGCAGCATTAAAGTTCCTGAAAAATAATTAAAGGAAGTCATTTCTTGGGAAGCGGCCATTGGCCGCTCTCTTAGGAATTGAGACGTTTTTGTCTCAATAGAGCTTGTTAAGTGATTTAGCAAGTTTTTCTTGAAACAAAAACTCTGAAAGGAAGAGCACATGGCACACGAAAATGTCATTGAGATGCGTGAGATTACCAAGGTTTTTGGTGGAATTTGTCGCTAACGATAAAATTAACCTTCAACTACGCAAAGGAGTGAAATTCATGCACTTTTTTAGGAGAAAAACGGAGCTGGTAAAGTCACTCTGATGAACATGCTAGCAGGTCTTCTTTGAACCAACTAGGTGGTGAGATTGTGGTCAATGGTCAGGTTGTGAAACTAGACTCCCCATCTAAAGCTGCTAGTCTAGGAATTGGGATGGTTCACCAACACTTTATGTTGGTGGAGGCCTTACTGTACTGAAAACATCATTTTAGGAAGTGAATTGACCAAAATGGCGTTCTAGATATTGCGCGAGCTACTAAAGAAATCATGGACTTGTCAGAGCGCTATGGCTTGGCAGTTGATCCTTCAGCTAAAGTAGCCGATATCTCTGGGAGCTCAGCAACTGTCGAGATTTTTGAAGCACTCTATCGTGGTGCAGATATCCTCATCTTTGACGAGCCGACTGCCGTTTTAACACCGTCTGAAATTGATGAGTTAATGGCAATTATGAAGAACCTTGTAAAGGAAGGGAAGTCAATTATCCTAATCACCCACAAGTTGGATGAAATTCGTGCAGTTTCTGACCGTGTTACAGTCATTCGTCGTGGTAAATCCATCGAAACTGTCGAAATTGTCGGAGCGACTAATGCTGACTTGGCTGAGATGATGGTAGGACGTTCTGTTTCCTTTAAAACAGAGAAACAAGCTGCACAACCTAAAGAAGTTGTCCTATCTATCAAAGACTTGGTAGTTAATGAAAACCGTGGAGTACCTGCAGTAAAAAATCTTTCTCTCGATGTTCGAGCTGGTGAGATTGTTGGGTATTGCCGGAATTGATGGGAATGGTCAGTCAGAATTGATTCAAGCCATCACCGGTCTTCGTAAAATTGAGTCTGGTAGTATCGAGTTGAAGGGACGTTCTATTTTAGGGCTCCATCCACGTCAGATTACAGAGATGAGTGTAGGGCATGTTCCAGAAGACCGTCATCGCGATGGTTTGGTTTTGGACATGATGATTTCGAAAACATTGCTCTTCAAACCTACTATAAAAGAACCTTTAAGTAAAATGGTATTTTAAATTATAGCAATATCATCTCGCATGCTAAAAACTCATGCAAGAATTTTGATGTTCGTGCGGCTGGTGAAATTGTTCCTGCCTCAGCACTCTCAGGGGTAATCAGCAAAAGCGATTATCGCTCGCGAAATTAATCGCGACCCAGATCTCCTTATCGTCAGCCAACCAACTCGTGGTTTGGACGTCGGTGCTATTGAGTACATCCACAAACGCTTGATTGAAGCGCGTGATAACGGGAAAGCTGTCCTTGTTGTCAGCTTTGAACTAGATGAGATTTTAAATGTCTCAGACCGTATCGCTGTTATCCACGATGGTAAGATTCAAGGAATTGTAACACCAGAAACAACCAACAAGCAAGAACTTGGTGTCTTGATGGCTGGTGGAAACTTGGGAGAGGAGAAGAGTGATGTCTAAAAATTACAACAAATTTCGGTTCCTTGATTTCTGTCTTTCTGGGAATCTTACTCGGAGCCATTGTCATGTGGGTTTTTTTGGCTACGATGCCATCTGGGGTTATGAAGAATTGTTCTACACAGCCTTTGGTAGCCTCCGAGGAATTGGTGAAATCTTCCGTGCCATGGGTCCTTTAATCTTGATTGCCCTTGGATTTGCGGTAGCAAGTCGTGCTGGTTTCTTCAACGTTGGTCTTCCTGGGCAAGCCCTTGCCGGCTGGGTTTTTAGTGCTTGGTTTGCTCTTTCAAATCCAGATATGCCCCGTCCCTTGATGATTATTTGTACAATTCTTATCGCCTTAGTTGCTGGTGGGATTGTCGGAGCGATTCCAGGAGTTTTAAGAGCTTATCTAGGAACATCTGAAGTTATCGTAACTATCATGATGAACTATATCGTTCTCTACGTGGGGAATGCTTTTATTCACTTGTTTCCTAAAGAAATCATGCAGAGTACAGATTCATCCATCCGTGTCGGAGCTAACGCTACCTACCAGACACCTTGGTTGGCTGAACTGACTGGTAATTCTCGGATGAACATTGGTATTTTCTTTGCCATCATAGCTGTTGGACTTATCTGGTTCTTGCTCAAGAAAACAACCCTTGGTTTTGAAATTCGTGCAGTTGGACTAAACCCTAATGCTTCTGAATATGCAGGTATTTCTGCAAAACGTACCATTATCCTATCAATGATTATCTCTGGAGCTTTAGCTGGTCTTGGTGGAGCAGTAGAAGGCCTTGGTACTTTCCAAAATGTTTACGTTCAAGGTTCATCGTTAGCAGTCGGATTTAACGGTATGGCAGTTAGCTTTGCTTTGCAAACTCACCAATTGGAATCCTCTTTGCAGCCTTCTTGTTTGCTGTGCTTCAAGTCGGTGCTCCAGGTATGAATGCGGCACAAGTTCCTTCTGAACTTGTAAGTATCGTAACAGCCTCAATTATCTTCTTTGTCAGCGTTCACTATATCATCGAGCGCTTTGTCAAACCAAAAAAACAAGCAAAAGGAGGTAAGTAGGATGTCAATTACAACAATGTTAACCCTCATGGTTTCGTCTATGTTGATTTATTCAGCTCCCCTCATTTTCACAAGTATCGGAGGAGTTTTCTCCGAACGTGGCGGGAGTGAGTTAACGTCGGCTTAGAAGGAATCATGGTCATGGGTGCCTTTTCTGGAGTTGTCTTTTAACCTTGAATTCGCTCAAGATTTAGGGTGCTGCGACACCTTGGCTAGCTCTCTTAGTTGGTGGGCTTATTGGAGCTCTGTTTTCTGTCATTCACGCAGTCGCGACAGTACATTTCCGTGCTGATCACGTGGTTAGTGGTACAGTTCTCAACTTGATGGCCCCTGCCTTAGCTGTTTTCTTGGTTAAGGTACTTTATAACAAAGGTCAAACAGATAACCTATCGCAAACCTTTGGACGTTTTGATTTTTCCAGTTTTAGCCAATATTCCATTTATCGGAGACATTTTCTTCAAGTCAACAGTTTACTTGGTTACCTTGCGATTGCCTTCTCATTCTTGGCTTGGTTTATTCTCTTCAAGACACGCTTTGGTCTTCGCCTTCGTTCTGTTGGAGAGCATCCACAAGCGGCGGATACCTTGGGGATCAACGTTTACAAGATGAGATACCTTGGAGTCATCATTTCCGGTTTCCTTGGAGGAATTGGTGGAGCCCTTTATGCTCAATCAATCTCAGTTAACTTCTCAGTGACAACAATCATCGGTCCAGGATTCATTGCTCTTGCAGCCATGATTTTTCGGGAAATGGAATCCAGTTGAGCTATGCTTTCAAGTCTATTCTTTGGACTATCACAAAGTTTAGCAGTTATCGGATCACAACTTCCTTTCTTGCAAGGCGTACCTACAGTATTCTTGCAAATTGCACCATATCTATTGACAATCGTTGTTCTAGCAGTCTTCTTTGGTAAAGCAGTTGCTCCAAAGGCTGACGGAATCAACTATATCAAATCAAAATAAACAAAAACGTCAGTTTCAACTGGCGTTTTTCTATTTTTAGATTTTGATGAGTCAGATTTAGACCCCCAGGAACTAGGGTTCTCAGTTTTTGTTTTTGAACACGACGGATATTATCTTTATGTCGTATAATTACAATACCAGCGAGTACTATAATAATAACAGTGAAGAGGGGGTCATAACTATTTAGAATAAAACCGAATAGCGGAAAAACTAGAGCTCCAAATACTGCAGCAAGAGCAGCCGTAACACTAGAGAGGGAAATCATACTTCCAAGATAGAGAGTTACAAAGAAAATGATTACAAATATAGGCAAAAGAGAGGAGCGAATCCAAAAACTACACCAGCACTTGTTGCTACTGCCTTGCCACCTTTGAATCCTGCAAAAATCGGAAACGTATGCCCAATCACAGCTGCGAGACCAAATAGTAATGGTGAAACTCCTTGAATCTGAAATAGAATAGGAAGCAAAGTAGCAATACTACCTTTGAAGAAATCAATCATAAAGGTTGCCATTCCGGCTTTTTTACCTAAAATACGAAAGGTATTGGTTGTACCTGTATTTCCAGAACCATGTTCACGGATATTAATGTTAAAGAAAGCTTGCCCAATCCAAAGCCCAGAAGGGATGGATCCTAGTAAATAGGCTATAATTAATAATACTATTGTCATCATGCTCCTATTATACCATGAAATAGGATAGAATCGTAAGGAATCTTGTCTGAATTGTGACATCTGAAATCTTGTTATAGAAAGATTTGACAATAGGGAACTACAATTAGAAAAATTTTGCAAAAATCCCTAGAAAAACCTGTAAAATAGTAAAGATGAACGAATAGGAGGTTCCTTGTGTCAAAAAGGAAATCAATATTAACAATTATAATGATGACGCCATTCAGGTGCTAGAAGGGTTGGATGCGGTCCGTAAACGTCCAGGGATGTATATCGGATCGACTGACGGTGCTGGTCTCCACCACCTTGTATGGGAAATCGTCGATAATGCTGTCGATGAGGCCTTGTCTGGATTTGGTGACCGGATCGATGTGACCATTAATAAGGACGGAAGTTTGACAGTTCAAGACCACGGACGTGGAATGCCGACTGGAATGCACGCTATGGGAATTCCTACGGTTGAGGTTATCTTTACCATCCTTCACGCCGGAGGAAAATTCGGTCAGGGTGGTTATAAGACATCAGGAGGTCTCCACGGGGTTGGATCTTCTGTCGTTAATGCCCTCTCTAGTTGGTTAGAGGTAGAAATTACTCGTGATGGAGCAGTTTATAGACAACGTTTTGAAAATGGAGGCAAACCAGTTACCACTCTAGAAAAAGATTGGGACTGCACCTAAGTCAAGACAGGCACCAAGGTTACCTTCATGCCTGATGCCAGTATCTTTTCTACGACAGACTTTAAGTACAATACAATTTCAGAGCGTCTCAATGAGTCAGCCTTTCTCTTAAAAAATGTAACCTTGTCATTAACGGACAAGCGAACAGATGAAGCAATCGAGTTCCATTATGAGAACGGGGTACAGGACTTTGTTTCTTACTCTCAACGAAGACAAGGAAACATTGACACCAGTCCTTTACTTTGAAGGGGAAGACAATGGTTTTCAAGTAGAAGTAGCTCTCCAGTATAATGATGGCTTTTCAGATAACATCTTATCCTTTGTCAATAACGTCCGTACCAAAGACGGTGGAACCCATGAGACAGGACTCAAGTCAGCCATTACCAAGGTTATGAATGACTATGCACGTAAGACGGGGCTTCTCAAGGAAAAAGATAAAAATCTTGAAGGATCCGATTATCGTGAAGGGTTAGCGGCTGTTCTTTCTATCCTAGTTCCTGAAGAACATCTTCAGTTTGAAGGACAGACTAAGGACAAACTTGGAAGTCCGCTAGCTCGTCCAATCGTTGATAGTATTGTTGCTGAAAAACTGACCTTCTTCCTTATGGAAAATGGGGAATTGGCTTCGAAATCTGATTCGTAAAGCTATCAAGGCTCGTGATGCCCGTGAAGCAGCACGAAAAGCGCGTGATGAGAGCCGAAATGGAAAGAAAAATAAGAAAGATAAGGGTTTGCTTTCTGGGAAATTAACCCCAGCTCAGTCTAAAAATCCAGCTAAGAACGAACTCTATCTGGTCGAGGGAGACTCTGCCGGTGGCTCTGCCAAACAAGGTCGTGACCGCAAGTTTCAGGCTATTTTGCCTCTTCGTGGTAAAGGTGATCAATACAGCCAAGGCCAAGATGGCAGATATCCTCAAAAAAATGAAGAAATCAATACCATGATTTATACCATCGGTGCTGGTGTTGGGGCAGATTTCTCCCTTGAAGATGCTAACTATGACAAGATCATTATCATGACCGATGCGGATACTGATGGTGCCCACATCCAAACACTTCTCTTAACTTTCTTTTATCGCTACATGCGTCCACTAGTCGAGGCAGGACATGTCTATATCGCCCTTCCGCCTCTTTACAAGATGTCTAAAGGCAAAGGCAAGAAAGAAGAAGTGGCCTACGCTTGGACGGACGGAGAGCTAGAAGAACTCCGTAAGCAGTTTCGGCAAAGGAGCCACCCTCCAACGCTACAAGGGTCTTGGTGAAATGAATGCGGACCAACTCTGGGAAACAACTATGAATCCAGAGACTCGAACCTCATTCGTGTCACGATCGAAGACTTAGCACGCGCAGAACGTCGCGTCAATGTTCTCATGGGAGATAAGGTCGAACCACGCCGTAAGTGGATTGAAGATAATGTCAAGTTTACGCTGGAAGAAGCGACTGTGTTTTAAAATTAGGATATAAATACAAATGGAGTGACAAGATATGTCTGAAAATCTAAGTGAAGAGCAAGTAAAGAAGCTCTTGAAAGTGGTTATGCGCAATCTGAAGCATTATTAAATGATAAAGATGAATTAGATGATTTTTGTATCGTTTGGAGCAAAAAATCAACGATATGCCATTTGTTGGAAAGAAATTTTCGATGATCCCAGTCATGATTTCTTTAGTGAAAAATTATGTTCAAAGGGAAGTATACCACAGTTCCCTATGGGACAATATTAGCTGTTTGAGTGCACTTGTTTATTTCTTTCTCCCATCGATATTATTCCAGATTTCATTCCCCTAGCAGGTTACTTAGATGACATGGCGGTTCTAGGACTTTTGTATGAATATGGTCAGCATTGATATCGAAACTTATGAAAAATGGCGTCAAGCTCAAGGATTGATTTAGACTAATCGTTCACTGTTTTTATAAGAAGGTAAAATTATGTTCAGTATATTGTTTGATTCTCCTTTTCTTTGTAGTCTTAGCTTTAGGCGCGATTATGTTTGACACTGCCAAGCAAGAGAAACCCAGAGCAAAAAGCCGTTATCTAAACTTTTTATTATTGACCCTAGTGACTTTTGGTGTGATACTATTTGATAATCCATTTAAATCATATCTTATGCAGGATTGCTATTCTATGTTTATGTTGTCTATATTTTCATACCTGCCAGTCTAGTTTTTTGGTTTTCATATCTATTTATAAAAGCAAAAGACATCTACAATATTACCCTAGTAATTATTCAAAAATTCTAAAAACCAATGCATGGATCTTGATGATTTTTATCAATCGTGAATCTTTAATGCTACTGATACAATCGAAATAGGAATTATTATTTTGGTACCAATTGTTTGGCATCAGTTCGATTATTCAATTTATCTTTGGAGAGCTTGAAAGAAAAAGAGTGAAAAATCTTCACAACAAAAGCAAGAAGATACTCCTAACCCTACCCCAGCTTCAAAACGACGGTGACATAGATGAGAACTGAAACAGAAATACTAAAATTGCTATTGCTGTTGCGAAGACCTTAAAAGTCGAAGCCGTGGCTCTATCGGGTTCTAGAACCAATGGTCAAGCTCTAAAAGATGAATTTCAAGACCACGACGTAGTCTATGTCGTAGAGAATCTGGAAGAGCTAATTTCAGATTTATCATGGATAGATCAGCTAAGAAGGCGAGGGAAGAAGCGACGGATAGCAACTAGAATATAAATCTAAATTTGAGTTGAAAAATTGTTAGTGGTCGCATCGGATTTGAAAGGAGTAGAGAATGATAATCAGACCTGCAAGCACAAAAAGATTGTCAAGCTATTTATGCCTCTTTATCAAAAATGAAAATGGATTTCTTTTTACAGAGGAAAAAGTGACATCATTATTTTCAACAAATCTGTCCCATTACTTGGTAGTTGAAGAGAACCAGAAAATCCTTTGGTTTTGCCCGCTACTTGACAGATGAAGTGATGACGACCTTTTTAGCTGAAATAATTATTGATAAATCCCACCGTAGAAAAAGACTGGGACAGCAGCTGATTGAGGAGATTCACAAAAAATATCCTTTGACACGGATTGAATTAATATCTGAAGCAGATGGATTTTATCGGTCAATAAGTTTTAAGCCTGTTGGTACAGGATTTAGAAAATCTGAATGAAAGAGACAGCCAATGATGCTTGACAACAAACTGGGTCTGACAGATTCGCTTGAACTAGCCAAGATGGTTATACGACGGAGGCTGCTCAAGCCTGTCCAGACTTTGCTTTTCAGCAAGCTGGCTTGTCAGAAGTTTACTCTTTACATTCTTACTCAATCAACTTTCGCAAAAAGTCATGCAAAACTGAGCATGGAATTTGTCAAAGAATTTGATAATGAAAAAGTTCAGCAGACAGTCCACTTTATAGACATGTCCCCTACAGAATCAAGAGTTTCCACTAAAAGGCAGGTATTCCCATGAGAACTGAAACCGAGATGCTTTGATGATGATTTGCAAACCGCAAAAAGTGCTACAGGTCGATGCAGTCGCCATGTCCGGCTCGCGGACAAACCCAAAGACTCCCAAAAGGATGAGTTTCCAAGACTATGATGTAGTCTATATCGTGGAGGATTTGGATGGTCTGATAGCCGACCTTTGCTTGTTGGACCAGTTTGGAACACGTATCATCGAGCAGCATAACGTACTTGACCATCGCCGTCTCTACCTCATGCTTTTCGAAGACGGCCACCGAATCGATTTAACCCTTTGCCCAAAAGACCACATCCAAGAGTGGGTGGATAGTGAGGCGGGTTCACCGTTTTAGTAGATGAGAAGGGTTTGTTTGAGTCTTATTCTCCAGTCCTCAGCGTTTCTGGATAAGCCCAGCTAGTAAGACGGATTTTGAAAAAACTTGCAATGAATTTTGGTGGGTGTCAGTCTACGTGGTCAAAGGATTTGTCGTAAGCAAATCATCTATGCAACTGACCATCTCTACGGTATTTGTCAGCAGGAATTGTTAAAAGTCTTAGCTTGGCAGGTTGCAAGTGATAGGGGAACAGTCGACATCGGTAAAAATTACAAGTATCTCTTTAACTACTTGCCTGCTGAGAAGGATAAGGAATTCTCTGCTCTGCTTGATTTCTCAAGTTTAGACAAAATCACTCAGTCTTTATTTGCTACCATGCAACTTTTTCCATCAAGAAAGCTCAAAGTCTTGCTCAAAAAGATGGGATTTGACTATGATAAGGAAGTAGCTGAGAAGATGATTGAGTATGCTAGGAAAAACTTCTAAATCACTAAGAAAAATAAAGAACATAATTCAAAAACTTTAAACTACATAAAGGATCGTTTAGTTATATAAAGTAACTGAAATCCTTTTCTATAAAACCCTACTCTACATTTTTTGAAAGGAGTTGAACACGCCCTAAAATGCTGTGTGAAAACTCCTGACGCATCTTTTAAAGCGTATTTTAAACTACAGAAAGGATAGTTTGGTTACTAGAGGTAACTGAACACGGGACTACTTTTCTATGAAAAAGATAATCGTCTAGGGTTCACTGAACCCCTGCATCGATTTCCTATTTTTCTTCAGAAATTTTCGGCAGGCGAAACGTCCCTTTTGTATCTTATATGAGTAATATCCAAAAATATGTCCTTGAGGACATCATGGGAGAGCGCTTTTGGTCGCTACTCCAAATATATCATTCAAGACCGGGCTTTGCCAGACATTCGGATGGATTGAAGCCGGTTCAACGCCGTATTCTTTATTCGATGAATAAGGATGGCAATACTTTTGATAAGAGCTACCGTAAGTCGGCTAAAGTCTGTCGGTAACATCATGGGGAATTTCCACCCACACGGGGATTCTTCTATCTATGATGCTATGGTTCGTATGTCTCAGGACTGGAAAAACCGTGAGATTTTAGTTGAAATGCACGGTAACAATGGTTCGATGGACGGAGATCCGCCTGCGGCTATGCGTTATACTGAAGCTCGTTTGTCAGAGATTGCAGGTTACCTTCTTCAAGATATCGAGAAAAAGACAGTTCCCTTTTGCTTGGAACTTTGACGATACGGAGAAAGAACCAACTGTCTTACCAGCAGCCTTTTCCAAACCTCTTTAGTCAATGGTTCAACAGGTATTTCAGCTGGTTATGCCACAGATATTCCACCGCATAATTTAGCTGAAGTTATTGATGCGACAGTCTACATGATTGATCACCCAACTGCTAAGGTTGATAAGTTGATGGAATTCTTGCCTGGACCAGACTTTCCTACAGGAGCTATCATCCAAGGTCGTGACGAGATTAAAAAAGCCTATGAAACTGGTAAGGGACGGGTGGTTGTTCGTTCCAAGACTGAAATTGAGAAGCTAAAAGGTGGTAAGGAACAAATCGTTATCACTGAGATTCCCTTACGAGATTAATAAGGCTAACTTAGTCAAGAAAATTGATGAAGTTCGTGTCAATAACAAGGTAGCAGGTATTGCTGAGGTTCGAGATGAGTCTGACCGTGACGGTCTTCGCATTGCTATCGAACTCAAGAAAGATGCGAACACTGAGCTTGTTCTCAACTACCTTTTCAAGTATACTGACTTGCAAATCAACTACAACTTCAACATGGTTGCGATTGACAATTTCACCCCTCGTCAGGTTGGAATTGTGCCTATCTTATCTAGCTATATTGCCCACCGTCGTGAGGTCATCTTGGCTCGTTCTCGCTTTGACAAGGAAAAGGCTGAAAAACGTCTCCATATCGTGGAAGGTTTGATTCGTGTCATCTCTATTTTAGATGAAGTCATTGCTCTTATCCGTGCTTCTGAGAACAAGGCTGATGCCAAGGAAAACCTCAAGGTCAGTTATGATTTTACTGAAGAGCAGGCTGAAGCTATTGTTACCTTGCAACTATACCGTTTGACCAATACAGACGTAGTTGTCTTGCAGGAAGAAGAAGCAGAACTTCGTGAAAAGATTGCTATGCTGGCGGCTATCATTGGTGACGAACGGACTATGTACAATCTCATGAAAAAAGAACTTCGTGAGGTCAAGAGACAGTTTGCGACACCTCGTTTGAGTACTTTAGAAGATACAGCAAAAGTGATCGAAATCGATACAGCTAGTTTGATCGCTGAAGAAGATACATACGTCAGCGTGACTAAGGCGGGTTATATCAAGCGTACTAGCCCTCGTTCTTTCTCAGCTTCAACGTTAGAGGAAATTGGTAAACGGGATGATGACCGATTGCTATTTATCCAATCTGTTAAGACAACTCAACATCTCTTAATCTTTACGACACTAGGAAATGTTATCTACCGTCCTGTCCATGAATTAGCAGATATTCGTTGGAAGGATATCGGAGAGCATCTGAGCCAGTCTATTACAAACTTTGAAACCAATGAAGAAGTTCTATATGTAGAAGTTGTGGATCAGTTTGATGATGCGACGACCTACTTTGCAGCGACTCGCCTTGGACAAATCAAGCGTGTCGAACGCAAAGAATTCTCTCCATGGAGAACCTATCGTTCTAAATCTGTCAAATATGCTAAGTTGAAAGACGATAGTGACCAGATTGTAGCAGTAGCTCCGATTAAATTGGATGATGTTTTGTTGATTAGTAAAAATGGATATGCCCTTCGCTTTAATATCGAAGAGGTTCCAGTTGTTGGAGCCAAGGCTGCAGGTGTCTAAAGCTATGAATCTGAAAGCAGATGATGAGCTTAAAGCTGCCTTTATCTGCAATACTTCATCCTTCTATCTGTTAACGCAACGTGGAAGCTTGAAACGTGTATCAACAGAGGAAATTCCAGCAACCAGTCGTGCTAAGCGTGGTCTTCAAGTTCTGAGAGAATTGAAGAGTAAACCACATCGCGTCTTCTTGGCCGGTGCTGTCTCAGAACAAGGATTTATCGGAGATCTCTTTAGTACAGAAGTAGAAGATGGCGAACAAACTCTTGTTATCCAATCAAATAATGGAACGATTTACGAAAGCAATTCTGCAAGATTTGAATCTATCAGAGCGCACAAGTAATGGAAGCTTTTATCTCAGATACTATTTCAGACGAGGAAGTTTTCGATGCCTACCTCAAAGAAGTCTTTAAAGAAGAAAAAGATAATTATAAGAAAAATCAGTCCTAGTGACTGATTTTTTTATAATAAAATTTTCGAAAATTACAAATAATACTTGAATTTTTCAGGAGAATAGTGTAGAATAGAACACAAAGCTTGATTAGAATAAAGGAGATTGTCATGACAGTTACGATTGATTGGGAAAATCTCGGTTTTTCCTATATGAAACTACCTTATCGTTATATCGCTTATTTTAAAAATGGACAATGGACTCAAGGAGAATTAACAGAAGATGCAACCTTGCATATTTCAGAATCATCTCCAAGCCTTCACTATGGACAGCAAGCGTTTGAAGGATTGAAAGCCTATCGTACAAAGGATGGCAGTATTCAACTCTTCCGTCCAGATGAAAATGCTAAACGACTACAACGTACCTGTGACCGTCTCTTGATGCCTCAAGTTCCAACGGATATGTTTGTAGAGGCTTGTAAAGCAGTTGTTCGTGCAAATCAAGAATACGTACCACCCTATGGGACAGGAGGAACCCTTTATCTTCGTCCACTCTTGATTGGTGTGGAGACATCATTGGGGTAAAACCAGCTGAGGAGTATATTTTTACCATCTTTGCTATGCCAGTTGGAAACTACTTTAAGGGTGGGTTGACACCAACGAAACTTTTTGATTCAAGATGAGTATGACCGTGCTGCACCGAATGGAACAGGAGCTGCCAAGGTCGGTGGTAACTATGCAGCTAGTCTTTTGCCTGGAAAAATGGCTAAATCCCGTCATTTTCTCAGATGTTATTTATCTAGATCCCATGCAACTCACACTAAGATTGAGGAAGTCGGATCAGCAAACTTCTTTGGGATTACAGCTGATAATGAGTTTGTAACCCCACTAAGCCCATCAATCTTGCCATCGATTACCAAGTATTCATTTGCTTTACTTGGCAGAACACCGTTTGGGTATGAAACCCTATTGAAGGAGATGTGCCAATTGATAACTTAGATCGACTTTGTAGAAGCAGGTGCCTGTGGAACTGCAGACTGTTATTTCACCCATTGGAGGAATTCAGCATGGAGATAAACTGCATGTCTTTTTTACAGTGAGACAGAAGTCGGACCAGTAAAGCTCGTAGATTATACGATGAATTGACAGGTATCCAATTTGGTGACGTTGAAGCACCCGAAGGATGGATTGTAAAAGCGACTAAAAGAGTAAAAGTAAAAGAACCTCATAGCAGTTGTAACGGCTGATATGGAGTCTCTAGTTTGGGGATTTTCGTAAAATAGAAACCATGAAAAGAGGTATAGAATGAGTAAAAAGATAAAATTGAAAGTCAATTATCAGATGCAACTGTATTAGTTGGGAAAGAAAAATATGATGGCTACACGTTAACTATTGGGAAAAAGATTATTGGTGAAATTGCCAGATTAGACAACCAATTTGCCCATATCATCAAGAATGGGAATGTGGATGCTTTTCTATAAGAAACTTGACCAGAGCTGTTGAAGTATTGATTGAAAACCACAATTTAGCAAAATAGTGCTTGTTTTTGTAAATTTTCATGATATAATAAACTTTGTTGATTGTCGGAGAGATAGGAAGAGGCTAAACGCGGCGGACTGTAAATCCGCTCCTTCGGGTTCGAGGTTCGAACTCTCTCTCCATATCACTATTGGGGTATAGCTATCGGTAAGGCAAGGACTTTGACTCCCTCATGCGTTGGTTCGAATCCAGCTACCCCAGTTCTTAGGTAATAAATTCAAGATCTGAAAAATATCTTAGGGTATTTTATTTTTATAATTGAAAGACGTGAACGATATAAACATGTCCTTGCGGGTGCTTGGGATTATAAGCATGTCAAGCTCTAGAAAGGCTTGATTGTTGAGGATTTTTAGATGAACGAATTTGAAGATTTGCTAAATGAGCGTTAGCCAAGTTGAACCTGGTGATGTTGTTAGTGCTGAAAGTATTGACAGCAGATGCTACCGCTCAACGTTGCAATCTCTGGAACTGAGTGTTGAAGGTGTCTTGACTCTTCGCGAATTGACAAACGATCGCGATGCAGATATCAATGACTTTGTAAAAAGTAGGTGAAGTATTGGATGTTCTTGTACTTCGTCAAGTAGTTGGTAAAGATACTGATACAGTAACATACCTGTATCTAAAAACGCCTGAAGCTCGCAAAAGCATGGGACAAACTCTGTAGGACGCGAAGACGAAGTTGTTACTGTTAAAGGAACCTCGCGCTGTTAAGGTGGACTTTCAGTAGAATTTGAAGGTGTGCGGATTTATCCCCAGCTCAATGTTAGACACTCGTTTCATGCGTAACACTGAGCGTTTTGTGAGCAAGAATTTGAAAGCTAAAAATCAAAGAAGTTGATGCTAAAGAAAACCGCTTCATCCTTTCACGTCGTGAAGTTGTTGAAGCAGCTACAGCAGCAGCTCGTGCTGAAGTATGTTGTAAATTAGCTGTTGGTGATGTTGTAACTGGTAAAGTTGCACGTATCACAAGCTTCGGTGCATTTATCGACCTTGGTGGTGTGATGGATTGGTTCACTTGACTGAATTGTCGCTACGAACGCAACGTTTCACCAAAATCAGTTGTAACTGGTGGTGAAGAAGTAGAAGTGAAAAATCCTTGATCTTAACGAAGAAGAAGGACGTGATGTCACTTTCACTTAAAAGTTACAACACACCTGGACCATGGGATGGTTGGAGCAAAATTGGCTCAAAGGTGATGTTGTAGAAGGAACAGTTAAACGTTTGACTGACTTTCGGTGCATTTGTTGAAAGTATTGCCAGGTATCGATGGACTTGTTCACGTATCACAAATTTCACATAAACGTATTGAAAATCCAAAAGAAGCTCTTACTGTTGGTCAAGAAGTTACTGTTAAAGTCCTTTGATGTTAACGCTGATTCAGAACGTGTATCACTTTCTATTAAAGCTCTGGAAGAACGTCCAGCTCAAGAAGAAGGACAAAAGAAGAAAACGCTGTCTCCACGTCCACGTCGTCCAAAACGTCAAGAAAAACGTGACTTTGAACTTCCTGAAACTCAAACAGGATTCTCAATGGCTGACTTGTCTGGAGACATCGATACTTTAATTCATTCTGACTTAAACAAAAATCCTTTTGTTTTAAAACAAGGATTTTTCTTTTCTACTAGTATTTTTGATATAATGTACTTATGTTATATTCAGAAAAGAATCACTTTATAAAACTGTCAATGAACAGCTCTCTTTCTCTTAGAAGGAGAGCCAAATGTTTTAGCCAATCTATCAAATGCAAGTGCCCTTTCTAAAAATCAACTTTTCCCAATACTGTCTTTTTGTAGGTTTCTACTTTGTATGATGGGACTGAGTTAATCTTAGGTCCCTTTCAAGGCGGAGTTTCTTGTGTCAGAATCGTCCCGAAAAAGGTGTTCTGGAGAATCTGCAGCTAATCTTCAAACAGTCATTGTTGGAGATGTAAAGAACTATTCTAACTATCTCTCTCGTGATAGTAAAGCACCCAGTGAAATTGTTTTCTGCTGATGGTAAAAATAGTCATCTTCTGGGTGTTTTGGATTTGGATCTCGTCTGTCCCTGATGATTATGATGAAATTGATCAGAATATTTAGAAGAGTTTGTATCTATTCTGCTAGATAAAAACTGAATGGAACTTTTCAGTGTTTGAGGAGAAAAGTGTAATGTATCAGGCCCTTATCGAAAATATAGAAGCCAGACTTTTCACAGCTAGTTGGTCAAGAGATTGTAGCAAAAACCTTAAACAAGCTGTTGAGCAGGAAAAAATAAGCTACGCCTATCTATTTTCAGGTCCTCGTGGAACTGGTAAGACTAGTGTTGCTAAGATTTTTGCTAAGGCCATGAACTGTCCTAATCAAGTAGCTGGGGAACCATGTAACAACTGTTATATTTGTCAGGCTGTGACTGATGGTAGTTTGGAAGATGTTATTGAAATGGATGCCGCTTCAAATAATGGAGTCGATGAAATTCGTGACATCCGTGATAAGTCAACCTATGCTCCAAGTGTAGCCCACTATAAGGTCTATATCATTGATGAGGTTCACATGCTCTCGACAGGTGCTTTCAATGCCCTTTTAAAACTTTTGGAAGAACCAACTCCAAATGTAGTCTTTTATCCTGCTACGACAGAGCTTCATAAAATTCCTGCTACTATTTTGTCACGGGTTCAACGCTTTGAATTTAAGTCAATTAAGACTCAAGATATTCGAGATCATATCTTCCAAATTTTAGATAAGGAAGGGATTGATTACGAGAATGAAGTTGCTGAAATTGATTGCTAGACGGGCTGAGGGCGGGATGCGAGATGCTTTATCTATTCTAGACCAGGCCTTGAGTTTAACTCAAGAAGGGGCTCTAACAACAGCTGTTTCTGAGGAAATTACGGGGACTATTAGTCTTGCTGCCTTGGATCATTACGTGGCTGCTTTGGCTCAAAAAGATACAACTAGTGCTTTAGATAATCTCAATCTTATCTTCGATAATGGAAAGAGTATGACACGTTTTGTGACAGATTTGTTGCAGTATTTACGTGATATCTTGATTGTCCAAACTGGCGGTGAAAAATACCTATTATAGCGAGATTTTCAAAGGAAAATTTAAGCTCATCTCAGGGACATGTTGTTTGAGATGATTGGTATTGCGACTAGTTTATCAGATATAAAAGCGAGCTTACAACCCAAGATTTATGCTGAAATGATGACCATTCTCTAGCAGAACTTGAAGTTAAAACCAGCTTTATCAGGTCAAGTAGCTGATGAATTAGCTCACCTCAGGATGAAGTGGCACGCCCTCAAACAGGCTCTTGCAAGTGCGGTCTAATCCTAAGCCAACTACACCTGTGGTAAGTCGTCCTTCGAACAATAAATCCGTTTATCGGGTTGCATTGCAAACAAGGTTTACTCAATTTTCAAGAAGCAGTAGAAAATCCAGATTTGGCATCGTCAAAACTTAATTCGTCTTCAAAATGCCTGGGGCGAAGTTAGTGAGCCTATCGAAGGACCAGACAAGGCACTTTTAGCTGGTTCAAACTCTGTAGCAGCCAATGAACATCATGCTATTCTTGCCTTTGAATCAAAACTTCAATGCCGGCCAAACCATGAGAACGAGATAACTTGAATCTGATGTTTGGCGACTATTCTCAGTCAAGCAGCTGGTTTTTCTCCAGAAATTTTAGCTATTTCACGGAAGAATGGCTAGGAGTTCGTGCCAGATTTTCTCTTAAAACTAAAATCTTCCCAAGGTCAGGCTGTTAAAGAAGAGCAGAAGAGTCTATTATGCCCTCAAGGGATTTGAATTCTTGCAGATAAAGTGATTATCTCCCGAAGACCCAAAGAGAATGTATCGTTACTAGAACAGAAACAATTTATCATCATAGCTTTGATACACGGCTGAGACCTATTATTTCAATGAAGCAATCATGTCTCAGCACCATGTCCATGCCCTTTCTCTGGGCTGTTTTAATCCTGAGGAATTTTTCGTGTCTCCTACATTATGGAAAAATTGTAAGCGCCTTAGAGGACCATTTTAAAGGGAGGAAGTAAGCCCTAGCTATAGACAAAATAAAAGCCTTTCAGGCTTTTTGCTATACAGTAAGAGTATACATACAATCGAGAAGAATTATCATGTCAGTAGTGAGATTAAAGATCTTCATGTTGAGATTGAAGGTAAGGAAAATTTTTGAAGGGGTTAATTTAACCCCTAAAACAGGGAGAGATTGCAGCTATCATGGGACCGAATGGTACTGGTAAATCAACTCTTTTCAGCAGCCATTATGGGAAACCCTAACTGTGAAGTTACAAAAGGTGAAGTATTGTTTGATGGCGTAAATATCCTTGAGTTGGAGCGGATGAGCGCTCATGGGTCTATTCTTAGCTATGCAGTCACCCATCAGAAATTCCTGGTATTACCAATGCAGAATTCTGCGTGCAGCTATGAATGCTGGTAAAGAAAGAGGACGAAAAAATTTCAGTGCGTGATTTCATCACCTAAATTGGATGAGAAAATGGAATTGCTTAACATGAAAGAAAAGAAATGGCTGAGCGTTACCTCAATGAAGGTTTTTCTGGTGGTGAGAAGAAACTGCAACGAAATTCTTCAACTCTTTGATGTTAGAGACCAACATTTTGCCCTTTTGGATGAGATTGACTGCGGTCTTGATGTATTGATGCCCCAGTTGTCTCTAAAGGTGTGAATGCTATGCGTGTGAAGGTTTTGGCGCTATGATCATGACTCACTACCAACGTCTTTGAACTATATCACACCAGACGTAGGTACACGTTATGATGGAAGGTCGTGTTCTTTCTGGTGGTCCAGAGGTGGCGGCACGTTTGGAACGTGAAGGATACGCAAAAATTAGCTGAAGAACTGGCTATGACTAGGAAGAATTGTAATTCCCTCGTATCTTTTAGAGAAGTAAATGACTAAAGAAACTATTAAACTTTTCAGAAATGCACGCTGAACCAATCTGGTTGTTCGGGACCTCCGTCAAAAGCTTTTGATAAGATTGAGAGTTTGGAATTGCAGTCGTGGGCGTGTAAAATTTCACTGTGTGAATCTTGGGTGATGGTGCCATCACGAAAGCGAACCATCAGCAAATGTCTAGATTTTACAGCTATTGATAATCAGTTGAAATTGGTACAATTAGGTACTCAAACAGTCTTTGAGCAAATTCCAGTTGAGTTGGCTGAACAAGGAGTGTCTTACAGACTTCCATTCGAGCTTTAGAAGAAATCCCAGAACTCGTAGAAGAATTCTTCATGTCATCAGTCAAATACGACGACGACAAGCTGGCAGCTCTACCATACGGCTTATTTCAATAGTGGTGCGGTTCTCTCACATTCCTGATAATGTTGAGATTGCTGAGCCAATTGAAGGGATTTTCTACCAAGACAGCGATAGTGATGTGCCATTTAACAAGCATATTCTGATAATCGCTGGTAAAAACTCTAAAATCAGCTACCTTGAACGTTTAGAATGCACGCGGTGAGAGCAGTGCAAAGGCAACAGCTAATATCACTGTAGAAGTGATTGCCCGTTCTGGTGCTCAAGTGAAATTTGCTGCAATTGATCGTCTTGGTGAGAATGTCACTGCCTACATTAGCCGCCGAGGTAAATTAGTGTAACGATGCAAGTATTGACTGGGCCATCGAGTTATGAACGAAGGAAATGTAGTTGCTGACTTTGATAGTGACCTACTTGGAAATGGTAGTAGGCAGACCCTCAAAGTCGTAGCTCTTTCAAGTGGTCGTCAGGTGCAGGGGATTGATACTCGAGTGACTAACTACGGCTGCAACTCAATCGGAAATATACTCCAACATGGGGTTATCCTTGAAAAAGCAACTTTGACCTTCAATGGTATTGGCCACATTATTAAGGGTGCTAAGGGAGCAGATGCCCAACAAGAAAGCCGTGTTCTTATGCTTTCAGACCAGGCTCGTTCAGATGCCAACCCAATTCTTTTGATTGATGAAAATGATGTTACTGCAGGGCACGCGGCTTCTATCGGTCAAGTTGATCCAGAAGATATGTACTACCTGATGAGCCGTGGATTGGACAAAGCCACTGCAGAACGTTTGGTTGTTCGTGGTTTCCTTGGATCCGTTATTGTTGAGATTCCTGTCAAGGAAGTTCGTGATGAAATGATTGACGACGATCGAAGAAAATTGTCAAAACGCTAAGGGAAGCCTATGTAGATGCAGAAGCTATTCGCAAAGGGGATTTTCCAATTTTAGATCAGATTGTTAATGACGAACCTCTGGTTTATTTGGATAATGCTGCGACGACACAAAAACCATTAGCTGTTCTGGAGGCAATTAAACACTACTATGAGCAGGACAATGCCAATGTTCACCGTGGTGTTCATACCTTGGCTGAGAGAGCGACAGCATCATATGAAGCTGCTCGTGAAACCATTCGCAAGTTCATCAACGCAGGTTCGACAAAGGAAGTACTCTTCACTAGAGGAACTACGATGCAGTCTTAACTGGGTGGCGCGTTTTGCTGAGGAAATCTTGACTGAAGGAGACCAGGTCTTGATTTGAGTCATGGAACACTCATTCCAATATTATTCCATGGCAGGAAGCTTGTCGTAAGACCGGAGCTGAGTTAGTCTATGTCTATCTTAAGGACGGGTCTCTAGATATGGATGATTTGCGTTCTAAATTGACTGACAAGGTTAAGTTTATTTCGCTAGCTCACGCCTCAAATGTCCTGGTGGTTAATCCTATCAAAGAAATCACTCAATTGGCTCATGAGTTGGAGCCATTATGGTGGTGGATGGTGCTCAGTCTACACCCTCATATGAAGATTGATGTTCAGGACTTGGATGTGGACTTCTTGCCCTTTCACGGTCACAAGATGGCTGGGCCAACTGGTATCGGCGTTCTCTATGGCAAAAGAAATGTATCTAGAGCAAATGTCTACCAGTTGAATTTGGTGGGAGATGATGATTTTGTCCACGAGCAATCTAAGCTAGTTGGAAGGAATTGCCTGGAAATTCGAGGCTGGAACCCCCAATATGGCTGGTGCTATTGGACTTGCAGCTGCCGTGGATTATCTTGAAAGATTGGCATGGATGCCAATGAAGCCCATGAACAGGAACTGATAGCATACGTCTTTCCAAAATTGCAGGAAATTGAAGGTTTGACTATCTATGGTCTCCCAGGATTTAGCCCAACGTTCAGGTGTTATTGCCTTTAACCTAGGTGACCTTCATCCTGACGACCTCGCGACTGCTCTGGATTATGAAGGAGTGGCAGTTCGTGCGGGTCACCATTGTGCGCAACCTCTGCTTTCAATATTTGGACGTTCCAGCAACAGCTCGTGCAAGTTTTTATTTCTACAAACCACAGGTTGATTGCGACAAGCTGGTCGATGCCTTACAAAAAGACAAAGGAGTTTTTCAATGGCACTTTCTAAACCAGATAGCCTTTATATGGCAGTGCTGGCAGACCATTCGAAAAATCCCATCACCAAGGGAAGCTAGCAGATGCTGAGCAAATCAGTCTCAACAATCCGACCTGCGGTGATGTCATCAATCTCTCTGTCAAGTTTGATGCAGAAGATCGTTTGGAAGATATTGCTTTTCTAAACTCAGGCTGTACCATTTCAACCGCTCTGCTAGTATGATGACAGATGCAGTTTTAGGAAAGACCAAGCAAGAAATCCTAGAGTTTGTGACCATTTTTTCTGAAATGGTTCAAGGGCAAAAGATGACAGACAAGATAGTCTCGGCGACGCAGCTTTCTTGTCAGGTGTTGCTAAATTCCTCAGCGAATCAAAGTGTGCAAACCCTCAGCTTGGAATGCTCTAAGAAAACAATTGAAAATCAAGATAACAAGTAAGACAAGTTTCTTTTGTCTTATAAATCAATAGAAATGAAGAATGAAAGAAAGGATATTATAGCTGAAGAAAGAGTAGAACCAAACCAATCGATCTTGGTGAATACAAATTTGGTTTCCATGATGATGTGGAACCAATCTTATCAACAGGGTAAAGATTGAACGAAAGGGGTTATCTGTAATTATCCGCTGCTAAGGGTGAGCCTGAGTGGATGTTAGAATTTCGATTAAAATCTTACGAAACCTTTATGAAAAATGCCCATGCAAACTTGGGGACAGATTTGTCAGAGATTGACTTTGATGACTGATCTACTACAAAAACCATCTGATAAACCAGCTCGCTCCTGGGATGATGTACCTGAAAAAGATTAAAGAAACCTTTGAACGGATCGATTCTGAAGCTGAGCGTGCTTATCTAGCTGAGCTTCTGCCCAGTATGAGTCAGAAGTGGTTTACCATAACATGAAGGAAGAATTTGAGAAGTTAGAATTATCTTTACAGATACAGATTCTGCCCTCAAGGAATACCCAGACTTGTTTAAACAATACTTTGCGAAGTTGGTTCCGCCGACAGATAACAAGTTGGCAGCCCTCAACTCAGCAGTGTGGTCAGGTGGAACCTTTATCTACGTACCAAAAGGTATCAAGGTTGATATTCCACTCAAACTTACTTTCCCGTATCAACAACAAAATACTGGTCAGTTTGAACGTACCTTAATTATCGTTGATGAGGGAGCAAGTGTCCACTACGTTGAAGGATGTACAGCACCAACTTATTCAAGCAACAGCCTGCATGCTGCTATTGTCGAAATCTTTGCTTTGGATGGAGCTTACATGCGTTATACAACCATCCAAAACTGGTCTGATAACGTCTATAACTTGGTAACAAAACGTGCTAAAGCTTTGAAAGATGCGACAGTTGAGTGGATTGACGGAACTGGGTGCCAAAACAACTATGAAATATCCATCTGTTTACCTTGATGGAGAAGGGGCGCGTGGAACCATGCTTTCTAATGCCTTTGCTAATGCAGGGCAACATCAGGATACTGGTGCCAAGATGATCCACAACGCTCCACATACCAGTTCGTCTATCGTGTCTAAGTCTATTGCAAAAGGTGGAGGTAAGGTAGACTACCGTGGACAAGTAACCTTTAATAAAAACTCTAAGAAATCTGTTTCTCACATCGAGTGTGACACCATTATCATGGATGACTTGTCAGCATCAGATACTATTCCGTTTAATGAAATCCACAACTCGCAAGTAGCTTTTCGGAACACGAAGCTAAGGTTTCTAAGATTTCAGAAGAACAATTGTATTACCTCATGAGTCGTGGATTGTCAGAATCCGAGGCAACAGAGATGATTGTCATGGGATTTGTGGAGCCCTTCACCAAAGAACTTCCAATGGAATATGCAGTTGAGCTGAACCGCTTGATTAGCTATGAGATGGAAGGGTCAGTTGGCTTAGATTATATGAACAAAGACAGAACGAATGTTACATTTGTTCTGTTTTTAATAACTTTACTTTATAAATATTCACATTTGAAACGATATATGGTAGAATAATACAAAAATCAGTAAATGGGGGATGAATATGAATATTTTTAGGACAAAAAGATGTTAGTCTGGGTAAGACTGAAATGCATCGTCATTTAAAAATTATGGATTTAATTCTCTGGAATTGGAGACATGGTTGGTACAGGAACTCACCATCACTGGAACTGCAGCAACTCTGGCAGGCCCTCCTTGGTAGTTTTCAATAGTAATTTCTGTCTATGTGTCACTTTCAGCTCTCTTTTTGCTGAGTTTGCATCCCGTGTTCAGCAACTGGTGGAGCTTATAGTTACTTATACTCAATTTTGTGAATTTCCAGCTTGGATAGCTGGGTGGCTCACAATTATGGAATTCATGACAGCTGTTTCTGGTGTTGCTTCGGGTTGACAGCATACTTTAAAGGCTTGCTAAGTAACTTTGGAATATCAATGCCTCAAGCCTTAAATGGAACCTTTAATCCAGAACAGGAACTATATCGATCTCTTGCCCATACTAGTATTAGTATTAGTGACAGGACTTGTACTTTTAAATTCGAAAGCTGCCCTTCGCTTTAATTCTATTTTAGTTATTTTAAAATTCTCTGCCCTTGCTTTATTTATCCTAGTGGGTATCTGGTATATCAAACCTGAAAATTGGAACAATTTTGCCCCTTTGGTTTTTGGTCATATACGGTAGAAGCACAGGAATTAGCAGGAGCATCACTCATGTTTTTCGGATTTCTGGGGTTTGAATCTATTTCCATGGCAGTTGACGAAATTCAAAATCCACAAAAGAACGTTCCTCGTGGTATTGTTTTATCTCTTACCATTGTAACCATTCTTTATGCCTTAGTAACATTAGTGTTGACTGGTATTGTTCATTATAGCAAACTCAATGTTGACGATGCAGTAGCCTATGCTTTGAGAAGTATCGGTATTGGTTGGGCTGCCAACTATGTGTCACTTGTTGCTATTTTTACATTGATAACTGTATGTATTTCGATGACCTACGCTTTGTCTCGTATGATTTATAGCTTAGCAGGGATGGCCTCTTGCCTGAGAGTTTCAAGAAAATCAGCCAGAAAAGTCGTATTCCAAAGAATGCTACCATCTTAACAGGTGTAGCGTCAGCGATTGCGGCAGGTATTTTCCCTCTTGCAAGTATTGCAGCTTTCCTTAATATCTGTACTCTAGCTTATCTGATTTTTACTTGCTTTTTGGTATAATAAAACTTAGAAAAGATAAGGGAATGCCTAAGGAAGGAGAGTTTAAAACACCTCTCGTTCCCCTCTTGCCTATTCTCTCTATCCTGATTTGTTTTTCCTTTATGTTGCAATATAGTCGAGAAACTTGGCTGGCATTTGGTGTTGCCTTAATCATTGGTTTGGTCATTTACTTTACGTATGGTTATCAACATTCATCTCTTTAAGGAGAAGAATATCGCGAGAAATCGCGATTTTTCTTTATAATTTTTCGTTAACATATCGAACAAAACTATTCCACCAAATTTTAAGGAAAAAGGCTTTTTCGACATTTTTCTCTGCAACCATATCAAAGGATGGTCTATCTGAAGTAACGTAGCCTTGTCCAACTCAGGTCCTTATCATCATAGGTTAAACGGTCAACAACGGTTCCAGCTTCAAGTGGAGCAGCTTGTTGACTATTCGCGGAGTATGTAATGGATGATTGGACACGGCTACCCTAGGCGTTGAACAATTTGAATATCTTCTTTGCAACAGCAGTAACTGTATCTTCCTTCCCATCTTGAACAGGTGCCTTACTATCTTGGTAACTTTCTCCCTGTTTTAATAATAGTTTGAATGCAAAATTTGAGGAGATATAGTCTAAGAGATTGGAAGTAGCAGTGAAACGAGAGTATGGATTTTCAGCTGTGTATCAGCGTTAAGGACAACCGTAATTATTCTCATCCCTTTTTCTTCTGTGGTACCCTACAAAAGAGTCGCCAGACTTAACTGTTGTACCAGTTTTTAAACCATCAATCCCACCACGGTAAGCAGGCATATCTTCCAACATGTAGTTGGTAGAAGTAATGGTCATTCCTGCAAATGTGGAACTTGGTTTCCTGGTAATTTCCAAGACTTGCGGATATTTGAGAATCAGATTACGGGCAACAATCGCGACATCATAAGCGCTAGTTATTCTCATCATCTTTTTGATCCGGGGATAGATATTGTCACCAAGGGTTTCATTATTAAGGCCTGTAGAGTTAACAAGAGTGGCATCTTGAATTCTCATTCCTGAAGTTTAGCTTTCATCATGTCAACGAAATCTTTTTCAGAGCCAGCAACCTTTTCAGCAAGAGCGATAGCAGCACTGTTGGCACTAGAAACGAGGGTCGCGTCTAGCAATTCTTCCACAGTGTAGTTACGGGCATCTAGAGGTACATTACTAGCTTCAGAATTAGTTGTCAATTGGTAGGATAATCTGAGATTTCTACAGGAGTAGTTAGGCTAATTTTTTCCTTGCTCAATGGCCTCATATACTAAGTAAACTGTAATCAGTTTACTGATAGAAGCAATTTCCACTGGCTGGGTAGCATCTTTTTCGATATAAAATCTTTCCAGTATTTGCTTCAATGGCAATGGCGTGCTTTGCTGCAACATCGAAATTTTGAGCCAATACAGGATTAACAGAACCAAATAAAAATATTGTCAATAAGGTAAAAATTATTTTCTTCATAGTAAACTTATTCTATCATAAAGGAAAAATAATCTTGATTTTTGATGAAGGTTAACAATCTTTTTTGAAATATGGTAAAATAGGGAAAAGAGGAGGTGGCCTATGTTTCGAAGAAATAAATTATTCTTCTGACTACTGAAATACTACTATTAACCTTAATTTTTATCTTTGGAGACAAAATGGTGCCATTATCACACCCTTTGTTAGCGTAGTAAATACGATTATGATTCCATTCTTACTAGGTAGTTTTTGTATTATTTAACAAATCCTATCGTCAATATTTTAGAGAAGAAGTTAAAGCTTAATCGTATCATTGGGGTTTTATTAACTCTATGTGCCTTAATCTGTTTGATTGTGATTGGAATTGTCTATCTCTTGCCTATTTTGATTAATCAGTTGAGTAGTTTGATTAGTTCGAGTCAAGACATCTATAGCCGTATTCAAAATTTAGTCATAGAATTATCTAAATATCCTGCATTTCAAAATCTAGATGTTCAAAAACCATTCAACAACTGAATTTATCTTATGTTGATATTTTACAGAATATCTTAAATAGTGTGACAAATAGTGTAGGAAGTGTCCTTTCTGCTCTTGTGACAACTGTTTTAATCATTATCATGACACCGGTCTTCCTGATTTACTTCCTGTTAGACGGCCATAAATTCCTACCAATGTTGGAAAGAAGCATTTTTGAAAAATGATAGACTAAACATTACTGGTTTATTGAAAAATTTGAACACCACAATATCACGTTATATTAGCGGTGTTTCGATTGATGCAGTTATTATTGGATGTTTGGCCTTTGTTGGATACAGTGTGATTGGTATAAAATATGCTCTAGTCTTTGCGATTTTCTCTGCTTTTGCAAATTTAATCCCTTATGTTGGACCAAGTATTGGTTTGATTCCTATGATACTGTCAAATCTATTCACAGATCCTCAAAAAATGGTTGTTGCAGTGATCTACATGTTGATTATTCAGCAGGTTGATGGGAATATTCTGTATCCACGTATTGTTGGTGGTGTGATGAAGGTTCATCCTATTACTATTTTAGTTTTGTTGCTCTTTTCTAGTAATATCTACGGTGTAATTGGTATGATTGTTGCTGTTCCTACCTACTCAATCTTAAAAGAAATTATCAAATTCTTGGTTCGCCTGTATGAAAATCATAAGGAAGTAAAAGAAGTTGAGCACCATAATGTCCAGTAAAGAATCAGTTTAATCTGGTTCTTTTTGTTAAAATTGACTAGTTTGTTGAATGATTTTTAGTTATAGTATAGAGTAGCAGAAGTAAGATTAAGAATAATTAACAAAAACTTTGTAAAACACTTTGCAATTTAGCTGAAATTTGATAAAATAGTAAGGAAAGTTAGACTGTATTGCCTACTGTCTCATCTATAAAATATATTTTATTGGAGGCTTTTACTCAAATGGCAAAAGAAAAATACGATCGTAGTAAACCACACGTTAACATTGGTACAATCGGACACGTTGACCACGGTAAAACTACACTAACTGCAGCTATCACAACTGTTTTGGCACGTCGCTTGCCTTCATCAGTTAACCAACCTAAAGACTATGCGTCTATCGATGCTGCTCCAGAAGAACGCGAACGCGGTATCACTATCAACACTGCGCACGTTGAGTACGAAACTGAAAAACGTCACTATGCCCACATCGACGCTCCAGGACACGCGGACTACGTTAAAAACATGATCACTGGTGCCGCTCAAATGGACGGAGCTATCCTTGTAGTAGCTTCAACTGACGGACCAATGCCACAAACTCGTGAGCACATCCTTCTTTCACGTCAGGTTGGTGTTAAACACTTGATCGTCTTCATGAACAAGATCGACTTGGTTGACGACGAAGAATTGCTTGAATTGGTTGAAATGGAAATCCGTGACCTCTTGTCAGAATACGACTTCCCAGGTGACGATCTTCCAGTTATCCAAGGTTCAGCTCTTAAAGCTCTTGAAGGTGACTCTAAATACGAAGACATCATCATGGAATTGATGAACACTGTTGATGAGTACATCCCAGAACCAGAACGCGACACTGACAAACCATTGCTTCTTCCAGTCGAGGACGTATTCTCAATCACTGGACGTGGTACAGTTGCTTCAGGACGTATCGACCGTGGTACTGTTCGTGTCAACGACGAAATCGAAATCGTTGGTATCAAAGAAGAAACTAAAAAGCTGTTGTTACTGGTGTTGAAATGTTCCGTAAACAACTTGACGAAGGTCTTGCAGGAGACAACGTAGGTATCCTTCTTCGTGGTGTTCAACGTGACGAAATCGAACGTGGACAAGTTATCGCTAAACCAGGTTCAATCAACCCACACACTAAATTCAAAGGTGAAGTTTATATCCTTACTAAAGAAGAAGGTGGACGTCACACTCCATTCTTCAACAACTACCGTCCACAATTCTACTTCCGTACTACTGACGTTACAGGTTCAATCGAACTTCCAGCAGGTACTGAAATGGTAATGCCAGGTGATAACGTGACAATCGACGTTGAGTTGATCCACCCAATCGCCGTAGAACAAGGTACTACATTCTCTATCCGTGAGGGTGGACGTACTGTTGGTTCAGGTATGGTTACAGAAATCGAAGCTTAATTCGATTTAGTTCCCAGAAGAACAATTATTTAAGTCAGACACTAAAGAGCCTTGCTATGCAAGGTTCTTTTTACATTCAATTTGTAAATTGAAGGAAATCTTTTATTATTCATGTAATAAAAAGTTAAGGAGAGACTGAAATCTAGTCAGTTTTCACGGATCTTTTCTGGTCGATAATTAGAAAAAGCTTTTCACAAATACTTGATTTTTGATAGAATAGAAGATAGTAAAAGAGAAATGAGTTAGACATGTCAAAAGGATTTTTAGTCTCTCTTGAGGGACCAGAAGGAGCAGGCAAGACTAGTGTTTTTAGAAGGCTTGTTACCGAATTTAAAAGAAAAGGGAATCGAGGCACTGACAACTCAGGGAACCAGGAGGCATCTTAATTGGTGAGAAGATTCGTGAAGTCATTCTAGATCCTAGTCATACACAGATGGATGCTAAAACAGAGTTACTCCTTTATATTGCCAGTCGAAGACAGCACTTGGTAGAAAAAGTCTTACCAGCGCTTGAAGCTGGGAAAATGGTTATTATGGACCGCTTTATTGATAGTTCTGTTGCTTATCAGGGGATACGGCCGTGGCTTGGATATTGATGCGATTAATTGGCTTAACCAGTTCGCAACTGATGGGCTAAAAGCCAGATTTAACTCTCTATTTTGATATTGAGGTGGAAAAAGGGCTTTGCTCGTATCGCTGCTAACAGTGATCGCGAGGTTAATCGTTTAGATTTAGAAGGTCTTGATCTCACATCGAAAAGTTCGCCAGGGCTATCTTTCACTTCTAGAGAAAGAGGGAGAGCGAATCGTGAAAATTGATGCTAGTTTGCCACTCGAACAAGTAATAGATCATACCAAAGAGGTCTTATTTGATAGAATGGGATTGACAAGATGAAACAAGAACAGCTAAAGGCTTTGCAACCTGAGCAATTTGATCGCTTTGTCCATATCCTAGAACAGGGTCAGCTTAATCATGCCTTTCTCTTTTCAGGCTACTTTGGAAGCTATGAGATGGCTCAGTTTATCGCAAAAAGTCTATTCTGTACGGATAAGGTAGGAGTCTTACCTTGTGAAAAGTGCCGTAACTGCAAGTTGATTGAGCAAGAAGAGTTTCCGGATGTTACCATTATTAGACCAATCAATCAATTCATCAAGACTGAACGCATTAGAGAATTAGTAGGTCAGTTTGCCCAGTCTGGTATTGAAAATCCACGTCAGGTTTTTATCATTGAGCAGGCTGATAAGATGCATGTCAATGCAGCCAATTCCCTTTAAAAAGTAATTGAAGAACCCCAGAGTGAAATCTATATCTTCTTTTTAACCAGTGATGAAGAGATGATGCTCCCGACTATTCGAAGTCGAACTCAGATTTTTCAATTTAAAAACAAGAAGCTCTTATCAGCTTACAATTTGAAAAACTAGGATTGGTAAAAACAAAGTCAAACTTCTAGCTCAGTATAGTCAATCACAGTCCGAAGCCGAAAAATTAGCAAGTCAAGCAAGCTTTTTGGACCTTGGTTGAGGAAAGTGAACGACTTTTAAGTTGGTTATTAACTAAGAAGAGAAAGCTACCTTCAAGTCGCAAAACTAGCTAGCTTAGCTGACGACAAGGAAAAACAGGACCAAGTTTTGCGTATCCTAGAAGTTCTTTGTGGGCAAGAAATCCTACAAGCAAGAGTTCGTGAGATATTAGAAAATTTGCTAGAATCTAGAAAAATGTGGCAAGCCAATGTCAGCTTTCAAAATTCTCTTGAATACCTGATTTTAAAAAGAAATTTAAGCTTAAAGAATGAATGATACAGAAAGGAAAGGGCTGGTTAATGGACAAAAAAAGAATTATTTGATGCCTTAGATGATTTTTCCCAGCAGTTGCTTGCAACTTTAGCTGATGTTGAAGCTATTAAGAAAAATCTAAAGAGCCTAGTAGAGGAAAATACAGCTCTTCGTTTGGAAAAACTCTAAGTTGCGAGAACGTATCGGCGAGGTAGAAACTGATACTACAACTAGAGCAAAGCACGTTCGTGAAAAGTGTTCATCGGATTTATAAAGATGGTTTTCACGTTTGTAATGATTTTTATGGACAACGTCAGGGAGCAGGATGAAGAATGCATGTTCTGTGATGAATTGTTGTATAGGGAGTAAGCATGCAGATTCAAAGAAGTTTTAAGGGTCAATCTCCCTATGGGAAGCTTTACCTAGTTGCTACACCAATTGGTAACTTAGACGATATGACTTTTCGCGCTATCCAGACCTTAAAGGAGGTAGACTGGATTGCGGCGGAGGATACCCGTAATACAGGACTCTTGCTCAAGCATTTTGACATTTCAACCAAACAGATTAGTTTTCATGAGCACAATGCTAATGAAAAATTCTGATTTGATTAGCTTTTTGAAAGAGGGACAGAGTATCGCTCAGGTATCGGATGCAGGTTTACCAAGTATCTCGGACCCTGGCCATGATTTGGTTAAGGCTGCCATTATGGAAGATATCCCTGTAGTCACGGTTCCTGGTGCAAGCGCAGGAATTTCTGCCTTGATTGCCAGTGGTTTGGCACCCCAACCTCATATCTTCTATGGGTTTTTACCTAGAAAATCAGGCCAGCAGAAGCAGTTTTTTGAGGAGCTTATCCAGAAACCCAGATTTTTTATGAATCTCCTCATCGAGTAGCTGATACTTTAGAGAATATGCTGACAGTTTACGGAGATCGCTCGGTAGTCTTGGTCAGGAGAATTGACTAAAATCTATGAAGAGTATCAACGAGGAAGTATCACTGAACTATTGGAAAACATTGCTGAAACTCCTCTTAAGGGCGAATGCCTTCTGATTATTGAGGGAGCTAGCCAGGAGATCGAGGAAAAGGATGAGAAGGATTTATTCATAGAAATTCAAGACCGTATACTGCAAGGGAGTTAAGAAAAATCAAGCCATTAAGGAAGTTGCTAAGGCATACCAGTGGAATAAAAAGCCAGCTTTTACGCTACTACCACGAATGGGAAGAAAATCAAATTCAAGATTAAACAGGGAAGTTTCTCTTCTTCCCTTTTTTTGTTATACTAGTAGGGAGAAAAATTTAGAAAGATTTGTGGGTGTCAAACAGTCCAGTTGCTTGTTTTAATATGGACTTAGATTCCACCCAAAGAGGTATTAGTGTCATGTCTCAATCTTATATCAATGTCATAGGTGCTGGTTTGGCAGGTTCTGAAGCAGCCTACCAAATCGCTGAGAGAGGAATTCCTGTCAAGCTTTTATGAAATGCGGGGTGTTAAGGCGACTCCTCAGCATAAAACAGAGAACTTTTGCTGAGTTGGTTTGCTCCAATTCTTTGCGTGGAGATTCTTTGACAAATGCTGTTGGTCTCCTCAAGGAAGAAATGCGTCGTCTTGGTTCTATGATTTTTAGAATCAGCAGAAGCAACGCGGGTTCCTGCAGGTGGAGCGCTTGCGGTTGATCGTGACGGTTTTTCTCAAATGGTTACTGAAAAAATTGCCAATCACCCTTTAATTGAGGTGGTTCGTGATGAGATTACAGAGTTGCCGACGGATGTCATTACAGTCGTAGCGACTGGACCTTTGACTAGTGATGCTTTGGCTGAAAAGATTCATGATCTTAATGACGGCGATGGCTTCTATTTCTACGACGCGGCAGCACCTATTATCGACGTCAACACCATTGATATGAATAAGGTCTATCTCAAATCTCGTTATGATAAGGGAGAAGCAGCTTATCTGAATGCTCCGATGACCAAACAAGAATTTATGGATTTCCATGAAGCTTTGGTCAATGCAGAAGAAGCACCTCTTAATTCTTTTGAAAAAGAAAAGTATTTTGAAGGGTGTATGCCAATTGAAGTTATGGCTAAACGTGGCATTAAAACCATGCTCTATGGCCCTATGAAACCAGTTGGTCTAGAGTATCCAGAAGACTATAAAGGGCCTCGTGATGGTGACTTTAAAACACCGTATGCAGTTGTTCAGCTTCGTCAGGATAATGCGGCTGGAAGTCTTTATAACATCGTTGGTTTCCAAACTCACCTCAAATGGGGAGAGCAGAAGCGTGTCTTCCAAATGATTCCAGGTCTTGAAAATGCTGAGTTTGTCCGTTATGGTGTCATGCATCGTAATTCCTATATGGATTCACCAAATCTATTGGAACAAACATATCGTTCTAAGAAACAGCCAAATCTTTTCTTTGCTGGTCAGATGACTGGTGTAGAGGGCTACGTTGAGTCAGCTGCTTCAGGATTGGTTGCTGGAATCAACGCTGCTCGTCTTTTTAAAGGAGAAAGTGAGGCTATTTTCCCAGAGACAACAGCTATCGGAAGTTTAGCTCATTATATCACTCATGCTGATAGCAAGCATTTCCAACCCATGAATGTCAACTTCGGGATTATCAAGGAGTTAGAAGGTGAGCGTATTCGTGATAAAAAGGCTCGTTATGAGAAAATTGCAGAACGCGCCTTGTCTGATTTAGAGAAATTTTTATCTGTCTAATTTTTTTGAAAGAATTGCTCATGATACTATAAAAATCCTTGAAATTGTGATAAAATAGGTAGGATGAAAAAAGGAGAGAGAAAATGGTAGAACCTAAGTATAAACGTATCTTAATCAAGCTATCTGGTGAAGCCCTTGCTGGTGAACGTGGTGTCGGTATTGATATCAAAACCGTTCAAGCAATGGCACAAGAAATTCAAGAAGCACACAACCTCAGGATTGAGATTGCTCTCGTAATCGGAGGAGGAAATCTCTGGCGTGGAGAACCCTGCAGCAGAAGCTGGAATGGATCGTGTTCAGGCAGATTACACAGGTATGCTCGGAACGGTTATGAATGCTCTTGTAATGGCAGATTCATTGCAACAAGTTGGTGTAGATACTCGTGTGCAGACAGCTATTGCTATGCAACAAGTAGCTGAACCTTATGTTCGTGGTCGTGCCCTTCGTCATCTTGAAAAAGGCCGTATTGTTATCTTTTGGTGCAGGTGTTGGTTCACCACTACTTTCAACAGATACAACTGCAGCTCTCCGTGCAGCTGAAATTGAAGCAGACGCTATCTTGATGGCTAAAAACGGTGTTGATGGTGTTTATAATGCCGATCCTAAGAAAGATAAGACAGCTGTTAAATTTGAAGAATTGACTCACCGTGATGTCATCAGTAAAGGTCTCCGTATTATGGATTCGACTGCTTCAACACTTTCGATGGACAACGATATCGATTTGGTTGTCTTTAACATGAACCAACCAGGTAACATCAAACGTGTTGTATTTGGTGAAAAATATCAGAACTACAGTTTCTAACAATATTGAAGAAAAGGAATAAAATAAGATTATGGCAAACGCAATTGTTGAAAAAGCAAAAAGAGAATGACCCAATCTCATCACTCACTTTCTCGTGAATTCGGAAGTATTCGAGCTGGTCGCGCTAATGCAAGACTTGCTTGATCGTATCCACGTAGAATACTATGGTGTAGAAACACCTCTTAACCAAATCGCTTCTATCACTATTCCAGAAGCGCGTGTCTTGTTGGTAACACCATTTGATAAATCATCATTGAAAGATATCGAACGCGCCTTAAACGCTTCTGACCTCGGTATTACACCAGCTAACGATGGTTCTGTTATTCGCTTAGTAATTCCAGCTCTTACAGAGGAAACTCGTCGTGACCTTGCTAAAGAAGTGAAAAAAGTTGGTGAAAATGCTAAAGTTGCTATCCGTAACATTCGTCGTGATGCTATGGATGAAGCTAAGAAACAAGAAAAAGCTAAAGAAATCACTGAAGATGAATTGAAGACTCTTGAAAAAGATATTCAAAAAGCGACAGACGATGCTGTTAAACACATCGATGACATGACTGCCAATAAAGAAAAAGAACTCTTGGAAGTCTGAAATAAACAGAAAAACTCAGTTGGCATTGCTGGCTGAGTTTTATTCGAAAGAAGGAAACATGAATACAAATCTTGCTAGTTTTATCGTCGGTCTGATAACTGATGAAAATGACCGTTTTTACTTTGTTCAAAAGGATGGTCAAACATACGCTCTTGCTAAGGAAGAAGGTCAGCATACAGTTGGTGATACCGTTAAAGGCTTTGCCTACACAGACATGAAGCAAAAACTTCGCTTGACAACTCAAGAAGTGACTGCAACTCAGGATCAATTTGGTTGGGGAACGGTAACAGAGGTTCGTAAGAATTTGGGTGTTTTTGTTGATACAGGGCTTCCTGACAAGGAAATCGTTGTGTCACTGGATATCCTACCTGAACTGAAAGAGCTTTGGCCTAAGAAGGGCGATAAACTTTATGTTCGTCTAGAAGTAGATAAGAAAGACCGTATCTGGGGACTCTTAGCCTACCAAGAGGACTTCCAACGATTAGCACGTCCTGCCTACAACAACATGCAAAACCAGAACTGGCCTGCAATCGTTTATCGTCTTAAGTTATCGGGTACCTTCGTTTATCTACCTGAAAATAATATGCTGGGCTTTATTCATCCAAGTGAACGTTATGCAGAGCCACGTTTGGGTCAAGTCCTAGATGTGCGTGTGATAGGCTTCCGTGAGGTTGATCGTACCCTTAATCTTTCACTTAAACCTCGCTCTTTTGAGATGTTAGAAAATGATGCACAAATGATTTTGACATACTTGGAAAGCAATGGTGGATTTATGACCTTGAATGACAAATCGTCACCTGACGATATTAAGGCAACCTTCGGTATCTCTAAAGGTCAGTTCAAAAAAGCACTTGGTGGCTTGATGAAGGCTGGGAAAATCAAACAGGATGAGTTTGGAACAGAGTTAATTTAGGGAGTTATATGAGAAAATCATTTTATACTTGGCTTATGACAGAGCGTAATCCTAAAAGTCATAGTCCCTAAAGCAATTTTTAGCGGATCTTGCCTTTGAGGAATCAGCTTTCCCAAAACACACGGATGATTTTGATCAAGTCAGTCGATTTTTAGAAGAACATGCCAGTTTTTCCTTTAATATGGGAGACTTCGATCGTATCTGGCAGGAATATGTAGAACATTAGATCTGCTTTAGGTGTTGAGGATAGCATTTTATAAATGCCTTTGCTATAATAAAAAAAATTAAAGAGTTAGAGAGGTTCTTTGTTTGAAGGAACATTCAATAGACATTCAGTTAAGTCATCCAGATGATCTGTTTCATCTTTTTGGTTCTAATGAACGCCATCTTCGTTTGATGGAGGATGAGTTCGATGTCATCATCCATGCTCGTACAGAGATTGTACAAGTTTTGGGAGAGGAGTCTTCTTGTGAAGAAGCGCGGCAAGTAATTCAAGCCTTGATGGTCTTGGTTAATCGTGGCATGACAGTAGGAACTCCAGATGTGGTGACAGCTATTAATATGGTTAGAAATCATGAAATTGATAAATTTGTCGCCCTCTATGAAGAAGAAATCATCAAAGATAATACTGGTAAGCCTATTCGTGTAGAAGACACTGGGACAAAAACTTTATGTTGATAGTGTTAAGAATCACGACGTTACCTTTAGATTGGGCCTGCTGGTACGGGTCAAAGACATTTCTAGCAGTGACTTTGGCAGTGACAGCCCTCAAACGTGGCCAAGTCAAGCGTATTATCCTGACTCGTCCAGCAGTAGAAGCTGGAGAAAGCCTAGGATTTCTACCTGGTGATTTGAAAGAAAAGGTAGATCCTTATCTTCGACCAGTCTATGATGCTTTATATCAGATCTAGGGAAGGACCAAACAACTCGTCTCATGGAGCGAGAAATTATTGAGATTGCACCTTTGGCCTATAGCTGCGTGGACGTACCTGGATGATGCCTTTGTTATCTTAGATGAAGCACAAAATACAACCATCATGCAGATGAAGATGTTCTTGACTCGCCTTGGATTCAATTCTAAAATGATTGTCAATGGTGATATTAGTCAGATTGACCTGCCGCGTAATGTCAAGTCAGGCTTAATCGATGCCCAGAAAACTTAAGAACATTCACCAAATCGACTTTGTACACTTCTCAGCCAAGGATGTTGTCCGACATCCAGTAGTCGCTCAGATTATCAGAGCCTATGAACCTCGACCCGTCGAAAGTTGAAGAAAAATCAAGAAGAAACAGAATAAAGAAAAAGAGCAAGTTCGTCTGAACTGCTCTTTTATGATTAATCAGCTCACTGATTGAAAAGTAAACTCACGATGTAAACCTTCAGCAACAGGTTGACTTGTGAGTTGACGCTGATAAGTTGTTACACCTTCACGTAATCCAGCATCGTCAAGGTTGCTTTCTTAAATCCTTTTCCTGCCAAGGCTTCGATATATGGAAGAGTCACATTTGTAGGGCGATAGTAGAAGTACGAGCAACGGCTCCAGGGAATGTTAGCAACCGCATAGTGGAGAACACCATGTTTTCATAGACAGGCTCATCGTGGGTTGTTACACGGTCAGCAGGTTGCAATAACGCCACCTTGGTCTAGCAGCAACGTCTACGATGACAGAACCGGGACGCATTTGTTGAACCATGTCATCTGTCACTAATTTTTGGAGCTTTTGGCACCAGGAATCAATACTGCACCGATAACAACGTCTGTCACGCACACTTGCTTCGATATTAAATGGGTTAGACATGGTGTTTGATTTGGTGACCAAAGACATCTTCAAAGCTCAGAGAGACGTTTAGCGCTGATATCAAGAATAGTAACTTGAGCTCCCAAACCAAGAGCGATACGTGCTGCGTGTGTACCAACGACACCACCACCGATAATGGTTACTTTTCCTTTTGGTACACCTGGGACACCACCTAAAAGAACTCAGAACCACCAGCTTGTTTTCCGTCAGAAGTGAGCTCCGATTTGGACAGCCATACGACCAGCAACTTCACTCATAGGGACTAACAATGGTAGTTGACCCTGGTTGTCACGAACAGTCTCTGTAAGCAACACCAGTTGTTTTTGCTGCTAACATAGCATCCGCTAATTCTGGGAGCTGCTGCCATGCAGAGTAGGTGAAGAAAGTAAATCATCACGTAGGTACTGGTATTCAGTATCTAGAGGTTCTTTAACCTTAACAACTAACTCTGCAGCCCAAGCTTCTTTTGCAGTCGCAACAATTTCTGCAACTTGTTTTTCATAATCAACATCTGCAAAGCCAGAACCAAGTCCCGCATTTGTTTTCAACGAGCACTCGATGTCACGACCAACCAAAACTGTGGACACCAGCAGATGTTAATGCCACGATTTTCATTGATTTAATTTCTTTTGGAATTCCAATTAGCTAGAGATTAGCTCCTTATTTAATATCTAGGTTCTTATACGAAATCATCATCAGGAAAGAACCCAGTCTTTTCTTGTGATGTTCTTATTTTTTATAAAACCGCTATAAGTGCAAGAAAAACTTGTAAACCTATTTCTTTTTATGTTATTCTTTTTAGCAACCTATTTTAGGAGGTGAAATCATGGAATCACTATTTATCAAAACTAGCGAAGCATCCCGTTATCGAAACAGAGCGCTTAGTACTTAGACCTGTAACACTTGATGATGCAGAAGCCATGTTTGAATATGCTTCAGACAAAATACACGCTACACTTTTCCAACCAATCAAAGTCTGGAGGAAACCAAGAATAATATTGCTCAGTTTTATTTAGCCAATCCATTGGGCCGATGGGGGATTGAACTAAAAATTACTGGAGAGTTTATCGGAACTATTGACCTGCACAAGATGGATACTGTTCTTAAGAAGGCAGCCATTGGTTACATTATCCATCAAAAATATTGGAATCAAGGTTTGACGACAGAAGCCAATAGAGCTGTAATTGAACTGGCTTTTGAAAAGATTGGGATGAATAAGTTGACAGCCCTTCACGATAAGGATAATCCTGCGTCAGGCAAGGTCATGGAGAAATCAGGCATGCGCTTCTCTCACGAAGAACCATATGCTCGTATGGACCAATATGAAAAAGGTCGTATCGTGACGAGAGTGCATTATATCTTAACCAAAGAAGATTATTTTGCAAATAAGTAAGCAGTTGAAAAGATTTTTCAGCTGTTTTTCTTTGCATTACGAATAAGCTAAGAGAGGAGAAAATATGGAAGTTCTTATCGAAAAATCAAAGAGTACAAAATTATCGTTGTCTGTGTTGGACTAGGCTTTGGCAGTAGGGGCTTTTTTTCTTATTAAAACCAATCCCAGAAATTCCTGTTAAAGATACAAACCCACAAACAGAACTTGAAAGTTCTGTCAAAAGTCAAGTCTAAAGAAGAAATAATCTAGGATATAGAAGAAACTACAGAGTGGTAGAGCAAGATCTAATTACTGTTGATGTCAAAGGTGCCGTCAAATCACCTGGCATTTATAACTTACCACTTGGTAGTCGAGTTCATGATGCTGTGCAAAAAGCTGGTGGGATGACTGAAAATGCAGATAGCAAGAATCTCAATCTAGCTCAGAAAGTCAGTGATGAAAGCCTGGTCATGTCCCAAGTAAGGAGGAAACAGATATTCAAGAAGCCAGTCCCAATACGACTAGCAGTAAGGAAACCAAGAAGGTTAATATAAATAAAGCTAGTTTGGAAGAGCTCAAACAAGTCAAGGGTCTGGGAGGCAAACGAGCTCAGGACATCATTGACTATCGCGAGTCCAATGGTAAGTTTAAGTCAGTAGATGAGCTCAAAAAGGTTTCTGGTATTGGTGCTAAAAACCATAGAAAAAGTTAAAAGACTATGTTACAGTGGATTAGTCGCTTTTCCAGTCCCCAAAATATATCTCAGTTTTCTCCTGCTTTGGCCTACTATGCTATCTTTTCGGCTAGTTTTATTGCCCTTCTTGGTTTTTGTATTTCTACTGCCTTTTTATCCAGTATCCTTGGAAGATAGTCATCAAAGTTTTCCTGCTATCTAGTCTTTTCGCATCTTGGTTTGTCTATCAAAAATGGCAGCAAGAAGAAGCGAATCAATATCTTGTCGACTCGGTCCAGACAGTGCGAATATTACCTGATACCATCAAGGTGAACGGAGATAGTCTATCCTTTTCGAGGAAAAAGCTGACGGAAGAATTTTTTTCAGGTTTTATTATAAGTTTGAATCAGAAGCCGAGAAAGAACAATTTCAACATCTTACAGACATCTATGAGATTGAACTTGAAGGAAAAATTATCAGAACCTCAAGGGCAGAGAATTTTTGGCGGTTTTGATTATCAAAGCTATCTGAAGACCCAAGGAATTTACCAGACACTCAATATCAAGAGAATCCAGTCACTATTAGCAGTTTGGACGTAGGGTGAAAACTTGTCTAGTTTACGTCGAAAGGCTGTGGTTTTGGGTCAAGACAAAGTTTCCCGACCCGATGCGTAACTATATGACAGGCCTATTGCTGGGACACTTGGATACAGACTTCGAGGGAGATGAATGAGCTTTTATTCAAGTCTTGGAATTATTCATCTTTTTGCCTTATCTGGTATGCAGGTAGGTTTCTTTATGAATGTCTTTTAAGAATGCAGTCTTACGTTTGGGTTTAAGTCAAGAAAAGTTCAGATGGCTGGCCTATCCATTTTCGCTAATCTATGCAGGATTAACAGGTTTTTCAGCCTCAGTCATTCATGAGTCTCCTACAAAAATTATTAGCCCAACATGGATTTAAGGGACTGAATAATTTTGCCCTGACAATTCTGATCTTATTTCTGGTCATGCCCAACTTTTTCTTGTCGACCGGTGGGGTCCTTTCTTGTGCCTATGCCTTTTATCCTAACAATGACCAGCAAAGAAGAGCAAGGTGTAAAAAGCTATTTTAAGAGAAAGTTTGATTATTTCCTTAGAATTTTTGCCCATCTTAACCTTCTATTTTTCTGAATTTCAACCATGGTCAATCCTTTTGACCTTTGCTTTTTCTTTCTTATTTGACTTGGTCTTATTGCCTCTCTTATTGATTCTATTCTGTCTTTCCTTTATTTATCCGGTCACTCAAGTCAATTTTATTTTTTGAAGGACTAGAAAGTATCATTCGTTTTTGTAGCTCAGAGTACTAGCAAGCCCATCGTTTTTGGACAACCCTAGCCTCTGGGTTTTACTGGCCCTCTTACTTATTTTGGCCTTACTGTATGATTCAAGAAAAACTGTAAAAAGGTTGTCACTATTAGTTTTCATAGTTAGTACCTCTTTATCCTTACTAAATATCCTTTGAAAAATGAAATCACCCTAATCGGTATTGGACAAGGACAGAGTATTTTTCTAAAGGGATTTGACTGGAAAAACTATTCTGATTGATGTCGGCAAAGACGAAGAGGATGAAGACAAAGAAGCTTGGCAAGAAAAAGACGACTTCTAGTCAAGTTCAAAGAAACTTGATTCCCTATCTTAAAAGTCGAGGGAGTCGCGAGATTGATCAGTTAATTCTAACCAATAGTGATGACAAACAGATTGAAAACCTCTTGAGTTAGCAGAGCTTTTGAGATTAAAGAAATTATATTGGAAGAAGAGAGTCTAGCTCAGAAGGACTTGCTTGAAAAACTGAAATTAAACAAGATGATCATTTCGAGTATAAAAACAAAGAAACAAATCTATTTTTGGGAGCCAGTTAAACATGATCGACACGAGTAAGGATAAAACTTCTCAAACTTTTCTTCATGGGAAATTGCTAGACCAAACTTTTTGATAGCTAGAAACTTAAAAAGAAAAAGATTTACTCAAGAACTATCCTGATTTACAAGCTGATGTCGTGATTATGGGCCAGCATGATAAAAAGAGTTCATCCAATTCAGAATTGCTTAAAAAGCTGAAAAAGTAAAATTACCATCATATCTGCTGAAAAGAAAAGAAGAGGCAATGATTCTCAGTCTCAACTTTCATTGGACAGCAGTAAACTATACCGATTGAAACAAGAAGGTTCTCTTCGTTTTAGAGGATGGAATAGTTGGAAACTTGAGACTCCATCCAAAAATTAAAGAGTAATCCTAGATTAAATTGTTCAAACAATGAATCAAGACTTGATTTTGCAAGCTATTTGCTATAAAATGGTAAGGATTAGTGTCAAACTTTTATATTGCAAATAGGAGAAAACATGACAAAAACTTTAAAACGTCCTGAGGTTCTTTCACCTGCAGGAACTCTAGAAAAATTGAAAGTAGCTGTTCAATATGGAGCAGATGCGGTCTTTATCGGTGGTCAGGCCTATGGTCTTCGTAGTCGAGCTGGGAACTTTACTTTTGAGCAAATGGAAGAAGGACGGTTTGCAGCCAAATATGGTAGCTAAGGTATATGTAGCAGCTAATATGGTTATGCACGAAGGAAATGAAGAAGGCGCTGGAGAATGGTTCCGTAAACTACGTGATATTGGTATTGCAGCGGTTATCGTATCAGATCCAGCCCTGATCATGATTGCAGCAACAGAAGCACCAGGACTTGAAATCCACCTTTCAACCCAGGCTAGTGCGACTAACTACGAAACCCTAGAATTCTGGAAAGAACTTGGATTGACGCGTGTCGTTTTGGCGCGTGAGGTTTCTATGGAAGAATTGGCGGAAATTCGTAAACGTACAGATGTTGAGATTGAGGCATTTGTACACGGAGCTATGTGTATTTCCTACTCTGGTCGTTGTACACTTTCAAACCACATGAGTATGCGTGATGCCAACCGTGGTGGATGTTCACAATCTTGCCGTTGGAAATATGACCTTTACGACATGCCATTTGGTCAAGAACGTAAGAGTCTTAAGGGAGAAATTCCTGAAGAATTCTCCATGTCAGCTGTTGATATGTCTATGATTGATCATATCCCAGATATGATTGAAAATGGAGTGGACAGTCTTAAGATTGAAGGCCGTATGAAGTCCATTCACTACGTTTCAACAGTAACAAACTGCTATAAGGCTGCAGTTGATGCTACCTTGAGAGCCCTGAAAAATTTGAGGCCATTAAACAAGATTTGGTAGATGAAATGTGGAAGGTGGCCCAACGTGAATTGGCTACAGGTTTCTACTACGGAACACCATCTGAAAATGAACAACTGTTTGGTGCTCGTCGTAAGATTCCAGAATACAAGTTTGTTGCTGAGTAGTAGCTATGATGATGCGACTCAGACAGCAACCATCCGTCAACGTAACGTTATCAACGAAGGCGACCAAGTTGAATTCTACGGACCAGGCTTCCGTCATTTTGAAACTTATATTGAAGACCTTCACGATGCCAAAGGAAATAAAATCGATCGTGCACCAAATCCAATGGAACTTTTGACTATCAAGGTTCCTCAACCAGTAGAAGCTGGTGACATGGTACGTGCTTTGAAAGAAGGCCTCATCAATCTTTACAAAGAAGATGGAACAAGTGTTACTGTTCGTGCCTAGATAAGGAAAAATTAATGGTTCAAGCTCAAGGCTTACTAGTAGAATCATGAAAGCAAATGTGTTCATTACCATGGTGATAAGGATATAGTAGCCTATACAGTGCTATGAGTGTCAGAAATACTATGCTTATTATCAGTGTCATAATGAACTGGAGTCGACATATTTTCTCCATATCCTTTAAATCTAAAAGAGGATAGACCTATCTTATGTGGATCCTGTGGGAGAACACTAACGTATGAGGAGTATACAGAGACGGGCACTTGTCCATTTTGTAATACTGCATTCAATCCAGCTTGTCAAAATCATTACTCAATTTATTTCAGATAAGAACTGACAAATCCGAGTTGTAAAAACTCGGTTTTTGTTTTCAGAAAACAAGGAAAAGGTAGTGAAAAGTGATATGAATAGACAATAAAATTTTCTATATAATTGTCTTGAAAATCGTAAAAATAGAAACAAACGATTCGAAACGCTTACAAAGTTAGTAAAAATTTGACAAAAGCTAATTTTAGGTCTAAACTTAAGAGGTAAATTTAAATTATTAAGGAGAATTCATCATGAATTTAACATTTTTAGGTCTTTTGTTTTTGCCTGTTTTGGTGTATCAGTTGCTGAAGGCTTGATTATTAGTAATCTTTTCAAATCTGCTGCACGTCAACCTGAAATTATTGATCAATTACGTAGCCTTTTGATTCTTGGTATTGCTTTTGTAGAGGGTACCTTCTTTGTAACTTTGGCGATGGCATTCGTCATTAAATAGACCGCTCTATTTAGAAAAAGGAGGTGTCAAACCTTGAAGAAAGTGTGAATCAACAATAAATATTGGACCAGTATCCTTTGATTTGACCCTACTAGCCATGTCTCTTGTAACTGTTTTGATGGTTTTTGCCTTTGTCTACTGGACAAGTCGCAAAATGTCCATTCGTCCCAAGGGTAAACAAAATGCACTTGAGATGATTTATGATTTTGTGATCAGTTTTTCCAAGGGAAATATTGAGAGCATTACATCAAGGATTATTCCTTGTTTCTGTTTTCTCTTTTTATGTTTATCTTGGTAGCCAATAATATTGGCTTGATGGCAAAGATACAAACAACCAACGGTTATAACTTGTGGACTTCCCCAACTGCCAACCTCGGATACGATTTATCCCTCTCATTGTTAATCACCTTGATTGCCCATGTAGAAGGAGTTCGTCGTAGAGGTTTTTAAAAGAATATTTGAAAGCATTCGCTACACCTGGCTTTATGACCTGATGAACCTTTTTAGAAGAGTTCACCAATTTTGCTTCTCTAGCAATTCGGATCTCACGGAAATATTTTTGCCGGTGAGGTTTTGGCGGGATTATTATTAGCTCTGGCACAACATGCCTTCTATTGGTATCCTATAGCCTTTATTGAAAACATGCTATGGACAGCATTTTCTATTTTCATTTCATGTATTCAGGCTTATGTGTTTACCATGTTGTCATCTATGTACATTGGTAAGAAAATAAAATGAAGGGAAGAATAAGTAGAGGAGGATTAGAAGATGGATTTAACTATTAGTACCATTATTGGTGACTTTATTCTGATCGCTGGTTCCTTCCTTTTATTAATCTTTTTAGTAAAGAAATATGCTTGGGGAAATATTAGTAGTGTTTTGGATGCTCGTGCTGAAAAAAATTGCCAATGATATTGACGGAGCAGAGATAGCCCGTAAGAAGGCTGAGGAACTAGCTAGCAAAGCGAGAAGCTGAGTTAGCAGGTAGTCGTAAAGAAGCTAAAACGATTATCGAAAACGCAAAGGAAACAGCTGAGAAAAGTAAAGCTGATATCTTAGCTGAGGCTAAACTTGAAGCAGGTCGTTTAAAAGATAAAGCCAACCAAGAAATTGCTCAAAACAAAGCAGAAGCTTTGCAAAGCGTTAAGGGTGAAGTAGCAGACTTGACTATTAGTCTAGCTGGTAAAATCATCACACAAAACCTTGACAGTCAAGCCCATAAAGAACTCATTGATCAGTATATCGATCAGCTAGGAGAAGCTTAATGGACAAGAAGACTCAAAAGGTAATTGAAAAATACAGCATGCCTTTTGTCCAATTAGTGATTGAAAAAGGAGAAGAAGACTCTATTTTTTCAGACTTGTCTCAAATCAAGCAAGTCGCTGAAGAAACAGGTTTACCTTCTTTTTTAGCGCAAGTGGCAGTTGATGAATCTGACAAGGAAAAAGCGATTGCTTTCTTCCAAGATTCTGTATCACCTTTATTGCAAAACCTGATTCAGGTCCTTTCTTATAATCATAGAAGCAACTTATTTTACGATGTGATTGTGGATTGCTTGAATCGGCTTGAAAAAGAAACCAATCGTTTTGAAGTGACTATTTTGTCTGCACATCCTTTGACTGATGATCAGAAAGAACGTCTACTTCCTCTAATCGAGAAGAAGATGTCTTTAAAAGTTCGTAGCATTAAGGAAAAAATCGACAATAGTCTAATCGGTGGTTTTGTCATTTTTGCTAATCACAAGACAATTGATGCCAGTATTAAACAACAACTTAAAGTTGTTAAAGAAAATTTGAAATAGAAAGTGGTGTTCTTTTGGCAATTAACGCACAAGAAATCAGCGCTTTTAATTAAGCAACAAATTGAAAAATTTCAAACCCAATTTTGATGTGACTGAAACAGGTGTTGTAACCTATATCGGTGACGGATTGCGCGTGCTCATGGTCTTGAAAAATGCCATGAGTGGTGAGCTGTTGATTTTTGAAAAATGGCTCTTATGGTATGGCGCAAAAACTTAGAGTCGACTGATGTTGGTATTATCATTCTTGGAGACTTTACAGATATTCGTGAAGGCGATACAATTCGTCGTACGGGTAAGATCATGGAAGTTCCTGTTGGTGATAGCTTAATTGGACGTGTTGTGGATCCGCTAGGTCGTCCAGTGGATGGTTTGGGACCAATTAACACAGACAGGACTCGCCCGGTTGAAGCACCAGCTCCTGGTGTTATGCAACGTAAGTCTGTTTCAGAACCATTGCAAACAGGTTTGAAAGCTATTGATGCCCTTGTTCCAATCGGCCGTGGTCAACGTGAGTTGATTATCGGTGACCGTCAGACAGGGAAAACAACCATTGCTATCGATACTATCTTGAACCAAAAGGGCAAGATATGATTTGTATCTATGTAGCGATTGGTCAAAAAGAATCAACAGTTCGTACGCAAGTAGAAACACTTCGTCAGTATGGAGCATTGGACTATACTATTGTTGTAACAGCATCAGCATCACAACCTTCTCCCTTGCTCTACCTCGCACCATATGCTGGGGTTGCTATGGCAGAAGAATTCATGTATCAAAAGTAAGCATGTGTTGATTGTTTATGATGATCTTTCAAAACAAGCAGTAGCTTATCGTGAACTGTCTCTCTTGCTTCGTCGACCTCCAGGGCGTGAAGCCTTCCCAGGAGATGTCTTCTACCTTCACAGCCGTCTGCTTGAGCGTTCAGCTAAAGTTTCCGATGAGCTTGGTGGTGGATCAATCACAGCCCTACCATTTATCGAGACACAAGCAGGAGATATCTCAGCTTATATCGCGACGAACGTAATCTCTATCACAGATGGACAAATCTTCCTCGGAGATGGCCTCTTTAATGCGGGTATTCGTCCAGCTATCGATGCGGGTTCATCTGTATCGCGTGTTGGTGGATCTGCTCAAATCAAAGCGATGAAGAAAGTTGCCGGTACTCTCGTATCGACCTTGCCTCATACCGAGAGTTAGAAGCTTTTCACTAAGTTTGGTTCTGACTTGGATGCAGCTACTCAGGCTAAATTGAATCGTGGTCGTCGTACTGTTGAGGTCTTGAAACAACCTGTTCACAAGCTCATTACCCTGTTGAGAAACAAGTAACCATTCTTTATGCCTTGACTCATGGTTTCTTGGATACTGTTCCAGTCGACGATATTGTTCGTTTTTGAGGAAGAGTTCCATGCCTTCTTTGATGCACAACATCGAGATTTTGGAAACCATTCGTGATACAAAAGACTTGCCAGAAGAAGCAGTCTTGGATGCTGCGATTACAGAGTTTCTCAATCAATCAGAGCTTCCAATAAGAATAGAGGTGTCAGATGGCAGTATCTCTAAAATGATATTAAAACAAAAATCGCCTCAACAAAAATACTAGTCAAATCACCAATGCCATGCAAATGGTATCGGCAGCTAAGTTAGGGCGCTCGGAAGAAGCCGCTCGTAATTTTCAGGTCTATGCCCAGAAAGTCCGTAAACTTCGACGGACATCCTTCATGGAGACGGTGCTGAGTCAACTAATCCAATGTTGATTAGTCGCCCAGTTAAGAAAACTGCCTACATCGTCATTACGTCGGATCGATGGTTTAGTTGGAGGGTAACTCGTCCATCTTAAAACGGTCATGGAACTTCAACAGGAATACCATCCATCAGGGTGATGATTTTGAAGTTATCTGTATCGTGTGGTACTGGGGCAGACTTCTTTAAGGCTCGTGGCATTCAACCAATCTATGAATTACGTGGATTAGCCGACCAGCCTAGTTTTGATGAAGTTCGTAAGATTATTTCAAAGCTATTGAAATGTATCAAAATGAAGTTTTTGATGAACTCTATGTCTGCTATAACCATCATGTCAACACTTGACAAGCCAAATGCGTATGGAACAAATGCTTCCGATTGTGGACTTGGACCCAAATGAAGCAGATGAAAACTATAGCTTATTCTTCGAGTTTGAAACAAGTCGTGAAGAAATTTTGGATCAATTATTGCCTCAGTTTGCTGAAAAGTATGATTTATGGAGCTATATTGATGCCAAGACCGCTGAAAATGCTGCGGGTATGACGGCTATGCAAACAGCGACAGATAATGCTAAAAAGTTATTAATGATTTGACAATTCAGTATAACCGTGCTAGAACAGGCGGCGATTACACAAGAAAATTACAGAAATCGTAGTGAGCCAGCGCCTTTAGAATAAGGTCTTGCCTTGCTGGTCATAAATGAACTTTAGGCCCTAGTAAATCTAGGAACCGACAGTATCTTATACAGAATAGGAGAAGGAGATGAGTTCAGGTAAAATTGCTCAGGTTATTGGACCCGTTGTAGACGTACAGTTTGCATGCAGGTGAAAAACTACCTGAGATTAACAATGACTTGTCGTCTACAAAAATGACGAAAGAAAAACGAAAATCGTCCTTGAAGTAGCCTTGGAATTGGGAGATGGTATGGTGCGTACCATCGCCATGGAATCAACCGATGGCTTGGCCCGACCTGGATTGGAAGTATTGGACACAGGGCGTCCAATCTCTGTACCAGTTGGGAAAAGAAACTTTAGGACGTGTCTTCAACGTTTTGGGAGATACCATTGACTTGGAAGCTCCTTTTCGGGGAAGATGCAGAGCGTCAGCCAATCCATAAAAAGCACCAACTTTTGACGAATTGTCTACGTCTTCTGAAATCTTGGAAACAGGAATTAAGGTTATTGACCTTCTTGCTCCTTACCTTAAAGGTGGTAAGGTCGGACTCTTCGGTGGTGCCGGAGTTGGTAAAACCGTATTGATCCAAGAATTGATTCTACAACATTGCCCAAGAACACGGTGGGATCTCAGTATTTACTGGTGTTGGGAACGTACTCGTGAAGGGAATGACCTTTACTGGAAATGAAGGAATCTAGGCGTTATTGAAAAACAGCCATGGTATTTGGTCAGATGAATGAGCCACCAGGAGCACGTATGCGTGTTGCCCTTACTGGTTTGACAATCGCTGAGTACTTCCGTGATGTAGAAGGCCAAGACGTTCTTCTTTTCATTGACAACATTTTCCGTTTCACTCAAGCAGGTTCAGAAGTGTCTGCCCTCTTGGGCCGTATGCCTTCAGCCGTTGGTTACCAGCCAACCCTCAACAGAAAATGGGTCAATTGCAAGAACGTATCACGTCAACCAAGAAGGGTTCTGTAACCTCTATCCAAGCCATCTACGTACCAGCGGATGACTATACTGACCCAGCGCCAGCAACAGCTTTTTGCTCACTTGGACTCAACAACTAACTTGGAACGTAAATTGGTTCAATTGGGTATCTACCCAGCCGTTGACCCACTTGCTTCAAGCTCACGTGCCTTGGCACCTGAAATTGTTGGAGAAGAGCACTATGCAGTAGCTGCGGAAGTGAAACGTGTGCTTCAACGTTACCATGAGTTACAAGATATCATCGCCATCACTTGGTATGGATGAACTTTCTGATGAAAGAAAAGACTTTGGTTGCTCGTGCACGCCGTATTCAGTTCTTCTTGTCACAAAACTTCAACGTTGCGGAACAATTTACAGGTCAACCAGGATCTTATGTTCCAGTAACTGAAACTGTTCGTGACTTCAAAGGAAATTCTTGACGGTAAACACGATCATTTGCCAGAAGATGCCTTCCGTGGAGTAGGTTCAATCGAAGACGTTATTGCTAAGGCTGAAAAATGGGATTTTTAAGAGGTGATCATGGCGCATTTAACTGTCCAGATCGTGACACCAGATGGCCTCGTCTATGATCACCATGCCAGCTTTGTATCGGTACGAACTCTGGATGGTGAGATGGGGATCTTGCCACGACATGAAAATATGATTGCGGTTCTAGCAGTTGATGAAGTAAAGGTTAAAACGCATCGATGATGATACTCATGTGAACTGGATTGCAGTAAACGGAGGAATCATTGAGATTGCTAATAATGTCATTACCATTATTGCTGACTCAGCTGAACGTGCGCGCGATATTGATGTTAGTCGTGCAGAACGTGCTAAACTTCGTGCAGAACGTGAAATTGAAGAAGCTCAAGACAAACACTTAATCGACCAAGAACGCCCGCTAAAATTGCATTGACAGCGATGCTATTAACCGTATCAATGTCTGAAATAAATTATAAAATAAAAATGAACTTGATTTAACAGTTCTATTTTATTATTTCTGTTTAGTGAAACTTATGCAGACTGCTTCAGGAACATGAAATTCATTAGAGAGTTCTGCCAGTCTTCCAGTTTCGGGATTGCGCTTAAAGACTGTAGCACTATCAGAGTCCTGATGAACAACAATCAGAAATTCTTGGTCAGGTGAGAGATCAAAATCTCGTGGAGTTTTACCATTTGTAGGAACAAATTCAAGCAATTCTAAACTTCCATCTGCAAGAATACTATAAACTGCAATCGAATCATGTCCACGATTGGATGCATAAAGATATTTACCATCTTTTGAGAGACGAATAGCAGCAGTAGCGTTAAATTCATTAAATCCCTCTGGTAGAGTTGAGATGGTCTGCATGCACTCAAATTCACCAACGCCATCGTAAATCAAAACTTCAATAGTGCTATTAAGTTCACAAATCAGATAAGCAATCTTATAGTGATTATGGAATACGATATGACGAGAACCTGCTCCTGGCTGGCTATGGTAGGTAAAGAGCTCACTTAGTCTTCCTTCCTGGTCAATGTCGTAGGTAATGACTTGGTCAGTACCTAAGTCACAAGTAACCAGATATTGGTCAGGAGTCAGGTCAGCAAAGTGAACTGAGGAGAAGCTTGGTTTTCATGAGGACCATGTCCTTGGTGTTGAACCTTATCAGCTAAGACCAGGCTACCATCTTCTTGGCGTTTGTATACCAAGACTTGCCCCTTGTGATAATTGGCTCCATAGACTAGATTTCTTTTTTCATCTACTGCAACGTAGCAGTGGGGAGCACCCTCTTCAACAACGTGATTCAGCAAGCTACCATCAGTCTGATAAGCGGCAATTCCACCTTGACCATCTTTGCTACCGACTGTGCAGAGGTGGTCCTTCTGATCAAAAGCGCAAGATAGGTTGGACTTGGCTCTTTAGCAAATAATTCTAGATTAGATAACCGTCCAGTTTTTGTATCAAAATCAGCTTTTATATATTCCTTTGGGAAACACGACGAGTGTAGGTCCCCAAAAATAAACAGTTTCTTTCATGTACATACTCGATATAAAGATGCTACTATTATATCACAAAAAAACTCATTTGCATGAAAAAGTCTAACTAGATACTTATGTTTAAAGATATTTTAATAAGAAATACACTTTACCTGTTTTCTTTATTTGAAAGCACTTTTAAAAAACATCATTTTTAGTTTTTAAATGGTATAATATTAGGATAAGGAAAGGAAATAGATATGGAACAAAAAAGAAACAGTTTAATTTATCCTGGTTTTTAAATGGTTTTTGAGATAACAAGGCTGTCAAGCATTTTTTCTTAGTGACTTTGTTATTAGGCCTTAATATTTTTATTTTTGAGTAAAATCAGTTTTTCTGTTTTTACCAGTTTTGGATTTTTATCAGTAGTTATGGTTTGCGGTTATCTTATCCGGATTACTTTTCTATCTTTAAATCCTCTAGTAGATTTAATGGGAACTAAAATTAACCGTGTTTTGTAGCCATTAGCATCATCTTTTGTCGTTATTGCAATTCTATTGATTTTGGGGCTTAGCAGTAGCTATTCCAAATCTGCAACATCAAGTGAGTTACCTTGCCCCGGAACGTTCCAAGTCATTGTGAAAGATGCTGGACAAGGTTATTAACGATTTGGTGACCAAGCGTTTACCGGATGATTTTCGTCCGCAATTGGAGCAGGTTTTAGCGAATTTTTCAAGCCAAGCGACAAGCTGGGCTAGCTGACATCTCTTCAAGGGCAGTAAACTGGTTGAGCGCTCTTATCAGTGCTACATCTCAAGTCATTGTTGCTTTGATTATCATGCCTTTCATGCTCTTTTATTTGCTTCGGGATGGGAAAGGTCTTCGAGATCATATTACTCAATTTTTACCAACCAAATTTAGAGAGCCTGTCGGAAAAATTCTAACAGATGTTAATCAGCAACTTTCTAACTATGTACGAGGTCAAATCACGGTAGCAGTTATTGTTGCTATCATGTTTATCATCTTCTTCAAGATTATCGGTCTACGTTACGCAGTTACTTTTAGGGATTTCAGCAGGTGTCTTGAATCTAGTACCTTATCTAGGAAGTTTCTTGGCTATGATTCCTGCTTTAGTTTTAGGTTTGATAGCAGGACCGGTTATGCTCCTAAAAGTTATCATTGTCTTTATCGTAGAGCAAACTATTGAGGGGCGTTTTGTATCACCACTAATTTTAGGAAGCCAGCTCAATATTCATCCTATAACCATTCTCTTTGTCCTTTTAACTTCAGGGTCCATGTTTGGTATTTGGGGTGTCTTACTCGGTATTCCAATCTATGCCTCTGCTAAAGTTGTGATTTCAGCTATTTTTGAATGGTACAAATCAGTATCTGCTCTGTATGATAGAGTTGAGGAGGTTGAGAGTGAACAATGGTCATGCTTGAGGCTCTAGACCAGCAAGATTTAGCCAAGGCAGATTCTTATTTTCAAAAAGCAGTAGATGAGGATTCAGATGAGATTCTATTAGAACTGGCTTCTTATCTTGAGGGGATTGGTTTTTATCCTCAAGCTAGACAAATCTATGAAAAATTGGCTCCAGTATTTCCAGAAGTCAATCTTAGCTTGGCCTCAATTGCTAGCGAAGATGGTCAAATCGAAGAAGCTTTTGAATATTTGAGAAAAGATTGGTCCTGAGAGTGATTGGTATTTATCAGCTCTTGTATTAAAAGCGGACTTATACCAACTGGAAGGTTTAACAGATGTAGCGCGTGAGAAGCTCTTAGAGGCTCGTAGCTATTCAGATGACCCACTCCTGATATTTGGACTAGCGGAACTTGATAGCGAGCTAGGAAATGATTTGGAAGCCATTAAAGGCTATGCTCAACTCGACAATCGGGACATATAGTGAGCAGACGGGCATTTCAACTTATCAACGAATTGGACTTGCCTATGCCCGTCTTGGAAAATTTGAGTCAGCTCTTGAGTTTTTGGAAAAAGCTTTAGAGTTAGAATACGATGATCAAACTGCCTATGAACTTGCAAACCTCTACTTTGATCAAGAGGACTATCAAAAAGCAGTTCTATACTTTAAGCAGTTAGATACCATCTCTCCAGACTTTGAGGGCTATGAGTATGGATACAGCCAAGCCCTTCATAAGGAACACCAGACAGAGCAAGCTGTAGAGATTGCAAAGCAGGGCTGGAAAAATCCTTTTGAGACAAGATTGTTACTATTTGCTTCCCCAATTATCTTATGAATTGCATGACCCAGAGCAAGCTGAATCTTATTTGTTACAGGCACAAGAGGATGCAGAAGATCAGGAAGAAATCTTATTACGCTTGGCAACTCTCTTCCAAGAGCAAGAACGTTATGATGATATTCTTGCTCTAACAGTGTATGAGCCTGAAAATCTCTTGACTAAGTGGGCTCATTGCTCGTAGCCAGCAAGAATTAGAAGACTTAGATGCGAGCTATGAGTCCTATCAGGAACTCGTCCCAGAACTGAAGGACAATCCGGAATTTTTAGAAGAGTATATCTATTTACTTCGAGAGTTAGGGCACATAGAAGAAGCTAAAGAGTATATTCCACATTATTTAAAAATTAGTACCAGATGATTTGCAGATGCAAGAGTTCTATAACCAACTTTTTAAAATCAGCTACTATAATCGTCATATAATGGCGGTTATGTTAATAGTAAAATCCTTAGAGAAATGCTGAAAATTAAGTGGATAGAGTATGAAATTTTACTCTTTTTGGTATAATTGAGATAGTTAAATTGAATTAAATTATTTTTAAATATGATTTAGAAAGAATAGACATATGACACAAGTTAAAAATTGTAACAGATTCTTCTGTTACCATCGAGCCAGAACTAGTCAAAGAGCTAAATATTACAGTAGTACCTCTTTCTGTCATGATTGATAGTGTTCTTTATTCTGATGCTGACTTAAAAGAAGGAGAGTTCCTTCGCTTGATGCAAGAGAGTAAGAATCTTCCAAAGACAAGTCAACCTCCAGTTGGACTCTTTGCTGAGGTCTTTGATGACTTAAGCAAGGATGGTAGTCAGATTTTGGCTATCCATATGTCCCATGCCTTATCAGGAACTGTAGAAGCAGCTCGTCAGGGTGCTAGCTTATCGACAGCAGATGTGACAGTTCTTGATAGTTCCTTTACAGATCAGGCTTTGAAGTTTCAAGTTGTTGAAGCAGCTAGATTGGCTCAAGAAGGAAAAGATTTAGAAACAATCCTAGCTCATATAGAAGAAGTCAAGCAACATACCGAGCTTTACATTGGAGTATCTACTTTGGAAAACCTTGTAAAAGGTGGACGTATTGGGCGTGTTACTGGTCTATTAAGTTCTCTTCTTAACATCAGAGTAGTGATGCAGATGAAAAACCACGAACTTCAACCAATTGTCAAAGGTCGTGGGGCTAAGACTTTTAAAAAATGGCTGGAGGAGTTAATCGCTACTATTTCTAATCGTTCAGTAGCAGAAATTGGTATTTCATATGCTGGTACAAGTGACTGGGCAAATGAGATGAAATCCCTTTTGCAACCATATGTAGAGAAGCCAATTTCAGTTTTAGAAACAGGATCTATTATCCAGACTCATACAGGTGAAAATGCATGGCTATTTTAATTAGGTATAATCCCTAAAAATAGAGAAAAATCAAAATAAAAAGCTATTTTTGACTTGACCTAGAAGGAATTTTAGGTTATGATTATATTTGTTAATCAGAAATAATTTGGAGGATTCATTAACATGGCAAACAAACAAGATTTGATCGCTAAAAAGTAGCAGAAGCTACAGAATTGACTAAAAAGATTCAGCAGTAGCAGTTGATGCTGTTTTTCAAAGCAGTAACTGAATTCCTTGCTGCTGGTGAAAAAGTTCAATTGATTGGTTTCGGTAACTTTGAAGTTCGTGAACGTGCAGCTCGTAAAAAGGTCACTAAACTCACAAACTGGTAAAGAAATCAAAATCAAAGCTTTCTAAAGTTCCAGCATTCAAAGCTGGTAAAGCTCTAAAGAAGCAGTTAAATATATATCTTTTAAAAAGCCTATTGTATCAAGCGGTCTGCTTGACTAATAGAGCTTTTGTTTCAGTTTATGATATATATTTTCTAAAAAGTGTGAAAAAGAGAAGATTTGTAGTCTTCTCTTTTTATATGATAGTGATAGCGTTCAGCTATAAAAATAAAGGAAACCTTACTATCAAGCTAAACTGAAGGCTAAAGGAGAGCCATAATATGATTATTTCAACTACGGAATTGAAGGAAAGATAATCCCTAGGATACAAAAGGAATTGTCTTGGGCAAAAGTGCTTGCAGGGGTTAATATAAAAATACGTGTCGGTTCAATTTATAACGTTTATGGAGGACCTTCAAATTATTATCAGAGAGAGTTTATACAAGTTCCAGTGGAAGTCTTAGTAGAAATGCTGGATAGAGCCAGAGTTCTTGTTGATGGAGTAAAGATAATCTATGAATCTCTGATAGTAAGAATTGTATGCTGATGGTCACTTGTGGTGAAACAGCAGTGGTAGTTAACTCTAAATTTGAAGAAACAAAAAAGAACAGTTGGAACTGTTCTTTTTATGATTATTTGAGACCGTATTTTTTGTTGAAACGATCCACGCGTCCATCTGCTTGAGTGAACTTTTTGACGTCCAGTGTAGAATGGGTGTGAGTCTGATGAAATTTCACACGGATCAATCGGGTAAGTTTCACCTTCGAACTCAACAGTTTCGTTAGTGCGCTTAGTTGAACCGCTAAGGAATTGGTAACCAGTAGTTGTGTCCATGAAGACAACTGGGCGATATTCTGGATGGATATCTTTTTTCATTTTGCAATATTTCCTTTCTGCCATGGTCTCTTTGCGAGCCATAGATTGTTACTTAATAGTCTATCAGATTATGACTAGTTTGGCAAGTCTTTATTTATTTTTTCAATAAGTTTTTAACTTCTGATAGATGACTTCATTTTTCTTCTAAACTGAGGAATTAGCACGCTAGCTCAGTGGATGGCCCCCACCATCATGTTCTTTAGCAACTTCGTTGATAGGGACTGATTTACTGCGTAAACGAACACGATAATGCCCATCAGCTTGCTCTACAAATATTCCCAGAGGCTGACGTCTTCTATGCGGCCTGGTGCACCAACAATAGCAGCCGTTTCAGCATCTGTTATCTGATAATGCTGGAGAATTTTCATGAGTTAGTAGGATACGGGCAGCTCCATTTTCATCCACTTCCAGATGATCATAGATATAACCTTGAAGTCTGGCGATTTTATAGCTGATTGTATCCATATGACGTGTAAGTTTAGCATAATCAAAATCATACTCCCTCAGTTGACTCGCTATACGAAGGGTACGAGCAGAAGTTGAAGGATAGAGAAGCGACCAGTATCACCAATGATTCCAGCAGACAAGAGTGGCGGCTATGGCTAGATAATTTAAAGGTTGGTTTCCTCTGCAAAGATAGCTCATCTCACTGGCACTACTAGAAGTCGTATCTACCCAAACCAGATCTCCATATTCTTCATCGTTTGGATGGTGGTCAATCTTGATAATTGTTTCAGCATTAAGATAACGTTTATCATCGATTCGAGCAGTATTTGCTGTATCACAGATAATAGCAAGTGCTCCTTCAAATTCTTGATCTTCTACCTCATCCATTTTTGGCTAACCATGTTAGGGGTAGGCAAGATTATAGCCAACAACTTTAATCTTTTATCAGGAAAATTATACTCGAGCAGTTCTTTAAGACCAACTTGACTTCCCAAGGCATCAGGATCTGCTCTCGTGACGGTGAATAATAATTGTATCATATTTTTAATTTGTTCTAAAATTTGATGGCAAATTTCCATAAATAACCTCAATTCTTTTCTCATATCATTGTAGCACAAGAGTTTTTATTTTTAAAATGAAAAATCTGTGATATAATGGAGGAAGATAAATTGAGGAGGACCTTATGGCATTAGCAAAAATTGTATTTTGCCAGTATGACAGGAAATACTGAAGAAATCGCTGATATTGTAGCAGATAAATTACGAGAATTAGGTTTGGATGTCGATGTTGATGAGTGTGCAACTGTTGATGCTTCTGATTTTTAGAAGTAGATCTTTGCAATCGTTGCAACCTACACATACGGTGATGGTGAGCTTCCAGATGAGATGATGAACTCTACGAAGACCTAGCTGACCTCAACTTTGAATGGGAAAATCTACGGAGTAGTTGGTTCGGGTGATACTTTCTATGACGAATTCTGTAAGGCTGTAGATGATTTTGACCGTGTATTTGCTTCGACTGGAGCGAGAAAGGTTCAGAATGTGTTAAAGTTGATCTTTCTGCCGAGGAAGAAGACATTGAACGCTTGGAGCAATTTGCAGAAGAATTAGCTGCAAAAGTAGGATAAAAATCTGACTGTGCTAATCAAAATGAGGTAGCACAGTTTTTGATAGATAGTTCAATTAAAAAGGAGACTCTATGGATTTAGATAATATTCGACAAGAAATCGATAAAAATCGATGACCAGATCGTTCAACTTTTAGAAGAGAGGATGCATTTAGTTGAAGGAGAAGTTGCTCTATAAAAAGCTTTAGGAAAACCTATTCTAGATAGTAAAGAGAGAAGAAGTTATTTTTGATAAAGTTCGAAATCGTGTAGAAAATAAAGAATATCAAAACAGTATTCTTTATGGGACTTTTTCTGACCTACTTAAACATTCACGTGCTTATCAGGATAAAAACATTAAATGAATAAAAGAACAGTTCAATACATTAGGGATTTTTCTAGCTGCTGTGGTAGGTGGCTTGTCCGCTATCTCATTTCCACTTGTTTGCCAGCCAGTCCAGATTTCCATGGGGAACCTCCTTGTCAACTATCTAGGGTTGTTTGCTTAGTATACCTGGTTAGGGGTTATCTAGTTCATAAAGGAACGAGTAAAGGCCTTATTCTAGCACTGGGCACGGGCTTTTGTGGTGGTTTAACAACCTTTTCTAGTCTCATGTTAGATGCTGTGAAATTGCTGGACACAGGGCGCTATCTGAGCTTAGCCATATATTTACTTTTGAGTATCGGTGGTGGACTTCTATTTGCTTATTGTCTAGGGAGGAAGAAATGGTAGTATTTTATCTAGCGCTTGCTTGTGGACTGGGTGCTCTTGTTCGTTATTTCTTTTCGTCGTTTAATCAAGCTTATAAATTGCCTATAGGAACTCTTATTGCCAATCTTCTCGGTTGTTTTTTTATTGGTTTATGCTATAACTATGTAGAGTCAAAAGAAGTCTATCTTATCCTTGCGACGGGTTTTTGTGGTGGTTTAACGACATTTTCAACTTTGAATGAAGAGCTACAGAGACTGCTTAGTGACAAGAAGGTGTTTTACAGCTATTTTCTCTTAACTTACTTAGGAGGTTTAGTAGCGATTTTTAGAATTCTGCTATAAATTTCTTTTACTTTTTGTAGGGAAATTTGGTAAACTGTATCATGTGTGTAATGGACGCATAAAAATACAGTTTATCCGCTGAGGAAGTTTCCTCAAGATTGACAAAGATAGGAGAATAAAATGAATCCATTAATCCAAAGCTTGACTGAAGGTCAACTTCGTACAGATATCCCTTCATTCCGTCCTGGTGACACTGTTCGTGTACACGCGAAAGTTGTCGAAGGAAACCGTGAACGTGTTCAGATCTTTGAAGGTGTTGTTATTGCACGTAAAGGTGCTGGCATCTCAGAAAACTACACAGTTCGTAAAATCTCTAACGGTGTAGGTGTTGAACGTATCTTCCCAATCCACACCCACGTGTTGAAAAAGATCGAAGTTGTTCGTTACGGTAAAGTACGTCGTGCGAAATTGTACTACTTGCGTGCTCTTCAAGGTAAGGCAGCTCGTATCAAAGAAATCCGTCGTTAATTCGATGATAAAAAACTCTGCTCATACGGCAGGGTTTTTCTCTAGCTCCCTTAGTTCAATGGATATAACAACTCCCTCCTAAGGAGTAGTTGCAGGTTCGATTCCTGCAGGGGGTATAGAAACTATTGATTTTACTGGGCGTTTGAGGTGTTTCGCCCCAAATTCGCCCCTAAATTTGAGAATATCTCTCTTACTTCTGAGTTGCTTGCTTCCTCTAGTTCTTTTAACTGGTGAGCATATACTTCAATAGTGATGTTCATATTCTCGTGGCAAGTATTTTTAGAGATAGATAGTAGTTCAACGTGTTTTGAAATCAAGAAAAGAAGCGTATGTGTGTCTAAAGCGAATGAGCATGGACATTTCTACCAACAATTCTTCTCAATGTCTTATTGACTGCATTATTTGATATGTTAGTAAAAAGTCGATTCTCTTTATTTTCCAGCCAATGATCTTGTCTGTACTCTTTTAGTAATTCAAGAGTTGAGTCATCAAGTGGTATCTTTCTGATACTGCTTTTTGTTTTTGTACTTGCAAAATCAAGATTGGTCTTGTAGTTCCAGGTCTTGTCTACTATGAGAACCTTATTGTCATAGTCTACACTGTCCCAGGTAAGTCCCAGACATTCAGCAAAAACGCATTCCAGTAATTGCGATAAGATGAGATCACTGCATAAGATTGAACGTCCATTTTACGCTTTGAAACAGCTATAACTTTCTTGTACTCTTCAACTTCAAGAAACTTGGTTTCTTTTTCGATGCCTTTATTTTGAGAAATCGCTTTGGCAAAGGTTGTGAAATCCTTTTGAATGATTTCCTCGTGAACGGCCATTGCGACACATTGTTTTGATATGGATATTTAATCTTTCAACTGTTGCTTGTGAATGTGTTTCAGCAAATGTATTTAGGGCTTGCTGATAGATTGAACTGGTTATGTTTTTAAGTTTCGCCTCTGGGAACAGCTTTTCAATGTTTCGACTGGTAGCTTGATAGACTTGCCAGGTTGTCGGTGCTAAATTTGGTTTCTTATGAATGGCAGACCACTGGGTGAAGTAGTCGTAAAGGGTAATGTCATCTGAAACATAAGAGGGAAGGAGTAGTTCTTTCTCTCTTTCGGCTGCTGCTATCTGTGCAGCCTTTTTGAGTCGGGAATCCCCCTTTCTCAGCCTTTTTGTATTTTTCCGTCGTGAGATTTATAAGAAATGCGGTATTCCCACTTACCATTCTCTCTTTTTCTGTATGATGCCATTTGATTTTACCTCACTTTTTTGATAAAATGGGTATAGTAAAGAGGGCTTTTCAATGCCTTTTACTATACAGGATTTCCTCACACTCAAAAGTTTGGCGATGGCGAGTGTGGGGATTTTTATTTACGAATTATGAACGATAACGTCCAAGGCTCCCATGATTCGTTGAGCGTTTCTCGATGGCCTCTTTGTATTCTTTTCGAAGTGTTCTTCACTGGCTTTCTAATCAAGTCAATAAATACGACTGGTTTATTGAAGTCATTTGAAGTCACACGAAGAGTCATGTCCAAAATTTTAGAGGTTGATTTTCGTTTTTGATACGATACCACCTGCAACCGCTCCAATAGGTCCAAACATAGCGCCTGCAACCAAAGGCTTGACCAACACCACCCGAAACAACAGTCTGATTATTTACAATCAATTCATAAGATACCAAATCCTCGAACGAATACCAGCCTGTATCGTTCTTGTCTTTTTTTAACCAAGGACGGGATCAAATGACAAATCCCATCGTACTAACCGCAAGTGTAGCTTTTGCTGTACCTTTGATTGCTCCTCCGACCAAGCCAGATGAACCTTTTGCTTTGCGAGCTCCATTTATGCGATAAGTGCGATTGTACCTATCAATTTCAAGTGGTCCGACTTTGTCAGTTTTTCTACTTCGTGGAGCAGGAGATGGAGAAGCCGTTTTATCGACTGGCTGAGGTTGTTCAGTCGGTTCTTGGTTAGCGATAGAATAACCGCAATTCGGACAGAAATTTATAGCCCTCTACTGGGTTGCCACATTCTGGACAAAATTTCATATTTAACCTCCAAATTATCTTCTTTAGTGTTATTTTTGTTGTTAAAAACGGTAACAATGATTGCTAGTATACCAAGCAAGGTGCTAACTAACAGACCAATAAACCAATACATGAACTCTTTTTTTATTTTTTTGGCTTGCTCTTCTAATCTCTTGTTTTCTTGGGTTAGCAATAGTGTTTCTACTTGTTTTTCAAAGTTATCGAGCTTTAAGTCAATTTTTTTCGAAACTACTTTGCATTTCTTTTTAGCTGTTCAAATTTCAAATCATTTTTTTCTCAAAATCCGTGTTGAGTATCAGAGCTGATTTTATTAAGTTTTAAATCGATTTCAGATTTACTGTAAGTATCTTCTGACATAATATTTTTTTCTCCAATAGATTTTTTCTGGATGGTTTAGATAATAGGTTGCTATGACTCCAGGCCTAACTGGTATTCCAGCATGTTTTTAACTTGTTAACTTTATCTCTTTGTGTATTTTTTCTTTTTAGTTACACCATCTGACATTTTTGTTAATCTTCCTTTTTATAAAATTAAATCAACTACCAGTTAATTTATAAAACTCTTCCTGAATCATATCTTCGCCCCAGGTTGTTGAGATTTTGTGTCTTTCTGCGAATTGGAGCCAGTTGAAGTCTGATACTTCGTACTGTGCGAGTTCTTCAGAGATGAGATGTCGAATCATGAAGCGGTCTGCTTCATTTTCGTATTTGTATAGCAGCCGTTTGTATTTGGCTGGGTCGTGGTTTATGTGCCCTAATTCATGCAAGATGACCTTTTCTCTCCTCTATGGATAAATCATATTAACGTAAATGATGCGCTCATCGGGGAAATAGAAGCCCCTACGCTCCCACATGGTCTCTGGGAAGAGATAGAGCGTAACCTGGTATTCATCTAGTAGTTCATTTACTTTCAATATCCGATACCCCCAAAGAGAGTTTAATGATTTGAGCGATTTTATCTACATCGTCGTCTGATAATGGCTTGCCATCGAACAGACGACACGTTCGCGTAGGTTTGATAGGTCAACAACACGACCATCAGCAGTTGTGACGGATTCACTTGGAAGACTTGGATTATCGGTTCGACCAAGAATATAATCAGTCGAAACATTGAAGTATTCAGCGATTTTCGCCAAATGTTCAGCAGACGGTGTTTTTTTATTTTTCAAACTATACAAGTAATTTGTACTAAATCCGAGATCTTCAGATACTTTTTGAAGATTTACCCACGCTTCTTTGCAAGTCCTTTGATTCTTTCAAATGCTTCAAACATTGTAAAATCAACCTTTCTAAAGAACTTACAAAAATATTTTACACAAAAGTGTAATTTAAAAACTATTGACAAAAATAACACGTTCGTGTAAAATAGTTCTTGTAAGTTAATAAGTTAGTAAAAAAACAGAGTTAAAACTTATCTAAAAATAAATAGCTTTGTCGAGCAACGATAATTGATAGATTTGTTATTTTATCAAGTCTTTTACTACGCTTTTTATTTTTACACAAACGTATTATAAAAAGTCAAGAAATAACACTTTTGTATTTACCAACTTTTTAACTTTACAAAAAAACAACAAAGGAGGAGGAACATGAGCCAACAACATCGTAAGTGGATTGAGCTTGTAAAAGAGCGAATTGAGAAACGTGGATGGTCACAAACGGATTTGGCTATCGTTGTAGGTGTTAGTCCATCAGCCATCACACAGCTTTTTCAAAAGATGGTAAAAGGAAGTGACGACTTGAAGCTTCGTATTAACAAGAAGTTACGAATCAATGAGTCATGGGAAAAAAATTTGAGGAGTAGGAGGGGGGAAAATGAGAAATCATACTCAGTGCTATAGTATCATCAATAATTTCAATACTGATGATGACTATTCAAATAAAGATGATAAAAAAATGACTTTGCCGATTTTTTCGACAAGCAAGATGAATGGTTAAAAACACATTTTGAAAATTTGGTCAAAAAGATTGTTTTTATAAACAGACATTATAGAAATCTTCACCTAAAAGGTGTAATATCTATAATCCCTTTTTTTCTACATGTAATTTTTCGTTGTTTTTAGCATTGATATACGATGTTTTTATAAGCTGTGACTAAAGGGTTACTTTCAAGTAATGTGTATTTTTCTTTTTCGAAAAGCCAGTTGTGAAATCAACTTTAATCAAACCTAATCTTTCAAGGTTTGTAATAGAGGAAGCATTTCTATCAAAAATCAAACATTGAGTTATCAAGTGACGATTCTATTTCACCATCATGAGGAATAAAAATTAGTGGTTTTAAAAGGCTCTGACTCCCTGTTTCGAATTCCAGCAAATACTTAGCGACAGGACATCGTTTTTATTTGAGCAATAAACTTCAAATTCCTAGCATCTAAAGGACTGAGCTGTTTAATAATTTCAACAAAAGAATGATGCAATAACGAACTTTTTGAAGAATCAAATGATGCCGCTAATAGTGATGCAAAAATTTCTCGTATATCTTCTTCCTCAATATAAAATTTTGATGCTTCCAATGCAGGTCCTAATATACTCATTTTAGGTTCTTGTATATTTTCTACAGGTATTTGTTCGACTTTCTCAGTTAGTGATTCAATGTACTTCTCATTATCATATTTTACGTTTTTCATTTTTTTCGTAATAGGAAACTATCAAGAGAACCAAAAAAACATATTTCCATGCTTCATTAAAGAGTGTTAGCAGGAGCCTCAGCTCCCTTTGTAGCCATAGTTGTTGCAAACGCAGTTAAGATTGTAGGTAACAAATCAGCCATAATACACCTCATGTTTTTTTATTTTAATTATACCAAATTTAGAAAGGAGAGCGTATGACAAATTTTTAAAAAGTTGAATGTTCAACTAATCTTTCAGAAATGCAACTGATGATTATACAGCAGTTAAAAATGATTTTTCTGAGAGATCCAAAACTTGAACCTGCAACAATCGGTATATTGATGGTTATTCTCAGCAATAAAGAAAACTGGCTTGTCTATCCAGAGAAATAGCTAAACGATTAAATGTTAGTCGTGACATGATAGACCGTCATCTAAAAACTAGAGGATGCTGGTTATATGCGAATTGTCAAAAAAAGCCTCAGCAGAGGAGAGGAGTTCAGACTTTCAGATTCTTCTCAGATATCAAAAATTACCGATTTTTCAATTTGAGATTATGTTGCAGAGATTGGAGGATGCTTTACAAAAGTTATCCACAGTTTGATATTTACATTTCCGATTTTTACAAATCTGTATTTTTACAAATCTGTATTTTACAAATAAGTAAAATAAGGCACTAATAAATATTAACTAACAACAAGTATTAAATAACAATAAATATTAACTAACAACAAGTCCTACTTCTATAAATAAATAAAAGAGAAAAATTTTAAATTTCTAATTTAGGACTTTGCAAAATAGGAAAGGAGTACTCATGAACGAATTAGAAGAACAGCCCTCAATGAAATATTGAGGACCGTGACATATATTGCTGAAAAGTTGGATGAAATTGAAAAAATTTTAGAACCACAAGCAGAGATTAAAGACGAGATCATTGGAGCTTTATCTGCTGGCAAAGGAATCGTTGATTATGGTATATGCTCTGCAAAAGGTCCTGTTGGCCCAAGGGCGCTCAACAACGACGAACGTCTTGCTGTGGGTTTGCCAGTGAATGAGCTTATTATAGGGATTTAGGTGTTTAACAAAAATTTCAATTATCTTTTGAACGGCTGGTTTATTTTCACGCTCAACAGCATCATGCCATGCGTTTAAAAATAGTTCAAAATCGGGTATTCCATACAGATTTGCTAATTTAGGTAATTCTGTAAAGAGTGCCGGAAACTCTCTAAAAAAATAGGGAGTAGCAGTGTTGCTAAGTATCTATTTTTTAGGGCGGTCTGTAGAATTTTTGGATAAGATGAATGATTTCGTCGGATTGATATTTTACTAATCTTTTGTGATTGAAGACTTCAATATCAAGTAGGATTTTTGACTGTATTGCAAATATGGCATACTCCTGAATGTTCATCCCATATGTTTTTGATTTGAATATTCTTCTAAAAAAATAATGAGCTGTCAATTCACAAATCACTTCCTCGAACCAAAACATCGTCCGCTGCTTAGGACTGGCATTGATGTAAAAATGGCACAACTCATGAGCTACTTGGTAAACGTTTCTGGCATAGAGGTCTGAACCTTCGGTTGATAAAAATGATGTGATTATCTGCAAATATCATCGGTGCATCGACAATTTCAGCATCAACAATATATAATTTCTTATCAACAATACCAGGGAAAATCTTATTTGCTATATGAGGTAGATTAAGCATTACGAGTGGGTGGACACTCTCAGAGACACCATAGAAATAAAAACCAATCTTTTAGCATTAGGTAATTGAAATCTAAACATAATTTTTCTCCAATCATTTTTATTTTATTATACCAAATTTAGAAAGGAAAAATATGATTCATCATTATATAACTCATTATGCAAGCAATGGGAAAGATTACGCCGAAGCATGGATTCAAATCAATATTTTTTTGGAATGTGCTTTTGTTTATGGAAAAAGCGTACAACCATTGAACGATTGTACGCATTAGATGAAATCAAATAACAAAAAGCACCTGACGGCAATCAGGCGCATACTTAAATATTCAACATGATTATAACACGAAAAGGAGCAAAAATGGAAGAGTTGATCCAAGCGATTGCAAAGCCAAATCAAATTTACGGTATTGCAATCAGCAGATATTGAAGAAGCTTTCCCTCTGGAATTGAAGCGAAAAGATGTAGCTAAAATGCTAGGTGTTTCTGTAGATACGTTCGATGACCGTTTTCGCTACCAGAAAGGATTTCCAAATATAAACGACAAGCGTTGGCCACGAGATGCAGTTAGAGAATGGTACAACACAAACTGGATGAATTTAACGAAGTGAGGAAAAATATGAAATTATTAAACAAAATCAAACTCAAATACGAAGGCTTTTTCAAAGCAATCAACCTTGACTGGAGAGAGTAGCATTCGAACTTATGAATGACCTTATCGAAGAACAAAAGAGTCACTTTGTCTGCAAACTAGAAAACCATGATTTAAAGCAGCAATTGGCTATCTATAAAGAAAAAAAGAACAACAGGGAGAACAATATGTTTAAAGCGCTAAAAACAATCAAAAAAATCAAACAACTTCAGAAAGAATTACACACTTTTAGTTTAGCTTTTCTAGCTATGCAAGACATTGGCTTGATGCCAGAAACTGAAAAAGGCAAGGCGAAGGCTCAAACAATGCACGACGTGAGTCATATGATCAAGGACATTTTAGACGGCAAGTCAGTAGATGAAGCCACGAAACGATTAGAAATCACAGTTGAAGCCAAAAGAAACTGAAAAGGCGGAGCAGGAAGATGACAAAGATTGAAATTGAAAACCGGGTTTGGCTTTTGGCTAATCATGAAGAAAAACGAATTGCTGGATCTTGGTTTAACATCTAAAGCTAGATATGTGAAGCGAGTGCTGGAACTTGGAAAGGTGTACGCTCATGTTTGATTACGATAGAGATATGATGCAGCCACCTGAGCCACGAGAAGAACCGGATCCAAGCGAGTACATCTATGTTGGATGTGGGCAGTATCGATACGTGGGTGATGAGATATGATGCAGGAACTACACGAAGGAATCGACAACTGGCGAGCTGAATACATTCATCTTGGCCGAGAACTGGGGCAGATTATCAACGAACAACAAGATATAATCTTGAAAACTACAAAACGAAAAACAAACGTATAAAACGTGAAAATTGGAACCTTATGAAGACGAAAGGAAGAAAGAAATGACAAACGAACTAACACACAAACAATTTTTCAACTCACCAGCAGTGAAAGCAGAAATTCTCAGAAGTGGTAAACGGCAATGGTCAGCAATTCGTGGCCAGTCTACTTAGCATCGTAACAAATAACAACCTACTAGCTAAAGCTACTAACGAAAGCATCATGACCGCTGCTATGAAAGCTGCAGTCCTAAACCTACCAATCGAGCCTAGTCTTGGTTATGCGTACATCGTGCCTTACAAGAATCAGGCGCAGTTCAAGATTGGGTATAAAGGATTGATTCAGCTTGCACAACGAAGCGGACAAGTCACACGTTTAAACGCTGGAGAGGTCTACGAAAGCCAGTATAAAGGGTTTAATCCTCTGACTGAAGATCTTGAAGTGGATATGACTGCTATTCCAAAAGAAAACGAAAAAGTCGTTGGTTACTTTGCATTTATGCGATTGGCTAATGGTTTTGAAAAAGACTGTCTTTTGGACTAAAGAACGAGTCCAAGCTCACGGTAAGAAGTACAGTCAATCATTTTCTAGCAAGTATAGCCCATGGCAGTCTGATTTTGATGCTATGGCTCGTAAAACTGTATTGAAGCACATGCTTTCAACCTACGCCCCTCTTTCTACTGAGTTGCAGGAAGCAATCGCTGCAGATAACGCAGACAGTACAATCTCAAACAAGAATGAAATCAAAGACGTTACTCAAGAACCAGTTGCTGAAACATTGGACGGTATTCTAGGAGCTCCTAGCACGCCCACAGAGGGCGACAATGTAGTAGAGGGAGAATTTACCGCAGATACCAAAACACCCCCGAAAAACGGCTGAAAAAAACGGCAAATCCTGACGAGTTAGCCTCCACCGAATACCCAGCAGATGAAATCCCAGATTTTTGACGAAGAAACAGGCGAAGTTTTTGGAAGAAATTAGTCTATTTGAAGGCAACACTATCAACGTGAAGGAGTAGTCCATGGAAGAACCAACACAAGAGAACTACTACCAGGACACAAGCTACTTGACCAACTCACGCTTCAAAGCGTTATCAGCAATGCTAAAGCGAAGGCATTTGCCCTTGATAGTGGCCAATGGGTAGAAGAGAGGGATGAAACCCCTCTCCTACTCGGTAACTACGTTCATAGTTACTTTGAAAGCGAAGAAGCGCATCAGCAGTTCATGGCTGAGAATGGCGAGATGCTACTTGCCAAGACTGGCAAGAATAAAGGAAACCTCAAATCTGAATTTGTGATTGGCGACAAGATGATTGAAAGCCTGAAAGATGACGAAGGGTTCAACCGCTTGTATCATGGTTACTCATCGGATGAAGTTCAAAAAGAATTGATTGTCTACGGAGAAATCGAAGGCGTGCCAGTCAAAGGTAAACTAGACAGTGTAAATCTAAGCCGTGGCTACTTTGTGGATCTTAAAACCATGAAGTCCATCTACTCGGAAGAGTGGAGCGCAGAACTAAAGAAGAAGGTTCCGCTGCAGTCAACAATATTTTGAATTTTGGATATCACGGCCAGCTTGGTCTATATCGTGAACTCTTAAAACAAATGACAGGTAAGGATTTTAGACCTTACATCGTAGCAGTCAGCAAGGAAACCGTTCCAGACCGTGAAATCCTGAAGATTGATGATGAATGGCTGGATGAAGGATTGGAAAAAATCAAGTCTGAAATTGTCGAAGTTTGGGATGTGATCCAGGGCAAACAGAAGCCTAAGAAGTGCGGACATTGTGACTACTGCAGAAGCCAGAAAAAACTAGATGCAGTCGTTACTCTGAACGACCTGATTGAAATGTAAACAAAGAGGTGATTTGATGAGAAAACAAGTAAAAGACATACTAGAAACTCACGACTACAGGCTGCCCACATGGTATTACATTCGCTATACATCAAGATAAAGATGAGTGTATTGCTTTTGTTTGGTCGTTCTGGTTGGCCTGGACTCAAACCTCGATTTATTCGTTGGAATGAAAGTGTTGAAAACAGAACAATGTATCACACAGAAGAAGAGTTACAGGATGCGTATGTTGATAAAAGTCAAAGTAGTTGAGGAAGATTTTATCATAATTGAATTGTTACCATTTTAAGAGGGAAAAATAACCCAAAACCAACTATTTCCAAAAAGGAAATAACTCAAAAATCAACAAAGCAGTGCATTCTTGTAAAACTGCGAACTAGAAACACGTCAGTAAAGGTTATGTGACCTTGGACGAGCGACTGCCCGTATTGTAGCCAATTATCACAAAGGCAGTCGCATTTTTGAAAAATGACATGGATGAAATTATAAAAAGATGTCTTGGAATTTATGGCAACAATCCCTGATAATAAAATTGATTTAATCGTAACAGATCCGCCTTATTTAATAAATTATAAAACAAATTGGCGGAAAGAAAGTCATAAATTTTCAGATGTTATCAAAAAATGACAATAACCCTAACTTAATAAAAGAATACATAAAAAGGAATGCTACAGAGTTTTTAAAAAAACGATACAGCTTTTATACATGTTTTTGTTCGTTTGACAAAGTTGATTTCTTTAAAAGCAGAAATTGAAAAATATTTCACGGTAAAAAAATATTATTATTTGGAGAAAAAAATAATCACACTGCTGGTGATTTGGAAGCGCAATTTGGAAAGCAGTACGAAATGATAATACTGGCGAACAAAGGGCGGAAGAAATTTAATGGCGAGCGCCTAACAGATGTTTGGGATTTCAAGCGAGTCAGCTCAGATAAACTACTCCATCAAAATCAAAAACCTATCGAATTGATAAAAAGGTGCATTATAAAAACACTCAAATGTTGGAGATATTGTATTTGATGGATTTATGGGAAGTGGAACGACAGCGCTGGCGGCATTAGAGCTAGATAGGCATTTTATAGGAACTGAGATAGATGAATATTATTTTGGTATAGCAGAGGAGCGGATAAAAAACCACAACGCTCAATTAAGTTTATTTGATGAGGTATGAGATGGAGTGGACGGATTGGGTGGAATGGGAACCTGAAAACCAAAACGGACATCAAAACCAAAGATTGAAAATGATGGATACACTTTTCCACACTACGACAAGAAAAATAACGGCGTCGAGTACGTCATTTCTACAATGGACATCAAACGAGACTGTCTAAGGATAGGAATCCCACTATGGAAAGAGTGTACCCGCTACAGACAAAACTTTTTAAAAGGAGAAAAATAAATGCTAAATAAAATCGACATACCAGGAACAACTATCACACTCGAAATCGTGGATAAAAACATCACGATTACAAACAAGATTGAATATGATATGCAGATGCATTTCAGAAATGCGGACACAGACACTTCTCTCGATACAAGTGGCGACGTGTTCGAGCCTCTCTATTGGCTAGATATTAAGGCAACACCGAAAATGCCGACAGAGTATCATACGAGCCTTGGAATCAAGAGAGAAAAGCGTCACTTGGCCGAACTTCAGAAGTTCTTTGAGTTCATCGAGAACAACAAGCGGAATCTATTCGATCTTTGTGGAATCAAGGGAGAGCTACAATGAAATCTCTAACATTATCGTTAGACATTTCAACTACTGCGACAGGATGGGCCGTATTTCACGGCTCTGACCTTGTCCAGAGTGGTGTCTTAAAACATAAAAGTAAGTCGTTCTTTGAACGCGGGCGCTTCATGGCTAGCGAATTGCGAGCTATTCAATCGAGAGCGCTCCAGAAGTACGACTGTCATTTTGAGTCGATTGTGGTCGAGAAAGAAACTCAGTCATGGGACCTAATCAACAATCAATGATCAGTATCGGAATTGTAACGGGCATCATCCTTGGACGGTTGAGTCGCTGATAACGTGTATTTTGTCAACGTTTCTACCTGGCGCAAGTATTGGAAGTTTAGCTATAAAGACCGTAGCAAAATATCTATGAAGCTGCAGTCGGTTGCTAAAGTGTCGAGAACTTCAACCTGAAACGTCAAAAGACGATGAGGCGGATGCCATCCTGATTGGTTCGTACTTTGTAAGACATGGTCACGAATTTGGAGACCTGGAAAAGCCACAAGATAAGTTAAAAGGAGTTGGAAGATGAACAAGCAGGAATTGATTGAAGCAGTTATTGAGTTACCAGTAGATTGCAGTGGCTCTAGACCCTAAGATTGATAAATTAACAACGTTGGAATTGATAAAGTTACTAGACGAACCCGAAAAACCAGTAGTACCTCAGTTTGTGGCGGATTGGTATGAAGAGCATAAAGATAATCTTGAGTATAATATTTGGGATTGGATGAAGTATAATCTTGAACCTAAAAACGAGAAAATGTAATCTTCTCTCAGTGGTTAGGTAAGACTGTAACAACCCTGTGGAAACACTTATCAAGATGAAGTTGTTTGGCTACGAGGTCGAGAAAAGAAAAAGCGGTATCTTGTGAAGATGAAAAAGAATTGATGGATATGGTCGCTATCTTAATAAAGGTTTATCATCCAAAGAATATTTTTGAATCAAAAGCTGAAATCGTGGGTGCAGAGACCAAACACACCCGTAAACAATTAGAAGATGACGACTTTGGTTGGGTATTTGATTGTCCAGGGATTGAGATTGAGGAGGTGGAGTGATGAAAAAATTTACAGTTACTTTAACCGATGATCTTTTTGCACACCTTGAAGCATTAAAACTATACTATGGATATTCAACTAGATCTGAAATTGTTGAGAAAGCACTAGATGAATTAATTAACAAATTGGCTGGTAATGATGTTTTTGGTATTACCTAAGGGAAGCAAGAAATAAAATTGAAAGTCGAGGAGGTGGAAGGATGATACAAACGCTTGAAGAAAGAATGAAGATTCAAAGTAAAAGCATAAAAATCCCAAGGGGAATCAGACCGTTTGATGTAGGTTATCGAATAGTAAACGAAAACGGCCAAGCGCTAGCTTTAAGAAATGGGGCAAGTATATTCACTTTACCCTCGCTTGCTGAAAAAGCGATAAAGAAAGAGTTTGGGAAAAATGATCGAGACTTTTGACGTTGAGAAGCATTCTGTTGAAGAGGTTGCTATTATCAATTTAAGTGAATTTCATAGTTATTTTTGAGGGGTGGAGTGATGAGTAAATTTGAAATCTCCTGTCTAAAGATGACCTTGAACATATCGCTAACGGTTATGATATCAAAATCAAAATCAATGGTAAAAGATTCTTGGAAATAAATGAAATCATTTTGAAGCCTGCATTGATAAATGATGTTATGGCTCCGATATTGAATTATAGAAATAAAATAATCGATACTGAACAGCAAAACCTTATTAATAATTTTATGGGAGGTGCAAGATGATACCAAAATTTAGAGCGTGGGATAAGGAAACAAAAGACAATGAACGGCATGGCTGAGATTTACAGAAATAGAAATCAAGAAATAGAACTGCATCCAAGGGATGAAAATATTATCCTCATGCAAACAACAGGCCTTTTGGATAAAAATGGCAAGGAGATCTTTGAGGGAGATATAATCATAACAAATGCTCATGCTTGTATTGTATCTTTCGGGGAATATACCTATTTTGAAGATGCTGATACAGAGGCCACAGAGGTTGGATTCTGTTATCATATCTCAATCTTATCACCCTGCAACTTACTCACCTTTCGAAAAAAATTCTTTTTGGGAGAAATGTCAAGTTATAGGGAATATTTATAAAAAAATGAATTGGATTTGATAATGTACGAGGCTTGGAAATTCCATAAGGAGCTAGAGGATGAATAAAGAGTTTATTGAAACACTAGAGCAGACAAGGCAAGTTAATCTTGAACGTTTTAAAAAATACGGTCCGACTTTTCGAGGGGGCAAAAGTGTTTATCAAAAACTCAGAGGAGGAAAAACAAGAATGAGACCTAAAAAAATATCCGTACACAGGGAGCAAAATAAATAAAGTGACTACAACAGGAATAGGAGCTCGAGAGCTTGTAGTCTTTCCTAACGTAGCCTTTAGAAAAGACTTTCTCAAGCACATTTTCTCAGTTGTCAAACAACATGACAACGCTACAATCATTTACTTCAGAATTCCAAAAGTTTTTGGACTTGGATACGATGAGGAAAGAGCTCGAGTAAATCTAAGCTACGAAGAGACGCTTAAAATACTCAATATCTACTAAAACAAAAAGCCAAGGCACTCTCTGCCTCGACAACGTTTTCAATAATATTATTATACCACAAAGGAGATAGAGAGTGAACAAGGCTAAAGAGATATTGAAAGAATTACAAGACCTTGATATGGACATTCAAAGCCGTATAGATGAAATCAACGAACTTGAGGCTGGTCTGCTCTCAAGTCCGAAGTGGACCGAGGTTAAGGTTAAGAGCAGTCAGACGAAGAAGGTTGATGATGTATATGTTCAGTTAATAACCATGAAGGATGAAATTGAGAAAGATACTAATGTTGTAATCAATCGAAAAATGGAATTAGGGCGGATGATTAACAAGCTGACAAATCCTAAACATAGAACAATCCTACGAATGACTTATATCAATAAAGGTACGGCTGATAGTATTTGTTATGACTTGAAAATGAGCCGTACAACCTATTACAGATTGAAGAATGAGGCAATTTTAGCCTTAGAAGAAGTCATCTGATGTTATAAGTTAAAAATGGGACTATTTGGGACGGCACTGGTTTTAAAAAAATCTGTTAGAATGGTAGTATCAAGAATTAAAGGTGAGCGTCAATATATCACCCATTAACTTACAAATGGTTGCGGAGCGACTGGACCTCGCATGATTGCGTAGCTACTTATATCCTAGGTAAGTTATAAGCTAGAGGGTTTGATTCCCTCAGAGGTTTTTAAATGACTACAAAAAAATAAAAAGGAAAACTTTCAAATTGATTTCTAATTAACACGAAAGGTAGTAGTCGCCTTGCATTAAGTCACTCATCGAGTGGCTTTTTTAATTATTAAAAAGGTGGTGATGGAAAATTGAATGAAAGACAAAGACGATTCGCAGATGAGTACATCATCAGCGGGAATGCAACAGATGCAGCTATTAAGGCAGGGTATAGTGAAAAGACTGCTAGAAGTCAAGGACAAAGATTGTTGACAAAAGTTGACATTTCTGAATATATCAAAAAGAATGGATGAAATTCAGGACGAAAAATCCTGACTCAAAAAAACAAATTCTTGTGATGTTGTCAGAGATTGCATCAGGTCGAGGCAAAAGAGACAATTGTGGTCACGACAAAAGTAGCTGAGTTGATGACTGATCCTGTGACTGGTAAGTCTGTAAAAGTATACAACGAAATCCCTCAACTTGTCGAATATCCAACAAAAGAACAGCGATAGGAACAAAGCTTTGGAGTTACTAGGAAACGACATCAAATGTGGACTGATAAAGTAGACATCAATGCTATAGTTACCGAGACTAAGAAGTTTGACGATATCGTTAGTCAGCTAGGCGGTGATGGACTTGACGAATAGCTTCCCTTTATCTCAAAAGTACATTGATTTTTGCAACAGCTTTAATAATGTTGATGCTGACTTTTTGGAAGGTACAACGGCAGCTGGAAAAACAACGGTTGGTGTTGGTGTCAAGTTTATGCGAGCAGTAAGTCGAAGTTCAAAGAAGTTCCACATCATTGCAGCAAAGACAGTTGGTGTAGCCGAAAAAGAACATCATTAATCAGGACAACGGAATTTTAGACATACACAAATCAGCAATCTACTGTGGTAATGGTGATAAAGATTCGAAGATTCCTCACATCAAGTTTGAGGGAAAAATCATTTATGTATTGGGATATGACAACAAGGAAAAATGGAAGCTGGTTCTCGGTGGACAGTATGGATGTGTCTATATTGATGAGGTCAACACGGCTGACATTGAGTTTGTTCGTGAGTTGTCCACACGTAACGATTGTTGATGGCAACGCTCAATCCGGATAATCCTGATTTACCGGTCTACAAAGAATTTATTAACAAGGCACGGCCGTATAAAAAGTACGCAGGCGATGTGCCGGAAGAAATTATGCGAGACCTATCAGAACCAGCTAACCCTAAATGGCGTTACTGGTTTTTACGTTTAATGACAATTTGTCACTAACACCAGAAGCCATCCAGAAGAAAAAGGATGCTGCACCAGTTGGGACTAAGCTCTACAAAAATAAAATACTTGGTCTACGTGGCCGAGCAACAGGAATTGTCTTCGTTAATTTTGATAGCAAAAAACACGTATTGAGTAAGTCTTTTGTAAAGAATACGGTCACGTTCCAGCGCTTCACAGCTGGACTAGATACAGCTTACTCAGCAAGTAGTCCGGATACAATTGCAATGATTTTCCAAGGGATATCAGATGACGGAAAGTTATACACGCTGGATGAGGAAGTCTACAACAACGCTGAGCTTGATGTACCAATTGCACCATCTGATACGGTGGTCAAGTTTATCAATTTCCTAGAGCGCAACCGTGGTGAATGGGGGCTGGCGCGTGATGTATTTGTTGATAGTGCGGACCAAGCAACAATTACAGAATTAAACAAATACAAGCGACAATACGGCTGTCTGTATATCTTTAACAATGCTTATAAGAAAACCAAGATTATCGACCGGATCAACTTCCAAATTGGTTGGTTAGCTCAAGGTTGCTATTATGTGTTAAGTCATTGTACGAATCATATCAAAGAGCTAAAACACTTACTCATGGAAGAAGGAAAAGATGAGCCGGAAGATGCAAACGATCATACAATCAATGCGAATCAGTATGCATGGTTGCCATACAGGAAGATAATCGGAAGAAAGGAAAAAAATAAAGTGGGAATAATGGATATGATCAGAAGGAGTATGAGAAGCTTTCTCAAACTGGAACAGGCACAGCCAAATGTCATCACAATTACAGAGGCAATGACGTTTGAAGATAATGCAGCAAAGAACCAGAATTTGGTATCGTGGTGACTCATACGAACTGGACCAGCTCTACAAGCAATTACCACACAGCAACATCAACTTTTGGGGAGCGACCAGCACTCCTGGTCAGAAATTAGAAAGATTCACACAGGAATACCTGGTCTCATCGTTGATAGGTTGGTAGATATCACGTTGCACGATATGAATGATTTAGATTTTGCCGAGAAAGCGCAAGGGACTTTGTGGGAAGAGATTGCTGAAGATAGCAACTTTCACGATCAACTGCAGGAGGCGATTAAAGATAGTCTTGTGATGGGTGATGGTGCTTTTCGTATTTCATTCGATACAAAACTTACAGCATTGCCTATTGTTGAATGGGTTGGTGGAGATAGAATTGAAACAATCTACAACCGTGGAAGATTGAAAAAAGTTATCTTCCGCACACACTTCACGGAACGCAGACGGAACTATTTGCTCGAGGAAATCTACGGCTATGGCTCATTAACTTATAAGCTCTACAGAGGCGAAACTGAGCTAGATATGAGTGCGACAGAGTACACTGCTAACCTTGTCGATGTGGAGTTCGATAAATCCGTTATCTTGTGCTTGCCGTTTAAGATTTACACGTCACCTAAAGTAAAAGGCCGTGGTCAATCCATCTATGATCGTAAGACAGATGCTTTTGATAGCTTGGATGAGTCTTGGAGTCAGTGGATGGATGCTCTTCGTTCTGGACGATCACGAGAGTATATTCCTGAGAACTTACTTCCTAGAGATCCCTACACAGGAGAAATTAGTAAGGGCAATCCTTTTGACCATCGCTTTATTAAGGTTGAGACAGCAATGGGCGAGGATGCAAAGAACACAATCACATTGCAACAAGCTAATATCCCGCACGAAAGTTATTTGAGTACATACGTGACTGCGCTTGATTTAGCTTTACAAGGTATCATTAGCCCATCAACACTCGGTATCGATGTCAAGAAGCTAGATAATGCTGAGGCACAACGTGAGAAAGAAAAGGCAACTCTCTATACTCGCAATGCTATTGTGACAGCTCTGCAAGATTACCTGCCAAAGTTAATTAGTATGGTTTTGAATGCTGATAGTGTGCTTAAGAAAAACCCGCTACAGAAAGTCAAGGTCGACGTGCCGTTTGGTGAGTATGCTAACCCTAGTTTTGAATCACAGGTTGAGACAGTTTCTAAGGCTAAGACAGGTGGTATCATGTCGATTGAAGCGAGCGTTGAGGAATTATACGGTGACTCAAAAGACCAGGAATGGAAAGACCAGGAAGTGGCAAGAATCAAAGTGGAGCAAGGTGTGACAGAAATCAACGTGCCATCATTGAATGAAGTTGCTAACGATTTTTGAGATAGAGAAGGAGGCTGAAGATGCTGAAGACGGTGACGATAGGAAAGAGGATCTATCACATGAGTCAGAAGGAAGCGCAGGGACTTCTACAGATAGCGAGCGATAATGTAGAGTTCGGTATCTATGCTGTTGAGAAGAACAACAAGTTGGATATGCTCAACCTCAAAATGCCTAGTAAAACAGCTTTGAAACGACAATTGAGAAGTTTTTAAAGCGCAAGGTTTTAAGGTGTACTGCAATGGCTTATGATGTATCTAAAGCATTTGAGCGAATTGAAAACGATCTGCTTGATTCCATGATTAGAAATCTAGGAAGGCATAAGGCAGAGAAAACTGCTGAAGGTTTTGAATGGGAACAATGGCAGGTCGCTCAATTGAAAGAGCTTGAACGATTTAAGCGAGATAATGCCAAAAAATATAGCAAAGAGTTTGCCAATATCAATAGCAAGATTTCCACAGCTATACAAGAAGCCTATAGGCAAGGCATGGATGATGAGGAAATGTCTATCCTGGAAGCTATCAAGAACGGTTTTGAATTTAACAGTGGAAAAGATAATCTAGGGGCTTCATTTTTTGCTATCAACGAACGAAAGTTGCATGCGTTACTTAACTCGGTCGAGCATGATATGAAGACGGCAGAGCATGCTGTATTGCGGTATACAGACGACCAGTACAGGCGCACAATATTTGATGCTCAGGTAGCAGCTAACACAGGAGCTAAGACTTATGAGCAGTCAGTGGATATGGCCACTAATGATTTTCTAAGTCGGGGTATCACATGCATCCAGTACAGTAACGGGGCCATGGTCAATATCGTATCGTACGCCGATATGGCCATTCGAACAGCAACCAAAAGAGCCTACCTAATGGGTGAGGGAGTCAAGCGCCAGGAGTGGGGGATTCATACTGTTATCTTAAACAAGCGATCGAATGCATGTCCTCTGTGATGCCTTTTTGAAGGTAAAGTATTGATTGATGATGTCTGGTCAGGAGGCAGTGCGGATGATGGTCCATATCCATTATTAAGTTCTGCAATGGCAGCTGGTTTGTATCATCCTAACTGCAAAGATAAGCATACAACTTATTTCCCTGGGATCAGTAGCGAGCCAGAGAAAATATTTACAAATCAGGAAGTGGACGACATCAAGGAAAGACAGTTACTGGACAACAAAGTTCAGCATGCTAAGCGACAGGAGAAACGATTTAGCAGATTATCGCAGTTCAGTCTCGATGAAGACAATGTTCAGAAGTACACATTAAGGGCGGAAGAATGGTCTAAACTTAAGTCTAATGCAGAAGAAAATCTGAAATACTTTGGAAAGCGGAAAAGGATACAAATTATACCAAGAGCTTTCACTCGAAAGTGATAGTGATTACAAGAAATTCATCAATCGTCAGAGATTGCTCAGAGATACTAGTGGCGTAGCTTCGAAGAAGATTGCTGCAGAGACACGACACACGTATATCGATGCGACTCGAAAAAAATTCAAGGGAGGTACAGAGCTTGGGCAAGACTTGTTTGCAAAGGCTAGCCGACCAGTCAACGATTGCAACTATTGCAGAAACAGGAGTTGTGAGATATGAATCTGGAAAACTCTTCCTGAACATGTATAAGGACAGGAGCGACCCTCGTGACCTGGTACTGGTTATTTCCATGAATTTGGTCATCAAATAGATGAGAAACTAGGTTGGGAATTCACAAAGGATAAAAAAATCCTTCAACTTCTGCGTAAAGACTTTATCAATTTATCTGATGATGCTATTTTTCAAGCAATCCATATCAACGATAAAAGCCTCTTCGGCATCTGATATATTAGGAGCGTTGAGTGAAGGTAGAATACAAGGTAAGTATTCGCACTCGCTCGTTTACTGGGAGAAAAAAAGAAAATATAGAGAGTGAGTTTTTTGCGCATGTGTTTGAGGCACAATTTGATGATGAACGCAGAGAAATACTTGAAAAACCCCTTTTCCTGAGAGTTATAATTATGTTATAAATAAACTAAAGGAGAGGTAGTCATGCGGATTATCGAAAGCTATCTACGTGTAGCAGAAAAAGCAGATACATTTCAGCGACATTTTTGGATATCGTTTAGTAGCTCCGATTTTTTTCCTGTAGAGGCTATCTATGGACCACAAGAAGAGCGATATCTTTGAAGCAAAATTGGACAAATGTATCAAAGATCAATACGATTATTTTTGCAGATGAGTACGGTTATGATTCAGATGAGAAAAAGACGTAGACTGCAACGTGAGAAGTATGTGTTTTACGATTGTTAATATCACAGAGCGCCTACAAGGTGCTTTTTGTACTCAGAAAAGGATTGAAAAAAATGAAATACAGAAAGAAACCAGTAGTCATTGAGGGCGGTTCGGTTCGTAGATACGGAAGAATCAATTTTGAAATTGTCAAGTTAGGATTGGATCCAATTCGTGTGAGATTATGATGATTTGGATAATCCGGTTTTTAAAGATAGAAACACTTGAAGGATTGATGATTGCAACAGAGGTGACTACATCATCAAAGGCGTGCAAAGGTGAATTTTATCCATGCAAGCCTGATATTTTTGCACAAACATATGAAAACGGAGGAATGAAATGTTAGAAAAAGCAAAACAATTGGCATCACAAGAATTTTCGCGCTTATCAGATCGTGAAATCAAAAGTAGAAGACTGCTTTGTAGTTTGGTTTAGCAAGACCCTGCAAAATTGGAAAGCTCTTGTTAGTACGAACACAGTTACATCAAGTGAGCCTTGTGAGAAGTATGCAGAAATCGCATAACGGAGACAAGAAAAGAGACTTATGTGGATGTTTACGCAAGATTTCAAATCGTGCCATTAAAGATTAGGAGGTGATCCGACATCTTGACTTGCAGGAATAGACTGCTATAAATTACTGTAAATTGCTATAAACCGCATCGAAATCGAGGCGGTTTCTTATGTTTGAAAGGAATAAAAGATATGGAAGATTGGAAACTAAGATTTAAAAAGATACTATGAATTGAAAGAACGATTCCAAAAAGTTGGATATGATGATTGGCAAATACGAGAAAAGGACAGTTAGAGTTTGAACCTAAATGTCCTATTGATTTGTTAAAACGTCAGCGTTCAGTTATGTGGGATTATCTTTCTACTCTAGAGCAACGTGCGAAAATTGAAGAAATTAAACTATAAAACCTAACCGTACGGGATTCCATACGGTTTTCTTTTTGTCCGAAGACTAAAAACTACGTGGAGACACCAGTGACAATAACTGAAATAGGGAGACACCCTTAAAACTGAAAGGAGAACGCTATGTTCAAACGCAAACTATTTTTCCATAATGCAGATACAGGAACTGGCTCTGCAGGTGGACAAGACACGTCAAGCCAAACTCAACCAGCTAGCACTCCTGAGATTGACTATGACAAAATCGCTAGCATTGTCGAAGGCAAGCAAAAGGTTGCTGAAGACACCGATGTAAAAATTACTTTAAGCAGCAAGGATTGAGTGGTGAAGAAATGGCTCAAGCTATTACTGCTTTTAAGTCGCAGAAAGCTGATGCAACACCAGACGTCACATCACTACAGCAACAGTTAACACAGGCACAAGCAAGTGCATTGCAAGCTAATTTAGAGCGAAATCTACAATTAGCAGCAATCGAGGAAGGATTACCTGTTGGTGTACTACCTTATGTGATGAAATTGGCTGATACATCAACTCTCACTTGAATCGAAACCAGAAGATTTCAAAGCTATTGTCGCAAAAAGTTTTTGGAAGACGTTCCTGCACTGAAGCCAAACAAAGAAGAGTCAACTGGGTTTCAACAAATCGGATCTACCGGTAAAACACAACAAAACTAGCCAAACTGATGCCATTGCTGCAGCGTTTGGTCTTTAAAAAGGAGAATTAAAATTATGACAGTTTATAACTACATAGAACAATTCGAACAAGCTTTGCATCAAAAATATGCAAAAGAGCTTGCGTCTGTAGATTTGTTTAACTCAAATCCGCAAGTGAAATTTATCAACGCTCAAACAATCAAGCTGCCAAATATCACAGTGTCTGGTTACAAAAGACCACAATCGTCAAACTATTGGTTTTAATTCTGGAACAATCTCAAACGAATGGGAACCAAAAAGCTAGAACATGACCGCGACATCGAATTTGCAATCGATCCTATGGATGTTGATGAAACAAACCTTGTCGTCTCTGATTGCCAATGTTCAAAAACCTCTGGAAACTGAACAAGGTATTCCTGAAAAAGATTGCTACGTGTTCTCAAAAACTCTACACAGAAGCAGGTAGAGTATACTGCTAACGGTGCTACTATCGACACTACAACATTGACTGCAGAAAATATCTTGCAAAAATTTGATGATGCCATGGAAAAAATGGACGAAGCAGGCGTCCCATCTGAAGGTCGCATTTTGTACGTCACTCCAGCTGTCAACAAGCTCTTCAAACAGGCTAAAGACATCCAACGTGTGCTAGGAGTGAATGGTTCAAATGGTGACGTCAAACGCTCTATCTATAGCCTTGATGACGTTAAAATCAAACAAGTGCAATCAGCTCGCATGAAATCACAATACAACTTTACAAATGGTTGTGTCGCAACAGATGAAGCGAAACAAATGAACTTCATCTTAATCCACCCATCTTGTGAAGTTGCTCGTGAAAAATACTCTTACATCAAAGTATTTACACCAGGACATGACTCACGTACAGCTGACAACTACTTGCTCCAATCTCGCTTCTACATGGATGCATTCTTGATCAAGAATAAAGCAGCGGGTATCTTTATCAACGCGACAGCGTAAGAAAGGATGGTGTAGCATATGGTATTAAAAGCAATTAAGGGCGCTCGCGTCTATGATATCGATGAGTCAGCGATCAATGATTTTGTTGGTCGTGGCTTTGAAGTTTACGAAGACGGTGAACTAAAATATGGTGAATCTGTTGACAAGGTGTCAAAAGAGGAGTACGAAAAAGTTTTTGGCTGACTTGAAAAAAATGCTAATGCTGAAATCAAGAAGCTCAAAAGGAGCTAAGGAGTAACAGTCATGTATGCTGGTCCAGATTATTACAAAAAGACGTTTGTTGGTGTGATTTCTGCTGATTCAGAAGATTTGGCTAGCAAACTTAAATCAGCTTCTGACAAGATTGATACCCTGACATTCAACCGTATCCGTGGCATTGGATTTGCCAATCTGACACCATTTCAGCAGGAGGTAATCCAAAAGGTTTGTTGTCAGATTGTTGACTTCGAGGAGGTTAATGCTGATTTGCTAGCTACTACAGTTTCAAATTACAGTATTAATGGAGTATCGATGCAATTTGGTTCGAATTGGAACATTGTCACAGAACAAGGTATTGCTATTTATCGCAAAACCTATGAACTTTTAAAGCAAAACAGGATTGACGAGGAGGGTTATTTGATGAAATTTCCACAACTTGTCTTACCTCAATTTTTGTCAGACGCCAATAACAGTAACAGTAAAACCAAGAAGGAGTTTCTGAGGACGGTGAACCTTTGGAGGCATTTAGAAAAGAATCTAAAATGCAATTACCAGGACGGTGTCAAAACAGTCCTAACCGAACAGAAGAAGCTGGTCCAAATTACTGGATCAGCCTATTTTGTTGGTGATATTGCACCGGATTTGGCTACACTAAGCGGTGGCACTGCAATTGTATTTGGTATTGCCAGGAGGATTGCGGACAGTCAGCTAGAAATCCAGACGGGACTGTTAACTATACTTACATCGGATTGGAGTGATGCTATGTTTGCGAAGTCTACAGTAAAAGCTAGATTTTTGGCACTATCCGCAAACTGGAAAGGGCTCAAATCATAGCATTGGAACAGACTGCTGAATACCTGCATACAGAAGTTGTGCAGGCGCAGGTAGTGCCTTTTTGATAAAGGTGTGTTGCAAGGCGATGCAATGGCTCCAGACTACTCACGTTCATCCCAAGGTGTAGTAAGCCTGGTACATTCCACCCTTACGCAAGACGGTTGTACTTTCATCCTGAATATCAATTCCAGACGAAAAGAAAAATCCTCATGCAAAAGGAAAGTGGCTTGAGGACTGGGCTGATGGTGGCAAGAAGTCACACAAAATAAAACAAGCCTACGGGCGACTTTTACAAACAAATCACGGGGTTTAAGCATGATTACACTAGCTGAAGTCCGTGACTGGATTAAAACATTTAATGCAGCTAACAACTACTACATTGGCAAGCTCGATAATAAGCAAGAAAAACAGTATAGGCATCTATCAACGAAAGACAATTGATGCTCCTCGAATAGCAATCGGAGGCAGATCACTGGCAAAGCTATGATGTCAAATCAATCAGCGTCTTAATTCACTGGAACAAGAATGCGAATGAGACAGAAGCGTGCTCAGTACATCTATAATCGTCTATTTGAGGCTGAATCGGTTGTTATTGGTGAAACACCTATTAAGATGATTTCCTTGTTACAGAACGAGCCTGTGGACGTAGGAACAGATGATAATAACGTGTATGAGCGTGTTATCGAACTTGATTTATATTACGAAGAGAGGGCAACTAATGGCTCAGAAAACTGGGAGTATTCCCCTGTATATGAAAAATCAGTTCCAAGTAAATAAAGGAACTGCAGGACTGGAATCACTTGTTAATATTGCAGATATGGAATCATTCTCAGTATCATTTGACAATGGTGTTGAAGAATGGAAACCATTTGATCAAGCAGGTTGGACACGTCGTTTGATGACTGCAAAGTCAGTTACAATTTCTGTTTCTGGTAAACGAAATGTAGGGTGATGCAGGAAACGACTACATCAGCAGGTCTTGCCTTCAAAAAAATGGTCGTGATTCTGAAGCGGACTTTTCAATGGACTTTCCCAGATGGAACAAAAAGTCAAATTTAAAGACGCGGTTATCAATCTTAAGGACTTTGCTTCAGGGGATTCAACTGGTGTTGCACCATTGTCATTTGACGTTATGTCAAATGGTAAACCGGAAGTGGTGCCAGCAGGTTAATTTAGAGGGTTTCGACCCTCTTTTTATTTTAAGGAGGAAATATGGTTGAGCTGAAGAAACCAACGCAACAGCAATCGTCGCTTTTATTGATATCGATACAGGTATCGAATACAAGGCTGGAGATACCGTTGATTTAAGTGGTAAATCCAAGGAGCGAATCGAAGCTATGGCAAGCAAAGAAAATCGAACTGGTCAAGTACTGATCAACATTTTATCTGAAGAAAAGGAAACTGAATAATGTCAAAAAGTAATTGATATCACAGAAAAACTCAATTTTGAAGAAAATCCAAAATTGAAAATTAAAAGATGCTGAAATTGAAGTCAATACAGATGCAACAACTGTACTGACTCTGATGCAGACTATCGGTGATGAAGAAGGCACTCCATCTGCCAAAAAAATGATGGAAATGTTTGAGCTAATCTTCCCTGAGAATAGTCGTAAAACACTTGATGAAATGCGTTTGAATTTTGCTGATTTAACTACAGTTATTGAAAGCAACGATGACGTGGTCATGGGAGAAGAAGAAGTGGGAGAACAGTGAGCCATACTATGACCTATTTGAGGATTTCGATTTAATCGTCAGTTCTCTTAGGACACAGTATGGCTTTATCTGCATACTCTAATGAATTTAAGAATATGAAGTGGAAAGAGTTCAAGGCTCTCTTAGCTGGTTTGTCCGGAGAAACACCGCTTGGTCGAATCGTCCAAATTCGAAGCGAAGATGACCCCTAAAATGCTGAAGTATTTTCAGAAGGTCAGCACCGCATTCGAAACGAATGGAGATTGAGACTTGCCAAAGAGAAAACAGAACAAGATTTGACTCAAGTTCTTGAAGAATTAAAACAAGCCTTTGTTGAGATGTCTAAGTAGGAGGTGATAGCTATTGGCACAAACAGTTGGCCAGATTGGTCTTGACCTTGTCGTCAACGACAAACAATTTAAAGGACAGATGAGTGGCTTGCAGGGGATGGCGACGAAAGCTGCCAAGATGCTTGCAGGAGCATTTGCAATCAAGAAACTTGTAGATTTCGGAGCTCAAGCTATCAAGCTCGGCTCAGATCTCAACGAAGTACAAAACGTTGTTGACGTTGCTTTCCCACGCATGAGCAAGCAAGTTGATGACTTTGCAAAACAAGCTATGTATACCTCTGGGTTATCAGAGACCATGGCAAAACGATACATCGGTACATTCGGTGCGATGACTAAAGCTTTTGGTTTTAACGAACAGAAAGCTTACGAGATGTCGACAGCCTTAACTAGTTTAGCGGGCGATGTGGCATCTTTTTATAATATTAGTCAAGATGAAGCCTACACAAAGCTGAAATCAGTCTTTACTGGTGAAACAGAGACACTTAAAGATTTAGGGTGTGGTCATGACTCAATCAGCGCTTGATGCCTATGCAATGGCTAACGGCTTTGGAAAGACGACACAAGAAATGTCTGAGGCTGAAAAAGTTGCTTTGCGGTTCGCATTTGCTAACAGACAAGCTTTCATTGGCTAGTGGCGACTTCGCTAGGACATCTGATAGTTGGGCTAACCAAGTTAGGATTATGAGCTACAGTTTGAAAGCTTTATGGCAAGCGTCGGAGTTGGCTTGATTAACATTTTTACCCCAGTTATCAAAGTCATTAACTTTTTGCTCAGCAAATTGCTGACAGTAGGTAATGCTTTTAAAAGCATTGACGGAGCTATTTACTGGCAAGAAGTCTATGAAAAGCTCCGTATTCAAGAAACTGCTGATGCAGTTGGTAATTTAGGAGAGGCTTCTGATGGTGCAGCAGGAGGAGCTGGCAACTAGGAAAAAGCCGCCAAAGGAGCCGGAAAGGCTGCGGATGGAGCTGGTAAAGCAACTAAGAAAGCTGCTCAAGAAATGAAATCTCTCATGGGATTTGACCAAATCAATAAAACTATCTGACTCATCCGATAGCGGAGATGGTGGTGGAGATTCTGGAGGCAGTCCTGGTGGTTCTAGGCGGAGGAGGTGGTGGAACACCTAAAAGGCGCTGAAGTCGATATGGGAGAAAAATTGCTGAAGGTGGGAATCAATTAGACGGTCTGTTTGATGGATTATTTAAACGATTGCTTGAACTCGTCAAATTGTTTCAGGACGGTTTCAATTCTTCGTTTAGATTCGATGGTGTTGAACGCCTTCAGAGTGCTTTAAAACGAATTGGCGAAGTACTTCAAGAGATTTTTACATGATCCAAAAGTTGTGGCTTCATTTCAAACCATGCTTGATAAGATAGCCTATGCTCTAGGGCAGTTTGTTGGCTCGATAGGGACATATGCAATAGCAGCAGGAGTATTTATTGCCGAAAGTATAGCTAACGGCTTAGAACGCCAAAAAGAGCGTATTAAAGGCTCTCTCGTGTCTCTATTCACCAACATAGGAAAACGTAGCTGAGGCTGCTGGTAATATTGCTCAGGCTTACTCAAATGGATTTTACGATGTCATTACATCTTCTGGTGCGGTTCGTATAGGTAGTGCGATTGTATCTGCGTTTTTAAGTGCTGGTAGCACAGTAATCGAATTAGGCAGTAAGATAGCAGGAGATTTTTGCTAAAGGAATTGAAAAAGCAATAGTCCCGAATGTTCCACAGTTAGTAAAAAGCCTGGACAGGATTATTAGATGGCATTGCTCCTGTTTTTGAAAGTTTAGAATCACTGGTAGATGATGTTGGTGATGCGTTGAAACGTGTGTACGATGACAAAGCAAAACCATTTATTGACTCTTTGACAAGTGGTTTTGGTCAGTTGATGAAAAGCTTTTTGGATGGGTGGAATACTTACCTCAATCCAGTGCTATCAAAATTGGGTAAAAAGTTTTTCGGAAGTTTATGACGCTCATGTAAAACCAGCTATTGATAATCTCTCATGCTTTTTAGGTAGTTTTTGATTTTTTCAAAGCTGCTTGGGAAGATTTTGTTTCGAATGTAGATATCACAAAATTTATGGAGATTCTTAGTGGATTAGTAGAAGTTGTCGGTACATCGTTGATCAATGCTATTGCACAACTCTCTGATATTATCGGTGGCCTCGCTCAAGCTCTATCTGGTTTGATTGATTTTGTAACGGGTGTTTTTACAGGGGATTGGGATAAAGCTTGGAACGGAATTAAAAATCTATTTTCCGGCATTATCAAATCTCTATTGGCCGCACTTGGAATTGACATCGATTCGATGATTGCAGAGTTCACCCGTTGGTGGGAAGCTGTTAAGACCATTTTTGCACCTGTTGTTCAATGGTTCAAAGATAAGTTTAAACAAGCCTGGGATGCCATTATTGCTATCTTTACTGGTATTGGTTCTTGGTTTTCTCAACGCTACAATGAGTTAAAAAACAATCTTGCTTCTATTCCTGATTGGTTCAAAGATAAATTTCGCAACGCGTGGACAGGTTTAACAGGTATCTTCAATCCTATTGCAAGTTGGTTTGCAGGAGAGTGGAGTAACATCCAATCAGCTCTTGCTAGTATACCAGGGTGGTTTCTTCAAAAATTCCACGAAGCATATAACAATGTCAAGAATGCATTTTCGGGCATTATCGGGTTCTTTAGCGGACTTTGGGGGCAAATACGCTCAACGTTTACTCACGTTGGAACCATGGTTGGAAGCGCCATTGGCGGTGCTGTACGTAGCGTTATTAACGGGGTGCTTGGCACGGTGGAAAACACAATTAATAGTGGTATCGGATTGCTTTAATAGTGCTGTTGGCGTGATTAATAAATTACCTGGTGTAAGTATCGGTGGCTTTTGAGTTACATTGGACTACCTCGACTTGCTCAAGGTGGCTTTTGTTAAAGGCTAACACACCACAAATTGCCATGATTGGTGACAACAAGCATTATGGTGAGATCGTTGCTCCGGAAAATAAAATGCTTGAAATGGCACGTCGTGCAGCGGAATTGTCAAATAATGGCGGTGGACCAGAGTTCTAGCATTACTGACACAGTTGTTGCAAGCGGTTCGTGCTCTTGATTTGACAATTGATGGTGATAAAATCACTAAGAAGATTGTAGATAAAATCAATGAAATTGCAATAAAAACAGGGAATCCCCCTCATGATTTAGGAGGTATGCATGAGTGAAATATCAGTAGGTGGAGTAGCTCTTGCTTCTCCAGTTGAAATCAGTATCAATAATGAGATTATCTGGTCATCTTCCACAGGGCGTAGCGCTAGTGGATTGATGACGGGTGACGTCATTGCAGAAAAACGTACATTCTCCATCAAATGGGGAATTATCACAGAAGCAGAAAGAAATCTTATCAAGTCTAAATTGGTAGCCGGATTTTTACTGCAAAACATTTTTAGAACAGTCTATCACTGGTTATCGCGGAACTATCACAGAGACAGTAATGGGACGTCTGAGTGACGGTGTGACCTATTATAACGGCTTATCTGTATCTATAATCGAGCAGTAGGAGGAATTATGCTAGAAGTAACATCAGATTATATCAAAGCAATAGAGAACCATCTGCGCGTGTTTGAGGCTAACTTTGACTTAAATGGTAAGAGATACAAAAAAACCAAAATTGCATCAGCTACTTACGACAGTTCCATCGGTAATAGTAATGATTTTACAATTGGTGGTGGGTACATCAATAGTCTAGAAATTGAAATTAAAGAGATTATTGAAGGTCTGCAAGAAATGATGCCGGCAACAATGTCGGTAGCAATTGCGGGTAAAACCGTCCCACTTGGCAAGTTTTTGTTACCGAGGTCAAGCTGAGATCGTAATGATAAAAAGACCAAAATTAAGCTACAGGACGAGTTTATTAGATTATCTGGTGCTTATGATAGTCAACTTACTTATCCAGCTTATACAAGGGATATTTTAGCCGAAATTGTGAGACTGACAGGTATCACGACAGATACTAATATCCAATTAGTAAATGATCAAGTTGCGAAGAAACTAGAAAAACAAGTTATCGTGAGGCCTTAGTTTACTTGGCGCAATTATCAGGAAGCTTTGTTAGATTTAATCGTAATGGGAAGCTTGATTTTATCAAGCTAAAGACGACATCGAGACATATCACAAAAGATATGTATAAGCCTGGTGGATTAGAACGTGATGAGATACCTTACAGGTTGAAAGGTATTGAGTGTAAGTCTGCTGATAAGGTTGTGTATAAATCAGGATTGTCCACAGGTAATATCATGAAGTTAAAAAATCCATGGGTTACACAAGAAATTCTGGATCGCATCTTCAACGAATACCGTGATTTTAATTTTTATCCATATACGCTCTCATGGCGAGGCGATATGGCTATGGAAAGCTGGTGACTGGGTTAAAGTACACTGGGATGAAAATATCTATTTTAACATTCCAATGCTGTCCTACAAACTTTCGTTTGATGGTGGTTTATCTGCTAATAGTAGTGGAAATGCTGCTGGAGTTGCACAAGGTACTTATAAATATAAGGGGTCCATGCAACGTCAAATAGAGTATTTAGACGAACTTATCACTAAGCAAGGTAGTATGTATCTTGATACATCAAGACCTACTAACCCCAAAAATGGAGATATATGGTTTAAACCTAATGGTGGCTATGTTGAAATGTGGGAACATGTAGAAGGTTCATGGGTTAAAAAGGCAGATAGCGCTAATGTCGGAGAAATTGTCAATACGATGACCACGGATGAATTGCTCGCAAAAAAGGTCTCTGCAGCAATTGGTAATTACATTACGTTAAATGCCAAAAATATAACTGCTGGAGATCTGGATTTAGCACGTTTGCGAATCATGAATGGTTTGCAAGAGATTGTTTCCGTGCGCGACGGTAAAGTTGTGATGAACATTGATAAGCTCACTATCAATGCTCAAGATGTAGCGACGAAAGAAGATCTAAAAAAAATTGAATTGACTCCTGGACCAAAAGGTTCTCAAGGAGCTAAAGGGGAACCTGGTCCTAAAGGTGACACTGGACCTAAAGGCGAAAAAGGGAGAGCGTGGAGAACGTGGGCCTCAAGGAGAACGAGGCTTACAAGGCCTCCAAGGCTTGCAAGGTGCTAAGGGAGACCAAGGAATCTCTGGTCCTAAAGGAGCAGATGGACGCACACAGTACACGCATATAGCTTACGCTGATAATGCTACTGGTGGAGGGTTCAGTCAAACAAATGCTGACAAAGCCTATATAGGGGTTTATGTTGATTATAATGCTACTGATAGCAGAAATCCTACTGACTACCGCTGGACGAAATGGAAAGGTCCGAAGGGAGAAAATGGTAATGATGGTCCTCAAGGTATTCCAGGTAAGCCTGGAGCAGATGGGCGTACTCCTTATTTTTCACAGGGCATGGGCTAACTCTGCTGACGGTCGTGATGGCTTTAGCACCTCTGATAGTGAAAATAAGCGCTACTTAGGTACTCTGACAGACTTTACTGCAGCTGACAGCCAAGATCCTACACAATACAGGTGGACAGCGTTATTCGGGACTACTGAACAGGCTGGGAATATTTTACTTAATTCAGGTGTCGGGTGGAGAAATAAACACCAGCAGGATTTTGTATTAGCTGAGCCAATAAAATCTGGCAAACAGTACACTCTGAGCGTGAAATGGTGGAGAAGTGATAATAGTACCTTGAACTTTGGATTTCGAGAAAATCCTAGCGACAACATGCAGTGGATAAATTTGAGCTTATAGTACTGATCTTGATTGTTGGAGTATTACCTTAACTTCAAAGAAAAATCTCAATGCTGGAGATACTGTTTCATTCTTCACTGTTGAACCAGAGGAATTGGTAATGCTGGGTGGGCTGTTTTAACAGTGGGAGCAATCCCTATGACAAAGCTGGCAACCTCACTGGTCAGAGACTCAAAAAGATATTGACTCTAAGGCTGACCATAAATTGACTAATGAGCAATTAAATGCGCTGAGCTGAGAAAGCTCAACT